>Ga0315314_1000229_pt1 | contig 72853 bp, 66 predicted proteins | sample TDP9_MG_FD_203631 | JGI IMG/M metagenome (GOLD analysis project Ga0315314, IMG submission 203631) | Freshwater sediment microbial communities from Lake Towuti, South Sulawesi, Indonesia - TDP9 | ecosystem: Environmental > Aquatic > Freshwater > Lake > Sediment | place: Indonesia: South Sulawesi...
GATCTTTCTTGCTATGGTATGCCAGAAAGGCCCCTGATTTGACCCTCTTGACGGGGGCTCTCAGGGCGAAATTCTGTTCCCAGGGAGGTATGGGATCTGCCCCCTTTGTTATGTCTGATTTGAACGTATGGGAAGAAAAGTGTAGTAATTATAACTACAATTGTAGTATAATTAACTACAACTTATGCTGGCCTCAATGGAAAAAATATTCGGTTCACGGATAAGAGCCAAGATCCTCGGTTGGTTCTTCACTCATACAGATGAGTCTTTTTTTGTTCGTCAAATTGCCTCCATCCTTAAAGAAGACCCTACCAATGTGAGCCGAGAAATGGGTAAATTAGAAGACCTCGGAATTCTAAAGTCCAGAAGAGAGGGAAATCTTAAGCGGTTTCAGGCAAATGCCGACTGCTCGTTTTTCAAAGAACTTAAGGGGCTGGTGCTGAAAACGGCGGGGGTGGCCGGACAGATTAAAGGATCCCTCGATAAACTCGATGGCTTGGATTACGCCTTTATTTATGGCTCCCATGCCACAGGAAAGGAAAAGGCGGACAGTGATGTCGATCTCCTGATTATCGGCGACGTGGATGTGGATCGTCTCGATTCCCTTTTGAGCAATTTGGAGATGAAGCTGGGCAAAGAGATTAATTACGTTCTTTATAACATGAAGGAGTTCAGGTCCAAAAGAAAGGCTAAAGACGGATTTCTGAGGGATGTATTAGCTGGCGATAAAATCATGCTGATCGGAAACGAGAATAGACTTGCAGCGCCTTAAAGAGCGAGGTTTGATCGAAAAAGCAAGCGTCAGCACCAAGTAGATTACAGTCAATCTCACCAGGGCCCGGCGGGATCTCCGCACCGCCAAGGCGACTCTGAGAATCGATGAGGAATGGGCATACACGATTGCTTATCATGCTATGCTCAGGGCCGGACGAGCATTGATATTCGCCTCCGGGTATCGTCCAAAGGGTCGGGATCAGCATAAAACGGTAGTCGAATTCTGCACGGAGATTTTGGGGAACGAATTTCAACACCTTACAACAAGGTTCAATCGGATGCGGGTTAAGAGGCACGATTTTATATACGAGCCAGAACGTCCGATCCCCAAGACGGAGGCGGTTAAATCTCTTGAAAGCGCTGAAAAATTTGTCGAAGAAATCATCCAAAGAATCGAGAAATCAAACTCCAAGAAAGGGCTTTCGGAAGCAGGGGGACGCTGGTGAAAATTTTGGCCTTGATCCACGACTGATTACGGACTGGCTTTCTCTGGTTTGTTTTCTTGGAGGAGGTTGGATATGCGAATTTGGTGAAACCCCATTTCCGAAGAGGTATGGGGTTTTTGTTTAGTGAAGGAGAGCAGATGAAAGATTCAACTAAAAGAGTGGCTGAGGATTTAATAAAAAGCAAATATGCAATAGCTTTAACTGGGGCGGGAATTTCTACGGAGTCAGGAATTCCTGATTTTCGTGGACCGTCGGGGATCTGGACCAGGGATCCGGAAGCTGAAAAGAGGGCCTACCAGAGTTATGCGAAGTTTCAGAAAAACCCCAAGGAATACTGGAAAGACCGCCTGAGTGGGCCTTCGCTTCTTGGTGATCTGAATAAAGCCACCCCCAATGCTGGACATTATGCATTGGCCGAGCTGGAGGGAATGGGAATACTGAAGTGTGTTATTACCCAGAATATTGACAACCTCCACCAGAAGGGGGGAAGCAAAAATGTCCTGGATTACCATGGGAATGTTTTTAAGCTGAGATGCGTTTCCTGCGGCGGCCGCTTTGAGTCCAGGGAATTCGACCTGGATCGATTATTGATTGAAGATAGGTTACCCCCCTTATGCCAAAGATGCGGTGGTGTCCTAAAGTCTGACATTGTTCATTTCCATGAGCCGATTCCCACGGATGTGGCCCAGCAAAGCCTCGAAGAGGCAGGGAAGTGCGACCTGATGTTGGTCTGCGGAACCTCGGCCGTGGTTTATCCCTTTGCTATGCTACCCAGGATGGCGAAGGAGCGCCAGCTTGGAAAGGAAACGATATTAATCGAAATAAATGCCGAACCTACTCCCCTGACTGAAGAGATGGTATCTGACTACCTGGTCCAGGGCAAGACCGGCCAAATTTTGCCAAAAATAGTGGAAGAAGTTAAAAAATCGTATCCCTTAACCAAATGAAGAGTTTCGGCCGTAGATTCCTCCGGGCAAGAAAGGAGAAAAACATGGTAAAGAAAATATCTCTCTTCCCAAAGCATTATTCTGACACTATGGCCAAATATCCAAAATTGAGTAAAGCCCTGGAAACGCTCGGAAAGGCCATCCGCCAAGAAGGCCCTATAGGCGCCAAGACTTCTCATTTGATTCAGTTGGCAGCCGCCGCCAGCATTCGTTCTGAAGGCTCTGTTCATAGCCACACGAACAGAGCGCTCAAAGCAGGGGCTACACCAGAAGAAATACGTCACGCCCTCATTCTTCTTGTCAGTACAATTGGCTTTCCCACGGTTGCTGCAGCATTGTCTTGGGTCGACGACGTTTTGGAAAAGAAGTAACGCTGCAGGGTTTAGTAAAGCTGGTCTCCACGGTGCATTTCGGAATTGATAGCGGGAGCGATATGATACTTGACTACATGAAGGAAGGGGATCGGGTAGTAGGGGGAGTGATCTGTTCGAAGCTTATGCCGTAATAGTCCTAAATTGCCTTGTTTAGATCTATTTCAACATTGGCCATCTTCATCGCCCGAGCGATTAAGAGCTTCCATATTCCGGCTGCGTCGTAGGGGATAAAAACAGCACCCTGATAATCTGAGGGCAATTCTAACCCCTCTTCATGGAGGGCACAGATGAGATTTCGTTTAAGCCGGCCAATTAGGAATCCGAGCTCGAAAACAACATTCTGTCCGGGCCTGGGTTTAGAATCTTCTGGTTTTCCTTTTGGATACCCATAATCATCCCCGGTGAGAATAATAATGGCAAAAGGGACGTCTAAATTATGTTCAAATTTTTCAATCAAATTTATCCCATGACCGGGTTGTTCATGAAGAATCACTGCTTCCAAATCCAATTTTGCCAGGAATTTGGCAACCGCATCTTTTTTCTCTTCATCATGGCCATGCAGGATAAACACTTTTCGGTTTTCTGATTTTTTCATACTCTCAGTCCTTTTGATTGTCTCTCGCTTTGGTAACTCCTGATCTATTTCAGGCTCCTTTTTCCCTTCATCAAGACCAGGAAAGACAGGAACTTTTGGGCGCTCTGCTGCTTCCAGGCTTTCAATTTTTTTACTTAGGTCCGGCTTCGGTAACTCCTGATCTATTTCAGGCTCCTTTTCCGCTTCATCATAGATCGTGACGACAGAGATTTTTGGGCGTTCTGTGGCTTCTATACTTTTAACTTTTTTACTCGTATCTGGTTTAAACGACTCTTTACCTAAGAGTTTCTCTATGAAACTTTCCAACATTTCCAGGGTGGTATGAAAATTCTTGCGCCTCTGTTTTTCCAGGAGTGAATCTGGTTCATACACTGGATGAGCCTGATGCTCCCCAGGGTAAAGAATTGAGCCTATATGATCAGAGTCAGAACCGAAGGCTTTGGTGAGGATATCTTTCGTCGCGAGATTCCAGTGTTGGACATCTTCTAAGGAGAGGAGATCCTTCTTCAATAGCCCATCCCCTTTGTTTTTCTGTTCTTTTAACAGCTCAGCTGTCTCTCGCCGAGAAGTCGTCGATAGCGTCGGGGGTGGAGCCGGATTTTTTGCAGTTTCTCGTTGTCTCATAATGAGTTTTCTTTTAAACCAGGAAGGAAATTCGAACAGAAAAATCTTTGTTTTTTTATCGTCAGTTTGGAACCAAAACTTTAATGCTGGGGCGAATTTGCGGCCAGATCCCATCGCCTCCAATGGGCGTTGCCGGGCCTCGTTACTCTGATGTAGTTTTCAGAGATTCCCCAATCCTTGCGCATCATCGATCTTGAAGGATGCCGTCAGAGGAATTAAAGGCGAAAATGGACTGAAGGGGGATTGTTCCTTTTTTTTGGATATTACCGGGGATTTTAGTAATGGAGGAGAGCCCATCGGAATACGGGGAAGGGGAGAAGACTTGACATTTAATTTAAATTGAGCGAGGAAATTTCATATAATTCTTCAATGAATCGCACAGACATGAGGGGGATAAAGGGTATGGTTAAAAAGAGTATGACAAAGATTGCCAAGGATGAGGGTCAGGATTTGCGTGCTTTTTTGAAAAGAATCTACGAATTGGGTGCCAGGGGAGCAAAAATCATTTCTCCCTCCAACGTGGAGACAGGTTCATGGGTGCGCTGGAAGTGCCAGTTCGGTTGCGGGGGATACGATTCAAGTCTGATGTGTCCACCCCACACCCCTAAACCCGAAGAAACCCGCAAAATGCTGGATATGTATAGGAAGGCCATTTTGTTTGAAAGCGGATCGGGAGATATAAAGGAAATTGCCGCTAAAATGGAGCGCCAGATTTTTCTATCGGGGTACTATCGGGCTTTGGGCTTAGGGGCCGGGCCATGCAGGCTTTGTCGCTCTTGCTCCTTTAAGGATGGGTGTAGACACCCAGATGAAGCCAGACCTTCCATGGAGGCATGCGGCATCGATGTGTTTGCTACTGCCAGAAAGCATGGGTTTACGATCAACGTGCTCAGGACCTATAAAGATCCTGGGCATTATTTCGGCCTGCTGTTAGTTGAGTAGACCGTTCTTCATAAGGAAGTTAAAGTCAGGAGGCGGCCTAAGATACCTTAGGTAGAATCTTCTGCCCACTGGGTTCATCAAAAATATAGGAAGGGGATGAATAAGCCCGGCAAGAGAGGCGAATTTTGAATGGGATATATTGGGATGAAAGGGAGGGGAGGAACATTCAATGAAGTCCCTGTTTTTCTTTTTAATGCTGGCCTTGATGGTCAGCGGATGCCAAGAATCCGACATTTTCCCAGATGGACGCAGTAAAATGACGGACGAAAATATAAAGGTAAGCAAAGCGACCTTCGCTGGCGGCTGCTTCTGGTGCGTAGAAGCAGACTTGGAAAAACTGCCTGGTGTCGTAAGAGTGGTCTCTGGCTACACTGGCGGCCCCAAAGAGAATCCATCTTACGAGGAGGTTTCTTCCGGGACGACCGGGCATGTCGAAGCGGTCCAGGTTTATTATGACCCCTCCAGAACCACTTATGAGGAGTTGCTCCAGGCCTTCTGGCGGCACATAGACCCGACGGATTCTGGGGGGCAATTTGTCGATCGGGGTTCGCAGTACCGGAGCGCCATCTTCTATCATGACGAGGAGCAAAAACGCCTGGCCGAGAAGTCCAGGGATGCGCTGAACAAATCGCGGAAATTCGATAAGCCCATCGTGACGGAGATCATAAAATTCACCAGGTTCTATGAAGCAGAGGATTACCACCAGGATTATTACAAGAAGAACCCTTTACGGTATAATTACTACGGCTTTGGTTCTGGCCGCGATCAGTTTCTGCATAGGGTATGGGCAAATGAGAGGGAGGCGGTCAAGCCGGCAAAGGAGCGGGTGTATAGGAAACCGGATGAGGCAACTCTGAGAAAAAAGTTGACTCCCCGGCAGTATGAAGTCACCCAGAAAGAGGGCACTGAACCGCCATTCGAGAATGAATACTGGGATAACAAAGGGGAGGGAATTTACGTGGACATCGTTTCTGGGGAGCCTTTGTTCAGTTCCAGGCACAAATTCGATTCCGGGACTGGATGGCCGAGCTTCACTCGGCCTCTTGAACCGGGGAATATTGTTGAAAGGGAAGACAGGAGCCTTCTCATGAAGCGCATCGAGGTGAGGAGCAAGCATGGCGACTCCCACCTTGGCCATGTCTTCCCTGACGGGCCAAAGCCGACGGGGCTGCGGTATTGCATTAATTCTGCAGCTTTAAGGTTTATTCCCAAAGATGATCTGGAAAAAGAGGGGTATGGAAAGTATCTAAAACTCTTTCACATCAAGAAGGGAAATTCGATTTGAGTTTAATGATTCGAGAAATAGGGGTTAAATCCATTCTTTCCAAGTCTGGAATTTCAGGAGTAGATTACTGTATCAATCCCTATGTGGGTTGCTCTCACGGATGTAGATACTGTTACGCCACCTTTATGAAAAGATATACGGGCCATCCAGAACCCTGGGGAAGCTTTGTGGATGTCAAGATAAATGCACCTGAAGTTCTCGGTAGGCAGGTCAAAAATGCCGCGAGAGGCAATGTCATGATCAGTTCCGTGACAGATCCCTACCAGGCGATTGAAGGTAGATATAACTTGACCAAGAAGTGCCTTGAAATCCTTCTGAGGTATCAGTTTCCTGTGGGCATACTCACAAAGTCCCCCCTCGTTCTCAGGGATATGGATTTGATAAAAAAGTTCAAAGAGATCGAAGTGGGGATTACTATCACAACAGATGATGACAGAATAAAAGGAGTCTTTGAGCCTCATTCCCCGCCAATCGAGGACAGGATTCAAACTCTGAAAACACTCTATGGTAAGGGAATAAAAACTTACGCTTTTATCGGTCCACTGTTACCCATGAATCCCGAAGCATTCTCTGAAAGGATCAAACCCTATGTCCATTATGTTCTCGTCGATCGGATGAATTACGTTTCCAAGACCCTGAAAATATATAAATATATGAACTTGAACCAGTGGCTGGATGATGGCTTTATAGACGGAATTATTTTTAGGTTGAAGAAGGGGTTCTCTGGAAAAGAGGTGTGTATCTGTTGATCAATCGATTGCCAAAATCTCTGGCCGTGGCCATATGTTTTTAGAGTCAATCCTCTGACATTCTGCCAAATTGTCCCCTTTTAATCCCACCCGCCAATAAAAAATTTAGCCATAAATTTCGAAGTGTTGCTTTGATTTTGGGGATAGAAGAATGGTTGGTATGATTTATGCTGCTAAGAGAAGCAGACCAGAATAGGTATTTATAACACACTCCCTCTTTCAAAACAGTCTTTGATGAATATCCTCCACAGGCAAATATGACAGCAGAATACATGAAACCACTGAGTTCACAAGGAAATCATCTGTGTTCTCCCAAAACGTCATCCTCCCCTCGCCTCGAAGCCGTGAAAAAATCGGGGTATGGGGAAAGGGAGAGGTGCGGATTCTGTGGTTGGTTCTTAACAATATGCTAAAAACGACGAGGAGGTGTCTATGAAACCCGTGTGTCCGAAATGTGATAGTGATAGAGTGAGTCCCATAATTTACGGCAACCCATCTGAGGAGACACTAACGAAAGCTGCCAGGAAAGAGGTAGTTTTAGGGGGATGTACTGGGCGAAAGAACAGTCCCGACTTATTGTGCCAGGAGTGTGGAACGAGGTGGACAAGGAGAAGAATAGGGAAAGAAATGGATATGAGGAGCGGATTGAGTAGTTTAGAAGAGAAGGACGGAGTTGGTGATTCAGGGGGAGTTCAGGAACTCAGGCTCTGAGGCTGGAGGGAAGGGGCTTCCTTCGGGTTCACTTAAGGAAGCCTCCTTGAGCACAATTTCTGTTTGGGGATTTACTTCAGTCTTCCCTCTGCTGCTTTCCAATTGATATTTTTGAAATAGGCTGTAATATAATCAGCTCTCTTTAAGCCATAGTCAATCATAAAGGCGTGTTCAAAGACATCCAGGATCAGGATGGGGGAGCAACCAGCCAGATGTCCCACATCATGTTCATTAATCCAGCAATTGAAGAGTCTCCCGGATTGGCCATCCTGATATAAAACGGCCCAGCCGATCCCGCGCATTGATCCCACTCCTTTGAAGTCTTTTTCCCATTCTTCGTAGCTCCCGAAATCTTCGGATATTTTCTTGAACAGTTTGCCGGTTTTTTCTATCCCCCCTTTGCCGCCGAGATTCTCGAAGTAATATTCATGGAGTCTCAGGCCATTGAATTCCCACCCGAACCGCCTCTTGAGTTCAGCATATTCAGGTGTCCCCGTTTTCCCTTCTTTGAGCATCTGATTGAGAGTATCGACCAGTTTATTGGTATTGGTTACATAGCCCTGGTAAAGGGTGAAGTGATTTTTTAGGAGGGTTTCACTGAATCCCTCCATCCCGATAAGTTTGCTGTAATCTTTGGCCGTATAAGACATCTTTTCCTCCTTTCTCGCTTGCGCGAAAGATGAACTTTCCGGAACGGCTAATAGAACTATCCCCCCTGCGACAGAGAGGGTTAAAAACTGGCGGCGGTTAAGAGCCAATGTTTTTATCTTTCCCCTTTATATTAAAAAATAATAGGAAAAATCCACGAACAAAATAAGGTGAATCCCGTATTTTTTAAGGGGAAATAGTGTATTTCAAGAGGGAGTTATTTTTTTCGAAATTCTATGGCCTCAGAGTTTGCGATCTTTCCTTGGTAGATAAAAGAGATCTGGCGCAAGGCTGCTTCCTGGTCAAAGGGTGTTAAAGAAGATATGGCATCAGAAGCCACAATGATTTCGTAACCCCGCAGACGGGCCGAGCCGGCGGTGTGTAGGACGCAGATGTTCGAAACCGTCCCAGTGATAACGAGGCTCTGAATGCCTTTTTGCCGGAGGAGAAGGTCGAGGTCAGTGGAGAAAAAAGCATCGTAGGTTCTCTTGCGTATGAGATAATCCTGGGGTAAAGGGTTGAGTTCGGGGATGATTTCGGCGCCCGCAGTCCCTTCGACAGCGTGACCGGGCCAGAGGGAAAATTCAGGATCATCGGCGCGGTGCCAATCCTGCGTGAAGATGACCGGCACCCCGGCTTCTCGAGCTTTGACAATCAGGCGATGAATTGCCGGAATCGTTTTTCGGGCATCCTGGACAACGAGTTTCCCTCCTGGACCGACAAAGTCCACCTGCATGTCTACCACAATTAAGGCCGTGACGAGTGGGTCGAGAGATACCTGAGAAAGAATTTTATATTCCGGAACCGATACTTCCATTTTCAACTCCTCTTATTTGCCACAGAGATCACAGAGAACACAGAGGCTTAAAAACCCATTTATTAATTTGTCACTGATTTTATCTGTTTATTCGTTACTTTCTTCATCATTCTCTGTGGCCTCTGAGGCCTCTGTGGCGAAATATCTGCTTGTATTCTTTCTGGATCAATTTGGGGATTTGGTATTCACAGGGCACTTTGGTCTGGCACAGGCCGCATCCGGTAATCTTCACGCCATATTCTTCTTTCTTGGCCGGGCGGATGAATCCGTAGCTGTACTCGGAACACCTGTCTTTATCATGGCCTTTGGCCGTGATTGCCCCTGCCGGGCATCGGCCCGCGCAAGACATGCAGGTTTTGTTAAAAAAGAAAAGGCAATTGGATCGGTGGTGAGGGTATTTCTTGATTGAGGCCTTGAGAGGGAGGTCTGTGACGACGCTGCCAACACGCATGGCCTTGCCCTTGGGAGTAATCAAACCATCGCTCAGTCCGAAAGTTCCCAGGCCACAGGCGTAGGCGGCATGGCGTTCAGACCAATTGGAGGCCAGGCCAACTCTGGGAGAGCGAACGCGCTTCCAATGAGGGGAGTTCATGGGGGGCACAGCTCTATATCCCATTTTCTTCAATAATGCAACCACATGATCTCTCAGCTTCACGTTGAATTGTTCACCGAAGTCTCGAGCGTGAGCCCAGAGCATGGATGGGTACTTCTTCTCTTTGCGGTTACTCTGGCGAATGTCCTCATAAGCTGGGAGAATCCAGGAGATTACCGAGAGTTTTTGGGGTGGCTTTCTTTTTCCAAAGGTCAGATGGAAGATTTCCCGGGGAGTGAGGTGGAATTTTCCGATGATCTTCTTATATTGTTTGAAGAGAGGGTCTTCTCCTAATGCAAATCCAACCAGAGGTTTCTCCCAGTATTTTCCCCCGTCCACCTTGCGCCGGTTAGCTGAGCTTTCCCTGACGAACTTGGCGATGGCCATCTCGATGAACTTCTCCGGTTTTGCTGTCAAGGTAATCTTCTTTTTTTGTTTCATTGCGCCCCCAGGAAAGTTATTTTTTCTTTTCTTAGCACGGTTTTTCCTTTTGGACAAGGACTATTTAACTCGGAATTCGGAGCGTGGAATTCGGAATGATTCGCTACCATTTTGTTTTGATCCCGCATTCCGCATTTCGCATTCGACAATTCATAATCTTGACTTTCGGCCACCAATTGGATAGAAAAGAACTTGGCGGAAACTGCATATGAGTTAGGTTGTGAGAGGAGCGAGATGGTACTGAAAGGAATTCGGGTGTTAGATATATCCACGCTCATCGCTGGGCCTTACTGTGCGATGATCTTGGGAGAGATGGGCGCGGAGGTGATTAAAGTCGAGCATCCTGTTGGGGGAGATCCGGGCCGGGCTATGGGGCCACCCTATGTTAAGGGGCAAAGTGCCCTGGCGCTCAGCTTGAACCGGAATAAAAAAAGCCTGACCCTTGACTTAAGTAGGGGGAAGGCGAAAGAGATATTTTTCCGCCTCCTTCGGGATTCCCAAGTGTTAGTGGAAAATTTTCGTCCTGACATAGTGGAATCCTTAGGCCTCGATTATCAAACCATCCGTAAGGATCGTCCTGACCTGGTCTATTGTGCGATAACCGGATTCGGAGAAAGAGGTCCTTACCGGATGAAAGCCGGTACAGACACGATCTTTCAGGGGATGGGGGGCTCGATGACCGTCTCGGGAGAGCCCGGCGATCCACCGATACGGGTAGGCATCCCCATAGCTGATGTCTCCACCGGGATTTATGCTGCCCTGGGGGTGATGATGGCCTTATACCATCGAGCCCAAACCGGCAGAGGGCAGAAGGTGGAAATCTCCCTTCTCGATTCGCTCATAGCTTTGCAGACTCCCCGGGTGATGGAACACTTTGTCACTGGGGAAAATCCTGTCTTGACCGGCCGGTGCAGCCCCTTTGGCGCACCCATCCAATTCTTTGAGACCGAGGATGGCTATATTAACATCTCTGTTTTCCTGGATAAGTTCTGGCATAACCTCTGCGGGGCTCTGGGGATCCAGCATCTGGCCAACCACCCCAAATTTTCCAGCAATGCCGTCCGGATGAAGAATCGCAAAGAGCTGGAAGAGATTCTCGGTAAGATCTTCCTAAAGCGGACCTCGGCGGAGTGGAAGACCATCCTGGATCAGCATGATATACCCAACGGGCCGATCAACACCTACAGAGACGTGTTCCAGGACCCTCAGGTTCAGCATAACAAAATTGCCGTGGAACTCAACCACGAGGTCTTAGGAAAGCTGCGATATGTGGGCCTCCCCTTTCATCTCGTGGATACACCGGGCGAACCCCCAACCCCTCCACCGATGGTCGGTGAACACACCGTTGAAATTCTGACCAGCCTGGGGTTCACCCAAGATGAAATGGAGGAGTTGAAGAAAGAGGGAGTGATTTGAGAGGGAAGACATATGGTCACGAAAAGGTCATCTGAGATTCCTCCCTTCATCGTCATGGAGGTCATGGAGAAAGCCTCGGCCATGGAGCGGCAGGGGGAGGAAATCATCCATCTCGAAGTCGGTGAACCGGACTTCGACACGCCAGAGTGCATCAAGGAAGCAGCCACACGGGCCATCTGCGAAGGGAAAACCCATTATACTCATAGTATGGGGCTGATCGAGCTGCGGGAGGCCATTGCCGAGCGCTACCATGAGCGATACGGAGTGGAGGTCAACCCCGACCAAATTCTGATCACCTCGGGCACATCCCCGGCCATGCTCCTTCTGTTTATGAGTCTGCTGGAGCCGGGTGAAGAAATCATTCTTCCCGATCCGTATTATGCCTGCTATCCCAATTATGTCCGCATAGTGGAAGGGAGGCCCATATTTGTAAGGGTATTCGAAGAGGAAGGTTTCCAGTACAGGCCGGAAGAAATCCAACCCCTCATCGGCCCGAGAACTAAAGCCATCTTTGTCAACTCTCCAGCAAATCCCACGGGAAACCTGATGCCGCCGGAGCGGATGAAAGCCATCGCCGAGTTTGGAAAAATAATCGTGTCGGATGAGATTTACCACGGGTTGGTTTACGAGGGAAAGGAGCACTCTATCTTGGAGTTCACCAGGAATGCTGTTGTTATCAACGGGTTCTCCAAGCTCTACGCCATGACTGGATGGCGTTTGGGTTACCTGATTGTCCCACCAGAATTTATCCGCCCCTTGCAAAAGATGCACCAGAATTTTTTCATCTCAGCCAATTCCTTCGTGCAATGGGCGGGGATCGCCGCCCTGAAGGAGGCGGCCGCAGATGTGGCCAGGATGAAAAATATCTATAATACCCGCCGGAAATATATCATTCCCAAATTGCGTGAGCTGGGGTTTGGAATTACCGTAGAACCCACGGGAGCATTTTATGTGCTGGCCAACGCCCAACGGTATACGGATAACTCTTTCAATTTTGCCTTCGACATTCTTAAGAAGGCCAAGGTGGGATGCGCGCCAGGCATTGACTTTGGGACAAACGCGGAAGGTTATCTCCGCTTTTCCTACGCTAATTCCATCGAAAATATCGAGGAAGCCATGAGGAGATTGGGCAATTATCTGAAGGAGGAGGGGAAACCGAAAGAGAGGAAAAAGGGCAACCCATGAAGATCTTCTCAGCCGAATTCATCAGGAGCGCGACCAAACCCTCGGAGTATCCCCAGGGGAACTTTCCCGAGGTAGCCATTGCTGGTAAATCGAACGTGGGGAAGTCTTCTCTGATCAACGCTCTGGTGAACCGAAAAAATTTGGCCAAGACCAGCTCCAGCCCGGGAAGAACCCAGGTGATTAATTTTTTCCGGGTGAATGGGCAACTCTCTTTAGCGGACCTGCCAGGATATGGATATGCCAACGTTCCCCTCGAGGTAAGAAAAACCTGGAAACCAATGGTAGAGAGCTACCTGCAGACCCGGCGGGAGATTTGTTTGGTCATCCTGATTTTAGATGCTCGCCGCGGAGCTTCACCCGAGGACCTGGCCTTGTTGGATTGGCTGGATTATCACAGAATTCCCTCCCTGGTTGTTCTCACCAAGGCGGATAAACTCTCGCAGATCGAAAGAGCCCGGCAGAAAAAAAACCTGGCAGACATTCCTCTTCTTTCAGGGAAATCTTTTTTATTTTTCTCGGCTCTAACCGGCGAGGGCAAATACGAGCTGTGGAAGCTGATTCAGGAGGCCTGCGACCGGAATAAATGAAGATTTCTCATTTCCCTCCGTTTTTCTCAAGAATCTTGATCAGTAGTTCAGGATAGTTGGTGATGATGCCGTCTATCCCCCAGCGGATGAACTGCTCCATCTCTTCCTCAAAATTCACAGTATAGACATTGACCTTCATCCCCTCGCTGTGGATCTTAACGATTTTGTCTTTGGTCAGGTAAGCATTCCGCAGGTTTAAAACAGAGTAATTTTTCCCCTCTGTAACCTCCGCGAGGGAACTCCAGGATTTATGATAAAGCAAAGCTACCCAGACCCGCGGCTCCCTTTCTTGGATCCATTCAAGCCCGGCGGGATTGAAGGAAGAGAAGATCACCTGGTTTAGCATTCCCGCTTTTTTCACTTCCCGTAACGCCGCCTTAGCCAAATCGATGATCGAATATTGGCCGTGGGTCGGATTTTTTATTTCAATATTGACCAGGATCCGTCCTTTGGCCAGACCCAGCACTTCTTTCAATGCGGGAATTCGCTCCCCAGAAAATTGAGGGCCGAACCAGGAACCCGCATCCAATTTCTTCAATTCCTTTAGGGTATAGTCAAAAACTTTCCCTCCGGTGAACGTCGTTCTCTCCAAGGTTTCATCATGAATGACCACTACCTCTTCATCTTTGGAAAGTTGAACATCGAGTTCGATCATATCACTGCCTACTTCGATAGCTTTCTGGAATGCCGTCAGCGTATTTTCTGGAGCTGCGCCTGAAAAACCCCGATGGGCGATGACCATGACCGGAAATCTCCCAATCCAATAGGGAACCTTCATTTCTTCAACCCTTTTCCCGGCACAACCCATCTGTCCTCCAATACATAACCCCAAAAATATACCGATCAATTTTTGACAGGTTTTTGAATTATCCATTCCCAACCGGTACGGCTTTTTAGGCATGAATTCTTTTTTCCGCTTCAATTCATCCAGGCATAAGCTAACGCTGCCTCAGCGACTCAAAGAACCACGAAAATGGATTTCACATTCCTTCTATAACGTAACCTGAAGGTCGCGGCTAATATTCACGCCTTGTTAGGGTTTTACTTATTCGGCTTAATCTCCCTTGTTAAATTTTCCAGCCATTGGCTTTTCTTGTAGTCATAAGTTTTAATCACAACCTTTTGTTCGTAAAGGTACAGGGAATTAGTCCAGATGTTGCTATGTTTTGTGGTTTCAAAATCTGTATCCGATAGATAACTGCGCCCGTCCATATCACAATTATGAATGTTGGTCACCCGATTTTCATAGACATTCACCGGGTGGCTGAATTTCACATTGGTCGGGGAAATATGCGTATGACCCGATACCCAAAGGAATATCTGGGGATTTCCGTTTATAATTTTGTGGATTTTTCTGTGTGGCTGGGCGATAAAATTATCATCTTCAGCGTATTTATTTTTACTCATTAGGGTCCCTTTTAAGGGGGCGTGGAAGAAAATAATCGTTGGAACCCCTTTATTTTTATTCAACTCTTCCTGCAGCCAGTCCAGGGTCTTCCCGGAAATTTCCGTGAGAAATTTGGAGTTCAAATCATCCACCGATAGAAAGATCAGGAGGTAAGGACCTGCTTTTCTGCTGTATTTTAAATCCGATAGTGAAAAGGTTTCTTTAAAAAGGTGGAGTTTCGCTTTACTCACAGAATAGGATGCTTTCACGAGCTTTCCCCCAGGACCTTTCACATCTTCATATTGAAACTCGTGGTTTCCAGCAATGGGGGAAAAGGGTTTTTGCAATTGAGACAAAAAATTCTTGGCAAAGGCGTATTCTTCTTTCGTTCCCTGATCCTGGCATATGTCTCCCAATCCAACGACCATATTAACATCTGGCCAGGAGTTGATCGTTTCCACTGCCTTTTGTTTCAGCGTGATATTTCTTCCGGGCAGATGAAGGTCAGAGAAAATTACGACATGCGTATAATTCTTTTCTTGGCCGGATATGGGACAGCAATATCCAAATAAAGAGAATATTAAAACCGCCCATAGCATGAAGGACTTGCATGGACGCCGCATAAATATTCTCCTTTCTTATTGTCGCTTGGCAGGAAATATTATAAATTATTTCTCTGACTCGATCAAACCATGCATGAAGTAACGCTGCATCAGGAGCACAACCAGCACAGGGGGGATGAGAGCCATCATGGCCACCGCCATAACCAGGTTCCACTCCGGAAGCTGGGTTCCGGAAGGAATGGTCGAGGCAATCCCGACCACCACCACTCTCATTTTTTCAGAACTGGTCACCATGAGAGGCCAGAGGTACTGATTCCAGCCGTAGATGAACATGACCACAAAGAGGGCAGCAATGTTAGGCCCGGAGTTGGGCAGGAGGATAGACCAAAGGAAACGCAGAGGACCCGAGCCATCAATTTTGGCCGCATCCACGAGTTCGTCCGGGATGGTGAGATAGAATTGGCGAAAAAGAAAGGTGGCGGTTGCCGAGGCAATCAGGGGGATGATAAGACCCCAGTAAGTATCAATCCATCCCAGTTGGCTGATCACCTGATAAGTAGAAATGATGCGCACAGGGACCGGAAGCATGAGAGTAATAAAGATCATCCAGAAGAAGATCTGTTTTCCTCGGAAATTAAAATAGACGATGGCGAAAGCAGAGAGGATGGAAATGGCAATTTTCCCGAGGGCCACAGCCAGGGCCACGATCGTACTGTTGATGAGAAGCCGATTCATTTGGATTCTTTTCCAGATCTTGCCGTAGTTTTTCAGAAGGTGGTTCGAGGGCCATAATTTCTGGGGGGTTTGGATCACCTCTTCCATGCTCTGGGTACTGAGGACGAAGGCATAATAAAGGGGGAAACCGATGAATAGGATGGAGAGGATTAAAAGGGAGTGAACGACGAGCTTGGTCCATTCCCGCTGGCGTCTTTCCCCTTTTTCCCCAAGCGATTTTTTCAATAGAAAACCTTCTTCTCCGCATAGCGAAATTGGAGGACGGTTAGGAAAATTACCAGGGCCATTAGGATCACAGATTGAGTTGCCGAGAGCCCCATCCGCAAATGAACGAAACCGTCCACATAGGCTTTATAGACCATGATGGTGGTTGCATCCCCCGGGCCTCCCTGAGTGACCGCATGGATAACCCCAAAGGTTTCGAAAAAAGAGAACACCATATTCATAATAAAGAGAAAGAAAGTCACGGGAGATAACAGGGGAAAAGTGATCCAGCGGAAAAGCCGAAAGCTGCTGGCGCCGTCAACTCTGGCCGCTTCCAGGACAGACTGGGGAATGGTTTGCAGGGCGGCCAGAAAAAAGGCCACGTTGTAACCTAAATGGGCATAACTGGCTGCAAAGATAACGAGGAGGAGCGCAATCCAGCCTTTAAGCAGCCAGTTAAATTCATAAGTCGTTACTTGGGCCAGAAGGTAACTGAGGATTCCATAGGAAGGATGAAATATAAAGAGCCATATAATGCCGGAGACTGGGGGGGCAACCCCGAAAGTCCAGAGGAGGGCCGAACGGTAGAAGGGAAGCCCCCGGATCTTCTGGTTGGCTAAGACTGCCAAAAAGAGAGAAACTGCCAGGCAAGAAAAGGTTACTCCCAAAGAGAAAATAAAAGAGTAATAGACACTGCGATAGTATTCAGGGGTGACGAGAAGATCGAAGAAGTTATCCAAACCTACAAAGATCTCTCTATCCCCAAAGGGTGAGACCTTGAAGGCGGAGAGGCGAAGGGAGTCAAAGGCCGGCCAGAAGAAGAAGACCAGGACAACCACCATCTGGGGAGCGACCAGCAGGTAAGGAAGCAGGGGATTTTTAAAGATACTTTTTTTCATCTTTTCATCAAAAACGAGGGGGAGGATTTCATCCTCCCCCAGCTCCTTTAAGAAATGTTCAGGTCATCTCAGCTCTTGTAAAGAGAAGCGAACTCTTTCAGGGTTTCGTTCCCCTTTTTCACCGCATCATCTAAGCCCTCCTTCGGGGCCTTTCTGCCAGCGAAAACGTTTTCCATCTCTGCTTCGATCGTATCGCGGACCGCTACAAAATTCCCCAGGCGAATCCCTTGGCTATTGGCCGTTGTTCTTCCTTTGGTAATTTGAGCAAAAGCGGTCCAGAGGTTGGGGTTGCTCCGGAAGTGGTCGGCTGGCAGAACCTTTATGGCCGATCGGCTGATGGGGAAATAGCCGGTGTTGGCATGCCACCAGGCCTGCTGTTCTTTCTGGCCGAGGAAATCCAGAAATGTCGCCACCCCTTTGTAAATTTCCTTCTTGTGCCCCTTCATGACCCAGAGGGTAGCTCCTCCGATGATGGAATTGCCTTGAGGATATCCCGCGATTCGTGGCAGGTCTCCCGTACCCCAGTCGAACTTGGCTGTTCTGGTTAGCGTTCCTACCAGAGCGGTTGAAGCCAGACCCACGGCCGCTTCCCCATTGATGATAGGTTGATCCCCTTTACTTCCTCGTCCAGAGTATGTGAAGATTCCTTCTTTCTGCCAGCGGGTGAGGAGTTGTAGGATCTGCACGCCCAGTTTGCCGTTGATCCTCAACTGGGTGGCCATGGCGGAAAAGCCATTATTATAGTTGGCAAAAGGCTGGTCATGCCAGGCATGCATATTCTCCATAAGTGTCCAGGAGGGCCAGGCAACCGTAAATCCAATTTTGGTGACCCCTTTGGAAACAGCGGCCTTGGCGCATTTTTCAATCTCCTCAAAAGTCGTAGGGGGCTGTTGTGGATTCAGGCCAGCCTTTTCGAAGGTGGTTTTATTGTAATAGAGAATGGGAGTTGAGGAATTAAAGGGCATCGAATAAAGGTTTCCGCCTTTCGAATAATAGGACTTTACGACACTAATGAAGTCCTCCCAGTCAATTTTAATCCCCTGATCCTTCATCAACTGATAAACAGGATAAATGGCTCCTGAGGAGAGCATGGTCTGGGTCCCGACTTCAAAGACTTGCATTATATGGGGATGGGTCTTAGCCCGGTAGGCGGCAATCCCAGCAGTTAAGGTCTCGGTGTAACTCCCTTTGTAGATGGCCTTGACTTCGTATTCGGTCTGACTGGCATTGAACTTGTTCGTGATCTCATTTACCCTCTCCCCGAGAAACCCGGCCATGGCATGCCACCAGATAATCTCAGTTTTGGCCCTGGCTTCATCGGAAAAGGTACAAAGAACCGCTAAAGAAAGAATCACCATCAAGATCTTTTTCATATCCTCACCTCCAAAGAGATTTCTTTACCTATTCTTATAATGAATAAAGGATAAGAAAGCAAGCAATTTTACCTTTTCCACGTTCCTTCAAATAGAGATTTTTCCGACAAAAATGTCGAAGACCCAGGATTTGTCGAGGAGGAGAGAGACTGAATAACTTTTTAATATTCTTTATCTTTTTAAATTTACAGGTAATAAGGATTCGACAATTTTTCCTCTTCCTTTCCTCGAAAAATTGGCGTTTGATTTTTATCAATAAGAAATAGATTAATTAATTCATTGGCTTATTCAATAAAAAGATCTCTTAAACCCCCTTGGCATGCTGGTTGCTATCCTAAAAAATAGAAGCAAGAAAGGAGAAAAGGAAAATGAAAAAGATGATTTTGACCACTTTGGTAATCGTGCTATTGGCCGCTTCTGGGTTGGCCATGGCCCAGGGTTGGGGAAGGGGCCCTGGAATGGGACCCGGAATGGGTCCTGGCCCTTGCGTCCCGGGGTATGGCCCCGGTACTTGGGGGCCTGGGTTGAATCTGAGCGGTGAACAGACTCAGAAGATGCAGGCTCTGCGGGAAAGCTTCTTTAAAGAAACGATCCCTCTGCGCAACGAGCTCATGGCCAAGCAGCTTGAGCTGCGGACGCTCTGGGCAGAAGCAAATCCAGACCAGGAAAAAATTCTGGCCAAGCAGAGAGAGCTCCATGCTCTGCGGGCTCAGCTTCAGGAAAAAGCCACCAAACATCGCCTGCTAATGCGCCAGATCCTTACTCCCGAGCAGCAAGCTCAGTTGCGGGCTTTCCCCGGAAGTTTTGGATACTATGGCCGGGGATGCGGAATGAGGGGCGGGTTTGGTCCTGGTCGAGGAATGGGAATGGGCTACGGCCCTGGCCCCAGGTGGTAAACTAAGACTCTTCATTGAACCTCCTCCAGCAAGGGGAGGGCCAGAAGAATTTGGCTCTCCCCTTTTTTTCTTATGTGTTATAGTGGAAAAAATGAATATGATCTCCGAGAGAAGGGGGATGGAGCGTTGAAAGAGGATGAGATTGCAGCTAAACTCAAGGGGGCAGCTAAGGAGGACAAGATCACTTGTGCCATGGCCCAGAAGATTGCCATGGAAAATAAAGTCCCGATGAAACAGGTAGGAGAACTGCTCAATCGCCTGAAGATCAAAATCATCCAGTGCCAGCTGGGATGCTTTTAAAAAGAAGGATTCAAGGGGCCAAGGGGAGAAAATAAAGACCTTTCTACTTACCGGGAAATAGGATGCCATGAAGGGGAGGATTACGATTATTTGTGAAAACACGGTCTCCATGAAGGGAGGGGTGGGCGAGCATGGGTTTGCGGCCTACCTGGAAACAGAGAGGGGAAATTATCTCTTCGACACGGGGCGCGGAGAAGGTTTAATTCCTAACCTTCTGAAGTTCGACAAAGATCCCCTTTCTGTGCAAAAGATCATTCTGAGCCATGGCCACCATGACCACACGGGCGGCTTACCTTCCATTCTGGAAATTCTGGAGGGAGTCGAAGTTCTGGCCCATCCGGATATTTTTTCCATCCGTTACCGTATTTTCCAGAAAGATGGGAAGGAGATTAGGCGATTTGTGGGCCTGAAATTCCAGAAGATTTATTTAGAGAGTCTGGGAGGAAGGTTTGTTCTGGAAAAAAATTTCCGGCAAGTTACCCGGGAGATGTTCCTAACAGGGGAAGTACCGCGGAAGAATTCCTTCGAAAAAGGGGACCCGAAACTTTTTGCGGAAAAAGAGGGGAAATTAATTCCCGACCCCCTTTTAGATGATCAATCTTTAGTCATCGAATCTTCTAAGGGGTTGGTCTTGCTTTTAGGGTGCGCTCACGCCGGGGTGATCAACATCTTGGAGCATGTTATGGAGAAGACGGGCAAGGATAAAGTGTATGCCCTCATCGGGGGGACGCATTTGGATTTTGCTTCCTCCCCGCAGGTCGAGGAAACGATCGGCGCTTTGAAGAGGTTCGAGGTAGAACATATTGGGGTCTCTCACTGCACTGGCCTAAGGGCGGCTTCGCGTTTATACTCTGAATTCGGAGATAGGTTTTTCTTCAGCCAAGTGGGAGAGGTACTGGAGGTTTAGTTAGATTTGAAGATGAGGCGGGAAATTTCTTTAATCCTTTTATTTGTCAGCATGTTTTTTTCCAATACGTTCAGTCAGGAAACCCAGGAAAGGAAAGAGCCGGCATTTCAGGAGAAAAGGGGTCCAGGGTTTCGGGAACGACAAAGAATGATGGGCCCGATGCATCATCCGATGGAGGACTGGGCCAGGCATTTGAACCTTACCCCGGAGCAAATAGCCAGATTGCAGGAACTGCGAGAGTCCTACTTGCGGGACACGCTGGTCTGGAGGAATGAGCTGGTGATTAAGCGGTTCGACTTTCGAGATATGTTGCGTAACCCGCAAACTGATTCCCAAAAAGTCCTGGCCAAGCAGCGGGAAATATCCGAGTTAGAATCCAAGATCCAGGAGAAGGCCGTCCTGTACCAATTGGAGATGCGTAAAGTTCTTACCCCAGAGCAGATCAAGGTCCTTCCACCGGGGTTTGGTTTGGGTGGATTCCATGGCCCTCGCATGATGCCGGGCCGGGGTCGAGGGATTGGAAGAGAATAGAGGAGCCACAACCCTGCCATGGCCTACCTTAAGAGGGAACCGGAGCCCAAGAGGCGCTGGATCTTTCGCCCCCTTTACCTCTTAATCATCTGGGGTCTCCTGGCTTTCCTCCTGATCGTCAACGGAGCTTACGAAGCCAAGCGGGCCAAAGATAACCTCTATCGTATGCTCTTTGATGAGGGCTCGGCTTTAATTGCCGGCCTGGAGAAGACCGCCCAAAGCGTCTTTACATCCCTCACAGCGGCCGAAGCTTTTCCCGAGGCCTCCGGTTTATTGATTTCCTCTTCGGTCAATCTTCTGGATTTGGAAGAATCGATTGTTGATCTGATGTTGGATACCGCTTTCCAGATCGACCAGGAATTAGGCGATCGCCCTCCCAAAGAGAGTGATCTTGAGAGAATAAGCGAAGCAGAGCGCCTCTCGGCCATAGAGGTCATTACCCCCACAAAAAAATTCTCCTTTCATCGCCGCCCGCTGGGATCTCCAGCCAAAAATCGCCGGCCATTCTATCAACCTCTTTTAGAAGGTAAAGCCCCCTATGCCATCATGCGTTCAGAAAAGAGAGAGACCGGACAGATGGACCATCTTTCTGTGGCCATCATTCGCCAGGTCGGAGGGGGGATTCTCATCCTTCGCGCCGATGAGCGGGATATCCGCTTTTATCGGCGGAGAGTGATCTTGCAAGGACTCATCGAAGAATGGAGGGGCAAGGAGGAAGTTAAATACATTTCCTTCCAGGGGGAAGATTTGGAAGTCTGGGCAGATCTGGACCCTCAAAAAACTGGGAAAAAGGAAGAGAACCCCTTCATCCGGGAACTTCTCCTCAAGGGCCCAGGGACCCCTCAGGCCCAAAGCCGAGAGAGGGCGAAAATTCTGGAGGTGGCCAAGGTCATAGTGCTGGATAAGGGGAGCCGGGGCGTGATTCGTGTTGGACTCTCCACTGAAAGGGTGGAGCAGATCATAGCGGCTGACCGCAGAAATATCATACTTTTCAGCTTGCTCCTTTTGATTTCTGGTGGGGTCGGCATCACGGTCGTTTACCGCCTGGAAAATCGTCACTTGGCGAGGGTGAGAGAAATGGAAGAGAGGATTCGTCAGTCCGAGAAGCTTTCCTCTCTGGCCAACCTGGCCGCGGGAGTGGCCCATGAGATTCGCAACCCTCTTAACGCCATCGGTATGGCCATCCAGCGTCTGCAGCGGGAGTTTGCTCCGCAGCACCTGGAACTGCAAGGGGAGTATCGTCGATTCACCGATGTCCTCCGGGGAGAGGTGAAAAGGGTAAACGAGATAATTGAGCAATTCCTTTTTTTCGCCCGGCCGGCGCGGTTGGAGCTTCAATCTGTTCAGCTCAAAGATATTTTCAGAGATCTACTCCTCCTGTGCCGGGAGGTAGCAGAGCGGCAGAAAATCGCCATTGCCGAAGACATCGATACGAACCTCCCAGTCCTGAGGTTGGACCGTCAGCGGGTGAAGGAAGCTCTGTGGAATTTACTGAACAATGGCCTCCAGGCCATGCCGGAGGGGGGAAAGTTACAGCTCAGCGCAAAGTTGTACGAGGAGAGGGCAGTCATCATCCAGATTTCGGATACAGGAGAGGGGATCGCAGAAGAAAACCTGAGCAAGATCTTCGACTATTATTTCACGACCAAGGAGAAGGGGATGGGGCTGGGACTGCCCCTGGCCCATAAGATCATCCAGGATCACGGAGGTTCAATAGAAGTGCAGAGCGTGGTCGGGAAGGGAACAACATTTCGCGTCTCCCTGCCTGTGCCCAGGGAGGGAGAATGAGCGGCACGGTAAAATTTCAGATTTTAATCGTGGATGATGAAAAGGTTCAGCGGGAGATTCTTGAGGGATTCTTACTAAAGCAAGGGTATGGGGCGATCGCCGTGGAAGACGGGCAGAAAGCCCTGCAGAAGTTTAGGAGCGCCTCTTTCGACCTGGTCCTTACGGATTACCGCATGCCCGGCATGGACGGAATGCAATTGCTGAGAGAGGTCAGGCGATTGAACCCAGAAGCAGTGGTGGTGATCATGACGGCTTACGGGACTGTGGGTACGGCTGTGGCCGCGATGAAAGAGGGGGTCTACGATTATCTCACCAAACCCATCGACCTGGATGAACTCCTGCTCATGGTCCAGCGTGTGGAAAGAGAAATCAGCTTGGGCCGGGAGAATCGCGAACTGAGGGAGCAACTGCGGGAAAAATTCAAAGTCGATTTCATCGTCTCGGCCAGTCGCCAGATGGAAGAGGCTCTTAATTTAGTAAGAAGAGTGGCGCCAAGCCCGGCCACAGTTCTAATTTTAGGGGAGAGCGGGACTGGAAAGGAGCTCATCGCCCGGGCCATTCATTATTCCAGTCCGAGGGCGGATAGAGCATTTATCAAGGTGAGCTGTGCTGTCCTGCCAGAAAACCTGCTGGAGAGCGAGCTCTTCGGGCATGAAAAAGGAGCTTTTACTGGCGCTGTGGCTCGCCGGATCGGGCGTTTTGAGCAGGCAGATAAGGGATCGATTTTTCTGGATGAAATTGGAGACCTTTCCCCATCTCTTCAGATGAAGCTTTTGCGGGTCCTGCAAGAGAAAGAATTCGAACGTCTGGGTAGCAATCAGACGATCAAGACGGACGTACGAGTGATTGCGGCTACGAACCAGAACTTGGAGGAGGCCATAAAAAGGGGAACGTTTCGCGAGGACCTGTATTACCGACTCAACGTGGTGACCATTTCTTTGCCCCCGCTGCGGGAGAGGAGAGAAGACCTTCCTGTGCTGATGGAACATTTTCTGAAAAAATATAACCAGGAGAATAAAAGAGATGTAACCGCTATATCCAAAGAGGCTAAAGAGCTGCTCATGCGCTACGACTATCCGGGAAATGTAAGGGAACTGGAGAATATCATCGAGCGGGCAGTGGTTTTGTGTCGGGGAGACACCATGACGACCCAAGACCTTCCCTTGAACCTGCGCGAGAGCAAGACTGAAATTGCTTTGGAAGAGGCCAGAAAGAGGCGAGACCTTCCAGAAACCTTAGAAGAAGTTGAGCGGTATTTGATCACCCAGGCCCTGGAAAGAAGTGGCGGTGTGCAGACCAAAGCTGCCGAAGAGCTGGGAATAAGCGAGCGTGTCCTGCGCTACAAAATGAAAAAATACAAAGTTTAACTGTCCTGACCAATATTTGATTTGACAGATAATGTTAGATTAAGTCTTGACTGATGCTTTCACATCCAAATGTTCAGCAAGGATAACATCTAATGACCAATGATTACTGGCAGAAAGCAAGTATAAAGAGAGTTAAAAGTCAATTATCAAGTCTGACCCTGATGCCACTACATGTCATGGTCGGGGGAAGACAAAGGGAGGATGGATTGCGTTCTTCCAGGCCAGTGGGTTTCAAAGGCGGGGCATGAGCCCCGCCTTTCTTGTCCCTTGATTACTGAACGACTCCTCCGATTACGGCCGGAGGCGAAGTTACCACTGGTTCATCGCCGATGTTCGGATCTCTCCATTCATCCAACGTTGGCAAGGAATAACTGATCAGACTGCTCGAGAGGTCGGCACAGCCGGCCGGGTCCTGTCGCATCATCTGGGATTTTTCCAGAGCCTTTATGTAATAGGTATTGCTGGCGTTCGTCGCCTCGGCGCCGTTGGCTATGGTGAATGCCGCAACCCATCTGATCGGACTTCCGGGTCCCGCGTCCTTGCAATCGACAGCAAGGCCGGTATCCATGCTAACACATTTGCCGGGAATGCCGTGAAGATTACCAAATCCGTTATACTCGAGGTAGAATTTGGAGCCGTTATACTGATAATCGGGCGCTGAAGAGTCCGTCTGGGCATGAATGTACTCGACTTGGAGGGGCGGATCGAACTTCACGACATTTCCGCCCGCATCCTGCAGGGCGGTAAACTTGTTCCAGTCATTCAAGCCCGTCTCCCAACTATAAAATACGGGCAGCTCGCTCCATGCCTTCCAGCCGCAGGTCTGATTGCTGTCCCAGTCACATGCGAGCAACGCCAAGTTGGCAGAGGTCGGGTCAAAGAGCGGGCCGCTCATGATGCCCCAGGTATAATTGGCAATCGCCGCGTTCTGGATCACGGCGTTGCCCTGGTATTTCAGGACCATGGCAGTTGTGTCGAAGGTGTAGTTCTTGGCCGTTGTCGGGTCGAACGGGAAAAAAGGATTACTTGTGTCGACTCCGGCGGCGGTTGCCTGGGGACAATTGTCATAGCATGCCAGGGTTGCTGGAACCGTATCGGTCGGATACATGATATCCTCTTCATAGAAGACAACGGGAGTTGAATTGGCAACGATTCCGACGGCCGAGCAATCGTACTTGCCTGAAACCAGGGTGCAATGAGGATCTGTGCTGTTCGGGTCCGTATTCAGTTTGACCCTGATCTGGCCACCAAGGGACTGCGACCAGAAATTGAGCTCTCCCCAGTTCAATTGGCTCATATCCAGCGCGACGGCAGGGCTTATACTTGCCCACGTCGGGTTATTCTGGTCCTGCTGGGCGATTTTATTAAATACCGTCCCCGTCCATAGTACCTGGTAGTTTACACACACGCCCTGGCCTGTGCATTCGCCCCAGATAAGGGGGATATTCTTGATGTCTCCCAGGATTATTGATTTTTTGGTGTGCTTCTTCAGCTTGCCCCCCGACTTCACGACCGTGTACGGGGTATCCGTGTTGTTCGTATAGTCGTGCTTGTTGACGGTGTCTCCGTTGTTTACGGTGACTCCCTCGGGAAGCCAGAGCCCCCAATAACCGACCCACCCGTAAGCATTATCCTTTTGGATCGGGAAGCCGGAATTGCGGGTAACCCTGCTGCCATCCGTTGAGTTGTACAGGCTATATCTCCATGCCGACTCATGAAAAAGGGTCCGGCTCAGGCATACCTCAGTAGCATTCGATGTATCCTTCCTGAGGAATTTGGAAGGATTGTAGGCAAAATTGAATCCTTTTTCCATAGTAACGGGATTGCCGCCAACATCCTGGGTCATCGATGAATGGAGACTCCCGGCACCCGTGGCACCGTCTGTTGACCTGTCCAATGTGACCTCGCTGCTTTGCGTGTAAGGACCATGAGTGCCACTCTCCACAAACTTCAGCAACACTTTTCCTGTGGCCAAATCTCTTTCCGCTTTTAAAGTCCCCCGGAACATGGTCTGGGATAAATTCGAGGCCGGGGCACCCCGGAAATGCATGGTAAATATCCCGTAGGGATTTGATGCGCTTCTTCCTTCGGTAATTACAGCACTGGCAAAGATCACCTTGGCGGGCTCATTTCCTTGGGCATCTTCGTGGACCCAGGCCTTAACCATTTGTGGGGAGTTGTTGTCGGCCCTGGAGGATTCCACCGTCCACATGGCATACTTCGGCATGGAAGACCCTGAAGACTGGTTCTGTGATTCCTGTCCTGCCTGGGAAGCATCGGATTTATTACTGCGGCATTGGTTGGTGTCAACCTGGGCGTGGTATGCCCCTGTATTGAGCATGGCATCATATTTGGTCTGGCCCATCATGCAGAGAATCTCGTTTACCACATTCAGATTCTCTGTGGAGCGTTCCTCCACGTAAACATGGGTAACGTCCTGGTTGTAATCCGAGCCGGCCGGGAGCTGATCCACGGACTTTACCTTGAATGCCCCAATCTTCAATGGCTTCACCGTATCTGCCCGCAATAACTCCGGGGATTGGCCCGATGACTGGGCATCGACGACACTTACTTTCTCTGCGACCACCAATGCCGTAGTGCTGCCTCCGCTACCCCCGGCAGTGGTACTGCTGCTTCCTCCGCTGCAGGCGAAAAGCCCGATTGCTGCGAGAAGAAGCAATAACCAAGGCGAAACAGATTTCATTTTCATGCACATCCTCCTTTTTGGGATTTTTAGATTTCAGGGACCGAATTCCTGAGGTTAGAACCAGATTGTCCAGGTTCCCTGTACATAAATCTTGACATCGTGAATTCATGTAAGAGTCTTTTCTAAGAAGGGCAACATAATGGATTTCAATATTCAACCGCTTAGACCTAAAAAAACGAAAAGGCAATTTTTTTATCGGAATATCTTGATTAGAACTTCAGCTTTTTTGCGGATAAGGGAATTTCCTGAAAGTCTGTTCAGGAAGGATTAGGGAAAACAGGGTAGGAACGGGGAAAACGATGGCAAATAAGGCAGATGGGGAAGAAAAGGAGGGCTCTTCTAAATTATTCAAACGATACCAAGGAGGTTATGTAGGATGGGGTGAAGGGCCCTCTTTTCCCCTGGTGTTTTACTGAGAATGGCCGCGAGCTTCCGTCTAAGTTCCTTCATGGTCAGGGTGCCCTTCCATGGAAGTTTCCAAGGGGAAGAGAGAAAAATTTGAGAACAAGGCAAAATACAAAAGTCACATGGCCGTTATTTTAAGGAAGGCAGGGCCTCTCTGGCCTGTTTTAGGAACCCTTCTGCCTCGGTTTGTTCAAAAATCTGGATTGCTTCGCAGATGCATTTCTTGGCTTGCTCGGTCTTCCCCTTCATCCTGTACAGCAAACCCAAATCGAGATAGGCCCTCCCCATCGTGCTTTTCGCACCGATCTCTTGGGCAACCTCTATCGCTCGATTGAAATGTTCTTCGGCCTTCTTAGTGGCGAAGGGGACGTTTTTGATGAGAAAGCCTATATTCTTGGCCATCGTTGATAGATTGATCGACTCCGATCCCTCCACAATCTGAGAATAGACCTTCGCCAGGGCATACTCGGACTGGGCATACAGGCCTCGCCTCTGGTTTTCCAGACAGTCTCGTTGCCCTTCTGCCAATAATTCTAATCCCCGGCTCATTCGGCCTTTGGCAATCAACAATACCCCCATAAGAATAGACGCCATTGTTCCGATTACTCCAGCACCAAACTTCTCGCTATAGGTCATAACTTCCTGGAGAGCGGATTCAGCCTTATCGAGCTGGTTGGCGAATAAATAGCTCAAACCAAGCACCAGCCTTAAGGTCTGGGAATAGAAGGGGTCTGCAGAAAACCGGGTTCCGCTCTCAAGGAATTCAACGGCCGAATGGTAATCACCACCCATCGTATAGCCCTCTCCCATAATCCAGTGACCCATCACCAGGCTTCGAATATTTGAGTGTCTCTCACCATAGTCCCTAATGACCTTTCCAGCCTCAAGGGTTTTCTTCGTCTCTCCGCTGAGCCAGTATGCATACGCCAGTCCGCCAAGGGACTTGAAATACAAGTACTGATCTGACTCGAAAGATTTGGAGATATCCTGGGCCCTCTGGCCAAAGGCAATGGCTTCTTCCAAAAGGCCCAATTCTGCACAGGTCCAGGCAAGCCAGGCGCAGGCGTAACCGATGACCCTCCGGTCCTCAATTTCTTCCCCAATCTTGAGGGCGTTGCCCAAGTATTCATAAGACCTTTTCGCCTTGCCGCTGCAATACAGTGCCAGGCCGAGCCATCCATAGAACATCCCAAGTTCGGCCTTGCCCACAGACTCAGCCAGTCCTTCGTAATTGCTGAGCAAAGTGACGAGGCCCCTGAAATCCCCACGGTAGTAAAAGACATAGGCCCACTTGTTGAGTAGATCTATTAGGAGCCTCTTTTCCTCATCTGTCATGCTGGTTCTATTCGTAAGGAGATCGAAAGCATCTTGATAGTACTGGTGGGATTCTTCCAGGGCATACCTTTTGAGGCTCTTCTCGCCCGACTTCATAAGATAATCGACGGCCTTATGTAGAGACTGACCCCGCTTAAAATGAAAGGCCAGGGTCTCATAAAACTCCGAAAGCCTCCCGTGGAACAACTGCTCCATCACGAGGGCGATTCGCTCATGGACGGCCTGGCGCTCTCTTTTAAGAAGGCCACTGTAAACCACCTCCTGGGTCAAGGCATGCTTGAAAACATATTCCAGCTCCGGCTGAAAAGACCGTATCCGGATCAGGTCGAACTGCTCCAACCTGTGGAGATGACGGTCGAGTCGCTCTTTGAGCTCTGTAATTTTTGTGAGAATCTCATAGAGAAAGGCCCTCCCGATCACCGAGGCTTCTTGAAGAATACGCTTCATCTCCTTCTCCAGCCGGTCGAGCCTGGCGGAGATAACGCCTTGTACCGTTGGGGAAATGTCTGACTCACCGATTGGCCGACTCAGCCTCCAGTTGCCGTTATCGCGGATCAGGGTGCCCGATTCAATCAGAGAGTTGATTACTTCTTCCAGATAAAAGGGATTGCCCTCCACCTTTTCCTGAATGAACTTCCTCAGCTCCTGGGGGATGGTCTTGGACTTCAGCAGAGATTCCATCATGTCCTGCGCGTCCGAGGGGGAGAGATCCTGGAGCTTGATCTCCTGGTAAGATTTGCCGAGGGCACCCAACTGATGGCTGGTGAAGAGGCTGAAAGGAAGCCTGTACGCACAGATAAACAGGACGGGATGGCTGAACTCCGATAGAATAGAACGAAGAAGATCAAGGGACGATGGATCCGCCCATTGGATGTCCTCCAGACAAATAACCGTTGGGCCACTCTTTGTCAAAGCGGAAAGAATGGCCTGGACTGCTTTTAAAAGACCCATTCTCCAGAATTCAGGGCTGACTCCTTCTATCTCGGGGTAGCTCAGGGCATAAAGACTCCCTATGTATGGGGCAACATCTCCCTTCCTTCCAATCAGACGCTCGATCCCAAATTCCACTTTCTCCCTCACCCTCTCCGGTGGATCACCCTCCTCAATTTGCCAGGTCCGATTCAGGAGATCGATCAGCGGAAAATACGGAATGTTTTGGGAATAGGCGTACGCGTGCCCCTCACGCCACTGGACTTCATTGAAGTCCAAAACGGCCCTGAACTCCTCGAGAAGTCGGGTCTTTCCGGTACCCGCATCGCCACAAATAGAGAAGATCGCCCCTTTGCCCTGACGTAGCCTTTGCACTGCCTCCCGGAGCCGGGCTAATTCCGCCTTCCTGCCAATGAGATCGGCCCTCAACCCAAAGGTACGATGAAAAGTAAGCGGCTTCTCCTTTGGAGATAGCAGCCTGTAAACTTGGACTGCCTCTGCCTTCCCTTTGACCTGGACAGGCTCTAACCTTTCAAAAGTAAAATGCCCCCCTCCCAACTGATAAGTCACTGAACCCACCAGGATTTCACCCGCCTTGGCCAGACCGCTCAGCCGAGAAGCCAGGTTGATGGTGTCGCCCAACACGCCGGGAGTGCCTCCCTTTTGATCCACCTGACCTGTTACTACCAGGCCGGTATTGATCCCGGTGTGCATGGATAAAGATCTTCCAACCCTTTGTTCAACCCGTGGACTCATGGTCTCCACAAAGGAGTGTATCTCCCGAGCAGCCCGGATGGCCCTCACCGGGTCATCTTCGTGGGCCTTGGGCAGCCCAAAGAATGCCACCACTGCATCGCCAATAAATTTTTGGATGGACCCCTCGTACTTACTCACTACAGAGGTGATCCCTCCGAAGACCTGACTCATGATCTCCCTGACTTCTTCCGGATCAAGTTTCTCCGACATGGCGGTGTATCCGGACAGGTCAGAAAAAAGAACGGTGACTTGCTTTCGCTCCCCCTCAATGGATGGTTCTTTCCTCTCGGTTACTTCTTCCTTTTCTAACTTTTGGCCGCACTCATCGCAAAAGAGGTTATCCACTTCGAACGGATGGCCGCAGGAAGGACACAACAGCTCCAGCCTGCTCCCGCATTTTTTGCAAAACTTCGCCCCTTCTCGGTTCTCAAACTGGCACTTCGGGCATTTCATAGGAGAATCCCTCACTCCCGGGGGCAGTAAACCCCAAAGGGTTGAGAATTTATTGGCGGCGAAAAATAAAAAAGCCCCATGCGAAGATATAATCTCCTTTGAAGCTCCATGGAGGGATTTTCTCAAAATTCCTTTTCATTTATTACGCTTTTTCAACCTCCGATTCTGCCCAAGCCATGACTGCCTCGGCAATCTGGAGAGCTTTTCTAAACTCCTCTCACGCGGCATAAATTACTTTTCCTTCTTCGAGGGCTGGCCGGATCACCATGCCGATATGATCTCTAAATTCCTTTATGTCTCCTTCCGTAACGACTACAATATCCGTTGCAAATCCCATTCCGATGAGATGGCGGTAAATTTTCTGTGCTGTCTTGCGTCGATGCCCACCCGAGGGTATCACGACGAGAAGATCCATATCACTATCTGGCCCCATCTCCCCTCGTACGGCAGAGCCAAACAAAATGATCTTCTTGGGGCGCACAGCTTCGACAATTCTCCGCACAGCCTCGGCCAATACTTCATCCGGTAAAAGAATCCCCTCGGCTTTACTCCCATGATTCAGTTCCATCGCTTGAAACACCCCCCGTTTTTCAAAGGGATGAGATATTTTTAATCATTTATACACTTAAATGCAGAAAAATGTAAGGCCCCTATTGATTTTTCTTTATCCATTCCTCCCGCCATCAGGATTGAAAGGTTATTGGATTAGGGCCAGTTCTTTCTCATATTTGCTCACCCATCCATCCGCGCCGCATTCTTTCAGGATTTCTATTGCCTTGCCCAGATTCTCCTGAGCTTTTAAGCGATCTCCTTTTCGTTTGAACAATTCAGCGTAAAGGGCGCAATCATTTCCCAAGTGAAACCTCATGCTGTTTCTCTGATCTGCCTCAATTGCCTTCTGTATCCAATGCTCAGCTTCAAGCATGTGCTGATCATCAATGTTCAGTAGAATCTCCCCCATATACCTCGAGGTCCAGCTTTCTAAAGACTTCACCTTATTATTTTCTGCAAGGGCATGCAGGTTGTTTAAATCAACATTCTGCTCTCTATTCATCACTTTTAATCTAGCCGCACCTATCTTTCTAGAGCCCACCCAAGAAGGAAAGAACCGGTTTTGTTCCAGAAAGGAATAGGCCTTTTCGAAATAAGCTTTTGCTTTTTGGAACTCCCCCATTTCAAAATAGGTCTCTCCCAAGTAAGCATATGCTATCGCATTCCAAACGTGCAGGTTGATCCTTTCGCAGAATTCGATCCCTTTCAGCAGGTGTTTTTCCGCTTCTTCTAAGGTTCTTTTCCCATAACAAGAAGCTCCATGGCTACCGTAGGCCATGCCTTTGGAAAAAATATCCCCGCTCTCTTCAGCTAGACGAAGAGCCTCAGCGGAAGTCTGGAATTGCAGGGTTATCCCGCCTTGAAGAGAATAGTAAAAATAAGCTAAATTGGCTTTCACTACGGCAATCCCCCATAGACTTCTAGCCGCCTTGTTAATGGCGAGGGCTCTTTGCATGTAGGAGATTCCTCTTTCATATTCACAATGTAAACATAAAGCCACGCCAAACCAAAAGCTTGCCAAAGCGGAAGAAACAATATCTTTGACTTCTTCCGATATCGTTAAGGCTTCCTCCAAGGCTTTAAAGGCCTTCTGTAGGTCATCATCCACAAAATAATGATAGGTGCCCAAAATAGTGTATATCTGGCAAAGCCTCTTCTTATTACCATGCCTGATGGCTAAATCAACAATCGGGTTGATGGCTTCCTTGGCCTCAAAGAAATAATTCTGCTGAGCCAGATAGAGCCCGAGAACCGTCCGGGCGTCGATAAGCTTCCTCTGCCCTTCGTCAGTCATGGGCAACTTTTCAAGGCAGGTGATTCTCTTCTTGGCGTGAGCAATGGCGTCCGGAAATGAGGCCGCCTTCTCCGCCTTCCTTCCTGCTATTCTCAAATATTCAGCCGCTTTGGCATAATTCTCACTCACAAAAAAATGCTCAGCCAGGACCCCATAATACTCAGCCAAAGTTTCCTTATATAACTCCTCGATACCCTTCCCGATCTCTTCATGAAGATCCTTCTTTTTCTTGGCCAGGATGGACTCGTACACGACCTCCCGGGTCAGGGCGTGTCTGAAGATATAAGAAGTCTGAGGATATATCCCTCTCTCATAGAGAAGCTCAGAATCCTTTAAGGCGGACAGATGCGTGAGCAACTGCTGTTCGGGAAGACCTGTCACCCGCTTAATCAAATCATAGGGAAACTCCCTTTCGATCACCGATCCAGTCTGAAGCACCATCCGGGTGGCATCGGGCAGCGAGTCAACCCGAGCCATGATCATATCCTGGATGGTAGAAGGAATGGCCACAGCCTTCACATCTCTTGCCAATTGATATTTGCTGTCCCTTCTCTCGATGATCTTCAGGTCTTTCAGCGACTTCAACAATTCTTCCATAAAGAAGGGCACGCCCTCCGTCTTCTCCAGGATTAATTTCTCAAGGTCCTTGTCAATCTCCGGGGTTCCCAGAAGATGGGCTACCATGAAAAGGCTTTCCCGGTTGGAAAGCCGGTTTAAATTTATCTGGTTGTGATAAGACCTCCCGCCCCAGGTATGTATAAACTCCGGGCGGTAAGTAAAGATCAACAGCACCCTCGCGCCAGGTATGCTCTCCAAAGTGTATTTGAAGGCATCCTCTGAACTCTTATCGATCCAATGAAGGTCCTCAATGGCCATGACCAGAGGGCGAATCCCTGAACCTTTCAGAACAATCTGCTTTAAGGCCTCGATGATCCGATCTTTCCTGGCCTCCGGGCTCATGGGGATTTTATCAATACCACTATCTGTAACCGATAGAAGCTCCAGAAGATAAGGGAGAGTAGATACTTCCTCAACCATCAAAACCCCCAGGCCTCTTTTGACCTTCTCCCGGATCTCAATATCCCCATCACCTTCCTGGATATCAAAATTCGACTTAAGAATATCGATGATTGGGTGATAGGCCATCCCTCTGCCATAGGAAAGGCATTTCCCCTCCAAAAAAGTCACATCCTCATTGGCCACCACTTTTCTAAATTCATACAAAAGCCGGGACTTGCCAACTCCAGCCTCCCCCATAATCGAAAAGGCCTGGCCCCTCCCTTCCTTAACTCGCTCAAAACCATCCAAAAGTAATTCCAGCTCCCGCTCCCTGCCCACGAATGGGGTCAGACCCCGCTCCGCGCTTACATCGAACCTCGTTCTCCTGGTGCTGGGGGCAATCACCCGGTAAACCTTGAGGGGTATTTCCTTTCCCTTCACTTGCTTTTCCCCCAAAGCTTCAAACCGGAAAAGCCCTTCCGTAAGTTTGAACGTATCCTCAGTCACATAGGTCGCTCCAGGCTCGGCCAACCCCTCCATCCGGGAGGCCAGATTCACCGTATCCCCTACCGCCGTAAACTCTACCCGCAGATCATTTCCCAAAGTGCCAATCACCACTGGACCCGTGTTGATCCCAATCCGCATCTTGACCGATGGTAAACCTCTCTCTTGCTTGAGCCTGTCACTGAATTTAACCATCTCCCCATGGATGGCATGAGCGGACCGGATGGCTCTCTGAGGGGCGTCTTCCAGGGCAATGGGAGCCCCGAAAAGGGCCATGATCCCATCCCCGGTCATCTTATTAACTGTGCCTTCATAGTCGTGGACCTTGTGAATCAGGATCTCCAAGACCTTATCCAGGAGAGCATAGCCTTCCTCAGGGCCGAGCTTTTCCACTAAGGGGGTGAATCCCTCCATATCGCAGAACATCACCGTGACCTGCTTCCGTTCCCCTTCGATTCGGTCCCTTTGGGCTAAGATTTTTTCCGTCAATCCTCTGGGAAGATACTTTTGGATTTTTCTGATCTTTTCGTCCAAGGAGAGTTCTTTGGGAATTGGCTTTGAGGGAAGAGATAATTGATGGCCGCACTCACCGCAGAATTTATCTCCAGGAAGGATTTCAGACCCGCACTGAGGGCAGATCTTTAAAAGCTTTGCCCCGCACTCATAGCAAAACTTTTTGGTCTCGGGATTTTCAGCCTGGCATTTTGGGCATTTCATTTATCTTCCCCTCTATATGCCCTCACTTTAACCCCGCCTTGCGCAGACATGCGATAGTGTCATCAACGACGGACTGATCCTTTAAGGGTAATGTTTTGGCATAATGTTCCAGAGAAAACTTGGGGTGTATCCTTAAGACTTCTGCGGCTTCGGCTTGAGCCTCCTTCTCGCGGCCCAATTTGATGTATGTAACGGCCAGACCCATGTGGATGAACAGATCATCGGGTTCAAGCGCGAGCGCCTTCTTGTACTGCACGATGGCCTCCTCGTAACGCCCTACACCGCGGTAAGCTGCTGCGAGATTACGGATGAGACCACTGGCAGGGAACGGGTTCAAACGAATGGCCTGCTCGAAGTGCTGAATGGCTTCGCTAAACTTGCACGCATATAATAAGGCGGTGCCCATACTCATGTAGGCATCCGCTCCGCTGGGGCTTAGCTCCATAGCCCGCTCTGCCGAGGCTATGGCCTTATCATGTTGCTTCTGCATAATATACAGGTAAGCAAAGCATGTATGAGTACCAGGGGCTGAGTCGTCAAGGGCCATGGCCTTTTGGGCTGCCTCCGCTGCCAGTTTCATGGACTTTTCGGGCGATTCGCTGAATCGAAACCACAGGTCCAACATATGGCTCATGGCCATGACCCTGTACGGGACGGCGTACTGGGCGTCCAGGGCAATGGCTTCCTGGGCCAGTTGCTTGGCCATGGTAGAGCCCTGTTTGTTCATACGGAAGAATTGCTCACCCGCCTGCAAGGCTTTAAGGTAAGCATTGAGGTTTCCTGTACCTTTTCCAGTCACGCGGGCTTGTTCCCCCTCCGTCAATTTCACCCGCAGAGCCTGAATGATCTTAAGGGTGATCTCATCCTGCAGGGCAAAGATGTCCCTTAAATCACGGTCATAGCGCTCCGCCCAGAGATGATTTCCCGTTGTGGCATCAATGAGCTGAGCTGTAATTCTAACCTTATCGCCAGTTTTGCGGACGCTTCCCTCCAGCACGTACCGCACGCCCAGTTCTTCGCTCACCTGCTTGACCTTCACCGGCTTTCCCTTATAGGTGAATGTTGAATTGCGAGCAATCACAAACAGGCGTGGGACCTTGGAAAGGGCGGTGATGATCTCCTCGGTGATCCCATCGCTAAAATATTCCTGTTTCGGGTCCTCACTCATGTTGACAAAAGGTAGTACCGCAATAGATGGTTTGTCAGGTAAAGGAAAGGCCATTTTCTCTTTGGAGGCCACCTCCACCCGGGGAGGAGATGGACGAAGGACAAACTGCCAGACGGCTACCCCAACGACCAATATAATCAGGACCGCCACCACAGCCAAAACAATTGGCCTTTTCCTCTTGCCCTCCACCCGAACCCCTACACCCTTTCGTGAAACCGCCGCCTCCGGCTCTATCTTCGCCCGGTAAACCCGCACCGGCTTAGCAATGTTCTTGACCGCATGCTCTCCAAGGTAATCATATCGGAGTGGGAGCTTGTTCTCGATCTGCTCGTACGCACTCCCCGAGATACAGATCCCACCTGCCTCGGCCAAACCCTCCAACCGGGCCGCGATGTTCACCCCATCGCCATAAATCTGCTCTCCCTCCTCAATCACATCCCCAAGGTTGATCCCAATCCGAAACTCCATCCGGCGGTTGGCAGGGAGCAAGGCGTTCCTCGCCCTCAGCACCTGCTGGATCTCCACCGCACACTGCACCGCATCCACCACACTGGCAAACTCGGCTAACATGCTATCTCCCGCAGTGCCAACGATCCGCCCCCGATATTGCTGGATGAGGCTCCCCATCAACTCCTTGTAGGCATTCAGCGTCCGGAGAGTCCACTCCTCATCCTCACCCATGAGGCGACTATAACCTTTCACATCGGCACTCAGGATGGCGGTGAGCTTGCGTTTAACCTTGTCTGTCATGGGATCACCTCCCTTAACTTTCCAAAAGGGATCGGATAAGAATAAAAAGCCTCAAAAGGGCATGAAATCCCCTCTGAGGCTCTGTAATCACACCTTCTGGGAAATTCTTCCCATTTCTTGCTCCAGAAGGTTAGGAGTTAGGTCGTTAGGTTAATTAGGGCCAGCTGTGAACCAATGACTAAAAAATACTCTCTGGTTCATGGGCAGTCAAGGGCAAAATTGACCTCAGTTGAGAGTGTCTGCAACATGAAATCCTGGCTTTGGCAATTTCTATTTCCTTTGAATTCTTGGCTCCCTCGAGGCCAATCTTTATTTTGGAATAAAGCTCATTCCTTCGTTCAGCCCATAGATGAAACCCACCAGGAGCTGGCAGGTGGACTCGAGGTCTTTTAAGGAGAGGACTTCAGTGGGCGTATGCATGTAGCGTAAGGGAACACACACCAAACCAGTGGCCACACCCTTGCGGGATAGCTGGATGACGTTGGCATCTGTTCCCGTGGCTCGTGGTGCGCCGAAAATCTGCACGGCCATTTTCATTTTCTTGGCCGTTTTTACCAGAAGGTCATACACCAGAGGGTTAATATTTGCGCCGCGGGCGATGATCGGCCCGCCTCCGAGCTTATATTCACCGACCCGCTTCTTTTCCGCGTCGGGATAATCGCTGGCATGCCCCACCTCGACGGCGATGCCCACGTCTGGCTGAATCTGATAAGCACTGGTCGTTGCTCCCCGAAGGCCAAGTTCCTCCTGGACCGTGGAGACGCCGTAAACCGTGCAGCGAGGGCGTTCTCTTTTTTCTCCGATCCGCCGCAGCGCTTCGGCTACGACAAAACTTCCCACCTTATCATCGAATCCCCGAGAAACGACCCGGTCTCCGGAGAGTTTTTCCAAACCACCAGCAAAGGTTACGGGGTCCCCGATTTTGACCAATCTTTCCGCTTCCTTTTTGTTTTTGGCTCCGATGTCAATGAACTGGTTATGAATCTGGATCACCTTCTCCCGATCTTTTTGTTCGAGGAGGTGGATCGGTTTCCGTCCGATAATGCCCATCAGGGGGCCATTCTGGGAATGGATCCATACGCGCTTACCTGGTAGGAGTTGATCATCCACTCCACCGATCGGGGCAAAATAAAGGAACCCATTTTCGTCGATGTACTTCACCATGAAGCCAACTTCATCGCAGTGGCCGGCGAGCATAACAGTGAGCGGGTCTTTTCCGCGACCCTTGATCAAGCCAGAAGTATTTCCCAGAACATCGGTCTGCACCTCATCCACGTAATTTTGAATGTATTCCCGGAAGACCTTCTGAGCGGGTTGCTCATATCCTGAAGGGCTGGGGACTTCCGAAAGTTTTCTTAGAAATTCGAGAGAATCTGGACGCATCGATTCCTCCCCTCGGTTCATTGGTTGGATAAAACTTTAGATTCTTGCACCTTTTAATCTGAGAATTTTCTTCTAAGAGTTGCCCCAATAAAACTCCCATCCCCAGGCGGGAGGCCATAGAGGCCAGGGGAAGCCGACCTCGATTTTATCCACCCCCACCCTGACCCTCCCCCATCAAAAGGGGGAGGGGAACAGATGAAAAATTTCAAATTTCTTTGGTTAGGCTTTTCCTGTTTACTAATTAGAATATCTCATCCTATCGGCCTAATCAAGGTCTGAAAAAGCTTTGCGGGGGCAAGAGTCCATGGGGTTGAGGGACTTGCAAAGATCAGCAAAAAGGGGCGAAGAAAAATGTGAGAAACGCAACCCATCAAAAGATTGTGGTTTAAAATTTTTGCTGGTATATTAGGCCATCTTTCATGAAAATTTGGCGGAGTTCGATTTCCTTGGAAAAGAAAGGTGAATTTTTGCCGTGCGAGAATTCGTGATCCATGGAAATGAAGCCTGCGTCATGGGAGCCATTACCGCAGGTTGCCGCTTTTTTGCAGGATATCCCATTACCCCAGCCTCGGAGATCACCGAACTCATGGCCCGACTTCTTCCGCAGCATCGGGGAGTTTTTCTGCAGATGGAGGACGAGATCGCTTCCATCTGTGCCGCTCTCGGAGCGGCCTGGGGTGGCGCCAAAGCCTGCACAGCCACTTCGGGGCCCGGGTTCACTCTAAAGCAGGAGGGAATCGGTTGGGCCGCAGAGACCGATACACCCATCGTGGTCATTGACGTCATGCGCGGGGGCCCTTCCACTGGTCAGCCTACTTCCTCGTCGCAGCAAGACGTGATGCAGGCTAAGTATGGTTCTCACGGGGATTACGAAGTGATTGTCCTGACCCCATCGAGTGTTCAGGAAGCCTTTGATCTGACCGTGAAGGCCTTCAACCTTGCGGAAATCTATCGCAACCCCGTCATCCTTCTCTCTGACGAGATTGTCGGCCATACCCGGGAGAAAATTCGGATTCCTGAACGGGTGGAAGTGGTGCCCCGCAGAAGGCCGGAGAGTTCCCCGAAGGATTACATCCCTTTTCGGTCGAATGAGCAAGGATTCCTGGATGGGATGCCGGCCTTCAACCAGGGCTACGGGGTCTTAGTGGATGGACAGCTCCACGATGAATTTGGGGTTCGAGCGGGCCACAAGCCAGATGTGGCGGCGAAGCTTTTGGAACGAATCTGTCGGAAAATCACGGATCATGCGCCTGAGCTTGTCGATGTAGAGGAATGGTTGCTCGAGGATGCGGAGGTGGCGGTTGTTTCTTATGGGAGTCCAGCCAGGCCAGCACTGCGGGCTGTGAAAGATGCCCGCTCCGCCGGGTTGAAAGCTGGGTATTTAAAAATCCGCACCCTCTGGCCATTTCCGGAAAATGTAATAGATGAACTCTGCTTGCGAGTAAAAAAGATTGTCTTCCCCGAGATGAACATGGGGAAAATTGTGCGGGAAGTTGAAAGGGTGGCGGCTGGAAGAGCGGAGGTAATCTCTTTACCCAAATTAGGGGGCGAGATGCACACCCCCTCGGAAATTTTAAAGGCAATTAGATAAGCCACAGAGCCCACAGCGCGGCATAGCCGCAAGCCAAATAATAACTTTGGTTTATAGCCGCACCCTATCCCAGAAATCCCCCCTGCCCCCCCTTTAGCAAAGGGGGGTGGGGGGATTTAAAGGGTATTTTCTAAATAAATTTTGGTTAACAAAATTTCGAGAGTTTGCAAGTTAGTAATACAGGGAACACAGAGGCTTTAAAAACAAAAAAATTCTTAGCTGGGAATTGGAAATTTTAGGGTTGGCTTTTTGTCTTTCTTTTTCTCAGTGCCCTCTGAGTACTCTGTGGCAAAAATAAATTATGAATCCTTTGGCGGAAAAATATCTGCGCAAAGCTGCACTGCCTTTAATCTTTTGCCCAGGTTGTGGCGATGGGACGGTTTTGAATGTCTTTCTGCGGGCCATCGAGGAGACGGGTATTTTTGATGAACTGGCCTTGGTGGGCGGGATTGGTTGTTCGGGATGGCTCCCCACATATCTCCGAACTGACGTCCTGCATGTCCTCCATGGCCGAGCCATTCCTTTTGCCAGCGGGTTGAAGTTGACAGATCCCCGCAGAAAAGTGGTGGTTTTTACTGGAGATGGAGATTGCGTGGGAATCGGTGGAAATCATTTTATTCACGGGGCCAGGCGGAATATCGACCTGACCGTAATTATGATGAACAATGGGATTTATGGGATGACCGGAGGGCAGATGGCCCCCACCACTCCACTCCAGGGCCGCACCCAAACTTCCCCCTATGGCAACATTGAGTTTCCTTTTGACGTCTGTGATCTCGCGCGGGCGGCTGGAGCGACGTACGTGGCTCGCTGGACAACTGCCCATCCGAAGCAACTCTTGCAGGCCATCATCGAGGGAATCTCTCATCCGGGCTTTTCTTTCATCGAGGTGATCTCTCAGTGCCCCACTCAGGCTGGAAGATACATTGAAGGGACCAGCGACCCAGCTGAGCATTTGGCCCTTTTTAAAAAAAGGGCGATCCCAGTCGATCGGGCAAAGAATTTACCTCCATCTGATCTGGAAGGGAGGATCATTGTTGGCAAATTGCATCACTCCATGGAAAAAAAGGAATTCTGCCAGGCCCTTTATGAAGGTTTCCCGAGTGGGTAAAAGATCATTTACTGTGATCATTGACGGGGAATATTGCAAGGGCTGCCATCTCTGTCTACAAGTATGCCCCAAAAAGGTTTTTTCCAGGGGAGAAAAGCGCAGCCGGGAAGGCTATCGGATGCCCGATGTTTCGCAGGAAGGGCAATGTTCAGGCTGTCTTCTGTGCGAAATGACCTGTCCGGATTTGGCCTTATCTGTTGGGGAAGTGAAAACATGAGAAGGGAAATTCGCATTGCCGGATTCGGGGGGCAGGGAGTCGTAACCATGGGTACAATTCTGGCAGTGGCTGCAGGCATTCATGAAGGGCTGGAAGTGGCTCAGACCCAAAGCTACGGGCCGGAGGCTCGAGGCGGCGCCTGCCGCGCTGATGTGGTCATCAGTGACGAACCCATTGATTACACTAAACCATTGTCTTTGGACCTTTTCGTCGCTCTATCGCCGCCTGCTCTGGAGAGTTACTGGTCTGAGGTTCAGGAAGGAAAGACAGTTGTGCTGGTGGACAAGACGCTGATTCCTAATGCTCCCAAACATTCTCCTCCCATCTTGGCCATTGAGGCGACCCAAATTGCTGAAGAGGAGTTCCAGGATCGGGTAGTAGCCAACATGGTCATGCTGGGCATCATGTCTGCCCGCACGGGCTGGGTCAGCTTAAAGGCTCTGGAAGAGGCCTTAAGAGGACGGATTCCTGAAAGAGCTCTTAAGATCAGCAAAGCCGCGTTGAGACGAGGATTCGAATTAGGCTTGAAACTAAAGGCTGAAGAAAACAAATCATGCGAGAAGGAGAAGAAAGATGTTGCGGAATGAACTGTTTAAAAAAATCCATGGATGCAATGTAGGGGGCTATGTAGGGGCTGCCTTGGGAGAGCCCAGCCGCAGATGTGGGGGAGGTATCTTCGACTGTTATAGAGGGTTATCTGGACCCATCGAGGGAGCCCATTATAGGGTGATTGATGAGACTCTCGGCAAACCAGTGGATAAAATGCTCCCGCAGGTCAAAGCTTGGGTAGGAGGGGAGATACCGCAAATTGGGTATGAAGCTTCTGGCTGGAGGACTCTCCGTTGGCATAACGGGCCTTTATTTCGTGTGCCAGCTCTGAATTACCCGCCCGGGACCAATGAGGATGGGGGCGAAAGAAAATGGTTGGTAATGAAGGCCATTTTCGAGAAAGGGGGGAGAATCAATAAGGAGGATTTGCGGAGATCCTGGCTAAAGTATGTCAACCCAGAATGGTTTGGATATCACTTGCTGCCCAGAGATAAATGCACCTATGAGAACATGAAGAAATTCCCGGCCAGTGAAGTGGGGAAATACGACCGCTGGCCGGGAAATGTCGATTGTCTGATGATGATCCATCCCATCGGGATCATCAATGCCTGTGATCCGCAAGGGGCAGCAGAAGATGCCCTGGATGTATGCCAGACGATTCAATCTTCCCTGATCAGCTATGCCCCGGATGCGGCGGCGGCCATTGCGGCGGGCATTGCCGAGGCCTTTAACCCGGGAGCCACAGTCGAATCCATCATTGAGGCGGCTAAAAAATATGTAGATGAAAACATCGGTCAAGTTATTGATGAGTGTTTAGGATTCGCCCGGCAGGCTCCGGATATTTTAGAGGTAAGGGAACTCTTTTGGAAAAGATTTGGCGGGCGGGTTCCCACGGATTCCCTCGAAGTGGTCGGTGAATCTTTTGCCGTGTTTTGGATTACCAAAGGAGACCCCAAACAGAGCATGATAGCTGGAGCTTCGCTGGGCAGAGATGCCGACTGTGTGGCCAGTATTGCCGGAGCAATTGCCGGAGCCCTAAAGGGGATTGATGCGATCCCGCAGGAGTGGGTAGAAATTTGCCAGAAAGCCGTTAGGGAAGATCCTCAGGAGATTATCGATATGAATTTCGCAGAACAATCCAAAGCTCTCTACGGAGTGCTCTTGAAAATCATGGAGAGGCGAAAAAAACAGATCAAGATCATTGAGTCACTGATGAAATAAATGCAGGAGACGATGGGCAGGAAGAAGAGGGGCATTGGAAAAGAAGAAAAAAATTGCGTCCCCTCAAAGGGAATCTGAACCCCTCTATCAGGGGGGATTCTCAAGGAAAAAATTCCCTCGGCGAGGGCAATAATTCGTGGACAAAATTTAGTGATTACAGGAAAGAGGAGGCTCTATGGGAATTCGCACGGAGCGAGACTATTGGGAAAGCATTCACAAACAGAAGCCTAAAGTTTTCATCTTTGGGGAGAAGGTTGACGAAGTAATCGATCATCCTCTGATCAAGGGATCAGCGAACGGGGCAGCGCTGACCTTTCGGTATGCCAATGATCCGGAATATCAAAATCTCTTTACAACTTATTCCCCGTTGGTTAATGAACGGGTCAACCGCTACGTCTCGATTCACAATACGATCGAAGACTTGATGGACAAGGTAAAACTCATCCGGTTTGTGGCCCAGAAAACCGGAGAGTGTGCCCAGCGGTGTATGGGATGGGACGCTTTGAATACCCTTTACAGCGTGACGTACGAAACGGATCGGAAATATGGAACACCGTACCATGAGCGCTTCAACAAATTCTTGGCCGGTGTCCAGAAGAACGACATCATGGTTCACGGGACCATGACTGACCCCCGGGGGGATCGAAGCTTGAAACCCGCCCAGCAGAAAGATCCAGACCTCTATTTGCGGATCGTGGAGAAGAGGAAAGACGGGATTGTCGTCCGGGGAGCGAAAGCCCACCAAGGGGGAATTCTGAACCATGAGGAATTTATTGCCATGCCCTCGGTATCCCTGCGGCCAGAGGATAAGGACTACGCTGTGTGCTTTGCTCTACCCGTGGACACGGAAGGGATTACTTACGTATTCGGAAGACATTCCATGGATGATCGGCTTTTGGAAGGAACTCAGTTTGATATGGGAAATGTCCATTACGGCCGCTACGCTATGTGGGTTTTCTTTGACGATGTTTTCGTTCCCTGGGAAAGAGTATTCCTTTGCGGGGAGACAGAGTTTGCCAGCCTGATTGTAGAACGGTTTGCCGGATTGCACCGCCAGAATTATGGGGCCTGTTCTGCCGGGGGGATGGACGTCCTCATTGGGGCTACGGCTCTGGTCGCTGAATACAATGGGATTGCCAATGCCTCACACGTAAGAGATAAGCTCCTGGAGATGTGTGCTCTGAATGAAACCATGTATCAAGGTTCCCTGGCCTGTTCTTCCCAGGGAGATATGACCCCTTCCGGGGTTTGTGTCATGAATAAGCTGCTTGCTTACGTAACGAAGTACAATGTAACCCGCTTCCCTTACGAGATTGCCCGCCTGGCCCAAGACATATGTGGCGGTATTATCGGCACCATGCCCTCGGAGAAAGATTTCCGCCATCCGGAAATCGGCAAGAAGGTTGAAAAATATTTGAAGGGCGTCGATGGCGTGCCTACCGAATACCGCATGAGAATGGTTCGCCTCATCGAGAGGATGACCTGCGGCAGAACCCTTCTGGTCTGCATGCACGGGGCTGGGTCTCCTTTTGCCAATAAGATGATGATCGGAAGGTATACGGATATGGAAGAGAAAAAGAACTTGGCCAAGGAGATTGCCGGAATCGAATAATCGAAAGTTTTTGAGGTTATGGGTCAGTTGGGAAGGCCTGAGGAGATCGCCTCGGTGGTTGTTTTTCTGGCGTCCGATGATGCGAGTTATATTACTGGCGCCGTTACCGATGTCAAGGGTGGTCGTTTCATGATGGGAAAGGGATGTGGCCAGGTTCTTATCCTATGAAAAAATAGAGAGGAGGACGAGACGATGAGGAAGGGATGGCAGAAGAAAGAGGCTGGATGGCCGAAGAGAGGTTTATTTTCTTTATTTCTTACCTTTTTCCTGTTGATTTTTATTGCACCGCCCGGTGGGTCAGCTGAAAAAGCTTATCCCGATCGGCCAATAAACCTGGTAGTGCCTTATGCGCCGGGTGGGGCAGCAGATTTGGGCAGCAAGGTGGTCGCCGAAAGGATCGCAGAATTTTTGGGGCAGCCAATTATCAGCCAATATAAACCAGGAGGAGGAGGGTCTCTGGGTGCTGCTCTTGTGGCCAAAGCAAAGCCGGATGGTTACACCATATTGGTCGGGAGTTCGACCCCTCTTGTTCTATCACCCATTGTGAAAAAACTTGATTACAAATTAGATGATTTTATTCCCATCGGTATTTATGGAATTACGCCCATCTGGCTTGCGGTGAAAGGCGATGCCCGATGGAAAACTCTTAAGGACTTCGGCGATGAAGCGAAGAAATCCCCGGGTAAATTGACGGTAGGTTCCTACGGAAAACTCACGGCAGCTCATTTTGTAATTGAGATGCTTAGCAAGCAGGCCGGCATCGAACTAACCCATGTGCCGTATAAGGCTACTCCCGAAGCACTGACCGCAGTTTTAGGAGGGCATGCGGATGGAGCTTTCGTTACAGGGGCAGGAGGTCTTTTAGAATCAGGATCCGTAAGAATATTGGCTGCAGCCGCGGAGCAAAGATTGGAAGACCTTCCTGATGTGCCCACCTTCAAAGAATCCGGATATCCGATTGTATTGAGTGCAACCTACTCCTTATGTTTTCCTAAAGGGACGCCCAAAGAAATTGTCGATAAGCTGCATAATGCCCAGAAAAAAGCTTTTGACCGCTATGCGAAGGAAATCAGAGAAGGAATGAGGAAGGTTGAAGTTTGGGCGCAATTCCTAACTCCCGAAGAGACCATCAAACAATGGAAAAAAGAGTACGATTTGATTTATAAAATAGCTGAAGAATTAGGGGTGGTCGCTAAGTAGCAGACCATTCCACCTTCGATATGGTTCCCTGCTTAAAGCCTGCAGGGACAGGTTTCACGGGAATGACGAAATAAAGATTTTTCAAATGGCTAAAATATTACGAATCGGCTGAGATTCCCTGTTATGAATGGCCAGAGCAGGCCGCGAGGATCGCCAGCTTGGTTTCCCGACACGCAGAGTTTTGTTCTCCCTACCGGAGCAGGTAAGGAATTTCCACGTAGAGCGCTTCTTCTGGGCATTCAATCTCGCAGGGGAGGCAGAACCAGCAGGTGCGCAGTCCGAAAGGTACCCCGCAGTTCAAGCAGCGTTCTGCTTCGGCCATCGCCTCTTCCCTCGAGTATCCCAGGGCCACTTCCTTAAATCCTTTTCTTTTCGAGAGTGGTAGAGAAGGCAGGGGCAACCGCAAGCGGGGTTTGGCCTGGGAAAGGTCGGCTTCAAATTGTAATTCATAGGCCCTTCCATTTCTGCGGCCGTAGTATAGATCTTCTCCTTGAAGGAACCGTTGGATGGATAAAGCCGCTTCCTTCCCCTGAGACATGGCCTCCACGATCGTTTTGGAGCCACCAACGAAATCCCCGGCAGAGAAGATTTTGGGATTCCCTGTTTGCAGGGTGAGGGGATCACAGAGGACCCCTACAGATCGATGGCCGGAAGGATCTAATAACTCCATCTCTGGTTTTTGCCCGATGGCCACGATGACCATGTCTGCGGGAAAGTCCATGGTGGTTTTTTCATCATAGGTGGGGCGGAAGACACCTTTAGAATCGAATGGGGAAACACATTTCTTAAAGCTAACCCCGACCAGTTTTTTCCCTTCCAGGCGGAATCTCTGCGGCCCCCAACCGTTCTGGATATTGACCCCTTCTTCCTCCGCTTCGCGAACATTCCATGGAAAAGCCGGCATCTCTTCTCTTTTCTCCAAACTAACAACATAGACCTTCTTTACTCCCAGGCGAAGAGCGGTTTGGGCTGCGTCCACGGCTGCATTCCCACCCCCAATGACCACCACCCTCTCCCCCATCCTTGGAGGATTTTTCTTCCGTACCCTTTTCATGAACTCTAACACTTGGAAGGCTCCAGGAGCATCTTCAGCGGGGATGTTCAATCTCATCTGCTCCCAGGCTCCCAGAGTCAAGAGAATGGCATCGAACACCTTTTCTAATTCCTTAAGATCAATATCCTTCCCCAATGTGCGATTCCCCATGAATTTAATGGACATATTATGCAGGTAACTTAGATCTCTTTCTAAAACCTCTTGGGGGAGGCGAAACTCCGGGATGGCCCAGCGCATAAGGCCCCCTGGTGAAGGTTCTTTGTCATATAGAGTTACCTGGAAGCCCGAGAAACGGAGGTAGTAGGCCGCGGTCAGGCCGGCCGGCCCGGCGCCGATAATGGCCACTTTTTGAGGAAGTTCTCGGGCTACCACGGGATTCCATGGCTTGCCGTTATGGTCGCTCACAAAGCGCTTCAGGTCGCGGATGGCCACGGGCTGCTCATCGACCTTTATCCGATTACAGGCTGCCTCGCAAGGCCGGGAACATACCCGCCCCAAGATGCCGGCAAAAGGAACGGCCTCGCGCACGATCTCCAAACCTTTTTCCATCTTCCCTTGCGCCAACATAAGGATATACCCCTGGCAATTCATTTCGATCGGACAGGCCTGGCGGCAAGGGGAGAGCTGTAAGCGAAGGTTGTCCAGGACGCACACCTCCACACATCTACCACAGGCATGGCATTTTTTCTTGTCGATGCGAATGTTATCACTCAAGCTGGTGAGTATATTGGTATCCACCATTCCCTCCTATCGCATCTTGGTTAAGGGGCGATGAAAGAGCTGGATTTCTTCCGGGTCTGGACCCCTTTTAAGGATGATATGCTTGAGCCACTGGGAATCATCTTTTTGGGGATAATCGGAGCGATAATGCCAGAAGCCCCAGCGACTCTCCTTACGTTCCAAAGACGCGATGGCCGAAAGTCTGGCACAGAGAATAATATTCTCCACCTCGAGCATTTTGAAAAGATCGTGAATGCTGCGGATTTGAACTTTCTCCCGGATCTCTTTGCCGAACCGCTCCATCCACCACAGGGCCATTTTCAGCTTGTATTCATTCTTGGGAGGGGTTGCATAGTCATCGATCAGGCGGCGCACTTTATACTCAAACTCCTCGATGGAAATCTGCCCGTCTTTCTGGTCCATCCGTTGCCGCAGGTCTCTCTTTAAATTCTTAAGGTTCTCAGGATTAGACGCCCCTGGGGTATTCCTCTGTCCCCGTTCTGTGGCCTCTTCAGCGGCAATCTCCCCAAAAACAAATGCCCCGCTCAGATGTCCCCGGGCCACGAGGGATACATCGCCAGCAGCGTAAAGTCCGGGCAGAGTACTGGCCGCCTTCTCATCGACGAAGATTCCGGTCAGACCATGACCTCCACAGAGATAGAACTCTGTAGGCCAGAGCTCGATGTCGCCGGTGCGGAAATTAATTCCCCTGCCGGCAAAGAATCTTTCTTGCACCGGTCGCTCCGTCGAAAAAAGAATATCTTCGATCTCCTTGATTTTGGCCTCGGGCAGGTGTTTCATGCGGACGCGCATCGGACCCAGATCCTTCCGGTACTCTAAGGCAATCGACTGCAGCGAGGGATGATTGTCCTCAAAATGGGCATCCATCGCATTCAGCAGATGGGCTCCACGGGTTAGGGTGATGTACAGGAGAGGAGCATTGATATCTTTAATGATGTAATAATTTAACGTGTATTCGAAACCGGTAACCTGAGCTCCCGCCCGGAAGGCCATGGCGTACCCATCCCCGGTATTACCGGGAAAATCGTAGACCCCATAAAGATAGCCGCTGTTAGGGAGGCCGAAACGAGCCGTACCCCCACAGGAAAGGATCACTGCTTGGGCATGGCAAACAATCAGTTCTCCTGTGCGGATGTTGATCCCCACAGCCCCAGCCACCCGGCCTTCTTCCACGATCAACTGGAGTCCCATCACCCGATTGAAGACCTGACAGCCTAACCCAAGCACCCTTTTAGCCAGGATCGTTTTCAGTTCCGGTTCTTTCATGGCTAAACAGAATTTCCCCTTGGGATGAACCTGGAGAAGCTCGTAGTTTCCTTCCCTGTCTCTGGGGAAAAAAATTCCCCACTCTTCAAGTTTCTTCATCATGGGGTAGCTGCGCCTGGCCATGAGGTAGTTCACGGGTTCATCCATAATCCCTCCGCAGGCTATGCCGTTGGACTCGACATACAGCTCAGGGGTGGTGACTCCAGGAACGGCCACGATGTTTAGGGCATCCATTCCCCGCGCAATGCAACCGCTGTAGAGGATATGTCCCTTCTCAAAAATAGCCACCCTCTGCGAGGGGTTCAGTTCTTTGGCCCGGATTGCGGCCATGGCCCCTGCACTCCCCCCGCCAATAATCAGAATATCCGCATGGACATGAGACTCTCTAAACTCCATAGAATCCTCCCCCACTGGACCTCATGAATTTTTCGTCTTTTAATACGATACTCTGAGTCCCGAGTCAAGTTTATTCAACCAACGAGCGATGATCCCTTTGATTTTTATTAATACCTCAGGGGGGCGACGGGCTAAGAAGATTTTTAGGATCTGAGGATTCAAGGGCCAGGTTAATGCCTGGGGAAGAGAAATCGTGGGTTGACCGAGATGGTTTTTTATGTTAAATAAAATCGGTTATTGAATTTCTTAGGTGACTGATCGAAGCAGGAGGGAACTATGCCGAAGTGCATCATCCAGAATCTGGAAGAATTAAAGAAGATGGTCGGACAGGAAGTGGGGGTGAGTGACTGGCATTCGGTGACGCAGGGGGCGATTAATATGTTCGCCGATGCCACGCTCGATTACCAGTGGATCCACGTCGAACCCGAGCGGGCGAAGCGCGAATCTCCTTTCGGCGGGCCGATCGCCCATGGATATTACACGTTAAGCTTAGCGCCCTACCTGTTGGCCGATATCATGGATGTTAAGGAGAACAGGATGGGGGTGAACTATGGGCTGAATAAGCTGAGGTTCACGGCGCCGGTTCCCATTCCTTCTCGAATAAGGTTGCGAGCCACCCTGGCCCAAATCGAAGAGATTAAGGGAGGCGTGCAGGCCACTTTCAATTTAAATTTCGAAGTGGAGGGTAAAGAGAAGCCAGCTTGCGTGGCTGAAGCCATCTACCGCTACTATGCCTGAACATTCGGGTCGATCGATCTCATTGGAAATACACGGGGGATAGTTTACGGAAACGCTTGGCCAGTATTTGCGGCGGGAGAGGGAATCCCGCAGCGTTTCCCTGGAGGAAGTATCCAGGTGCACGCGCATCAGTCGCCCATTCCTGGAAGCCTTGGAGAATGACAATTTTCATTTTTTCTCCAAGGGGGAATTCGTTCTCGGATTCTTAAAAGGGTATGCCCGGCATCTGGGCTTGGATTCCGAAGAAGTTTTGCAGCGCTACCGCATTCAATCCGAGCTGGACAACCGTAAAGAAACCTTCCAGCAGTTACCCTTGTTCTCTCCCCCTGTCCCTCCGGCGGAAGAGATTGCCCGAGCAGAGCCTGCCCCCCAAAGACTGCCGCCCCTCAAAGATAGGAGACGTTCCCGGCGCAGCATTTTTGTGCAGGTGGCTATTGTGCTTGCGGCCTTAAGCCTTTCTTTTTATCTGCACCATCTCATGAAACAAGGGGAAGATGCGAGAAAATCCCCGGGAGTTAAAGGCGCTTTTTCCCGGGAAGCTCAGGGCTCTGCAGGTAAGCATAGCTACCTGGAAAGCCAGAAAGTTAGAGTGATTGGCAACCGGAGTCAAAAATCCTACTCCCTTCCGGGCATGAAGGATTACGATAGAGTTGGGTCAATTGATCGAGTAGAATTCAATTCTGAAGAGGAAGCGGTAAAGGCGGGATATTACAAAGCCCGAGAATGAAATGCAAAATGATTGAGGGGTTTTAAGAGACGTTGGGGTTGAATGGTTTGGGAAAAATTTTGATCTTTTTTGGCTTAGCCCTCGTCGTCCTCGGAGTGCTCCTTCTTTTCCTGCCCAAAATTCCATGGCTGGGAAAATTGCCGGGGGATGTTATTTTTCGTAAGGGGAATTTGACGATCTATTTCCCCTGGGTTACCTGCCTCCTCGTTAGCATTTTCCTCACGCTGCTTTTTGCCCTTTTCCGGAAGTGAAAGGTTGCAAAAAAACAATAAATCCTCCCATGATTGTGTCAGCTTTGCCACAATTTTTTCTGGCCTAAGATTTTGGGAAAAGGATCTCTCGGATGATAGGGAAAACCGTGGTTTAAAACCCCGTCTATTAAAGTGCTTTAGGCGTTGACATAAATTCCCTAAAAAAAATTCCACGATTTTAATTTCCTGGCATTAAAATTGCTAAACTGGGGTTAAACTACGAAAGCCGGATAAGGAGCCGAAATAATGTTATTCCAGACTACGGTTTTGGATAAAGTTGGCTGCTCTGGAATCGGTTTGCATAGTGGAATACCATGCAAATTAACCGTCCGTCCTACCGCCCCCGATCGGGGGATTTTTTTTGTCCGCCAGGATCTGCCGAAGAAAGTAAAGATCAGAGCGCACATCGATAATGTGGTGGAGTCCACTCTGGCAACCACCCTGGGCCAGGAGGGGGTGAAAGTTTCGACAGTAGAGCACCTGATGGCAGCTTTCGCGGGATTGGGAATCGATAATGCTGAGGTGGAACTGGATGGCCCAGAAGTGCCCATCATGGATGGAAGCTCAGAGCCTTTTCATAGACTTCTGAAAAAAGCCGGCATTCGGATTCAGGGTAAAGTCAAGAAATTCGTGATCATCAAACGGCCCGTGACCGTGGCCGACGGGGATCGACAGGCGATGCTCTTACCGAGCAATGACTTTAAGATTTCTTACACCATTGATTTTCGGCATCCTCTCATTTCCAATCAGTACTACCTTATCCAGATTTCTAACGGAAACTTCGAAAGAGAGATTTGCCCGGCGCGGACTTTTGGATTTCTAAAAGATTACGAAATGTTAAAAGCCAGGGGGTTTGCCCGCGGAGGGTCGCTGGAAAACGCCGTAGTGATCGATGAAAACAAGGTAATAAACGAAGGAGGGCTGCGATTCTCGGACGAATTTGTCCGGCATAAAATCTTGGATTCGATGGGAGACCTCTGGTTGCTGGGCGCGCAGGTGATCGGCCATTTTATCGGGTATAAATCCGGTCACACTCTTAACCATAAGTTAATCAACAAACTTCTTGCCCACAAGGATTGGTGGGAACTTCTCGAATTTTCGAGTGAGGAAGAGTTCCGAAAACTGCAGATAACCCCTCCCACCCACGATTTTTTGAGCTGAAGGCCTTTAGGATCATCCTGGATAGGAAGGTTTCGCATCCTTCAGGGGGATTTTCCCCTTCCCGGGCATGGGCTCCCCATGCAAACCCAAATCATCATTGCCTTTTTGGGCTTTGTCGTTTAAGATATTTAAGTCCCTCGAGAAGGGAGAGCGTGAAAAGAGGGGGAAGCCTCAGTGAACCCTAAGAAGATAGGGGAGCAGGGGAAGAGCAAAGAGCAGAGACGCCGGCAGCGCGAAATCATCATTATCTTTGCCCTCCTGGGTCTGATCGGGCTTTTCTTCTACTTTCAGACGCATGTTTCCAAATGGGGCGACCAGATCCCTATCGCCAACAATATTTTAGTGATCTCCCTGATCGGCCTTAACATCCTCCTTCTCCTTCTATTGGTTTTCCTTATCCTGCGTAATGTGGTTAAGCTGGTCTTTGAAAGAAAGAGGAGGGTCTTAGGGTCAAAGCTTAGAACCAAACTGATATTGGCCTTCATCGCCCTTTCCCTCGTGCCCACCATCCTTCTCTTCTTCATCTCCACCCAGTTCATCACCAGCAGCATCGAAACTTGGTTCAACATTCAAGTGGAAGGGTCATTGCAGGAATCTCTGGTGGTGGCCCAGCTTTATTACCAGAATACTTCCAACAGCGCCCTCCATTATGGCCGGCAGATCAGTCAGGGGTTGATGCAGCGGGGGTTGATGGATAAATACGATCAGGCTCTGCTCTCCGATTTTCTGAAAACCAAGCGGGCGGAATACAACCTGGGGGCGGTGGAGATTATCTCCAAGCAAGAGGGGATGCCCCTCGTCGTATACGGGCCCAATCTTCCCTCAGTGAGCCTTCCTCCCTTAGAGTCGAAGATTGTCCAAGAAACCTTCCGGGGCAAGGAGACCAGCAAGATCCAATCGTTGGGGCAAGGGGATCTTATCCGGGGGCTGGTGCCCATTTTTTCTCCCCAGAACCCGCGGGAGGTCATCGGCGTGTTGGTGGTGAATTATTTTGTACCCCAGAGTTTAGTCTCTCGAGTCACGGAAATTTCCACGGCCTTCGAAGAGTATAAGCAGCTGAGGATGCTCAAGAATCCCATAAAATTCAGCTACCTGATTACCCTCTCGCTTGTTACCCTATTGATTATTTTTTCCGCGACCTGGTTCGGCCTTTACCTGGCTAAGGGAATCACGGAGCCGATCCAGAAGCTGGCCGAGGGGACGCAGAAGATCATCAAGGGGAGCCTGGATTTCCAGATCGGCAAGACTTCTGAGGATGAGTTCGGGACGCTCGTGGATTCCTTCAACCAAATGACCAAGGATTTGAAGGGCAGCAAAAGCCAGGTGGAGAAGGCTCATGCGGAGTTGAGCAGAAGCAACATCGAGTTAGAACAGAGGCGGCGGTATATGGAAATTGTTCTGCGGGATGTGGGCGCGGGGGTCATCTCCATCGATGCCGAAGGGAAGATCCGGACGATCAATAAATCTGCTGAGAAAATCCTGGGCATCCAGCCGGAGAGGGTGCTGGGGAAAGCCTATCGTGAGGTCCTTAGGCCCGAGCACCTGCTGGTGGCGGAAGAGCTGGTCAGGGCGGTTGATCAGGCGGAGAATCATTCTATCACTCGGGAGATGAAGCTCAGTATTCGCAACGAGACCCTCACCCTGCTGGTGAAAGTTGCCGTCCTGCGCGATGAGGATGGTCACTATTTGGGCCTGGTAGTTGTTTTGGACGATCTGACTCAGTTGCAGAAAGCTCAACGGGTGGCCGCCTGGCGTGAAGTGGCTCGCCGGATTGCCCACGAGATTAAGAATCCTTTGACGCCCATCCAGCTTTCCGCCCAGCGCCTGCGCAAACGATACCTGAACCAGTTTGCCGAGGATGGGGCGGTCTTCGATGATTCGACCAATACCATCATCACCCAGGTGGAGGAATTGAAAAACCTGGTCAATGAATTCTCCAACTTCGCCCGTATGCCGGCGGCCAATCCCGCCCCGAATAATCTCAACGAGATTATTCGGGAGGCCATGGTCCTTTATGAGGAGGGACATAAGCAGATTCACTTCTTCTTCGATCCCGATGAGAGAATCCCTGTTTTCAACCTGGATAAAGAGCAGATGAAGAGGGTGGTAGTAAACCTGCTGGAGAATGCCGTGGCCGCCGTGGACGCGGTAGCTGGAGAACCCCGAGACGGGCAGATCAGCGTGGAGACTCGTTTGGACCCGTTAATGAACATGGCGCGGGTGGAAGTGGCGGACAATGGATGCGGCGTATCCCTCGAAGATAAGCCTTTGCTTTTCGAGCCCTACTTTTCCACCAAAGCCTCAGGCACTGGTCTGGGTTTAGCCATCGTGAATACGATCATCTCCGATCACGGGGGTTACATTCGGGTGAAAGATAACGTTCCTCGAGGAACCCGGTTTGTCATCGAGTTGCCCATCAAGAAATGAACCACGGATAAGGAAGCGGGAGTCATTCGCATGGCGAAGCAAATCTTAGTGGTGGATGACGAAGAACGCATTCGGCAGACGTTGAACGGCATCCTCAAAGATGAAGGATATGAGGTGTCGGAGGCCAAGGATGGGGTCCAGGCCCTAAAACAGATTGAGAGTGATCCGCCTGATTTGGTGCTATTGGACATCTGGATGCCAGGAATGGACGGGATGGAGGTCTTGGAGCGGATCAAAGGCCAGACCGCCAACCTTCCGGTAATCATGATCTCCGGTCATGCCAACATCGAGTTGGCGGTAAAAGCCACGAAGTTAGGAGCCTACGATTTCGTCGAGAAACCCCTATCCCTGGAGAAAGTTCTCCTGACGGTAAACAATGCTCTCTCCTTTTCCAAGCTGGAGCAAGAGAACCTGGCCTTGCGGCAGCAGATCCAGGGGAAGTATGAAATGGTTGGAAATTCGCCGGAAATCCAGCACCTCAAAGAGCAGATCAAGATCGTAGCTCCAACGAACGGATGGGTACTTATCACTGGAGAGAACGGCACGGGGAAAGAGTTAGTGGCCCGGGAGATTCACCAACTGAGTCTGAGGGCCGATAAGGCTTTTGTGGAGGTCAACTGTGCGGCGATCCCCGAGGAGCTGATCGAGAGCGAACTCTTCGGCCATGAAAAGGGTTCTTTCACCGGCGCCCTGAGCAAGCGGAGGGGAAAGTTTGATTTAGCCAATGAAGGCACGATCTTCCTGGATGAAATTGCTGACATGAGCTTCAAGACTCAGGCCAAGATCCTGCGGATCCTCCAGGAACAGAAATTCGAGCGGGTGGGTGGGGCAGAGATGATCTTCGTAGATGTGCGGGTGATCGCCGCCACCAACCGCAACCTCCAGGAAGAGATGCAGAAGGGTCGGTTTCGCGAGGACCTTTACTACCGGCTGAACGTCATTCCTTTGGCGGTTCCGCCGCTGAGGGAACGAAAAGCCGACATCCCCATTTTGGTGGAGCATTTCATCGGCGAGTTCTGCCTGGAGAATCATAAAGAGTTGAAGAGAATCTCGCCGGAAGCCATGGACCTACTGATCTGCTATCTCTGGCCAGGAAACGTACGAGAATTGAAGAACGTGGTCGAGCGCATGGTAATCATGAGCCGCGGTGGTATGATGGAAGCCAAGGACGTTCCCGACCCGGTTAGGGAGCAGCCCAAGGCCCAGCCGGAGTTCTCTTTTCTTGGGTATAATTTGCTGAAGGATGCCCGGAGAGAATTTGAAAAACGGTTCATTATGAAAAAGCTCGAGGAGAATGAAGAGAACATTTCCAAGACCGCCGAGGTCATCGGGATCGAGCGAAGCAACCTCCATCGGAAGATCAAGAGTTATGGCATCGAGTTCAAAAAGGAGGCTTAAAAAAGCAAGGTGGAAACATGAAGCCTGAGGTCCTGGTGACCAGAAAAATTGCCGAAAAACCTTTGAACCTGCTTAAAGAAAAGGCCGAGGTAACCGTACATTTAGAAGACCGGGCGATGACGCCGGAGGAAATAGTCTCCCAGCTTCCGGCAAAAATCGCTTTGCTTTCCATGGGGGGAGATCCGATTTCGGCCGAGATCCTGGAATCGGGGAAGAGCTTGAAAATCGTGGCCAATTATGCCGTGGGCTTTAACAACATCGATTTGGGCGCGGCAACCCGTTTACAGATCGCCGTGACAAACACTCCTGATGTGCTTACGGATACGACGGCGGACCTCACCTTGGCCTTGATTTTGGGAGTTGCCCGGCGCATAGCTGAGTGTGACCGATTCGTGCGGGCGGGCAGATGGAAAGAGTGGAAGCCTGCTCTTCTTCTGGGGAGCGATGTCCATGGCAAAACCCTGGGAATTATCGGGCTGGGGAGGATTGGAGCAGCCGTCGCCCAGCGAGCTTTGGGTTTCAACATGAAAGTTCTGTACACCGATCTTCGGCCAGCCGATCGAAGCATGGAAGAGCGGTACCGAGCCAAATTTGTTTCCTTGGAAGAACTCCTCAAGGAATCGGACTTCGTCACGTTGCATGTCCCTTTGAATCCTGAGACAACCCACCTGATTGGCCGAGAAGAGTTGCGCATGATGAAGAGGAGTGCCTTCCTGATCAACGCTTCCCGGGGACCGGTGGTGGAAGAGAAGGCTCTGGTCGAAGCCTTATGGTCAGGGACAATCGCCGGGGCGGGGCTCGACGTTTTCGAGGATGAGCCGCGGGTAAATCCCGAATTCCTCCACCTGGAGAATGTTTTGCTTCTTCCCCACATCGGGAGCGCCACCTTCGAGACGAGGGAAAAGATGGGTTTCGTCGCGGTAAGTAACATACTCGCAGCCCTTAAGGGAGATATCCCGCCCAACATCCTCAACCCCGAAATCTACCGGAGATAAATTCACCGCGGAGTCCGCAGAGAGCGCCGAGAAAGATCCATATAAATCATTAAGACCTAACCCGGACGAGGCAGAACCAAGAAGGTCTACCCTATGTTGTTATGTAGGGGCGGCCCGAGGGTTCACTCCTATGCCGGGAAACAGGGTAAAACTTTGTTTCGATCTTGCGCCCAATTTCATTCGGAAGCGTCTAAAAACCTGGATTTGGATCTCGAAGTTTGCTTTTTGTTTTCTTTTTGATCGGCGATCTCTGCGTCCTCGGCGGTGAAAACTTTTGCTTGGAAAAAAGCCTTGAAGAAAGATTCTATTTTTGTTACCATAAGCCCAAATTTTTAAACCCGGGTAAAGAAGCGGCGATGGAAGTCTATCCCTTTCATCATCAAAACCTGTTCTTCAACATCATCACAGATTACGACCTGAGGTTTGAAGAAGTGCGGGCAATCTTAGATTATCTCCTTCAGGTGGGAGCCTTTAGAGAAGAGGGAGAGAACTGGGAAGGGGGAAAATTCTATGATATCCCTTTGGGCCAGGCCCAGTATGAAGTGGATGTCAATGGCTTCGAGGTGGTCATTTACCGGAAGACGGAATTGTAAATATAAGGCTTGGGTCCATCGGACCGAAGAGAGATCCTGAGAAACCCTCCGAAAGGACGCCCTGACAAAAAGGGTCAGAGCCCCAGAAGTCTTCAGGGCAGAGGATTCGTTCATGGTCGAATATATCCACCCAGAATTGAATAGCGGGGTCGACTTTTTTGGCGGCGGCTATATTTTTGTGGAAGAGGGAAGAATAGATTATCAAGGGAAGGAGGTACTCTATTTTATCGGACTGGCTGGAGTTGAGGCTTCCTGCTGCGGGAGGGGGGGCTGCGCCTTTATCAAAGTACCCGGATATATCCGCTTCTGGAAGAAAAAGATCAACGAATCCGGGCAGGCGGTTTCAGAAGTTGAAAGAATTGTAGCCGAAGATAGCCAGAAGGAAATCAGGAAGATTTTAGAAGAAAAGCATCCGGCCTTTAAGCAGATCGAGTTTCTTTGAATCCTTTTTGATTTTAAGGGGAGGTCTTTATGGTAGGAATTGTGTCCTATGGAGCTTACGTGCCCCGGTACAGGCTCAAACGCATGGCTATTTTCCAGGCCATGGGCTGGATAAACCCGGCGAACATCATGCTGGCTCAGGGGGAAAAAGCTGTGGCCAATCAGGACGAGGATAGCCTCACCATGGCCACTGCGGCAGGCATCGATTGCCTGGACGGCTTTGACCGATCGGCCATTGACGGCATTTTTTTCGCTTCCACGACCATGCCCTATCTGGAAAGGCAAAACGCCGGGATCATCGCTGGAGCTATGAACTTGCGGGAGGATGTGCGGTCCGCTGATTTTTCCGGGGCCCTGAAGTCAGGAACCTCGGCGCTGATTTGCGCCCTGGAAGGGGTAGCAGCAAGGAACGCCAAACAGATTCTGGTGAGTGCGTCTGATTGTCGGCTGGGAAAGATGGGTAGCCCCCAGGAGATGATTTTCGGGGATGGGGGGGCGGCTTTTCTGGTCGGGGAAGAAGGGGTCATAGCCGAATTTAAAGGCTCCTATTCTTTAACCTGTGATTTCGTCGACCATTATCGGGGCTCGAAAACCAGCTTCGACCGCCAGTGGGAGGACCGCTGGATTCGGGACTTAGGATTTGAGGAATTCATTCCCCAAGTTGTAGGCGGTCTCCTGAATAAATGTAACATTAAGATAAACGATTTTACCAAAATCATTTTTCAATGCCATTACGATTCTGAGCGGAAGAACCTGACCAAGATGTTAAAAATAGATCCGGCAAAGGTTCAGGATCCCTTGCTGGCTATGATCGGGGAGACGGGCACGACCCATTCGCCCTTAATGCTGGTCAGAGCTCTGGAGGAGGCCAAACCTGGAGATAAGCTCTTGGTGGTGAGCTTTGGAAGCGGGTGTGATGCCCTTTATTTCGAGGTAACGGATAGGATCGGGGAGCTGAAAAAGAGGACTGGAGTCGGAGGGTATCTAACCAAGCGAGCTGAGATGACCAGTTACCAGAAATATGTGGTATTTCGCGGGATGGTGCCGGTGGATATTGGCCTGCGGGGGGAAGCAGATTTTTTAACGCGCTGGAGTTTAATCTACAGGAAGAGGAAGGCTGTTCTGGCCTTCATCGGGTCGCGGTGCAAGAAATGCGGGTCCCCGCAATACCCGCCGCAGAGAGTCTGTGCCAACCCGGCTTGTGGAGCCATCGATGAGATGGAAGATTATTCCTTCGCGGATAAGAAAGGGCGGATCCTGAGTTACACGGGAGATATGCTGGCCGCCTCATACGACCCCCCCGAAATGTACGGTTATGTGGAATTTGACGGGGGAGGAAGGTTCATGTGCAATTTCACTGATTGTACCCTGGAGGATCTAAAGGTAGGGGCCCCGGTTACTTTTTCTTTCCGCAAGAAATACTATGATGAAAAGAGAGATATTCACGGTTATTTCTGGAAGGCAGTGCCGACAAAGGAGGTAGCATAAATGGCAACAGGAATCCGGAATAAGGTGGCTATACTGGGCATGGGTTGCACGCGATATGGAGAGCGTTGGGAGTCTTCGGGCGAGGATTTAATCGTGGAGGCTTTTCGAGAGGCGCTGGCCGATGCCGGGATAGAGAAGAAGGAAATCCAGGCGGCTTGGTTTGGGACACACATCGATGAAGTCAACGTGGGCAAAGGGGGCGTACCCTTATCCACTACCTTGAAATTGCCCTTTATTCCCGTGACGCGCACGGAAAACTATTGCGCGACCGGGACCGAGGCTTTCCGGGGAGCTTGTTATGCTGTGGCCGCCGGGGTGTATGATATCTGCCTGGCCTTGGGGGTGGAAAAATTAAAAGACACGGGATACGGAGGTCTGCCGGCCACCACGGCCTTTGGGCAGATACAAGCCTTGATCGGCCCAAACTCCACTGCCCCTGGCCTATTTGCCCAACTGGCCACGAGCTATTTTGCCAAATACAGGATTGACCCGGTGGTGGGGAAAAGGGCGCTGGCCCATATTTCGGCAAAGAGTCATGCCAATGGGGCCATGAATCCCAAGGCTCATCTTCGCCGTCCGGTGTCGGAAGAGCAGATTATCAACGCCCCTATGATTGCCTATCCCCTTGGCCTATTCGATTGCTGCGGGGTGAGTGATGGATCCGCGGCTGCCATTGTAACCACGCCCGAGATCGCCAGATCTCTAAAGAAGACCGAACCCGTTCTGGTCAAGGCCTTGGCGATATGCGTCTCTTCGGGTGAAGAAGCGATGTTTAATACTTGGGATGGCGCGCATCTGGAAACTACCTACCGCGCAGGGCAGATGGCCTTTCAGGAAGCGGGGATCAAGAATCCCCGGGAAGAAATCAGCATGATGGAGGTTCATGACTGCTTCTCCATCACGGAGCTTACGGTGTACGAAGACCTGCAGATTTCTCCGAGGGGTAGAGCCATCGATGACATCACGGATGGATTATTCGATTTGAGAGGGAAAATCCCCTGCCAGCCTGACGGGGGCCTGAAGTGCTTTGGTCATCCCATCGGAGCCTCGGGACTCCGCATGCTCTACGAAATGTACAGCCAGCTCTTAGAGAGATGGCCGGAGGAAAGAAGGGTGAAGAACCCCCGCTTTGGGCTCACCCACAACCTGGGTGGAATCCCGGCAACTAATGTTTGCAGCGTGGCCATCATCGGCCGGTAAAAAATATTTCGCCACAGAGGACACCGAGAACACAGAGAAATTGAAATAACAATCAAAATCAAATTTACAGGGCAAATTTCGCCTAAGATTTTACTTTATGTTTTTAGGAACCTAGCTCTGTGTTCTCGGTGTTCTCTGTGGCTAAGAGTTTTGTTCTTTGTCTATGAAAGGAAAACGATCGTGGAAAAGATGCTCAAGGATCGGGTGGCGATTATCACAGGTTCCGGCCGCGGGATCGGAAGAGCTGCCGCTATGCTCTTTGCCCAGGAGGGAGCCAAGGTCGTGGTCAGCGATATAGATGCCAAACCAGCCGAGGAGGTGGCTGAAGCCATCAAGGCCTTTGGTGGAGAGTGCATCCAGGTCCCCGGGGACATCACGGCTCCTTCTTTTGCAGAAACCCTTGTGGGCAAGGCAGTGCAGACCTGGGGTGGGCTCCACATCTTAGTTAACAACGCCGGATACACCTGGGATGGGGTCGTTCACAAGATGACCGATGAGCAATGGGAGGCCATGTTAGCCGTGCACCTAACCGGCCCTTTCCGTCTGATTAGGGCGGCCGCCCCCTATTTCCGGGACGCGGCCAAGGAAGAGAAAGCATCGGGAAAGGTGATAAACCGCAAGATCATCAATGTTTCTTCCCTGGCTGGAACCCGAGGAAATGCGGGTCAAGCGAATTATTCGGCAGCCAAAGCGGGGATCATAGGTCTAGCCAGAACCCTGGCGAAAGAATGGGGACCTTTGAACGTGCAGGTCAATGCCGTGGCCTACGGATGGATCGATACCCGTCTTACTAAGGAGAAAGAGGCTGGGGCAACCATTGAACGTTCCGGCAAGGCCGTGGCCATCGGCATTCCCCAAGCCATGCGCAGCGCCATGACCATGATCATTCCCATGGGAAGGCCAGGGACAGCGGCGGAAGCTGCCGGCCCTATTTTATTCCTGGCCTGCCCTCTTTCGGACTATGTATCCGCACAGTGCATTGAAGTCACCGGGGGATTCTGATTGTAGCTTTTTCCCGATCCCCAAAGGATAAAGAAATTTTTTGCCAGGGTCCTCTAATCGAGGACCTTTCTGGGAATTGGTCCTGTGGCTTTTTCCTGATCCTTTGAGGGAGAGATCTTTGGGGTAGAGGTTTTGCGAATTCCCCGCCAAAAGGAAGGAGGCCAGAAGAATTTTTTTAGAAGGCTTTCTTTCGTTTCTTCTTTCAGTTCCTCAATGGCCAGACGGTCCACCTCTTCCTGGGATACTTTTCCCCCCTGTTCTTCCAGGGGAGCCAGAAATTCTTCCGGTTTATCCAAAGATTTTACTATGCGGGGAATGGATTCTTGGCGAGAGAACACAAGGTTGAATTGATGGCTCGGCAGCTCCGGTTGCCCGATGATCTGGATTTTCAGGTTGTACTGTTTTTCTAAGCGGAAAAGCTCGCCTCTCTTCTGGTTGAGGAGGTAAGTGGCCACGTCGTCGGAAAGCTCCACTTTGACCTGGGTGCATCCCCCTTTGGCCAGGCCGGCCTGAATCCTGCGCAGGACCGTTAGAGCAGCCGCTTCGGTTGATTTGACCAAACCACTGCCACTACAATGAGCGCAGGGGAGGAAGCTTCTTTCGCTGACGGCTGGGCGGAGCCGCTGGCGGGAAAGCTCCAGGATCCCAAAACGGCTGATGTGCCCCACCTCGATGCGAGCCTTGTCGCGTTTCAAGGCCTGGCGTAAACTGCGCTCCACTTCTTGTTTGTGCTTTCGGTCCCGCATATCGATGAAATCGATGACCACCAGCCCGCCCATATCGCGCAGGCGAAGTTGGCGGGCAATCTCCCCCCCGGCTTCTAAGTTGGTCTTGAAGGCGGTCTCCTCCATATCCCGCCCTTGGGTGGCTCGTCCAGAATTGACGTCCACCGCCACCAGTGCCTCTGTCGGATCGATAACGACAGAGCCACCGGATTTCAAGTGAACTTTTCGCTCGTAGATGGTTTCGATTTGCTTCTCCAGTTCGTACTTTGAGAAAAGAGGTCGCCTTTCACTGTACAGCCTTAGCCTATTCTGGTACCGGGGTATGACGGCCTTAAAAAAATCTCTGGCCTGGTTGAAAACCTCCTTGTGGTCGATGAGGACTTCGTCGGTATCCGGGGTGAAATAATCGCGGATGGAGCGGATCACCAGGTCGCCTTCCTCGTAGATGAGGGAAGGGGCGGGATTTTTTTTCGCTTTGGTTTGGATGGATTCCCACAGGCGGAGGAGATAATGGAGATCTTTACCCAGTTCGCTTTTATTTTTCTCTAAGCCTGCAGTGCGCACAATTAGTCCCATCCCTTTGGGGACCTCAAGCTGTTGAACGATCTCTTTGATCTTTTGGCGCTCCTTCTCTTTCTCAATTTTGCGTGAGATTCCGCCTCCGTCACTTCCAGGCATGAGCACCAAGTACCTTCCCGGAAGAGAAACATAAGTTGTCAAGGCCGCCCCTTTGGTGCCCGTTTCCTCTTTTTCCACTTGCACGAGAACTTCCTGGTACCGTTTGATGACCTCCTGAATTCGGGGGGGATGCTCCTTCGGTTTCTCCTCGCGATTTTGGGCATAATAATCGGGATGAATCTCAGAAAAAGGCAAGAAGCCATGGCGTGCTTCCCCGTAATCCACGAAAGCCGCGTGCAGGCTGGGCTCGATGTGGACAATTTTTCCTTTGTAGATATTCCCCCGGGAAAGGCCTTGCAGGGAGGTCTCGATGACCAGTTCAGCCAGGATCGCGTCTTCCACGATGGCCATGCGACTTTCCTCGGGGTCTACAGCATTGATGAGCATCTTTTTTATCATGGGCTTTGTTTCTCTCGGATGAAAAAAGGGATTGATCTATTATACATGATTCCTCTGGACCGGACCAGGCCTGGCTACCCCGAACAGGAGGCGGTGGGCGTTCTGGCCCTTGATTTTGGCCTGAACCTGGGCCGGAAGGCGGCTGCGCTTGAGTTCTTCGAAGTACCGGCCCGGACGGATCAGAGGATAATCGCTGCCGAAGAGGATGCGTCCGGAACCGACGATTTTGACAGCCAAAGGATAGACCTGGAATCTATAAAGAAAAGGGGAAGCTGCCGTATCGTAGAAAACGTTATGGGCTACGCGGGCGACCTCGGGCATGAGCTCGTAGAAGAAGAAACCACCCCCCCAATGGGCCAGAATCATGGTTACGTCGGGAAGGGCCGAAAGGAGATGATAGACCGGCTGGAGGTCTTTCAGGCTCTTTCCGGGGTAGTCATGCCCAACCGGTTCGTTCACATGGAGGAGGAGAGGGATCCTCCATCTGGAAAGAGACCCGAGGATGGAGCGGAGGTGCTTCACGTCCCGAGGAGAGATTCCTCGGCGGTAGAAAGCCAACTCCCCGATTCCGCGCATCCCCCGAGAGAGGCTCCATTCCATCTCTCTTTCCGCCAGGCGGGGCGAATAGGGGGGAAGACAGGCGAAAGGGATGATTCTGTGGGGGTGCCGGTGCCAACAATGGAGGAGATATTCGTTTCCCCCCCGGCATAGCCCCGGGTCTTTCCAGGGGAACCCGCAGACGACGCTTCGCTCCACGCCGTCTCGATCCATGGCTTTAAGAAGGTCTTCCAGGGTTGCCAGGCGTGATTTTGCACTTTCATAAATTAGCCGGAACCCTTCGTCTCGGCGAAAGAAAGATGAACGTTTTTTTTGGACTTCATCCGGGAAGAGATGAGTATGAGCATCGATGATCATGGAGCCTTCTTCCTCAGGTCTCAACCCTTAGCCTGGGCAATTTTTCGTCCGGGGTAAAACCCCGGGCATTGAACAATCGGGATAAATATGGTAGAAATTGCCATACTACGAAATTCAAGTTCTTGCGGGAGTTTTCGCTCATGAAATGTCCTCATTGTGGCCAGCCTTTCAGTAGTCGGATTTGTCCTTCTTGCGGATCCGAGGTTCTTAAGGAGAGCTTCTTCTGCCATCGATGCGGTGGCAAGCTGGAGAAGTCTCCTCCGGAGTTTTCCTCTCCGGAAGAAGAGAGTGTCGATTTTTCTAAGCGCCTGCTCTGCAGCGATGGCACCTGCATCGGCGTCATCAACGAAAAGGGCTTTTGCAAGGTGTGCGGCAAACCCTATACAGGGGAGATGGCGTGAATCTTCAATTGATGGGCTGCCGGAAAAAGGTCTTCAACGCTTCTTGCGCAACGAAGGCCGCCTTGATTCTCCAGCGATCGTGGTTGATCACCATGGCAGAAAAAGCTATCTGGGGATCTTCCCCAGGGGCAAAGCCCACAAACCAGTCATAGATGCCCGGAGGGTTATCGCCACTCAAGGAGCCAGTCTTTCCGCAGATGGATACCCTCTTTAGCAGGTCTTTCCCGTAACGACGGAAAATCTTGGAAGCCGTACCGTCATCCACCGTGCGCCGCATCATGCGGCTTAAACCCAGGGCGGTTTTGGCGCTGATGGGTTGAGCCAAGACTTCGGGTTTGGCCGCGTACACTTTCTCTCCATTTTCATCGATGATCTCTTCGATCAGGTAAGGCCTCATCATGACTCCCCCATTGGCAATGGAGGCAGCGATCATGGCGGCATGCAAGGGGTTGAGGGTAACTCCTCCGAAACCTGCCCCGCAGCGGGCCAGATCGTATGGCCTCTCAGGAATAAAGGCCTTGCTCATATCCAAGGGAAAATCGAATTGAAGGGAATGGTTGAATCCAAAAGCCTCGGAGCATTGGCGCAACGCCTGGGACCCTAAGAGGGTGGAAGCCACCCGGCCGAAGACCACATTGTTCGATTTTCCCAAGGCCTCGTCAAAATTCGTCCGTCGGTCGCGTTTCGAGCTTCTGGCGATCTTTTGGGGACCGAGCCGGTAGAGGTTGCCCCGGAAGGAAACGGGGGAGTCATAACTGAGAAGCCCCTTCTCGAGAGCTCCGGCAGCGGTAACCAGCTTGAAGATCGATGCCGCAGGATAAGTGGCCCGTTGCCAAAGGCCGGCAAACTCGGGGCAGTCTCGGGAATAATCGGCCAAGGCCAATACCTTTCCGGTTTTTGGTTCAATGGCCACGAAGGCACTAAAGGGCGGACGGTGACCCCGCAAAACCTCGCTCACCGAGGCTTGCAGAGCGGGACCTATCGTATAAACAAAGCGATAGGACTCGCGATCCTCGATGTATTTTCCTCCCACCATTTTTCCGAAATTGGGGGGGTCCCCGTTTGACGAAGGATGACGAGACATAGTGGATTCCGCGCTCACCTGTTTCGGGCAGGGAAGAGCCGCCCGCGCAGAACGGGGGTTACCCTTGGCAGCATAAAGGAGGGAAGCGCAGGCTACGGAGACCATAAGAAGCAAGCCGAGCAATTTGCTTCCGATCCTCCAGGCCCGCCCGGAGGTGAGGAAAAGCCGCAAGGCCCTCTGGAATGCCCCCCGATTTTCGCTTCTTCTTTCATTCATCGGCTTCATGGGAAAACCTTCTCTGGGGAGTAAAATTTTAGGCCAAGGTTCATAGCCTTCTGGATGCGACGGAGCGCTTTATTCGTTGTGTACAGGGCAACGCCATGGGTCCTGGCCAGGACGGCCACATAACAGTCCCGGAGGGACAATCTCTTCCTCTGGCGGCGAACCTTGGAGGCCAAGAAAGCGGCTTCCACCCAAGCGGAGGGTGGTTCGCGGAGAACGGGGAAGATGCGCGTGAAATCCCGGAAGATCTTTATTTCCCTTTCCGTTTTTGCAGTGAGAAGAAGTTCAGCCACCACTATATCCAAGGAGCAAACCCTCCCGGCATCCATCAACGCGTTTATTTCTCGGAATGTTCGTCTTTCCTTCCGGAAATAGTCCTGCCAAACGGGTGTATCGATCAGCACGGGAAGGGCGAGAGGGCCTTTTTGTGGGGGAGTCATGGTTCACGCCTTGTACGTGTTTGGCCGTCGTCCACGACCAGCCAGGCGTTTAATGGTTTCCATCTTCTTCCGCTTGATGCGTTCCTGAATGGCTACGATGACCGCCTGGGTTTTATTTTTTGCCGGTGTAACCTCCAGCAGCTCATCGACCAACTCCCCGGGGAGGGTTACGGTTGTCCTTTTCATGAAATTCTCCACATGAAAATCTAATAAAATCTTATGATTTTCCTTAGCACATGTCAAGGGAAAAAATTTGTGCCAAAAAGCACGGATACGTCCTCTTAGATTCCTGACTTTTCCCCCTTGAAGGAGACCCCTTTTTTAGGTAGATTAAAAATATTCCAAAGCCCATTTTCATCCTTTTATTTTAATTTTGGAGAAAAGGAGATGAAGAAGTGAAAGCAGGAATGGATGAGGCAACTTGCCTGAAGGGGATGAGAAAGAAAGTCGAAGAAGAGATGGCCAAAAAGGAGATAGAAACGATTCTTTACTGGAAAGGAGAGGTGGAGAAGATTCTCGGCCGAAGGCCCGAGAGTTTAGGGACCCTTCAGATCGAGATACAAAACCTTAGGCAACGCATGCAGAATCGAGTAAAAGTACTGAAGGCGTCCTTGCAAGCCTAAAAAGAAGCCCGAGGGGAAACGCTGCGCCTAGAAAAATTGGAAAAGAGAGGAAACCCATCCCGGGGGAAAGCTCTTTTCATAAGCCTTTTAGTTTTGTGATCTTAAAAGCATGGCAATTCAGATTCTCGGGGGAGAAATTGATTTATCCCTGTGGACAATTATACGCTTTAAGAAAAATTTTTTATTCCCGAAAGAGCTACCCGATCTATTTTCTATCTCCTTGAAATTGTAGAGTATTATTATTTGCTCTAAAAATGGGCAAATTGGAAAAGGACTTGATTTTAAATCATTATTGCGAAAGCTCATCTATTTTATTCACAGGTTTTTCACAAAAACTGTGGAAAAATGGAGGACCGCCAAGAAATATTCGACCGCGTTTCGCAACCCCCAAAAATTCCGAGAAATTTTCGGCAAATCATCTGCCGGGTAATCCGCAGGTTATAAGGACGATTGACTTTTTCGGAAGCAGTGTTTACCATAGGTTCGGTAAAACTGTTTTTTCTTAGAGGAGAGTCAGAGGACTTTTGGGGCATGGGAAAAGTTAAAATTGGGGGGATTATTCAGAGCAAACAGTTGGCCCAGGTGGGGGTGATGTCCATTCCGGATCAAATTGGAGTACCGGGCAAAATCTTTGGCGCCTTGGGAGAAGAAGGGATTAACGTTCAATTCATCGTGCAATTCGCTGATGGCTACGGGCGAGGAAATACGGTTTTCTGCGTCGATCGGAAGGACTTAGAAGAAACTCTCAGAATCTTAAATTGTGTGCAACTATCAATTGGCTCAGGAGGCGTGACCCACCAATCCCCTGTGGGGATCATTTCCGTCTTTGGCCCACATTTTCGGGAAAAGCCATCCATTGCCGGGACGATGTTCACCGCTTTGGGGAATGCCGGGATAAATATCCTGGCCATCAGCACATCCATTTCCACTCTTTCCTGCGTGATCGATGAGGCACTCCTTCCAGAGGCTGTGCATGCGATCAGCGAAGCTTTCGAGTTACCTTGAGCCCTCCGCGAGCACTCTTGTGGAGGCGGTCAACGATTTCCTTCGTTCGACCGGGAGGAGAAGACGAAGGGGGCTTTTGCAGGACCTCCCCGAGTTCCTTGGACCTCTGCGTGGCAGCGATGACGGCGTTCATTAAGGCTAAGCGGAACCCTCCTTCTTCCATGGCATAGAGGCCTGCCATCGTCGTGCCTCCTGGGGTGCAGACCTGATCCCGGAGGGTGGCGGGATGCTTGGCTGTGGCTTGAATCAAATGGGCTGCTCCCAAGACCGTTTGAGTCGTGAGGTTCAAAGCCACATCCTGGGGAAGCCCCTCTTTAACACCCCCGGCGGCGAGGGCTTCAATGACTGCAAAGACATATGCCGGGCCACTCCCACTTAACCCAGTAACTGCATCCATTTGGGACTCTTTGACGATGACCGTAATTCCCACAGCTTGAAAGATGGCTTCAGCCGTTGATAGATCCTCTGCCTGGGCTGTCGGAGAAGGGGCAAGGGCTGTGGCTCCCTTTTGGATGAGGGCTGGTGTATTGGGCATGGCCCGGACCATCCGGATGGGTCTAGGGATAAAAGATTGGAGGTAATCGAGGGGTACACCTGCACATATAGAAATGATCAGGTGATGAGGTTTTAAGAACTGGGCTATTTCCGCCAACACCTCGGGAACTGACTGGGGCTTTACCGCGAGAATCAACGTGGCCGCCCGGGTAACGAGGTCTCTGTTGGTCTCCGCAAGGGAGACATGAAACTTTTCTCGCAGGTATGCTCGCCGCTCAGGGCGGGGTTCGGAAAAAAGAATTTCTGCAGGGGAGAGAAGAGCTGATTGGATGAGTCCGGCGATCAAGGCTTCTCCCATGTTTCCTCCGCCAATAATGCCCAGGGGCTTTTCCATGCTTTCCTCCGACAAATGGATTGCCCAAAGTGGATCAGCTTTTTCCAGTCTAAAGGCAGTGTACTGAATGGCAGGGGGCAAAGTCAACTGCCAATTTAGCTGGGGTCTCAAAACTTGGCGAATTTAATCCCTGATCTGCCAAAGTGGGCTTGACTTTTATCGGTAGACTCCCTACTATGAAACAGGTAAATGAAGAAATTCTTATTGCCAATCGCCGCCTGACCCAGGGTGATTGAAATTCTTAAGGGATGAGGCAGCTGCAAATGGTGCCTCTCAAGTAGGAAGCAGAGGAGGAACGGGTCCATGAAGATCACGCCGCTGGATATTCAGCAACAACAGTTTCGGGTACGGTTCAGAGGGTTCGATATGGTGGAAGTGGATAATTTTTTAGATCTTCTGGCCAGTGAGTTTGAAGAGCTGCTGAAGGAAAACAGTAAACTCCAGGAGGAAGACCGCCGCAAATTGGCCAGGATTAATGAACTCGAGGCTTCCGAGAAAGAAATGCGCGATACGCTGGTCTCCGTCCAGCGCATCACTGAGGAGATGAGAAACAATGCCCGCAGAGAAGCAGAAACGATCATCGAAGAGGCCAAATTGAACGCCCGGAGAATTATCGATAGCGCCCAAACCCAAGCCCTGCACATAGAGGCGGAAATCAACCAACTCAAGCACCAGAGGGCCCAATTCGAGGCTTCCCTGGAGGCTACCATTGAACTGCATCGAAAGCTGTTAGTGAATAGTAGAAAAAATGCTGGTGAGCCTGAGTCGGGAGAGGACGAATGAAGGGAAAAAATTTAGGATCCATGGGGAAAACCGTTGATGGATAGAAGGCAGAGAGCGGCATTCCTTTCGGTTCTCTCTAACATCGCCATCATTCTTCTTAAGGTGAGCGTGGGATTAGCCGTTAATTCCATCAGCATTATCTCCGAGGCTATCCATTCGGCTATGGATCTGGTCTCGGCGGTAATCGCCTATCTCAGCGTGGGCCAGGCGAATCAACCGGCAGACCTCGGTCATCCGTACGGACATGGAAAATTTGAAAGCCTATCTGGGTTAGTGGAAGCGGCCCTGATTGCGGTGGCAGGGATATATATCATCTGGGAGTCGATTGAACGTCTGTTCCACCCCAAGGCCTTGCAATTCGTTTTTTATGGCGTGGGGGTTATGGCGATCTCCGCGACTGTCAACTACTTGGTGTACCGACATAACATAAAAGTTGCGCGAGAGACAGATTCCCTCGCCCTGGAGGCGAATGCTGCTCATCTGAGCGCAGACGCTTACACATCCTTAGGGGTTTTTGCTGGGCTGGTGCTGATCCCTCTAACGGCAGTCGAGGCCCTTGACCCCATAGCTGCTATCTTCGTGGCCCTTTTTATCCTTAAAGCCTCTGGGAGATTGGTGGGTAGGGCTTTACAAGATCTTATGGATCGGAGACTTCCCCAAGATGAGGAAAAAGCCATTCGCGCCATCATTCAGGAGCATTACCACCAATTCGTCGAGTTTCACAACCTGCGTACCCGAAAGGCCGGAGCGGAACGGTACATCGATTTACATCTGGTTTTAGCCAAGAATGTGGACTTGCAGACGGCTCATCAATTATGCAGTCATATTGAAGAGGATATAAAAAGCCGGTTTCCCCGATCCCAGACCATCATCCATATCGAACCTTGTGAGACTGCTTGCCTGAGTTGTGAAAAGACTTGCCCCCAGGATGGCTTACCCCCATGAAGGCAGGGATACCCTTTAGGAGTTTCCCCCATTAATCGAGGAAAGAAGGAAAAAGATCCCATGCGGTTAATCCTGGTCCGCCACGGAGAGACTTTATGGAACGAAACTCGCAAATTTCAAGGCATTTCGGACATTGAACTCAGTCCCAAGGGTCGGTGGCAAGCTCAATCTTTGGCGAAGTCTTTAAAAGGAGAGACTCTGGCGGCCATTTACGCAAGCCCGTTAATTCGGGCGAGACAGACGGCGGGAGAGATCGCCCACTACCATGATTGCCCGGTATCCATCGATGAAGGACTTAGGGAATTGAATCAAGGCGCATTAGAAGGTCTAACAGTCGAAGAACTCAAGCAGGATTACCCTCAGTTTCTAAAAAGATGGATTCAGGAGCCGGAGTTGACTTGCCTTCCCGGAGGCGAGTCCTTGGGGAGTCTGCAGAAGCGGGCCTGGACTGCAATTGAGAGGATCATCGAGGAATTTCCCGCTGAAACGGTGGTGGTGGTGGCTCATAGCTTCGTGAATCAGGTGATCCTCTGCCGGGCTCTGGAGGTCCCTTTGCATTGTTTCAGGCGGTTTCGCCAGGATGCTGCGGGGAAGAATGTCATTGAGTTCTCGGAAAGAGGGGCTATCCTGCGGTCCTGCAACGATACTTGTCACCTCAATGAGGGAGCTGGATAAGGATGCTGAGGCCCAGAAATGCCAAGGCGGGGGTTAAGGGATGGAGAAAAAAGGAAGGAGTCTAAAAACCTGGGCGGAAGCCTTAGGGCCTTTTTTGAAAATTTCAGGCCTGAGCCGGAGGATGCAAGAACAAAAGCTTTTAGATTCTTGGGATAGGGTTGTAGGAGATGCGATAGTCGAGGAGACTCGGCCCATCCGGGTGAAAAATCGAATACTGCAGGTGAAGGTCACAAATTCAGTCTGGATGCAACAACTGCAATTTATGAAAGGATTGATTATCAAGAAGATACAAGAAAATATGGGAAATGATTTTTTGCAGGACATCCGATTTTACATAGGAGAGATTTCCCCTGGAGAGAGAAAGAAAAAAGAAACGGATGCGGCGGGGTCATCTAAGGCTTTGAGCGATACGGAAAGGAAGCGAATCGACAGAGATTTGTCCGGAATCCGGGACCCAGAAATGCAAGAAATTATGTTGAGAGTCTACTCCAAAGGGTTGGCGGCCCGAAAAAAGAGGTCAAATGAGTAATAAGCCCCGGACTCGAGAAACCTCAAAAAAAGGAGGGGATGGATCGGTGGGTGCTTGGTTAATCCTTTCTACTGCGGGTACAGAAAGGGAAGGTCGAAGAATAGCGCATAAGATCGTGGAAGAAAGACTGGCTGCTTGCGCCAATGTAATTCGGGGGGTAACATCGTTTTTCTACTGGAAAGGGAAGCTTTGCCGAGAGAAAGAGGTGGTGATATTGATCAAGACGGCTGAGGGGAAGTTAGAAAAATTAATAAATAAAATTAAAGAGGTTCACAGCTATACGGTGCCGGAGATTATTTTTTTAAAGGTGGAAGGGGGGGAAAAAAAATATTTGGAATGGGTAAAGGGGGCGGTTAAAAAGTGAAAAAAATATTGACAAAGGAAAGAAAAATAAGCTATTATAAAATGTTTTTTATCTAATTTCCGGCTCGCTGGCGTAGCTCAATCGGTAGAGCAGCTGATTTGTAATCAGCCGGTTACGGGTTCGAGTCCCATCGCCAGCTCCAGAGAGCTTTCAGTTTTTAGCTCTCCGCTTTCAATTTTCGAAAACCGAAAGCTAAAGGCTGATAAGAGGTCAGTGGAGAGGTTCCCGAGTGGCTAAAGGGAACAGACTGTAAATCTGTCGGCAAAAGCCTTCGGAGGTTCGAATCCTCCCCTCTCCATCAGAATTTTTAAAAACCTCCGGTTTGCAAAAATTACCGGTAACGATTAACGGGTAACTCATAAATTATTTAGGTTATCTTTCGCTACTGCCGAATCATTAAAAGTTAAAGGTAATTTTAAAAATCGAAGATTTTTAAAATTCTGGGCGGGAGTAGCTCAGCTGGCTAGAGCAACAGCCTTCCAAGCTGTGGGTCGCGGGTTCGAATCCCGTTTCCCGCTCCATGCCCACGTAGCTCAGTCGGTAGAGCGCATCCTTGGTAAGGATGAGGTTCACCGGTTCAATCCCGGTCGTGGGCTCCAGAGAAGAATTTGCGGGATATATCTGCCAGAACCTGAAGCAAAGGAGGAGTCATGGCCAAGAAGAGGTTTGAGCGGACGAAGCCGCATTTGAATGTGGGGACGATTGGGCATATTGATCATGGGAAGACGACGTTGACGAGTGCGATTACGCGGTGTTTGGCG
>Ga0315314_1000230_pt1 | contig 72745 bp, 84 predicted proteins | sample TDP9_MG_FD_203631 | JGI IMG/M metagenome (GOLD analysis project Ga0315314, IMG submission 203631) | Freshwater sediment microbial communities from Lake Towuti, South Sulawesi, Indonesia - TDP9 | ecosystem: Environmental > Aquatic > Freshwater > Lake > Sediment | place: Indonesia: South Sulawesi...
AAGTCTAAAGGGCAAAGAACAAGTCATCCTGACCATACCGAGTGGTGGCGTACCTGTAGGTTACGCTATTGCGAGAGAACTCAACATCCCAATGGACGAGATCATATCACGCAAAATTCAGATACCGTACAATCCAGAAGCTGGATTTGGAGCCGTGGCGCCAGACGGGTCCATGATCCTGAATGAGCCTTTGGTAAGAGAACTGGGGCTCACGAAGGGAGAGATAGCCTCACTTGCCAATCAAGTCTTAGACGAGATTGGGAAACGAAACAGGATGTTCAGAGGAGACAGACCTCTCCCAAATCTGGTCGGCAAGACGGCCATCTTGGTGGATGACGGCTTGGCTTCGGGCTACACTATGCTGGCTGCTATCAAATCGATTAGGAAGCAAAGACCCATGACAATCATAGTTGCTGTTCCAACAGCTCCGTTCAGTTCAGCTCGCCTTGTTGCACAGCATGTTGACAAACTTATCTGCCTAAACATGAGGGGAGGCACTCTCTTTGCCGTTGCGGACGCCTATCAAAAATGGTACGACCTAAAAGACGATGAAGTTATGGATTATATAAGAAGAGCGAGAGAGACTGGACTTAGCTACTAAAACTTCATTCATGAATTCCGAGCGCAAAAACTCTCTCGCTCGGAGAGAGTGAGAGAGTGAAGCATCCAATATTTGAGGATGGTCAAGAAAATCAGTTTGCAAGATTTCACTGATACTTGTTCTTATAGCCAAATTTATTAGGCTTGCCCATCTTTCCCTTTTTCTTCTTTTTGCTCACCATTAGTTTCCTGTTGTCTTTGCCCATCTGATCTTCCTCCACGCATCCTTCTGGGGTTTTAAGAGACTACCACTGAACCTCCTTATATATTCTTTGTTTTTGAGGACGGGCGTACGCAATATAAAAAGGAAGGGAATCAGCTTAGCTTTTTCCCGCACTTTGCACAGTAGATCTCTCCGAGTTTGGCAGGCGCTCCACATTTTGGACAGTACGCCACAATCGGAGCAGGTGGAGTAGTCAGCGGTGCCGGTGCACCTGGTAGCTTGGGTCTACGCATTAGGACGGCAACTATAATCACCATCAGGATGACGGCAACTAGGCCCAGTATCAACCCGTAGAATACGATTGGCTCCATGCCGAAGATCGAAGCCTTTACCGTGTAGGATGTGATAGAGGACTCAGCTGAAAAGAGCGCATTGTCCTTAGCAGAAACCTTAAACTGAACAGTGGTGCCTGGAACCTGCTTCGGAATAGACGCCTTGTATCTTAGCCCCGTGTCTGGGACCATTACTGTAGTCATGTTAACGCCAATCCATGTTGCTGCGCCATCCGTCGAATACAGTAGCGTCACGGACTTTAGGCCAGACACATCGTCTGTTACAGACGCGGAGACAGTCACGTTGTTGTATTGAGTTGGGCTTGTCGGCGCATAACTTACGTCACTTATTTCGGGCGGTTCGTTGTCAAACCTCAACTCAACGTACGTGGATGGATCTCTGTAATCAGCATCTTCGGGATAGAATACTTGTCCGGCTGGCATATCCCTGAGATCAATCTCCACTCTCGGAGCGTCTTCAACATCTATATTCAAATCACTAGGATCCTCTGAATCACCATCATTCCCGTGGAAAGGTATCTTGAATTCTACTTCCCAGTGATCAACGTGATAGCTAATGTTTGCATCAAAATCTATAGAGACACCTAGTCCAGGATAATAGAATTCGGCGAGACCATCTGTGGTATTCCAATACCCGTCGATGAGGTCTTCGTTTCCTGTGATGCATTTCCAATCCTCCTGCTCAGCGGTAAGAACACCGTCACCTGATCCGCTTCCGTGTTCTCCGTCGTCGCCTTCATCGAAAGTGATTGAGATCCAGTCGAGGATGTTGTGAGTGTCATCTTTGATCTTGAGACCTATATAGAAGTATTCATCGCCATGCATCAGATAAATGGTGAACTTCTCGTCGTCTCCAACATTCTCGTAACACATCGCGTCCTCCCACTCTGAAGTGTGGATACTTCCATCCAGATCCGGTTCACTGGTTGTCAGTTTCGAATAAATTGTTCCTGCCTGAGCACGGACATCCACAGGACCAGACGAGGCCAAAGACAATGTAACTACGATCAATAGGAGAGAAGTCAAAAGTCTCTTCTTCATTCTTTATTCTCCAAACTTCTTTCCATCGACTGCAATGATAAAACTTTAGAAAGCGCGATCTACTGTTTAACCTTTTCCCTCGACCTCACACGTGCTTCAAATCCGCGGAAATCCCAATCTTGAGCCTGAAGCCAAACATACTTCTACCACCAAAGGGCATGTAGTGAAAGCCTCTGTTCCCTATGAGATCATTTAAAGCCAAGTTTTCCAACAAGAGGCACGAATGCGACAGAGCATAGTACGTCTCTCTCAATTCTTTCTTTTGCATGCTTCGTGATCTTTAGTAAGCTTTGAAAGTAGTACAAGCCGCCGACAGGTATGATCAGAACTCCGTCCAGCTTGAGCTGGTCGACGAGTGGGGTTGGGACGTCGGGAGCCGCCGCAGTTACGAGTATTCGGTCGAATGGTGCCTCTGATGGCAGACCTAGACTGCCGTCACCACAGACAACGGTCACTCTATTTTCGTAGCCGGTCTTTTGGATGTTTTTTTGGGCAACTTCTGCTAACTCTGGGACGATTTCAATTGTGTAGACATGTCCCCACTTCTTCTGATCTGCTTCTGATGGTGCGACTATCTCAGCTACTGTGCATGCGTGGTAACCACATCCAGCACCGACCTCCAAAACTCTGTGCCCCACCTCGAGTTCGAGGTACTCGTCCATCATGCTCACCATGTGAATGGCAGAGATGGTTTGTGAGTGGCCTATTGGCAAGGGAGTGTCCACGTAGGCGTGCCTTCTCAGGTGTCCTGGCAAAAACTCTTCTCGCGGAACAACTTTTATAGCCTTAATGACTGATGGAGACTGGAGGATGTCCCCGGCTATCAGCCTTTTTATTGTCATCTCTTTCTGCTCTTCGACGCCCTCATTCTCTGACATGGTGGTCTTCATAACAAAACAAGGGATGACAGAGAGTTAATATGTTTGCGTATGTCTTATTGAGAAAAAACGGTGAGAGAGAAATCATATGGAGCATATTTTTGAAAGTGCCAAAGGGTTCGCGGGTGATTCGGTTGAGGGTTCTTGAGCAGATTGAGGCCTGGGGTCATAAGAACATAACTGCCATGAATAAGGCTACCTTTGAGATAACGAAGGAGTTTTGGCTGACGACGAGGGGGGACTGCGTTGTCGCAGTGGGGGCCTCGAAGGGAGCGATGGATCTCGAAGATGGCTTCAAGTGTGTGGCTAGGAGTGAGGGCGCCAAGATCTCGATTCTTTTTGAGGTGGATGGTTTCAGGGAGGAGGCTGTTGGATGTGGGAGTCCTGGCCTCAGTCTTGAGCATCCGACAGACCTTGTGGCGAGGAAGGGCGGTTACGTGTGCGGTAGAACTCTTATGATTGGGTCGGACAAAGCAGCGCGTGATTTTTCTCGCGACTTCGTCCGTACCATTCAGGACCCGAGGAAGAGGATTAGAATCAGTCTAATCGCTGAGTTCTGACGGTTTTTGGTTCATAGAGTTAAGTTTATATGTAACATTTGATATATCACATCCAACATATAGCCCAGGCGTAGATAAATATGCACTTCCATAGACCATTCTGGTTCCGGATGCCACATGCGGTGCCCCGCGGCTTCTTGAAGCATTATCTACTGAAGTTGCTGTCCGAGAGGCCGATGCATGGCTACGAGATAATGGATGAGGTTGAGAAGAGGTCGAACGGCCTCTGGAGACCTAGCGCTGGGTCAATCTACCCAACCTTGATGTGGTTGGAGGACAAAGATTTGATCGAAGAGATACCGAGCGCTGAGAAGGAGAGGGGAAAGAGGGCTTACAGAATCACAGATGAGGGACGGAGCACACTAAACGAGAGCATGAAGCATGTAGAGGAGATCTCCGATCGAATTAGCTGTCTAGGAGCCTTTTGGTGGGACTTCCTCCGCAGGGGAGTAAGGCCAGGATTCGCTCTTCAGAGACTGGAAGCATCACTGTACCATCTGAAAGAGTGTGTGAAACACATCCCGGAGGAAAAACTGGAAGAGACGCGTTTGATCGTTGAGAATATAAGAAAGGGGTTGGACGATGTCTCGAGAGAGATCGAAAAGAGAATAGGAAAGAGGGAGAAATGACCAAAGACATTATAGTAGCTGAAAATCTAACCAAGATCTTTGACAAAAGCCTAGTTGCAGTTGATCATGTAAGCTTCAATGTTGAGGAAGGCGAAGTCTTAGGGTTCCTAGGTCCCAACGGGGCCGGCAAAACCACTACCCTAAACATGCTTTCAACTCTATTGCGACCGACGAGCGGTACTGCTACCGTAAACGGTCACGACATCCTTAAAGAACCTGACGCGGTTCGCCGCAACATCGGCTTCGTATTCCAAGACCCGACACTTGATATAGAATTGACCGGGAGAGAGAATTTGGATTTTCACGGCCGCGTCTACGGCCTCAAGGGGGATGTGCGACAACAGCGGATCAAGGAAATGCTGGAAGTGGTCCAACTTACAGATCGCGCCGAAGACTTCGTAAAGACCTACAGCGGCGGCATGAAGCGCCGACTAGAAATTGCCCGGGGGCTGCTTCACTATCCCAAAGTCCTCTTTTTGGATGAGCCGACGCTTGGCTTGGATCCACAAACCCGGCGCGCCATCTGGGAACACATACAGCGCCTGAACCAAGATTAGAACGTCACGATCATACTAACCACTCACTACACGGAAGAAGCTGATTATCTGTGTCACCGTATACAAATAATCGACTTTGGTAAGATCGTCGCGCTGGACACTCCGGACAAGCTGAAGGCACGCCTTGAAGGGGATATTGTGAGTTTGGCTTTCAAGGACTCGCAGTCGATTATGAAAATCCGTTCCCTACTTGAGGAGAAAGATTGGGTACGCCGCGTCGACATGGTCACCGGTGAGAACAACCATGCAGTGATGAGCCGCATGATGCAGATGATGCGAGGAATGTCTGGCGGTGGAAGCATGAGTGGAATGATGCCCGAGATGGGTCCTGGAGGAATGGTTCCCGAGATTAGTCCTAGTGACGCTGTTAGAAGTGGCAAGATGCCCAAACACGTGAAGCAGATGCTGGCGCGGGGATTTGCTGGTGAGAACGGTCGCCAGGGTCATGATGAAGGCCCGAAACGGCTGAATCTGTTGGTAGACGATGGTGGACATCGAATACCTGAGATTGTGAAGTTGATAGATAAGACTGGGGTGGTCCTTGAGTCGGTGGAGCTACATGAGCCTACGCTGGATGACGTCTTCCTCTCAGTGACTGGGAGGAACATCCGAGATGAGCGGGGTAGCTTTGTGGATATTATGCGCCAACATAGAATAATTCGGGAAGCTAGAGGTCAAAGGAGCTAGTGAGAATTCATAATTTTGATAGGAGGGAACTGAATTGGTTCAGCCACTGTCTGGACAGGCAACATACGTAATCCTTTTACGGGAGCTGAAACGTTTTTGGCGAGCTAAAGCGAGGATAGTCGCATCTGTCGCTCAGAGTTTCTTCTTTCTAGCACTTCTCGGTTCAGGTTTGGGAGGGTTTATTGGAGGATTCGGCGGCGTCAAATACCTCTCGTACCTAAGTCCAGGAATGATAGGGATGTCCCTACTCTTCGGCTCGGTGTTCTCCGGCGTATCCGTCATTTTTGACAGGCAGTTTGGCTTCTTGAAAGAGATGCTGGTCGCACCTGTGAGCCGCACAAGCATAATCCTTGGAAAGATCCTGGGTGGAGCAGTCACTGCTTCGATCCAGGGCATACTCTTGATGATCGTTGCCGGCTTAATGGGCGCTTTCACCCCGACAGTCACATTTGTCATAGGAGCAATCGCTTCCGTAGGCGTTATGATGTTGATCACAGCTGGATTTGTTGGACTAGGCGTGGCCATAGGTTCATCTTTGAACGACTTCCACGCGTTCCAACTACTCTCCACATTCATTATGTGGCCCATTTTCATGCTATCAGGAGTATTCTTTCCAATAGATGTTGCCCCACAGCTGCTTCAAGCTGCAATGCTGATAGATCCGCTTTTCTATGGGGTTGAACTCTTGCGGTGGTGTTTGCTGGGAGCAGGGACGCCCATACTGGGTCCGTTTGGGTGGATGATTTCCTTGGGGGTGCTGGTTGGCTTCACAGCTCTGATGGTAAGCATCGGTACCTACCTTTTCTCACGTGCTCAAGTCTAGCCGCACATTATTTGGTACTGCCGACAAGTTCTTTCCAGAAGCGCGGTAGAACTTCTGCGGCTTTTCCTCTAATTGATAGGCTCATGTAAGGCGTTAAGACTGTTTCAGTGGGGTTGATCTCGACGATTTTAGCACCGTGTTCAAGCGCGACTAATGGCATTTGGGATGCTGGTGAGACCACGCCAGAGGTCCCTATGACTAAGAATAGCTCTGACCGGCTACTAGCGTCAAAAGCTGCACTTAATACGATGGGATCTATCGCCTCTCCAAACTGCACAACGTGAGGACGCAAGGCATTACCGCATACGCAATATGGTGGCAGACTTTCAAGAGGCGTCTTTGGTAGGTCAACCATTCTTCCGCATCTTGTACATCTTCCCTTCCACATGTTTCCGTGAAGCTCCAGAACATTTTTGCTGCCAGCTCTTGTATGAAGTCCGTCAACGTTCTGTGTTATCAAGCAGAAACTTTCGAAGTATTTTTCCATCTCGACGAGTGTGCAATGGGCTTCATTGGGCTTGCATCTGCTTACGAGTTTCCTCCTCCACTCATAGAACTCCCACGCTTCTTTCGTGTTAAAACAGGACCCGACTCTCCCAGCAAGCCTCCTTGCCTCAGGAATCGCCCACATAGAACCTTTTCCCCTGAAGATTGGAATTCCACTCTCAATAGATATGCCAGCACCGGTGAGGACTGCAACGCAAAGCTTGGGATGTACAGACAGATTCAGTTTTTCTACGAGGCCCATATTTCATACGCCTGTGATTGATCATAACCTTGGTTTCCATCTATGTGGGTAGCGCGCGATCTTTCCTTTTTTGATTGTCTTTAGTACCACATCGTTTATTAGAAGAGTAAGAGGGGTCGGATATTTCTTGTGGGTCCTCATGCTTTTGCCTTTCAAATCTCTTTGTTTCACAAGTATTTTCGAGAAATAAGCTCGTTTTGAGCCCCTTTCCAAACTTTTTTTTCTTCTATGCTGAGGAGGGTTGGCGCATGTCCCCGTTGAGTGATCTAAGAGCGACAGCACACGGAATATACTACTTCGTGGTTGGCTTATCCTTCTTAGTAGCGAAAACCATCGTGGGAGCCCTATGGGAATACGTAGGCGCGCAAGCGGCCTTCACATATAGCTTGGTCACGTCCATGATGGCGGTCGTCGGCATGGCTTCATTCCTCTATACGCGATCAATTCATGTATAAATCAGCTTGACGTAGACAGGTTTCACTTCGACTTCAGTTTAGAAAACCTTGATCGAAACGTATTCTCCAAGCGAAGAGCAAAAGATATATTAAATTCCATGTGCCTTTTTAGTCTTGAGCTGAATTTGGAAAGCATAGAAGAACTATCGGTAAAGCTCTATGAAGCAACAAAGGAGGAACTCTTTGCTCGACTCCTGGTCAGAGAAAATGTAGGGACATATCCTCGGTGGGATTTCAGCAGAGAAGCGAGGGAGGCTAGGGCCAAAAGGAAAGCGCTCTGGGAGGAGAACAAGCAGGAGATTGAAAGGGAAGCCTTGGAGTATGTCATGGCACAAACACCAGAAGAGTTCCGCATGATAATACTGAGAAAGCTTCAGGGCGTTAGACGCGGGGTGATTCCGGAATAATCAAGTCACCATGGACCTGAAGACTTTAGAGCACACGGCACTCCCAATCATGTGGAATCCCTCTCCAAATATTCTTTTAATTTTTGAAATCTTCAGAGAATGATTCTTTTCATGAAAGAGGAGTGGAAATGAAATATCTCGTAGGATTTTTGAGGAAATTTGAGGAAATTATAGGAAATGTCGGAGAGGGTTGAGTTTCAGGCAGGGCTAGCTACATGAGGCCGCGTCCACATCCCGAAGATCATAGTTGACGCTGTACGCTCTGGCAAGACATATCTATTCGTGTTCAAGTCCCACTCCGCGGCGAGCTTTGGTGGGTCGAGTTTGATATGAGAGTGCGGTCTGGCTTCTGCTTTGTGATTCCCCAAAATGAACTAGAAGCTCTCCAGGCTGAACAAGGTTCTTGCGTTTTCTGTTGTCTTTCTTGCCACCGTCTCTCTATCTGCTCCTTTAAGCTCTGCAATTGCCTCAAGGCTCTTTATGACATGAGCTGGCTCAGAGATCTCTCCCCTGTATTCTACAGGGGAATCCGTCTCTAAGACGAGTCTTTCTAGCGGAGTCATTTGAATTGCCATGCGGTGTTCTTGACTATAGGCGGCGGCGGGGGTGGCAGAAATAAAGTAGTTCTGCTTCAAAAGGCCTTGTAGGACCTCTCTCGGGCCGCTGAACCAATGGAAAACAGCCTTTTTAACTCCGACTTCTCTGGCTATTGTCAGGCAGTCCTCCCATGCACCTCTGCTATGAATTGAGGCCGGTTTCTCATGATCCCTCGCGATCTCGAGGAGACGCCTAAACAGCACCTTCTGAATGTTTCTTTTCTCTGGATCTCTCCTCACGTCCTTAAGCCAATAGTCCAGCCCTATCTCTCCAACACCGACCGCTCTCTCGATTTTTTCTCGAATAAAGTTGAGGGCTAAATCGACCTTCGAAGCATCTAATCCCCAAGGATGAATGCCCAGAGCCGCATAGACCTTCAGTTTTCCAGAACCATGTTTCTTAGAGGTCTCTATGGCCCATCTGTTCGTTTGCTGATCGGAGCCCATAGTGATTATGGCGGTCACTCCAGCTTTTTCAGCCCTCTTCAACGCTTGGTCGAGATTTGCGACTTCCTCCAAATGTGCATGCGTATCGATGAGCGCGTACATCACTCCTTCCCTTGCGAGCGGGTTCTGTAAATTTATCGAGTGGTGGATTTATAAACCAAATTATGCTTCTCTCCTTTTTAGAGTGGACCCGTAGCTCAGCTAGGTAGAGCAGCGGTCAAAGACGGAAAAATTGCCCTCTTTGGCTGACGCTCTTAACCCGAAGGTCAGGGGTTCGAATCCCCTCGGGTCCGCCATTTTTCCTGCATGCCCAAAAACAAATAAGGTTCGTGCGCCTGAACAGTAGATAGGAACTCTCAATTATGGAATGAAGAATGTTTGGTGTTTAGATTGAATATAAAGTATGTGAATCCAAAGACTGTTAGCAAACCAACAGGCTATACTCACACGATAAAGATTGAGGGCTTGAAAAGTCTCGTGATGATATCTGGTCAAGTATCCAAGAACGTTGAAGGAGATGTTGTAGGCGAAGGAAACATGGAGAAACAGCTCAGGCTGGCATTCAAGAACCTTGAGGCCAACCTTGATGCTGCCGGGGCATCCTTCAAAGATGTCGTGAAATTGAACATATACACAACCGACATGGTTGCCTTTCGTAAAGCCCTCAGCGAAATCGGAAAAGATCTGCCTGTTGGCAAGGTTGAGAATCCACCATGCCAAACTTGGATCGAAGTGAAGGGACTTGCGCGACCAGCATATCTCATCGAAATTGAGGCCATGGCCGCTTTGGAATAACACATTTCACGCACGATCTACGGTAGAGAAGCTTACAAATTCGTTAGGAGGAACATTAAGTGTCTGAGCCAATCGTGGTGAAACCTTCGGATGTTGAGGAAAGAACTTGGCCCGGCGGTGGCAAGGGAAGAAAGATGATAACCCCAGATTTCCCTGGATCCAAGAACCTGATGATTGGAATAATCTGTGCAGACCCGGGAAAAAGTCCCCATAGATGGCATACCCATACAGTTGACAGAGGAGAAAAAAACGAAATTGTATATCCAGAGAACTTTGAGGAGGCATACTTCATAATCAAGGGTAAAGGCAATTTAACATGGAAAGCTAACGGAGAAGAGAAAGACGTTGTTGTTGAAGAGGGGGATGCTATTTATTTTCCGATGAAAGTAGCGGAACATCAGGTACTTAATACCGGTGATGAACAGCTGATTCTTCTATTTGTAGGTACCCCTTCAACCTATTGGCGGGCACTAGAATAAACCGTCCTTAGAATCGTTGAGTATTCATAACTAAACGAAAACGAACAGTTGAGGAGGGCTAGACCACGCCCGAAGGAAAAGCAACCGTTGTTTTAGCTTCTGGGGTTTTCGATCTAATTCACTACGGACACATCCGTTTCCTTGAAGAGGCGAAGAAGTGTGGCGGACCAAACGCGAGGTTGATTGTGGTTGTCGCCAGAGACAGTACTGTCAAGAAAATGAAGGGCAAGAATCCTGTAATACCTGAAGACCAGAGGAGGGCTGTCGTAGAGGCTCTCAAACCCGTGGACGTTGCCGTGCTTGGCTACAGGGGTCTCAGGATCAAGGACGTAATAGAGAAGGTCAAACCAGATGTAATAGCTGTTGGCTATGATCAAAAGGCAGTCGGAGAGTCTGTTAGAAGAGAGGTCTCAGAGAGGGGATACAAGATTAGGGTAGTCGAGATCGGGAGATTTGGACCCGGGGATTTAAACGGCTCTTCAAAGATTAGGAGAAAGATTGTGAGAGAGTGGAGTGGATCCCCCAGCTAGTCCTATGCAGTGAAGGCTTCTGCAAAAGCGGGTATAAACTTTTTTCCTGGACGACGTATGGTAAGGTTAGATCTTTGCTTGAGGTTTTGAGTTGAGTGGCCCTACACTGTTCATTGAGCTTGCGACTCTCTGTGAGCACCTCGTGAGAACGACCAGTCGGAAGAAGAAGACGCGTCTCATAAGCGACTTTTTGCTCAAGCTTGAAGGTCGCGAAGTCGCCCCCTCCGTTCTTCTGATCATTGGGCAGATTTTTGCTGAGTCCGAGAAGAAGGCACTAAAAATCGGCTTCGCAACAATTTCGAAGGTGATCAAAAGTATTAAGCAGAGCGTCTTGCTGAAGGAGCCCTTAACCATACTCCGCGTACACGAATTCTTGAAAAGGATTATGGCCGCGGCAGGACCTAAGTCGAGGCAGAGAAAGGAGAGCCTTTTGGAGAGCCTCCTCAGCCAGGCGAGGCCTATGGAGGCCAAGTGGATTTTGAAGAGTATTTTCGGAGAGATGCAGCACGGTGTGAGCGAGGGACTTATGCTGGAGGCCATCGCCGGGGCCAGTACTGTCGACACCGAACTGCTTAGAAGGGCCTACGCCCTCACCGGAAACATCGGCAGGGTTGCCGAAATGGCTTTGAGTGGGGAGGAGGGGGATCTTAGCAAAATTGGAATTCAGCTTTTCAGGCCCTTTAAGCCGATGCTGGCCGAGACGTCCTATGATCTTGGTGAGGTTCTTAAAGAGCACAATGGAGTGACGGCGTTAGAGTACAAGTTTGATGGAGCGAGGGTCCAGATACACAAGAAGGAAGGCAGGGTAAGGGTTTTCTCCAGAAGGCTGAGCGATGTCACCGATAGCCTGCCTGAAGTTGTGGAGCTGATCAAGAAAGAGGTTAGAGCAAAGGAAGCCGTTGTTGAAGGCGAGGTCGTAGCCGTTGGTAAGAATGGTCGGCCCCTTCCCTTCCAAGATCTGATGAGGAGATTCAAGAGGATGCATCTGGTCGAGGAGTTTGCTGAAGAGATTCCACTGAAGCTTTACCTCTTTGATATCCTATACCTCGACGGAAAGTCTTTGATCGAAGCACCATACAGGGAGAGAAGGGAGATGCTCTCAGGAGTTTGTGACGACGTTTATCTCGCGAAGCGCATGGTAACGAAGAACATAAGGGAGGCTGAAGGCTTCCTCAAAGAGGCGCTCAGAGAGGGACATGAGGGGGTTCTGGCGAAAGACTTGGAGAGTACCTACACTCCTGGTAGACGTAGGAAGATGTGGTTCAAGATCAAGCCTATGGAGTTCCTTGACCTCGTGATATTGGCTGCTGACTGGGGTTACGGCAGGAGAACCGGTTGGCTGAGCGACTATTACTTAGCTGCGCTAAACGAAGAGACGGGAGAGTACCTGATTGTTGGAAAGACCTTCAAGGGTTTAACCGACGAGGAGTTCAAGGAGATGACACATAGGCTCCTAGATCTCAAGGTCTCGCAGACGGAACACACGGTTTACGTGAAGCCGAAGGTTGTCGTCGAGGTCGCCTTCAACGAGGTTCAGAGGAGTCCACGCTACAAATCCGGCCTAGCCCTCAGGTTTGCTAGGATCACCAGAATGCGAGATGATAAGGCACCTGAAGATGTGGATACGATTGAGAGGGTTAGAAAGACATATGATAGTCAATTCTTGCACAAATCAAGACTTAGAGAATTAAGACGAATCGCTGTATGAGAATGTTATAAACATCGCGCGCAATTGGGTGAACTCTGTGGAATCAGATAACAAACACAATGTAGATGCTAAGTTTCCTGAGAGAGTATATACCGTCAAGGAAATTCAATTGGCTCGGAAACTCATCGGTGAGAACTACAAGCACAGGCTCAAGGTCGTAGGCAGTAGTGTGTTTGGGAGCAGGGTTGAAAAAATCGTAAGCCTCATGAGGATTGCTGGGTACTACGATTTCTTCAGAACATACATCAGGAACGTTGTTGAGATCGACGGGATAGGTCAGCTGAGGGAATACGAAGCTACGATATGGGCGAACGCCCATAATGTTGACGATCCTGTCGAGGGTGTACGTTTCTTAGTCCAGAAGGCCTATCAAATGAAAAACTACCTAGAGGGCAATCCTTACCATGAGTACGGTGAGGTGGACGCTATTCAAAAGAGCCTTGAATTCTTGGAAGAGCTGAAGAAGACATGTAAGGACGACGATCTGCGGAAAAGGTGTGAAGAGGCCTTGAAACTATGGAAAGACTATGGTCCCATGTAGATCTGACATTTCAATCATTTGCGCTCTACGTACACCCTCACTCGGACCTTGCTTCCGTCTCTTATCTTCAAGCGCTTTCTCAAATACACCGGGGCTATTACCTCCAGCACTGAGGAATTGTAATGCGTGCGGTCGATTATCACCACTGCGCCTTCCACCTCATCATTTATCATAGCATGAAAGCATCTGACTGGACCAAACGTTCTTCCACCATCTTTGAATCCATCAATCAAGATACTTTTATGTGCCTCCAGTTCCTTTCGCCCCCTCTGGTCCAATGGGGACAAGAGCTTTAAGTTCAAAGTCCCCGGATAGGGTTCGAAACCAAGTTTCTTGATGAATTGCTCACGGTATCCGTCTCTGCTAACGTAATAGGACCCTTCAAACATCCCCGTGAACAGTTCCCCTTCAATCACTATCTCCTCTGCTGGTTTCTCCACGATCGATTTTAGGCTCAAATAAACCCTTCTTATTTCTTGAGCCCCTTTTTCTGTGAGCTTTATTTGCTCTCCCCTAACCGATATCTGCCTCTCAATCAACCCAAGCCTGTCGAGCTCGATGAGGTGTCGTGATATGGTCTGCTGCGAGAGACCTGTCTCCGGAACTAACATGTTCGTTGAAACGCTTATGGCTCGATTGTATGCTCCAAGTTCAGACAGTCTGTGGAGGGTTTTCCAGAGAGCTGGTTTTATCATATCCTTAAGGTGTTCTAAGCTTTCCTATTATCTATTTGGGTGGTTGACTTAGATGGGTAGAAGTTTGGATCAGAATCCTACTATGTAGAGAAAGCAAGCATATTGAAAAAATGGAAAGAAGAGCAGAAGCTAACTCTTCAACAAGTCTGCTGCCCAGCTTATGTCTAACTCTTCAAGCTTTGCCTTTGTGGGAATGCCAGTATCGGGATCCCAACCCATCATACTGTAATAGATGCGCTTAGCCTTACTGAACTCAGCCTTGTCTAGGGCCGTTTTGGATAAGGGGCCTGATGTATGTGGTTGGAAGAACCTGTCCGGAAGCATATCATCCTCGGCCGTGAACCCCTCTCGAATGTTGAAGATCCTTGCCAAATTGATTGCCCGTTCGCTGACCTTCATGAGCTCCCAGACCGAGGTTTCCCAGCCTGTGACTGCGTTTGCGATATCCACTGTCTGGGGAGGAGTCCAAGCTACGAACATGCAGGTAACGAGGCAGTTGCAGAGAGAACGCCAAATTCCATCGTAAACTAGAAGTCTGACCTTATCTGGGCTCATATTCTCCAATGGCACGGGCTTCAAGATTCCCAGAGAATTAATCGGGCGCACTTGCTCCGCAGTGAGGTAGTCCGTGTCGTGGATATTATGCTGATGATCAGCACCCGTAGGTGAAACAGCGTAGCCTAGGCCCAATCCTTTCTTTAGGCGGGGTTCATGCATTGGCACCTCTTGTCCCTTCACGTGAATGGCATACTTTTCGGCGCCTTTGCCAATCTTCTTAGCAGCCCTTACAGAGCCCTCGGCCAAGAGGTCGCCAAGTCCTTCCCGCTTGGCTATCATATCAATAGTCTTCAGTATCGCATTGCTGTTTCCGAAGTTCAACTTGACTTCCCCGCTATCTTTCTCTGTCAGAAGACCGCTCTCGAAGCACTCCATCGCAAAGGCGATTACTGCGCCTGTGGATATGGTGTCCAAGGAGTATCTCTGGCACAGCTCATGGGCCTTACATATCGCCTTGAGGTCGTCTATCCCGCAGTTAGAACCGAGGGCAGCTAAGGTCTCATATTCAGGGCCACCGTACTCAGGATCAACTCCCTCTGGTCCTTCTAACTTGACCACTTTCTTACACCTAACGGGGCATACCCAACACGCATCCATACCAACACTAATTGTACTCTTGATGGTCACTGCAGAGATCGCTTCAGGGTTTTCGAAGTCACCATCTCTAAAGTTGCGGATGGGCAGATTTCCCAACTCTACGTATGCAGGTATTGCAGCTCCTGTTCCAAACTCATGTAACTTTTTGGTAAAACCAGGGAGCTCAGAGGCCATTCTTTTGTTTAGTGCAACAATAGACTCCTTATTGACGATACTTACTGACCTATGCGCCCGAATTACTATACACTTAAGCATTTTGGAGCCCATTACAGCTCCTAAACCTGTCCTCCCCGCAGCATCCTTCAAATCATTGATTATGCAGGCATAGCGAACGAGGTTTTCGCCCCCTAATCCAATACCGGCAAATCTGATTAATCGATCCCGAAGTTCCTTGCGAATTGTTTTCAATGCATCTCCGGTGTCCATTCCCCACAGGTGACTGGCATTCCTAATCTCAGCCCTACCGTCAGTAATCCATAGATAGACAGGACTGCTGGCTTTTCCCTCAATGATTATGGCATCAAATCCAGCACGCTTCAACTCCGCCCCCCAAAAACCTCCTACCTCAGCCTCACCATAACCTCCAGTCAAAGGAGACTTTGCACCCACACTGTTGCGACCACTTCCTGCAACTGGGGTGCCTGTCACCGGACCCGCGGCGAAAATAAGTTTGTTTTCGGGACCAAGCGGGTCCACCCCGGGTTTCAGTTCCTTGAGGAGGTAGTAGGTTATCATACCTCTCCCACCGAAGTAACGCCGGTAAAAGACCTCGTCTGGCTCTTCCATTGATATGTTGTTGCTGGAGAGGTTTACTCGTAGAATTCTTCCGTTATAACCATATGGCATTTTGGGTCTATCTATGATATTTGAAAGTTCCTTAAAATGCTATTCTTACTGAAAGAGCAATTCTTTACATCTATTGGTAAGGCACAAGATCGCGCTGACGACCAAGTGTCAAGTAAGAGCTGTAAAAACCGTGCATGCCCCTTACTTCGATATAAATCGATTGTTGATTAAAGAAAACCACTTCTCCACCGCTCACGACGTGAAATTATATAAACAGCTGGAGGTTAGTTAACAAGATTTTCAAAGACCTTGACATGAGGGACAGTATGAAAAACAAACACGCCGATACCTCTCTGGATGCGATGTCAATCATTACGCTCGGCATGGTAGCCATAACTTGGGCCGGGTCGTTCATCTTCATAAAATTAGGATTGAGAGAGGTCCCTCCAATCACCTTAGCCTTGATCAGGTTTGCACTAGCTTTTCCGGTGATGGGCATCGTGACTTTACTAACGGAGGCAAATAAGGATACAGAAAAGAAGTTCAGAGAGGATTTTGTCCCTTTCTCAATCCTTGCCCTGACAGGAGTCACTTTGCTCTATATCTTTCAGTATTACTCGATGAAATATACTTCAGCGTCGACTGGCTCCATCATTATGAATACTTCGGTTATTTTTATAGCACTCTTCTCCGCGGTCGTATTGAAAGAAAAAATAGGTGCAAGAAAAATCGTGGGAATTCTTCTAGCGTTCTTTGGCCTCTTCATCACAATATCGAAATGCAGTCTAGATGTCTTCAGATTCAATGCTCCAGAACTCTTCGGAGATGCTTTGATGATCGCTTCAGCGGTCTGCTGGGCTATATACTCAATATATAGCAAGAAGATTCTCCAATCGTATTCGCCTATGTTTTCCACCAGCATCGTCTTCGGTCTAGGGGCCTTCTATCTTGTGCCTTTCGCCTTGCTGGAATCGCCTCTATCGGTGATAACAGAGATAACTTGGCAGGGCTGGGCCAGCATTTTCTACCTATCTTTCTTTAGTTCTGTCTTCGGTTACGTTCTATGGAATAGGGGGTTGACCAAGGTGGAAACGGTTAAGGTGGCAATGTTTCTTTATCTCATACCTATACTTACGACGATCCTTTCTTACTTTTTCCTCAGCGAAGAAATAACTTATGCCACGCTTGCGGGTGCAGCGTTGGTCATTTTTGGAGTTTACCTAACAGAAACGTCTTAGTCCATTGTGAGTGATAACGATCGATCTTGATCAACAGAAAGAAATTTTGAGTAGGAAAGAGCTTGAATCACGCATGATGTTAAAGACGCGTCAGGGTTGGGATCGAACCTCAACCTGTTCGCGCATATACGTTGTCAGAATGTATATCATCAGCAAAGCACCCAGAATCCAGAGTATCAACGGTACGATGATCGTGCGCGTAATATCGAAAGGCTGCTCTTGGATTGGTGCAACAACCACAAACGGCTGAAACATGAGGCCTAAACAGACGGCTACTATCAATAGAACGGCCAAGAACACGATTTTCTTCATCTTCTACCAAATGAATGATAAGTACTGACAATATTTAAGATTGCCCGCGCACGAACCCAGCAGGTTCTCATACGAGTATGAAGTAGACCCGCCTGTTGTGTTTCCCCTTGTTTTGAGCTTTAAGAAATTCTATCTGTCCAACCTCTTTGAGGTTTTTTACGTGTGTTCCTCCGTCCGCTTGTTTATCAACACCTACCATCTCTACGATGCGAAGAAGGGGAACGTCTGGCGGTAGAGCTTCAGCCATCTTTATTATGCCTGGAATTTTTAGGGCCTCTTCTCTTGGAAGCACATACCATTTTACAGGAATGTCCTTTCTAAACAGTTCATTCGACTTATCTACGTACGTCTTAAGGATTTCTCTATCAAACTTCTCTAAGCTGAAGTCGAAACGAATCTTGTCTTCCTCAAGCTGATTGCCAGTGATAAGTGCGCCCGTGCCTTTGCATAGAAGTGAGGCGAATACGTGAGCTGCAGTATGACTTCGCATGAGTTTGTACCTTCTCTCCCAATCTAGAACACAATGAACCCCATCTCTTTGTCTTAAGCCAGCTCGATCAACCTCATGTGATATCTCCCCAGAAAACCTTCCAACATAAACGACTTTGAATATTTCATCTTCCCTAATGATCTTACCAGAGTCCCACGGTTGACCTCCACCCTTAGGATAGAAGACAGTTTGATCCAAAACCACATACTTTCCATCTTTAACCGAGACCACATCGGAATCGCATTCTTTGAGGTAACTGTCCTCCAAGAACAACGTCTTAGTCACAAGAATCACCATCCGGTAACACACAGTGGATACCATTAGAAAATTCAATCAATTAGATTATTTGCGCGCGAAAGCTGTCTTAAATCTTTGCTTAACCCTAAGGGTCCTAGCTTTTAATAAAGGGATATGCATACGCGAGTAAGTAGACTATCTTACACTCAGTAAGAGTCGATTATTAGAGGCTGTAGAGTTTTGAATACTTCTGGTTTAGGTAATTAAGGTATGGCTTGACGCTGAGTCCTTCTCCGGTGATCTTTTTGATAAGATCTAACGGGTCGTAGAGTCTTCCGTATCTGTGAACATTTTTGATCAGCCACTCTTTTACGTCTTGGAAACTGCCTCGGGCAATTTGGTTTTTCCATCCTGGCAGATCCTTCTCCATTGCAGCGAGGATTTGTCCGCTGTAGATGTTGCCTATAGTGTAGCTTGGGAAATAGCCATAGGAGCCACTTGCCCAGTGTGTGTCCTGCATTACACCCTCAGAGTCGTTTTCAATGTCCACACCAAGGTAATCCTTATAGCATTGGTTCCATACTTGAGGGAGTTCTGCCACTGTGATCTTGTCTGCAAAAAGCTCCTGTTCAAGTTTGAACCTTATAATGATGTGGAGGCCATAGGTGACCTCGTCTGCGTCAATACGAATCTTTGAGGGCCTAACTAAGTTCACCGCTTGAACGAATTCATCTAAATCAACGTTGAAAAGAATTTTGCCCGTGAGTTGCTTCAATTTCGGTAGGAAGTAAGTCCAGAATTCGCTGGACCGCCCAATCATGTTCTCCACAAAACGTGATTGAGACTCGTGGAAGCCATAAGAACATCCTTCTCCAACAGGCCGGTACATCCATTCAGGATTTAAGTTCTGGTCGTAGATAGCATGGCCACATTCATGCAGTGTGGAGAATATGGCGGATGTGAAGTTCTTCTCGTAATAGTGAGCTGTTACCCGCACATCGTCATAATAGCCTGTTGTGAAGGGGTGTTCAGTTTCATCAATCCTGCCTCCAGCATCCCTTGATTCTATTTTATATCCGACGAATCTGGCAATCGCTTTGGAGACTTTGCTCTGTATATCGACGGGAACCCGGCGTTTGAGTATGGATACATCCGGCTGCTTGGGAGCCGTCTGGCATTTCCTAATTAAGAGAATCAAGCCGTCTCGTAATTCTCCAAAGATCTTGTTGATGGCTTCTGACGGCATTTTCGGCTCAAAAATGTCGATTAATGCATCATAGGGTGTCGCGGTCTCCTTCACTTCCATCAAGATCTGTGCAGCTCTCTTTTCCAGATCAACAAGTTTTCCAAGCTCAGGCTTGAACATGGAGAAATCCTTTGCTGCCTTAGCCTTCTTCCAAACGTCAACGGCAATTGTGCGTTGCTTTGCTATTTCTGCAACAAGGTCTTCGGGCAACCTGGCTTGTTCTTTGTGGTCTTTCTTTATCAGATCGACGTTTCTTTTTTGGACGGCATTCAGCTTGTCGTATTCGGGGTGTTTCCTGACCTCTTCTATTAGTTTTCCTATTCCCGGGCTTGTGACCATTTTATGTCCAATTCGACTGAGGAGGGCAAGCTGTTGGCTTCTAAGTTTAATCGCCCTCGGCGGCATCATTGTCTCCGTATCCCAATCAATAATTCTGGTTGCCGATTGAAGGACAATAATGTCTCTCACTTTTTCCATCAGTTTTTTGTAGCTCGAAACCAATTTCCCTCTCATCGTTGGCAAACACCAAGTTGGGATTATTCGTTTATGTTAACTCAGACGTAATTTTTCTTTGGTCGCCTTCTCGTGCGCTATTCTGAGCGGTTCAGGCATTCGATGATTTTTGGTGCAGTGTCTAACAACCTCTATCGACCTACTTAAGGAGACCATGTTTCCGACGCTGACGTAGACTGGCCTTTCTCCATGCTTTGTTATTAACTCAACCCCAATCGTTTCGCCATGTTCGACGAGTAGTGCAACATCGTCGACATGCTCTCCAACATTCCCGCACAGCCTACTCTTCGCTACGCCTATGGTTGGAATTCTTTTGATCACACCAACGTAGCTTGCCAAGCCGCATCTGTATGGGTGCGCTAGACCGTGGGCGTCGATCAGATAGACATCGGGCTTCGACTCTATTTTTTGCAGTACTCTGAAGACGGCTGGGGCTTCACGAAACAAAAGCAGAGTTGGCACATATGGGAACCTCTCTTTAACGCGGACACGCTTCACCTCAACTACTTCCAAGGTATCGTACCTGAGAACTGCCACTGACGCCACAGCTGATCCTCCCACATATGAAATGTCTATGCCAGCCACTAAGTCTAGACTGGAGGGTAGGCGATCTTCGCTTACTATTCGTTCAGATATTTTTTGCTGAATTCTCCGCGCCCTTTCGATCGAAAAGTTGAGAGGAACCCTTTTACTCAGATATTCATTCTTTGCCTGCAATAACGGGTTCTTCCGTTTATTCTTCGTTTTCTTTATTTTTCTGAAGATGAGGAGTCACTGCTCTTTTCAGCCATCCTCTTTTCGAGGTCATCTAGCGATCTCTTCAGGACGTCCCTCCTTGCCTCCAACGTTACATCTCCTCTCGTCTCTTCAATCAATCGTCGAGCAATGTCGCATTTTCTCCTTAGATTTGAGGCCACATGGTAGACACTCCCGAGGGATACTAGTTCAGAGTATATGCTCTCCATGGTCTGAAGGCACTTTTCCGCTCCATCCAAATCTCCTATCCTTAAACGGTCCAGCGCCCTCCTCCTCAACTCTCCAACTATGTCTGCCAGCCCCAAAAGATATGGAATCGTTGGAATACCAAAATCCTTAGGATCCAAAAACTCTCCTTCCTTCACAAGTTTGTAGAATGTTTGGGCCTCTGCATATTCCTGAAAGGCGGCTGTAACAGCCCCGTGATAGAAGAATTCCTGATGTTTGGACGAGGATCCTCTGATCTGGTCAATTGACTTGAGAGCCTGACCTAAAAATCTCTCAGCCTCTGCCAGCTCGCCTCTGTGGGTGGCCATAACTGCCTGTTTTGATAAACGAATGACCGTTCTTGAGTTCAAGAGAACTCCCTCGCGGACCCTGTCTTTCTCGTCAAGCTCTTTTTGAAAGCTCTGAACAATCTTCTTAATTGACAAGGATTTTCAACTCGCATATTCGATATGAGCGTTTAATTAATGTTCCTATAGAAGTCATCGGATTTAAGCTAATTCAGTGTTGCACACACAGAAAATTGGCTCGGATCCCCTACGTATCTATGAAGAAAAGTGTTTTTTATTGAAAGCCCGTACTTAGTTTCTTCAGAGTGACTGTGAGTTCGAAAAACAGTCCTTGGTTAAAGGAGGCGATCGAGAGAAATGGTTCGTGAATTCATGGAAATTGAAGACCAACAAATCTTCCGGATGGTTGCAAAGCAAAGTCCTCTAGTTATCCGCAGAGATCCTTTCCTCTTTGCGCAGTATTTCGCCATAATGTTTTTCATCAATCTCGCAGGTTTGGAGGAAAGAGAGGTGAAGAGTCTCTTCGAAGCGTTAAAGGCAAAATTGATTATCATCAGAAACACTTTTGAGGCGTCGTCCATAACCGAGTTCGTTGAGAAGGGTGCCAAAACATAAGAATACGATGATGCGGTCGAAACATAATTTGACCTACATGGAAACGCGCTTCGATGTGAAGAGGCAACCGTCTGTCAGCTTTGATAATCAAGAAAAGCTTGGGAAGGGCCGATCAGAGGAGAAGAATGCATATTAATCTACGAAGACTTGTAGCACTAGAGCACCTGCCAGAGATAAAACTTCTTCTATGTGCGGCTCCCGGTAGAAGAATATGGGTTTCTTCAGACCTACGGCGTAGCCCATCTGCATTAGCGTCCCGGGACCTATGTACTCTTCTCCATTTTTCTCGTTGAACACGAATACAACATCACACTCCCTGATCTCATCTATGAACTTAGAGTTTATTTGCCTCCTCTTCTTCATAGTCAGATCCGACACAACGCTGCTATCCGACTCTTCGAATGCCTGCCCCAGTTCTTTGAGGTACTCTTGGCTTGGGAAGACATCAAACCCTCGCGCCTTGAGTTCACTTATAACCTTCTCTATCACTTTGACATCGGAGTAGCTGCCACATACAACTATCTTTACCATAAGTTTTTTCACCACATCATTCTTACACATAATCGAACCTTTAGAAGCATTAAAAAACTATAACTTCCACATAACTTTTTTGCTTTTCAGTCCATCCTTATCTTGGAGGGCGTTTTCATGGAAGGAGATATGTCACGCCGTGACCAAACCGAGTTGCTAAAAGAGTTTCTTTTGATTTCTATCATTGTTGTAGCTAGCATAGTTTCTGAATACGTTGATGAGGTGATTCTAAGTAGGAACACTCCGGTGGGTCCCGACATCTTTCCTCCCTGGATCTCCAGCATAGATGCATCTCTCTTTCTTTTCATCAATGTTGGACTTGCAAACCTCTTCTTTGGTGCACTTTTTCAGCTGCTAACACATCTGGGCAGCACTTTCGCTGTTGTGATGTTGGGTGTTGCGGTATACTTACTTGGTTGGAAAAAAGGGGCTTTTTTGATCTTCGCCTCGGTCTTGATTGGAACGGTGCTTACGCTTCCAATCAAGGTTCTTGTTCCAAGGCCTAGACCCTATGTGACGCTGCCTTTGGCTATTCCGCTTGAAATGGAGGCTGGTTCAAGTTTTCCAAGTGGTCACTCAGAAAGGATGTTCGCTCTCGCCATCATGCTCTCAAAAAAGAGAACGAAGCTGGCTCTCCCCCTGTACTCGTTAGCTCTCCTCGTAGTCTTCAGCCGAATCTACATAGGGGCTCACTATCCTCTGGACGTTGCATTCGGAAGCCTCTTGGGGTGGGTGACTGGGAAAATAGTTCTTCTACATGAAGATCGGCTTGAAAGCGCCTTCAAGAAACTGAACGTCACATTGTTCTGACAGAGGAGTAAGACCCGTTCAGTTGTTTGATAATATGCCTGTGATTAAAAGAAGAAAAATATGGGGGTTTGGGGTACTACTTCCTGATGTATTCTCTGAACTTTCTTCCACAGTGCTCATACAGCTTAACGTGTACCTTTGGGCTTAGATCCCACTCCTTTATGGGGTTCAAAGCTGACGTTTCTTTTCCACACTTTGGGCATTTAGCCATCTTTCTATTCATCCCCTTGTAATAGGTTCCCACTTCACCTTCTTTAGCTTTTCTTGACTTAAAAGCGTTGTTTTTGACGATATTTAACGCTTTAGTTCGAATTTAATTGACTGTTCTAAGTTCAATTTTTTTCGTGCGTGCAGAAAACCGAATCTGAAAAGACGGGAACGTAGCCTTAGCAGATCATTTGAGAGGAAGGGTCTCCTCCTCAACTTTGTCCTTCGTTATCGTCAGAAGGTCTATACCGTCGCCGCTCGCAACATCCCTAGCGACAGCGGACTTAACAGCCTTTACGACAAGCTCCTTCCCCTCATCAACAGTCAAGTCATCCTTGTACTCGGACTCTAATACACCAACAGCGATCCCAGCTCCAGAACCAACTGTAGCGTATTTGTCTGGCAACACAGAGCCCAGAGCGTCCAAAACATAGATGCAAGCCCCATCTTCGTCAATACCCCCAATAATCGTCTGCGTCAAGTAGGGCATGAGCCTCCTCCTAAACAGCATGTTCGCCACCATCTTCGCGATAGATCTAACAGAAATGGGCCTGCCGTGATCGAGCTCGAAGATCTTCGCGTAAGCCCCAACCTCTCGAACCATGATCTGCATGTCAGAGACCAAACCGGCACATGCGGCACCGATGTTGCCCGTTATACGAAAAACCTTCCTCCCAGCTTTGCTGAGTACGGTATAACCGTAAGAAACCCTCTTCTCAGAAGCCAAGACCACGCCGTCCTTGCAGACAACACCAACGGTGGTGGCGCCAGGGAAGTAGAAACTCTCACGATTCAACAAACCATCCCCAAAGCAACACTAACTTTTCAGCTAAACTTATTTGCGAAGTCTTTCTTATTAACCTTTAAGACAGAAACTCCATCGAGTAAAAAAGAATGAGGAAAGTCAGCGACCTTCTCAACAAAATACTCTGGGATAAGCGTGAAAGACCAGAATACTACGAGATCACGTTCATCCATAGAGGAGCGCGCATGAATAGAAAGACCATACCATGCAAATCAGTGACAGGAGTCGAACGATCGTGGTTCATGTATAAAAGCGAGGTTGGGGAAGACGTTCTGATCCCTTTCCACCGAGTGATGGAGATCAGGAACGTGAAAAATAAAGAGGTTGTCTTCAAATCAAGGAAGGCTCAAACGCAATAGCGTCTAAAGCCTATTCACGAGACCTATGCCCTTCACGGATATCTCTCCTGGTATGCCCAGCGCCCCATCCACACCAAACTTAACGCCCGTGACCAGTTCAGTTATCTCAACATTCGTCAAGAGATGCATTGTTATCTCAGAGACCCTCACAGTCGAGACTCCTTCAGCGACAGCCATGTAAGGTATCAGCATGTCGCCCATGTGACGATCCACGGGCATACGGGAACTCAACTCCTTCAGTAGCTTTTGAGCAGCCTCCCTACCGATGATCTCGGCGGGTTTTCCCCTCTCGCCAAGAGCGTCCGCACCTAAAATGGCCCCAGAGGTGATCTCAGCATATAAGACCACACCGCTACCGGGACCTAGGTGTGGATCCTCATTTGGATCATACCACTCTCTCTCAATGCTCACATCTTCGTAACCTGCATTCTCTAGGACCTTAATAGCTGCGTCTGCCTGCCTTTCGGCAACGTGCCTTGGCAACCTCACGCAGTGGCTCAAACCCCGAATCCTCTCAACATCACCAAACTCTTTGAGAAGGACCGGAGTGAGCTTTCTAACAGGCTTGACCTCTGCAACAACTCTCCCTCCACCGCGGGGATAATGTCCCCTCCTGATAACGGTCAGGTTGGCCGCGCATCCAAGCCTCGCTAAGACCCGCATGACCACATATTTCATGTAGTCTATTGGAGGACTCCACCTCACGTCTGTGCCGCCACCTAGGTTGATCTTGACGGGGCCCGGGGAAAAAGCAGCTGAGGGCATAAGCGCTTGCAAAACTAATGGAATGCTTCCTGCCGTTCCTATTTCGAAACTGAATTCTCCAGATAGCCTCATCTTCGGCTTAAACGTCAATTCCATAGAGGACGCCACAAGACCCTCAACATCCGCCTGCGAAAGGCGGGCAACAGCTCTCACACCGATCATGTGTTGGGGTCGAAAACCAGGAGGACTCCGCTTGGCCCTAACATTGAAGATGCGGATGTCCTTCCCGAGCAACGCCGCCAAGGCGATGCTGGTTCTGACAACCTGACCTCCGCCCTCACCGACTGAACCGTCTATCTTTATCACATTAATCAAAACCATTAGGACTCTGGCAAAAAATAGCGTGCAAAACGACAACAATAAAAAACATAAACTCTGCCTCAAAGCCTATATAATGCTGCGTCAAATAAAAGATGTTAGCAGCATTCTAGGAAGCGGGAAAATGAAGAGAGGCTTGTTTGTAGGCAGATTTCAGCCGTTCCACAATGGTCATGCAGAAGCAATCAAAAAAGTGGCAAAAGAAGTTGACGAGCTGATAATAGTTGTAGGAAGCCCACAGCACAGCCATGAACTGGAGAATCCCTTCACGGTTGGGGAACGGATCTTAATGATCAGATCGGTCCTCGACGAGATGGGATTAGACCCGAGAAAATATTATGTAATCCCAGTGCCAGATGTCCAAATGCATGCGACGTGGGTGTCAACAGTCACAGCTTCCACGCCACGCTTCGAAACCGTCTACTCAAATGACCCCCTGACCCGCCGTCTCTTCAAGGAGGCTAGATTTAGGGTTGAGAGTACACCATTCTACCACAGGGAGATGTACTCGGCGACGGAGATAAGAAAGCGGGTTCTTGACGGCCAAAGCTGGGAGGAACTCGTTCCGAAAAGCGTGGTCAGGCTGATCAAGGAAATCGGTGGGGAAGAGAGATTGAGAGATCTAGCAAAAAGAGACGTAGTATAAGTTCGGCGCTTATGATGAGAAAGTGATCTTTACCGGGGTTCCCTGCCGCGCCTTGAATACTCGGGAAGCGTTTCCCTGATTGATGTCTATCTCAATAAAGCCAGAACTTCCAACCAGCGCTAGTGCCTGCCCCCTCCCAACGTCACTGTATGTGTTGACAAATGGGATACCCCTAGCAACTCCTCCCACCTCAACTTTTAGCAACCGACCATGCTTAACTCCCCGTTCAAAATCGGAAGGACGAAGATTCGTAATGAGATTCCCAAAGGAGTCCACGACGAACACCTCTCCAACCACATGACCCTCAGCAATCTTCGGCTTTGGGATGGAAAGCACTTGAAACCTGTCAACTTCTGGACCGATTTCCCTGAGGGGGACACCGTTGGCAACATGAGCTGCAACAGGGGCAAAAATCTCTCTACCAGCGAAGGTCTTCGATGGCCCGCTGAGTATATACTTCTCGCTGGTGATCTCAACAATCCGCTTGATCTCATCCTCCGAGGCAGCCAGAGTCAGGACCCCGTTGTCTGGCCCCACAAAAAAGTACCTCTTGGTCTCGATGACGAGCGGTCTCCTACGGGTCCCAACTCCGGGGTCGACAACGGCCACATGGATCGTCCCATCGGGAAAGTACCGGAAGACCTGCATCAAGACGAAGGCGCCGTACCGGATGTTGAACTTTGGAAGACTGTGCGAGACATCAACAACCCTAGCATGCGGACAGACGTTCAATATCACCCCTTTCATACATCCTACGTAAGCGTCCGCAGGACCGAAATCTGTGAGTAAAGTTATGACAGGAGCCACACCCTCATCCAATTCCATCACCAAAAATCTTCCTAAATGACAATCTAAGAGTGATCCTTAAGAACATTAATCAAAAATCATTAAAAACCGAAGAATATCAAACAAGAACATGCAAAAAAAGATAAGGGAGCTAAGGGGAAAGTACATTAACCATCCTTCCAAAAAGGTGATTGACTTAACCGAAGAAAAAAAGCTGATCATGCTGCCAGGACCGACGAACGTCCCGCCTAGGATACTGAAAGCCATGACAGAGCGTAACATAGGCCACAGAGACAGAGACTTCCATGCACTCTATGAAAGAATTCTCGAAAACCTGAAGTATCTATTCCAAACAGAAAACGATGTCTACGCCCTAACATCATCAGGTACAGGTGGAATGGAGTGCGCGATCTCAAATACAACATCACAAGGAAACAAGGTAATCATCCCATCATTCGGCTTCTTCTGCGAAAGGCTAGAAGAAACGATAACGGCCTATGGAGGAAAACCGATAACAGTCCCAGCAGAATGGGGTAAGTGCACCCCAATGGACCCGATAGAGGAAGCGATCGACAAAAACCTAGACGCTAAGGCGATTGTGATCGTGTACAATGAAACCTCAACAGGAGTCACATTCAGAGACCTACCAAAGCTGGGAAAAATCGCAGAAGAAAACGATCTGCTGCTCATAGTCGACGCAATATCCATACTGGGCGGAGATGAACTCCCAACAGACAAGTGGGGAGTGGACATATGCATCACAGGTACACAGAAGTGCCTCGCCTGCCCACCAGGACTAGCTTTGATCTCAGTCAGCGAAAAAGCTTGGCGCGTCATAGAAGAAACAAAAAACAAACACACGTACTACTTCGATCTGGCAAAGTACAGAGAGTACAAAAAGATATGGGAGACCCCATTCACACCAGCCCTGCCACTCTTTTACGCTCTTGACGAAGCCCTGAAGATGATACGCGAAGAAGGGCTGGAAAACGGTATAGAGAGACATAGAACCTGCGCGAGCGCATTCTACAACGCGGTGGAGGCGCTAAATCTACAACCACTCCCAGACGAAGAACACCGATCAAACACTGTGATAGCAATCAAAAACCCAAAAGGGGTAGACGACAAAGCCCTCATACGAATAATGGCAGACAAACACCAAATCCTCATAGCAGGTGGACAAGGTAAACTGAAGGGACAGGTTCACAGAATCGGAAATATGGGAATAGTCTCAGAGCGGGAGGTCACGGCAACGGTAGCAGCGCTAGAAAACGCCCTAAAAGAAGTCAACTACCCAGTCGAACTTGGGTCAGGGATAAACGCCGCAAGAAAAACATTTTCACAGTAAACGAGAGAAGATATTATGTTTTCTAACAGCCCTCTCTTTTCGTGCAATACTTAGGAGGTAAAGGAAACATTCAATTATGAGAGGTCGACTCACGTAACACTAAAACAGCCACCTGAGCGGCGTGGACTTCACGTATTCTCCTGTTATCGGTATCTCTTGCCCGCATCTTGGGCATCTCTTGTCAGGTGCGATCCTGTATTTAGTCACTGCGAATCCTAGGCGGCCTATCAACAGTTCACCGCAGTCTGGGCAGTAAGTGTTCTCCAACCTGTGTCCCGGGACATTCCCCGCGTAGACGTATTGAATACCTTCCTCGACGGCCATACTATAAGCCTTCTCAAGAGTTTCGACAGGCGTTATGGATCTATCTTTCATCCTGTATGTTGGGTAGAACTGGGTGAAATGCAGTGGGGATTCAGGTCCAGCCTCCGTCAAATGCCTCCTAGCGATGCTCCTCAGGCAGTCCTCATCGTCATTTACGCTAGGAATGACGAGCGTGACGACCTCAACATGCATCCCTAGCCTTCTTGCTTCATTCACGTTCCTCCAGACGATGTTGACATCTGCGCCGCAGTATTTTTGAACAGCATCCTCGTCCCCTTTCAAGTCAAATTTTATGGCGTCCATTCCTGCATCCTTGAGCATGCGCAATGCCTCAAGCGTCATGTAGCCATTGGAGACAAAGGTGTTGTACAACCGTTTCTCATGGGCTAGTGGAAAAACGTCAAGGCTGTACTCGAAAAGCGTTGTTGGCTCGTTGAACGAGATGGAGCAACCTTGGCATCTCTCGTAGCTTATCATCCTCACAAACCTCTCGGGGCTTACGTAGTTTGCCTTCAGAGGTTGTGGGCTGACTTTGCTGATGTCGTTGTTTTGACACCATGGACACGTGAAGTTGCAACTCCACGTTCCTATCGTTAGAGCATAGCTTCCTGGCCAGAAGTGGAAGAAAGGCTTCTTCTCTATGGGGTTTGACGACATCGAAGATACATCGCCATACACCAGCGTATACATCTTACCCCCAATGTTCATTCGGGTCTTGCAGAAACCAACTTGTCCAAGGGGGATGAGGCACCTTCTCTCACAGACTCCACATTGAAGAGCGTATTTATTGACCCTCTCGTAGAGGGGAGACTCTCGTACATTGGGGCAGGCAAGTAGCTTCTCGTTTCCCCCGTCGATAACCATGTGTCTCCCTATTTGGATGAGGACTACCTCTACATATATTTGGAGCTCTAGTAATCGATCGAGTACTAATCGTAGGAGTTTTGTTTAGGGTGTAAAGTCAGGCTTAGGCCCGCAATTGAACCACAATTTTTATCAACGGTCAAGGAAACCATTTTTACAGAAGCAGAGACAAGAGGGTTCAGCTTGAAGACCAGGGCGCATGTCTTCGTCAGAGGTAGAGTTCAGGGAGTGTTCTTCAGGGCGGAAACCAAGTACGAAGCCGACAAAAGGAAAATAAAGGGGTGGGTTCGAAACTTGCAAGACGGAAGAGTTGAAGCTGTCTTCGAGGGAGAGAAGAATCTAGTGGGTGAGCTAGTCGAATTCTGCAGGAAAGGCCCGCCAGGAGCGAGGGTGGAGGACATCAAGGTTATCTGGGAAGGCTATTCAGGAGAATTCGAAGACTTTAAAATACGATACACGTACCTTTAAAGGACAGCAAAACTTTGGAGACAGGAATTTGCCAGTAAAAAAGGGAGATTTCATATTAATCGATTACGTTGCAAGGGTAAAAGAAACAGGCGAAGCTTTCGATGCAACGATCGAGAAGGTAGCAAAGGATGAAGGGATATTCGATGACACATCGATCTATGAACCCAAACTCGTCGTCGTAGGTCAAGGCTGGGTCCTCAAAAGCTTGGATGACGCACTGCCAGGGTTAGAGGTCGGAAAAGCAAGCAAGATAGAAATCCCATCCGAAAAGGGGTTTGGCCCTAGGGACCCAAAGAAGATTAGGCTGATACCACTGAGAAGGTTTAGGAGGGAAGAAGCACCTCACCCAGGAATGCGGGTCGAAATCAACGGGAAGACGGCTGTCATCAGAGCGGTTGGAGCTGGAAGGGTTCAAGTTGACTTCAATCCACCCTTAGCCGGAAAGACCCTCATTTATGATCTGACCGTCAGAAAACGGCTCAAAGAGAAAACCGAGAAGGTTCTCTCGCTAATTCATAGAAGGATTCCGTCGGTCAAAGGGGAGGATTTCAAATTCAACCTCAAAACTAGTATGCTTTCAGTGGAGCTGCCCAAAGAAGCCTTTTACCTAGAAGGAATCCAATTCGCCAAGAGGGGAATCGCAAACGACATTCGGAAGTTTCTTCCAGAAGTCAAAGCTGTAAGGTTCATCGAAACGTTCAAGGGAGAGGCTACTCAGGCAACCGACGTAAGAGGGATAGAAAAAGATGCAGGCCCAGCGGGCAAACAATCTTCTCCTTGATATCAAGAATTTTACATCTTTCGCCTTTCCTGATGCCCTCGGGCACACATCTGATGTAGTTCTCGCATGAGGTATCGCCGCAGTTCTGAGGCTGAAATGCTATGACCGCGCTGGTTACAGTGAATCTCGCATCTACACATGTCTCTATATTCTTCTCGATGACTTCAACGACTTGAACACCACCTTCATGAACTCTGCACGGGAATCTCTTTCCACGAACTGAAACCACTTCATAGACTCGATCTGGCTCCAGACTCGCCACACAGGCCTTGAAAAGCTTGCAACGATCGCACTCTTTTGAAGGCCTCTCTTGAACAAAGGTGAATCCTTCCCCGGCCTGTCTCAACCCTACGAGGGTCACAAGATTTCTGCGCTCCTTTTTCATTTTGATCAGCTAATCTATGACGCCTGTAACCCTCGCCAACTGGTCAGCAGACTCTTTTGACAAGCCGTGCTCTCCTAAAATTGTATACCTCTCTGGTCTGATCTTGTGAGCTTTAGTCAAGGCCTCAACTATGTATCTCGGCTTTATCCCTAACTCTTTTGCAGTTGTTGGAGAACCTATCCTACTCAGCTTCTCCCTAACCATTCTCCAGTCTATCCCATGGAGGTAAGCCATCATTATCGTTCCAACTCCACACTGCTCTCCGTGCAAAGCTGGCTTCGGCGCTACCATGTCTAAAGCATGAGAAAAGAGGTGCTCTGCACCGCTGCAAGGCCTACTGCTTCCTGCAATGCTCATGGCGACCCCGCAACTGATCAAAGCCTCAAGTACAACACGAATGCCTTCCTCAACATTATTTCGTATGACATCCGCGTTCCTTAAGATCAATCTTGCACTCATTAGAGCTAGGCTGGCCGCGTACTCCCCATAATATTGCCCCTTTATTTTATGAGCCAGCCTCCAATCTCTGACAGCAGTATACTTTGCTACAATATCACCACAACCGCTTGCAACAAGCCTGTATGGAGAATGAGCAATGATGCCTGTGTCGGCTATTATGGCAATGGGTGCCTCGGCCGACACAGAAGTAGGGCTATCCAAATCCTTTATCGAAGCCATTGAGCTCGAAACTCCGTCATGGGAGGCCGTCGTTGGAACACTGATAAAAGGGACACCCTCAAGTGACGAGGACAGCTTCGCGACGTCTATCACCTTGCCTCCACCTACACCCAAAACAATCTCAGGCTTGAGCCCTTGAATTAGCTTCCTAGCTTTGTTGACGTACTTCCTATCGGGTTCCTCGACGATCAAGCTACTCACAGAAAAACCGCCTTCTTCAAGCATGTTGGTCACCTTTTTACCAGCTATATCATATGTACGAGGACCGGTCAGAACTAGGGCTGAGGACAAGAAACCTAGGGTATTGCATACTTTGCTTATATTTTTCAAGACTCCCCGTCCAACTAGGACGTCCCTAGGCAGTCTCATGTAGTGTATTGGTTTTGACAAACACATCTACCCGATAGAACATTATGTTTTTAAATACCTGATCCGTCATATTAGGCTAGAAACATTTTTAAGTTAAAGGTTACTATAATACACAACCGTTGTCTTTTGCGGTCGTTCTGACATTTCTAGGTCTCTCATTTGAGGTTTTTTGGGCTTCGCAAAGGTTGGTGTGCAGTTGGAAACCAGACGATTTGTTGAGTCCATGAGAGGTACGACTACCATAGGTGTCGTTTGTCAAGACGGTGTAGTTTTGGCGACTGACACCAGAGTCACTATGGGAACCTTTGTGGCCAGCAAGAGAGGAAAGAAAGTGTTCAAGATCGACGAACACTTAGCCATGACGATAGCTGGTGTTGTCGCTGAAGCACAGAGCGTGGTTGACATACTGAAGGCCAATGCAAGTTTATTCCGGCTAGACAAAGGAAGGAGCATGCACGTTAAGGCTGCCACCAGGCTGGCAGCGAACATACTCTTTTCCTCACGTGCCTTCCCGCTAGCTATGCAAGCCATCATAGGCGGAATCGATGAGACGGGAGTGCACGTATATGCCTTAGATCCCTTTGGTAGCGTAACCGAAGAAACATGTGTCTCAACAGGCTCTGGCTCACCCATTGCGTATGGCGTCTTGGAAGCCGAGTACAAGAAGGATATGCCCGTCTCGGATGGAATTTCAATGGTGGTTCGAGCTATAAGCTCATCTATGAAACGCGATGCGGGAAGTGGCGACAGCTTCGATGTCGCGGTCGTGACAAAAGAGGGTTACTACGAACTGGGCGAAGAGGAAAAGAAAGAGATCATCGAACGTAAAGATTAGGCTTTTCGTACTCCAGAGGAAACAAGGTTGTCATCTTTTAACGAGTTACAGGTGAAAATAAGGGAGGCTCTTCTTGAGCATATCCCTAAGGAGGCGGAGATAAGCCGTATAGAATTCGAAGGGCCCAACATAGCAGTCTACACAAAAAGACCGGAGATTCTAATTGAACAGAACTACATAATACCAGACATAGTTAACGTACTCCACAAGAGGATAGTGATACGCTCAGATCCTTCTGCCCGCCTTTCAGAGAAAGATAGCTTGAAAGAGATTCAGAGAATAATACCGAAGGAAGCCGAGGTCACGAACATAACATTTGATCCCACCGTTGGAGAAGCCATAATAGAAGCCAAGAAACCTGGGTGCGTCATCGGAAAAGATGGCGCGACACTTGAGGAGATAATCAAGGCGACAAGGTGGAGACTCAGAGTTTTTCGGAGTCCGCCCATTTCCTCGAGGATTATCACGAACATGAGGCACTTCCTGCACTCCAAGAGCAAGACCAGGGGAAAGATTCTGAGAACAATGGGTGAGAGGATATTTCGACCGACGGTATTCAAGACAACCGATGTGACGATGACTGCCCTAGGCGGATTCCAAGAGGTTGGGCGATCAGCGATTCTTGTTCAGACGGATGAGAGCAGGGTCCTTTTGGATTGCGGAGTAAAACCGGGGTTCGCCGACCCGAGTCAAGCTTATCCCAGACTGAATGTCGGTGATTTTGATCTTGAACTCATAGACGCGGTTGTCATCTCGCATGCGCATCTAGACCACTCTGGACTTCTCCCCTTCTTGTACAAGTATGGTTATGATGGCCCGGTTTATTGTTCAGAACCCACAGCCAGCTTGATGACTCTGCTACAACTTGACAACCTTGACGTTCTAACTAGGGAGGGAGCCTCTCCTCCATACGATCAGAAAGACGTCAAAGAGGCCATTGTTCATATGATACCCTTAAACTACGGCGTTGTAACAGACCTGGCTCCAAATGTCAGATTGACGCTCCACAACGCTGGCCATATTTTGGGATCTTCAATTATACATCTTCACGTAGGCGAAGGCATACACAACATCGTCTATACTGGCGACTTCAAATATGGTCAAAGCATGTTACTTGAGTCCGCTAACACAAAGTTCCCGAGGGTTGAAACGCTGATAGTTGAAAGCACTTACGGGTCACCGGAAGACATCATGCCTCAAAGGAAAACGGCGGAAGAATCCTTAGTCTCATTCATAAATGAAACTGTTGAAAAAGGAGGAAAGGCTCTAATACCGGTTCCGGCGGTTGGCAGGTCACAAGAGATTATGCTCGTGTTAAACAGGTACATGACGCAAGGCTTACTCAAAGAAGTGCCGGTGTTCGTTGAGGGGATGATAAGAGAGGCGACTGCCATTCACACAGCCTATCCAGAGTACTTAGACAAGAAGGCGCGAGATAAGATTCTGTATCAAGGAGAAAACCCGTTTCAGTCAGATTATTTCACCATTGTTGAGCATCCTGAGGACAGACCTAGCATAATAGAGGGGGAACCGTGTGTAATTCTGGCTACGTCCGGAATGTTGGAGGGAGGACCTTCTGTAGATTACTTTAAGAATCTAGCCTCAGACGAGAGGAGCTCCTTGGCATTCGTTAGTTACCAGATTGATGGGACACTGGGCTCCAAGGTAAGGAAGGGAAGACCCGAGATCCAGATGATGGATCCTGATGGAAAGATGAGGGTCTTCAAGATTAATTTGAGGGTTGAGTCATTCGACGGTTTTTCCGGGCACTCGGATAGGAATCAGATCATAAGCTACGTTGGAAAGGTCTATCCGAGGCCAGAACGTGTGATCGTCAATCACGGTGAGAAGGCTAAGTGCCTTGAAGTTGCGAGTGACCTCCATAAGATCTACAAAGTAGAGACTTGCGCACCGAGAAACCTAGAAACGATTAGGTTAGAATGATTTTCAAAAAAATTTGCGACTCTGTTCAACTGTCTTCCAAAAGTCATCGCCAACGAAGTGTAAGTTCTTCACCATTCTTCCTTGCTTTTTCTTTCTGAACTGGCTTGAATCGAAAAGGCTTCTACCTATGGCTATGGCCTTGTGGTGTCTCTCGTCTCTAACGACGACCGGCATTTCGGCGGCGAACTCACCCTCAACGCCTATTATCCCTGGGGCCATTATGTCTGCCCCATTACACACGTGTGGGAGGGCTCCCATGTCGACTATTACTGATGGCATCAGATCTAGAAGGACCTCGTTGATCAATGCAGGAAGCAATTGACCCTCCGTTTCAACCAGGATCAGTTTTCCGTTCAGCAGGAAGACTTTCTTGGTCGGCGATAGATCTATCCCCTCAAGGCTTTTGCCATGAGGGATTACTTTTTGAGCCTCTTTTCTGATTATGTTTGAAAGGCGCTCCATAAGTCTTTTCGTTTCACTTGAGCCTAAGTGGTACCTTTTCTTAGACTTCAAGAGCACATCTCCATGTAAGACTTTTAAATCAAAACTTTTAAATTATGGACATAGGATTCTCTTTAAGGGTCTGATGTTTAGGGTGGTCTATGTTGGCCGAGATGATTACGGAGGTTCTTGAGAGGAGCGTTGGGAAAGTCGTCCTCGTGAGGCTGAGGGGTGGGACAAATTTGAGGGGTAAGCTTGATGGTTTTGACCAGCATATGAATCTGGTTCTGGTAGATGCAGAGGACGTCTCAGTATCTGATGATGTGAAGAAACTTGGCACCATTGTTCTGAGGGGAGACAACGTCGTTATGATCTCGCCTCCCCCGAGCTGACTGATCGTCAGTAGATGAGAGATCCAGTCGCTTTTTTCAGGGCAAGGTTTAAGACTTACTTATTTTCTACATAATTTTGTCGGGCCGGTAGCTCAGCCTGGTATGCCTGTTATGGGCCAAAGAGCGCTGCGTTGGCATCGCAGAGGTCCCGGGCTCGAATCCCGGCCGGTCCACCATTTTCTGCGTGGCTGTGTTCTACAGGTCTAGGTACTTTTTCAGTTCCCAGCCTGTCACCTGTGTGTTGTATTCGTTCCACTCCTTCTTCTTTGCCTCTATGTATTTTCTGAATGTGAATTCTCCTAAGGCTTCCTTCATCAATCTGCTTCTCTCGAACTCTTCTATCGCCTCCCCCAGTGATGATGGAAGTGTTTCGATGTAGAACTTGGCAAGCTTTCTTTCGTCGAATTCGTATACGTCCTCTTCGACTGGGTTCGGTGGCTGTATCTTACTCTTGATTCCGTCCAATCCGGCCTTCAGCATTACAGTCAATGCTAGGTATGGGTTGCAGGATGGATCTGGGCACCTGAGTTCGAGGCGAGTTTCTTTCTCCCTTCCTGGGTGGTATTCTGGAACCCTTATGAGGGCCGACCGGTTCCTCCTTCCCCAACAGATGTATGTTGGGGCTTCGTATCCTGGAACCAGTCGTTTGTAGGAGTTTGTCGTCGGAGAGAGGACTAGAGACATTTCTCTTGCGTGCTTGAGTTGGCCTCCGATGAAGTGATAGGCCAGTTCGGATAGACTATACTCGTCCTCTGGGTCAAAGAACGCGTTCCTTCCGGTCTTCGCATCGCACAGACTCTGGTGCGTGTGCATGCCTGAGCCATTTATTCCGGCTATTGGTTTTGGCATGAAGGTCGCGAGCAAATCGTGGTCCGATGCCACGGCCTTTAAGATGCTCTTGTAGGTTATCACGTTGTCTGCCGTCGTTAGGGCGTCTGTAAACTTGAAGTCAATCTCGTGTTGACCGGGAGCTACTTCATGATGGCCCCTCTCGACGTCTAGTCCCATATCCTGGAGGGCGAATGTTGCCTCCCTTCTTATGTCTAGCGATATGTCAAGCGGCGAGAGATCGAAGTAGCTACCCATGTCGTGTGGCGCTGGCTTGAGTTGATGGGCCTCGTCGACCTTGAATAGGAAGAACTCCAACTCTGGGCCGACGTTATAGACGAATCCGCTGGCCTCAGCTTCTTCAAGGGTCTTCTTGAGGATATACCTAGGGTCACCTTCAAAAGGTCTTCCTTCAGGCCTGTATAGGTCGCATATGATTCTGCCCTCTTTCTTCTCCTGGGGTCGCCATGGAAGAACGCGGAAGGTTGTCAGATCCGGTATCGCCAGCATATCGCTTTCGTATATCCTGACAAATCCCTCTATCGAGGAGCCGTCGAACCCGAGGCCTGAGAGGGATTCTTTTAAGTGCTCTGTTGGAATGGTGAAGCCCTTAGCTGTTCCAAAGATGTCCACGAATTGGAGAGTTATGAGTTTTACGCCAGAATCTTTGATTTTTTTTAGAAGTTTCTCTTTAGCTTCTGAAGACAAGTTCATTTCACTTGAAAAAATGTTATGGACACAGTAGAGTATAGAAACAACTAACCCATCAACAGTTATTAAAACTTTGTTCTTGTGATCGATCGAGGCTGAAAATCATGCGCGCGGGAATCACTTCCTGTCAAAATATATGTTCTTGCCTGTGGCAGACACTGGAACTCCTATGATCAAGTCAGTGTCTAACAGTTTGAGAGCTTTAGCTGCGGTTCCTATAGTGAGCATTATCCTATTATCGACATTCAATCCACTTGCGGTCTTGACCGCTGAACCTAAGGCTATGCCAAGATCAAGCACTTCAAGCATGCACAGAGGACCCGTAAAGTCATTTCCTGTCTTCTTCGTGGCCTTTATGAAGGCAGCGCATGTGGGATAACCGCAGGCCCCGCAGTCCAACGGCCTTTCAGGTTTAGGTGGCATCGTAGCCTTGACGCCGACTAGGAGAACAGCCCTTGATGCTCTTACATTTTCAGCGTCTCTTATGAACGAGTGCTTCGTCCGCTCTTCTACAAAACGGTCAGCCTTCTTTTCCATGGCTAAGGCCAATTGCTCTTTGTCTTCACCGATCACAATCGCCGTTGTTATTTGATCTACTCCACGTGACTTAGGAGCTGTTCTTGCGCTTACAGCCATCAATTTGGCTGCATCGATGACGGCTTCTTCTTCAACTTTTTCACCATAGATGATTGGCAATTTGTTTGCCTCCGACTATAGGACTATATTGCCAACAGCTTTTTAACCATACGATAAATATTATTTTGACTTCATCAAATATTTGCTCAGTTTGGGCCGGTAGTCTAGCTGGTTAGGACACGCTGCTTTGCCTAAGATCCGCTTGACGTGCGGAAGGTCCCCGGTTCGAATCCGGGCCGGCCCACCAATTTTTCTTGAACTCATTCGGCTCCCCGCAGTCTTCTTGTGTCAACTGTGATAGGTGTGCCTTCTAGGAAGAAAGTGATCTCGTGCGGTCTTATATTCGACTTATGTCGATTTAAAGATCGACAATAAACGTAAGACTTATATTCCCAACCCTCCAATAAGTAGGATTAAAAATTTCCCCGCTGGGAAAAGAGATCAGAGAATATTTTGTGGTGTTTATACCTTGAGTGGAAAAGGCATCGTGGTCGTTGCTTCTCCTGTTGAGTCTGCTTTGTTCACCATAGACGGGGTGAAGGGTCTGTCGAGGTATCTACTCATCTTCACGGAACGGAGACTTATTGTTGGGCTCGTTTGTGGTGCGGCAACACGCTTGTTCACGGCTGGCGTATGCAGGATGGCTCACGAGAGTTCTAAGTTGAAGAAGATGAAGATCGAAGAGTTGTTGTCTGACAAGAAGACCCGCACGATCCCATACGGCGAGATAGGTAGCATTGAAGTCATGAAGGAGAGAATGCTCAAGTGGGGATCAATCACGGTCAACAGCACTGTGGATAAGGCTGAAAAATTCTATGTCAACATAAAGAAGAGGATAGATGATTTTGAGAGATCGCTGAAGCCAGTCCTCGGAAAACGATTGATAGTAAAACGATGATACGATCGACTTTTGTCGATTTGAGAATCGACATCGGACGTAAGGCTTATATCCCTAACTCTCCAATAAGTAGGATCTAAATTTTCCCCAGCGGGGAAAAGAAGTCAAAATTTTTTGAGGTTGGGACTTTGAGCAAAGTAGGCATCGTGAGTTACGGCGTATACGTCCCGAGATGGCGGATCAAGGTCGAGGAGATAGCGCGGGTATGGAATGCTGATCCTGAGGATTACAAGCAAGGATTACTAATAGATGAGAAGTCAGTCCCTTCGCCGGATGAGGACACTGCCACCATATCCGTGGAGGCTGCGAGAAACTCTTTCAAGAGAGCTGGGAAGATAAAGCCCCAAGAAGTGGGTGCCTTGTATGTGGGCTCAGAGTCGCATCCTTATGCTGTTAAGCCTACAGCATCCATCGTGGCGGAGGCAGTTGGCATAACGCCTTCGCTTACGGCGGTCGACATGGAGTTTGCGTGTAAAGCTGCCACAGCTGGCATCCAGGCTTGCATGGGATTGGTCAAGGCCGGATACATAAAATATGGGATGAGCATCGGCGCGGATACCGCTCAGTCTGAGCCTGGGGATGCGCTAGAGTTCACGGCTTCGGCTGGCGGAGCCGCTTACATCATCGGAGGAGAGGGCCTTCTGGCTGAGATTGAGGACACTTACTCTTTTACGCAAGACGTGCCAGACTTCTGGAGGAGGGATGGCGAGAGGTACCCGAAACATGCGGGAAGATTCACGGGTGAGCCTGGATATTTTGACCATGTAATTAGTTGTTCCAAGGGGTTGATGAGTAAGACTGGAACCACTCCTGAAGACTATGACTATGTTGTTTTTCATGAACCCAACGGGAAGTTTCCTCTGAGGGCTGCCAAGGTTCTCGGCTTTCCCAAGGAAAAGGCCTTGCCTGGTCTTATAGTGAGCAAGATCGGTAACACTTATTCAGGTTCATCGCTTCTAGGCTTGGCTGCAGTACTTGATGTGGCTAATGCAGAGGATAGAATATTGCTGACCTCCTATGGCTCTGGAGCTGGATCCGACTCCTTCAGAATCAGGGTAACAGAAGGGATAGTGGAGAAGAGGCCGCTTGCGCCGTCCGTTGAGTATTACGTCAATAGGAAGAGTTACATCGACTATGCGACCTATTCGAGGTATGAGAGAAAGCTGGAGGCTGGCTAGATGGTCCTCAAGAAGAGAGATGTGGCCGTAGTTGGCATAGGCTCGACTTCCTTCGGGGAACATTGGGACGTAGGGCTGAAGGAGTTGGTTGCCGAGGCAGGTTTTCAAGCGGCGGAGGACGCTGGAGTACGGGGAAAGGACATTGAGCTGGTCATTGCTGGAAACATGTCGGGTGGCAGGTTTGTGGGTCAAGAGCATGTCGCAGCTCTTATGGTAGACTTTCTGGGCTTGAACCCGACGCCTGCGGTAAGAGTGGAGGCGGCGTGTGCCTCAGGGGGAGTCGCTATGCGGGAGGGGTATATGACCGTGGCTTCGGGTTTTCATAATCTGGTTGCCGTGGGCGGGGTTGAGAAGATGACCGATGTATACGGCAGTGGAGCGATTGCGGCTTTGTCCGGGGCGATGGATTTTGAGTGGGAAGCCTACTATGGTACCACTTTCCCTGGGATCTACGCGTTGATCGCCCAGCGGTATATGCACGAGCATGGTTTGACTAGGGAGCAGCTTGCCGAGGTTGCTGTGAAGAGTCATTATCATGCCAGTTTCAATCCTCTGGCTCACTTCCAGAATCGGATAGAGGTTGAGGATGTATTGAGCTCTAGGCTCATAGCTGATCCTTTGAGGCTGTTGGATTGCTCCCCGATTTCGGATGGTGCAGCGTGCGTGCTTCTCGCGCCGGCTGAGGATGCAAGAAAGTATACGGACACGCCGATCATAGTGGAGGCGTCTAGGCAGGCCTCTGGAACCCTGAGCCTCTTCATGAGAAGGGACATATGTACTATTGACGCCACCACGGAGGCGGCGAATCAAGCGTTCAAGGATGCTGGCCTTTCGAGGAAGGATGTGGATGTGGTTGAGGTGCACGATTGCTTCACCATAGCTGAGATTCTAGCCTTGGAGGATCTTGGCTTCTGCGAGAAGGGGAAAGGTGGAAGTCTCTATGATGAGAGGCAGACTTACTTCGACGGCGAGTTGCCAGTGAATACGGATGGGGGATTGAAGGCTGCAGGTCATCCCGTTGGAGCTACTGGCGTCAAGCAGATTGTTGAGTTGGTCAAGCAGTTGAGAGGAGAAGCAGAGAAGGGAAGACAGGTTAGTGGGGCTGAGATTGGGCTGGCGCATAATCTTGGAGGTTCTGGCGCAAGCGTGGTCGTGACTATATTGAGGAGGGGGGATTGATGTCTTTCCTTGGTGTCCCTTCTCATTGGAGAAGATACAAGGAACGCTATAGGCTTGTGGGTTCGAGGTGTGAGAAGTGCGGAAACATCTTCTTCCCTCCGAGGGGGGTCTGTCCAAATTGTCGGAGGGCAGGGAAGTTGGACGATGTGGAGTTCTCTGGAAATGGGAGGGTTTACAGCTTCACTGTTATTAGGGCCGCTCCTGAGGGGTTCACGGAGTTTGCTCCTTATGCGATTGGATTGATAAAGTTGGATGAGGGACCTTTGGTCATATCCCAGATTGTGGACTGCGAGTTTCAAGATATCTCTATAGATATGCCGGTTGAGGTCTGTTTCAGGAAGCTTATGGCTCAGGGTAAGGATGGAATCATATGTTACGGCTTCAAGTTCAAGCCTAGGGATGATTCTTGGAGGGGCGCCAACAGAGACGTGAAAGAGAAGCAGGGAGCGCCCTGAGTATAAGAGCTATTTTCCATTGAGCCAGCAAGAATGAGCCTCGACTTACCGCACACTGTGTCTTCACACGCAGCCGTTTCAGAATCAATATTTCTCTGTGCATATTCCTATTAAGAGGTATGGAGATCGGTCTGGACCTACCTTACATTACTTCAGACCTGCCAGGTATTGGCGGACGAATTCGAGATAATCCTGATCATTTTCTGGTCGAGGAGATACCCCTCTACGAGCCCCAGGGCGAGGGAGAACACCTTTATGTCAATCTGACGAGAGAGGGATTGACCACTCGAGATATGCAGCGGCAGCTGGCCGCTCTGTTTGGTCTTCGAGTCGACGCTGTAGGCTTTGCTGGTATGAAGGACAAGTATTCCCGTTCTACCCAGACCTTCAGCTTGACTGTTGGCCACGTGAACGCGGATTTTGTAGAGGGTGCAGTGGCGCGAATAAGATCTGTGCTGCCGGTCACTGTAAGCTGGGCTCGGCTACATAAGAATAAGCTTAAGCCCGGGCATCTGCTGGGCAACAGATTCACCATAATCGTCACGAAGTTGGGGTTATCACAGGATGAGGCGTTGCGTCGAGCTCAGGTGATCGCGGCTCGACTGACGGAGAGAGGTGTGCCCAACTTCTTCGGTAGTCAGCGATTCGGTTACTATGGCAATAATGTTCGACGTGGTCTGGAGATCATTCGGGGTCAATATCGGGTCGGTGACAGATGGTTACGTCGCCTTCTGATATCCAGCTATCAGAGCTACTTGTGTAACCGTTACTTGGTCCGCCGTGTGGAGTCTGGTAACTTTGATCGCATCTTGACTGGTGACGTTGCCAAGAAGTATGCTACTGGCGGTATGTTTCAGGTGGAGGATGGTGCAAAGGAGCAGCCTCGCTATGAGTCCCATGAGATCAGCTTCACGGCGCCTATCTACGGGTCCGAGATGTGGGCTGCAACTGGGCCCGCTGGAGAGCTCGAGGCAGATGTGCTGGCTGAGGTTGGCATCACCTTGGAGCAGCTGGAGAAAGCGGGTGTCAAGGGCACTCGGCGTTTGGGTCGACTGCTGTTGTCGGATCTGGTTGTGAATCCGGCGCCTCAGGGCTTGGCGATTCGCTTTTCATTGCCTAAGGGCGCATTTGCAACGACGGTGTTGCGGGAGATTATGAAGGTTGATCTGACGTATCCGCCTAGTTCTTGATGTGAGAGCAGATTGATATAGGTCTCACCAGAAAGCTTTAAACGTTGATGATCACATTTTTGATTTTGCCGCGGTAGCTCAGCCCGATCACATAGAGTTTGGATGTGAGGCGATGGAGAGCGCCCGACATGGAGGCTCGAGGCTCCATGGGCGAGGCTGAAGACCGGGTTGTCGGGAGTTCAAATCTCCCCCGCGGCACCACCCTTCCAAGATATTTTTTTAAATTTTTGAAGTCTTCAGAAAATGATTCTTTTCTTGAAATGGGAGTGGAAATTGAAGATCACGCAGGAAAAAATAGGAATTTGGAGGAATCGAGAGAAGATTTCTGAGCCGACCGAGTTCCATGCGAGGCTGGCCACGCTGTGGCGGGTTTCGGTCCGTCGAGTTTGATACCAAGGTGCAATCTGGATAATGCCTCCATTATGAGATTGAGAAAAGAAGGAAACATAGAATGGAGATTAGAAACGTTCCAAGAATCTATTGCGCACGTGAGGTCAGTTCCTTAACGGGGTACAACATCGGCAAAACATTCAGGACAGAAAGTCAATTGGTGGTATCCTTTGGCGCAGTCTCGGCACATTGGACGACCACACCTACCGCATACGTATGTGGCAGGCAAATTTTTATGGTAGAAACACATTCCCGGCGAAGGTACTCTAATTGAAGTTTGTAGAGCGCCAGTCTGTGTACCTAATGGTGTCGCAACTTTTAATGTCGGAATAGGTTTAGGGCTGGGGATAGGCGCAGAAACTGAAATGGGCTTAACTGCTTCACGAAGACTGCACCCACAATCTTTACAATAAGTGTGCACATCAAGATTCTCTGCCCCACATTTTGGACACTTTATCATAATTCTCCCTTCAAAGAACATCGCATTCTATAATAATCTAAAAATAGCCTCCTTATATTCACCTGTCTCTTGTTTGAATATTACACGGACAAATCTATCGGGTCTTATGCCGTAATCTGAAAGCTTCTTTTTAGTCTGAACAAGAACCTGTTCCCCAGCGATGCCTTTGGATAACATTCTGTCGATCGAGCGGTTTTTTATTCCTAAGCATACAATCACTTTCTTCTTCAACTCAGTTGTAGAATTTTCTAGATCTTCAAAAGATATTTCATAACGGGGAACCGTTTCCTTCGCTACCCCCTTCTTACCGCAGACAATACAATTAGGATTTCTATTTAATTCAAGGATTGAATATTTGCTGTATTGTAAATCCACAATCAATATTCCCCTTAATGGTTCGCCAACAGCCCTCTTTTCGCCATTCGGTAACGTAAATGTTGACCATTCACCACTCTTAAGGTAGTCCTTGTATCCGAGGAGGATCTTTATAGCTTCTTGTGTTTGAATCGATGAAACAAGGGACAATGTAGTAGGTAATGAAGGCGTCTTCGCCTCCTCAGGAGGTGCATCACATGGGTTTGTTAAACCTATAAGCTTGGCATAGTCATGTTGTGGGAAAGAGCAAACGGGACATGGAGAATCTGGCGGAACATAAACTTGTACTCTTGCCTTATAACCAATTATGCCTCCGTCCACCATTGGTATCAAATATTTTCTTGAAATATTGGAAAGAATAATCCTTGATAAGACGTTATCTAATCCACAGATGATAACATCGACATCAAAGTAATCTTCAACAGGGATGTTTTCCAGATAGTCATTATAAGTCGTTATTTCTGTAAATGGATACCTCTCTTTTAGTTTTTCAGCTACAACATCTACTTTGTATCTTCCAACGTCTTTTTTCTCGAAAAAAACCATTCGGCTGATGTTCGACAGTTCAACGACATCATAGTCAATTATCTTTATGCGTCCTATCCCTAGCATTGCTAAATTTTTTATGACCTCGTTTCCGATAGCTCCAGCACCTGCAACTAAGACAACTGATTTTCTTAGTTTGGACTGCCCCAGTTTCCCCCATAAGAGAAATTGACGAGCCCAAAAGTAATCTACTATTATGGTGCTTTTTGAATCTATTTTGAGTTCATTTAGTTTTGTAGATTCTTCCAATATCTTTCCGTTTAGGATTAGTTTGGTTAATTCGCCCTCTATCCCAATTTCATCGCAGATTTTTTCCTTTAAGGTTGAGACCCGACAGCCATTTGGAACATCTATCTCTATTTTCTCTACGCTTGGAATCTCTGCCCTTATCTTCATTTGTTTGCCCTTGTTTTCAGCGTTTTCTTCTGCCTTTTGTCCTTCGCCTTCGTGATACACGCATCCGGGCATACTGAGCGTGCTTTGAACCGATTCTTGAATTGGAAAAATGTTTAAGCCTACATTTGGAACAGTAGAATAAAGCTTCAGTAGGTCGAGCTTTCTTCTTCTTGCGCTTTGGAAATGTAAACCGAAGAATGTCGGATGGTTTTGGGATTCTTGGTTTAGTCGGAATTTCTTCAGAAATTGGAGGAGTTATAGCAGGCTGAGCAACATCATGGTATTGTATGTCTTCTTTATCTTTTTTCTTGATTATCCTCGTTCTTGGAAATCCATACTTTCTCAGTATTTCACCTGACTTCAGACATCTAGGATGCTTATAAACATCCCAAGGGTTTGGGTCGGTAAGTAAGAAATACAAAGAGTTTATTACCGACACGATTGTCGTATTTTGATTCCAGTCCTTACCCAATATAGATACACAGACTGCCCCCCGTACATTTGGGACGACGTTTGGGTGCGATATGTCAGTCAGCCATGTTACGATCGGCTTGTTATTCGGGAACTCCTTTGGCAACTCCAGTGTAAACCGGTGCCATTCCACATACTCCGTGAACGGCCAGATGCCTTTATTTGCGAGTTCTTTGACGGGCCCTTTTTCACACCTCAACATGCCGTCATAGATCGTTGGGGGATCGTTTAAAGCAGTAACCGTTGGGAACTCACGTTTGATGACATCTCTCTCATGTAATAGTTGGGGCAAATTCCATGAACTCAATAAGTCCCACCGATAATATTGTATGGCATTAGGGCCAGTCGACTTCCTTCTGTAACTCCTCCTTGAGTAATAGTCATCGAGTCATCGAGCATCACACCCCCATACATCAATGCTACTGTAGCTAGATCAACTTCGAAAGACATACATACCTGCTGTTTTACTTCTCCAAAGGTATGTGAAGGAAGAACATCTATTTCAGCCAGACCAGTCGTTGGGCCTATCGGAACTTCAACATACAACCTCATTTCTCTCACCTCTATTCAATAACTATGTTTAATTCATATTCATGTATTTTCTCATCTAACTTTGCTCTTGTTAAGATTGTGTAAGGACCTTTCTCGCGTTTTGGAATAAAATAGTCCATTTGAATTGTTAGTGTTGCATTGGGTTTTCCTAGACTCAGTTTAGTCACGTTGAACGTATACTCAAAAGGGCAAGATGCATTGCCAGAAAAACAGTCTAGGATGACAACATCAGTGTCTTGAATCGGCCATTCGACGAAAGTTTTTAGCGTGATGTTGAAGGTAAGTGTTTCTGCAGCTCCAACTGTGATTGCATCTATGATTTGTGGATCGAATTCTAGATAGAAATCTGGGCAATGCACTACGATCTTGCACAATTCCGTACTGTTTGCAAAGCCCTTTGTATCTATGGCTCTTATGAAATACGTAATGTTCCCAGTCACGTAGTCTGCAGGAATCGTTGCACCCGCGGTAACAGTTGTATTTGCGGCAACTGTTGTACTTTTGCGATACATATCGCACGAGGTCGACTCGTTATGACCTAGTAATGAGTAGTATAAGACTACGCTATCTATGCCGTCTGGATCGGTAACGTTTGCCTCTACGCTAATCTCGGTCTTGTAAGATCTTTGTGTGATCGGTACATGCATGATTTCGGGAAAAGTTGGTTTTTGCAAAAAATATAATCCTGTGAACACAGAAGTTAGGATCAATGCTGCCGCTAGAGCGGCAATTATGAAGTGGAATGGTTTTTTGGAAGGAGCCTTTTCGGAAACTCTTCCTTCGGGAGGCATTCTAGGCGGTGGGCCTCCAATCACAGATGGTGGCGGTGGCGGTGCGTACGTGAGCCATTCCGAAGGAATCGGATCTTCACCGGGGGAGAAAATGTAAACACTTTCATCTCTTATCGGGATCGAAGCCTTTGTTCTCATGTTCAGTGTGAAGAAACTTACCTCATCTCTTTTAGGATCGATCACGAGTGCCACGATATAGGGTGAGAACTGCTGAAGTCTCGCTTGGGTAGCTATGTCATGGTCTGATAAGAATAAGCCGAGGCCTGGATGAGAATGGTACCATCCGACGATGTTCCCCTTTATTTTACCAGTTATGATTTCATCCGCTATCTTAGCGATCGTCTCTTTTGGCATGGTGACACGATATCTTTCAGAGACTGTTTCTCCGCTAATTGCGTCCTCAACGATTAAGACATTTGGGGCCTGATCTTCCATCCTTCCAATCAGGAAGCCCAGTACCTCCTCCTCTGGCCTACTCTTGGCATGTTGCTCTACCTTTCGTAGGACTTCCTTTGAGACGCTGACGTAAAACACGCTTCAACAAACCCCTCAGGATTGTATAATGGTTGCTCTCTTGCTACTCCCTTAGGGCCAGTATTCCACCAAATATCCCAAGTATTATGCCGATATAGAAGCCTCCACCGACAAGTAGGCTTGCAATAGATCCGATTATGACCATGATGCTCCCAGCTAACTTGTTATCTTGCCGATAGATGAGTAGAGAGCCTAGAATCACTGTCACACCTATCACTAGACCTACCACAATTAAGACACTAAGATACTTCAATAGTTCTGGCCAAATTAGCAGCAAAAACCAGTAAGGACCGAGAGTAGGAAGAAGAATGGCGTTCAGCGATATGATTACTCCAGATAGCATGGACAAGACAAATGGAGTTATTAACGGTCTTAGCGGTACGACGGTTTCCGCAGTCGGCGGCAAAACCGTTCCTGGCGGAACACGCCTAGCGTAGCATTCAGGACAAACAATCATTGCCCCGATCGATTTGGCACAGTCTCTGCAGATAGAACGTCCACATATGCTACATATGTATGCGGCAGGTATATTCTTATGATAGAAGCAACTTCCAATCGGGGGCACCCCTCTGGTAGGCACTCCGGGAGCAGTAGGAACACCAGGTCCAGTTATCGGTGTCACGACCTTTACCTTTACTCCCTCAAACGAGTAACCACATTTCTGACAGAATTTGGCATCAGGTTCATTCTCACCGCCACATTTTGGGCATTTCATGGTTTCCTTCTTTTTTGGCAAGTATTTCCCTCCCAACTATAGATGCGCCAGCGCATCTATGAGTGAGATAGTACTGTGGAGACACTATATATAGGGCTTTTGTTCAATTTTTCTTGAACAAATCAAACTCAAATATGATCTTTAGACGTTTAAGTCTTTTCTTGTACCTTGTGTGCACCTTTTATTCTTCTTTGTTTCTTGAGCCTCTTGATTGAAGCATTCAACTGTCTAACGGTAATGTCAAGGTCTATTGCTGCCTGTGAGATGGATATGACGCCCTTGTGTTGGAGGATGTAGTCGTAGGTCATGCGGTCGATTTCTGAAGGAGTCATTCTCGGCTTTACGGGCTTCACTACAGGCGTCTCCAAAGGTATCTCGGCAGGCGGTGCTGGAGCCTCCTGAAGAAGAATGGGTGGACGCTTCCTTCCCCTTAGAATCTTGACTACTATAAATGCTCCGACCAAGCCGACTATACCAATAGCTCCGATGATAGAATAAAGATCAGTGTAGTCTGTTCTCCAGACCGCTCTCACTGTGTGGGGAGCCCGCATCGGTATCTCTGTCGATGGTGTACTGGCTGACACATCTCCTTCCCAATGGTCGAACACGTACTTCACGCCGAGTCCAGCGCTCACAGGCGACGTAACAGAGAAAACGGCTGTCGAACCCTCATCATACCAACGCTGTCCTTGCGGATCCCCGTAATCAGACTCAACAGTTAAGTAATACTGTGTCTTATACTGTGCGATGTAATTGGCAGATCCACTGACAGTTATAGTCCTTGAAGTGGAAGTACTTCCATCGCTCCAATCCGTAAAAACATATTGCACACCAGTTTGGCCGGGAACTGTTGAGTTCACACTGAAAGAATGAGAAGAGCCGACAACCCAATCGCGCGCAACAGGTAATTGTGATGTGGAATAGGTTGTGCCATCTATGGTCATAGAGGCAACTCTTGGAATAACATCAAAGGTATTCTCGTACTCGATGGGAGTCACGGTATATTCTCCCGAATAAAAGACTGACGAGGCCGTCTGTATAGAATATCCATAAATCTCTAACTCGTATGTGCCCATCGTATCTGCCTGGCAAACAATAAGTTCCCAATTAGTCGACGAATGAGCACTATCAGCTACCTTCTTTCTGTAAGGATCATAGAGGCTTATGTCAATATTATCATCTTTAGTTCCCCACTCGACCCATATTTCAACGGTGCTGGGATAGGACACTTGAAAAAAATGGTAACGGCTCTCATTTTGACTTATATAGCCACTTATATAGCCACTAAATGAAATGGCCGAACAAAGTGGAGCCACAAAGGTTACAAGTACCGTGAGAAAAGTGGCAAATGAAATGACATTCCTCGAGAGTCCTCTATTATGAATGTTAAAGATCATATGACCACGCCATAAAAGGTGATCAGATGATTGATTGTTTTCAATTCCTATAAATATATTTGGCCGCGCGATTTGAAAGTGCTTTCTTTAGATGGGTCCATCTCCTAGACCGGTCGATCGGATACGACTCGCGAGAGACGACTACATACTATGTGTTAGAACCCTAACTGGTCTCAGCTAGTGTAGGGCTTGAACATCCAGCTTTCTTTTGCGGTGTATATTTGTCTGAGCAGTCTTACAGCCCTCTCTTCATCCAAGGAGAGCATTAACTTTCCCACATGCTTACAAAACCTCTTGCTGGGTAAAACCCTACTCCAATCTGCACAGTCATGTAGAATGACTCGATTCTTGAGGTCGATTACAATGTGGTAGTCTCTGATCAAGGCTCTTATCTGATTTTTCGACACCTCTTGGATTTCGAGTTCCTCGCCTTTTATCCGTTTTGCTCTTTTCAGCCGCCTTTCATCGATGAAGGATTGCAGGAGCTGTGAAAAGTTCAGTTCTTTAGCTTCCACGAGGGCTTCCAGCTTTGCAGGCTTCTTTTCCATCTCCAGCCCTCTTCGTTCCAGGTATTCCTCAACGGTTTTCTTGGCTTTCCCCTGCTCCTCTGTCAGCGCCCCTAGCATCTCAAGCACTTGGAGACAGTTTTCCGCCGCATAGCCATGATAATGGTTGTTGAAATAGCCAACGACGGTGTCCACTTTGCCGGCCACCTTCTCTATCTTGGGAATCCAAGGCTTCAGCTCCTCTTTCTCGTAGCGGTAGTTGAACCAAGGCCTACTGCCCTTTCCATGCCATCGAAAATAAGCCAAGTTGGAGGTCACATGGACTTCAGGAGGAAGCAAAGGCTCATCCACGATGGCATAAGCTACCTTGTATTCCTCCAGTAGCTTCCATGTTTCATCCCTCATCCATGAAAGATTGCGGAACTCGATGGCGAAACTGAACTCTGAAGGAAGGATTTTAAGGAAGCTTTCGAGGTGGTCGAGGTCAAACTCATATTTTGGTGGTAGCTGTATGAGGAGGCAGACCAGTTTTCCGTTCAGCAGCAGGGTCCTCATCAGTTCGCAGAAGCGGTAGAGATCATCCTTAACCTCCTCCTCAATGCTCAGCATTTTCTCATGGGTTATCAGTTTCGGAAGCTTGGCGGAGAACCTAAAGTCTTCTGGCGAGTATCTTGTCCAGCCCATCACTGTGCCTTTTGATGGATATCGGTAGAACGTTGAGTCAATTTCCACCGTTTTGAAAATATTGCAGTAGGTCCTAAGCTTGCTCTCCTTCTCTTTCTTATATACTGGACCCACCCAGTCCTTGTAGAACCACCCCGAAGTCCCAAGAAGAATGTCGCCCAACTGCCCCACCACTAAATAGTCGATTTGAGCGTTTGAATAACCTCAGCAACGCTATTATACGTTTTTGCGGGCAGCTTATGCAGCAGATCCGAAACATGGACCCGCTTTTTGCTGGTCAAGTCAATCAGCTTCCATCCCTGATGCGTCATCAGATCCTTTTTTCTTGAGGGGAATCTAGCGTCCTCTTTCAAAACCTCTTCCAGCGAACTCAGTCCGGTGGACTTGGTCACCTTTGGGAAGTTTCCAGTTTCTTTGTATACTTTGAGTCTGGCGGCGTCCTTGTACATTTTGGCGAAGTGGAAGCTCAGGACTGCGGTTTTCGGGTTTCCTTTGGTTGCTTTTCTGTGGATTTTCCTCAGCTCTTCGTCTGTTGGTTGGTAGGCGTTATGCTTGCCCTTTCCGAAGAGTCTTGAGTAGAGGATGTCGGACTGGAAGGCTGGTTCTTCGTCTTTGGAAAGGTCGACGCAGTGGATCATGTCATGGTTCCTCATGAGTTTGATAGTGTTCTGGTCAAGAGGCTTTTTGACGTTTCTAATCTCCCATGCTATTCTGATCCCTTCTAGGTTGATTGAAGAAAACAAGCTGTCTATAGATTCGATTTTTGATCTGTTCAGCTTCATGCTCGGGGGAGTTTGTAGGTGGAGAAGATTTGTCCTCAATGCTTTGCAGATGCCCTTCATCTTGCTGAAGATCTCATAGGCCTCATCAACGGGCTTAAGCTTATACTTATGGCTAAGGTCTCGATGACATCTGACCGCAAAATCAAAGTCAGGTGGAACCCTACGACGCCACGACTCCACCATTCTCATATCCGGAATCTCATAAAAGGTGGAGTTGACCTCAACAAAGTCGAAGGCCCGAGAATAAGCCTCCAAGGATGGAACGCCGGGGACTTGAAAGTAGGCCCATCCTCCTGCACCAATCAGAAACCTTGTCATCCAATGTCCCCTCTTCTGTGGATACTAGAGATGCCACATCAAATATTTCTATCGATCGGCTCGTGTTAGGTTGTTCTCGGAAAAGGGGTAAGCTTTGACTGTTTTTCACCATAAACTACTTCATCTTTTAGCAGCTTCTCAGTGTATCCAAACGGGCTGAGGATGTCTGCTCCGGCAAGAATCAATAAATCTAAGTACTTTTCGGCGTCAAATCGGGTTTCGGCATTGACAAGTTCAGCCGCTCTCACACGCTTGCTCGGTCTTCTATTTTCAGCATCGGTTATCAAGTAGCGAACTGTCTGTCCTCCGGGAACCTCTACTCCTTCCTTCATCAATTGCCTAGCAGCTACGGCCTGGAAGATATCGTGAGTATACTTGCCCGGATTTTTGGAGAGCGCCAGACATGGGGATTCGAGGCTCCATGGGCGAGGCTGAAGACCGGGTTGTCGGGTTCAAATCTCCCGCGCGGCACCACACTTCAAAATATTTTTTTTTAAATTTCTAATGTCTTCAGAAAATGATTCTTTTCATGAAAGGGGAGTGGAAACTGAAAATCTCACTGGATTCTACTGGAATCTGCTGGAATCCACTGGAATTTACTGGAATCCACTGGAATCTAAAGGAATCTAAAGGAAATGAGAGGAGATGTCTGAGAAGATTGAGTTTCATGCGAAGCTAGCTACAAGAGGGCGCGTTTATATCCCGAAGATTATGCTAGGTTTTCCGAAGAGGGTGTCCACTTTCGCTTCCTGAACACCTAGACGTCGTCAATGGTTGTGAAATTCTCGAAGCCAGCCTTAGCGAGCCTCGTGTTTAGGGTTTAAATATTTTTAAGGTTGTGTGGGAATTGTACGTTGGGTGGTCGGCATGGCTGAGATGGAGCTGGTCGAGAAGGTCAAGAAGGAATATGTTGGCAAGTGGATAGGGTTGAGGGGCAGAGACGTGGTTGCAGTCTCTGATACCCACGATGAGATTTACAGACAACTTAAGGAGAAGGGCGTGAGCGACGTCTACGTCTTCTATTCTCCAACCGAAGAGGAGAAGAAGTACGGCTTTCTTTTCTAAAGGTTGTAGAGATTCAGGAGTGGTTGAGGCATGGAGCAAAGAGAGAAAGCTAGGAAAGTTGTTTTGAAGATAGCGAGCGAAGACTATAAACTTCTAGAGCGCCTCAACTCGGGATCGAAAAAGATAAAAGAAAAATGGGAGGGCCCTAGGAATCCTCGCTCATTGTTGTGATGGTTCTCATAAAGATCTTTGAAAGGTTCTGCCTGAGCCTCGGGTTTTTGTAGGCTCTGCAATTCTGTGTGTTGCCTGATTTATCTCATTTCTTATTTATATAACAACCTTTAAAAACTCCTTCAGTTCTTATATAAATATTATCCATGAAAGCTTTAACGAGATACGTCCTCTCCACCCTGGGCGGAAGAGTGGTGGAAAGAAAGGATATCGAGGAGGCGTGTAGAAGGTTCGAGGCGGACGCTGACGAGACCATAAACTACATGATCTCATATAGGTACTTCATAAGAGTTCTAAGAGGCCTCTACTATGTCAAGACGCTGGAGGAGTTCAGTCTAAGGAAGTCCGTGGACGTCTACGACGTTCTCTCGTTCGCGATGGAGAGGCTCAATGTCAAGTGGTACTTCGGGCTCTACACGGGCTTGAGGCTCAACGGCTTGACCCACGAGTACTCCGACACCATATTCATACTGAATGACACCATATTCAGGCCGAAGGAGATGAAGGTGGCAGGGGAGAAGGTGAAGTTCGTCAAGCTGAAGAACAAGCTCTTCGGCTTCGGCACCATCAACAAAGACCGCGTTGTATTCTCCGACATCGAGAAGACGCTGCTTGACTTTATCTACGTCTCAAGATACGGGTCCGTACCAGAGGGCAGGATCATCTCAATAGTCGAAGAATACGGCACGGCTGCCAAACCTGATAAGATAAGAGCTTATCTGGTATTCTACCCTAAGACGGTTGGATTGGTGGCCAAGAATGCCGGACTTATCTGAGTTCATCGGCTTCATCGCAGAGAAATCGGGTGTCCAGAGGCCTGATCTGATACAAAAGGATGTAATCCTCCACAGGATACTCAAACAACTCTATTCTTCTCCGCGCTTTTCTGAAAACTACCTTTTCAAAGGCGGAGGCAGCCTGATCAAGTGCTACTTCGGCTACTACAGGTTCAGCGTTGACCTCGACTTTACATGGAAAGACCAAGCGAGCTGGAGCATGGTTGGAGGAAAAGAGTTGAGGAGGAGGCTTCATGAAGAGATAGACATCTTTGGCTCTTCCCTCACAGGCATTTGCAGGGACATGGATCTAGACTTCAAGAGCGAGCCGAGAGACAGGAGATATTGTGATTTTGGGGGAGGAGGTAGGATGATGACCTTCAAGCTGTGGAAGGATAATGAGCTGATCAAGATCCAAGTAAACTATGTCGAGGAAATATTGTTCCCCTATAAAGAAGCCGTAGTGAAAAACCTGCTAGACGAGGCCGCGATAGGAAAAGATGAGGAGGCATACTTCAGGGAATTCCTAGACGCTTATGCCCCGTTCAAGGTTCCCGTTTACGACGAAAGAGAAATCCTATGCGAGAAAGTCAGGGCAATCCTCACTAGACGAAGTCAAAAGCTGAGAGACCTCTATGACCTCTACATGCTTGAAAAGGCCGGCTTCAAGGCCGAGGCAGTGAAAGAACAGATAGTCAAGAAAACCCAATCGTCTCTACAATATGCGAAATACCGGGCCAGCTTGGAGAAGAATAGAGAATCGCTGAGGATCACAGAGGCTCTGGAAGACCCCTACGAGAGAAGCTTATTAATCAAAAAGCCGCAAATCGATTTTGAACGCTTCACTGGAAGACTCAAGGGCCTCTTGAAAGACGCCCTAGACAAGATATAACCCTCACAGATGTTGTTCTTACATCGGTCGTTGAAGGAGTGATCCCATCTTCTAGAGCATTGCGAGTCCGTATGGTCTTGTGTATTCTATCTTCCCTGTGGTTGGATCCACCTTTATTCCCAACCCTTCCAGAGCCGTCACTCCAAGTATTGGCTCGGGAGCTTCCATTATGGCCACCGGCAGAACCCCTTCCCTCTCACCTATCTTTATATACGCATAGGAGAGCTGGGCTTCAACCCTACGCTTGTCAGCCGACAGTAGCTCGACCCTAGCAACGGGCTTTATGGCCAAGCTCTCAGTCAGCTTTGGGGGCAAGGCCGTATAATACGACCCGGTGTCGACCAGAAAATCCGTCTCCTCAACCGCCGTCCTCTCAGGACAGCCCAACAGAGCCCTCACCCTCACAAAACCCATCCAATCTCTCCCCATCTGATTGTCAAGATCCAGCCTATATAAATCAGCGCTACAGAAAACATACGGTGGCTTACCCTATAAGCAATGCCTTTATGGTCGACTAAGGAATCATGGAGAAGACGCTGGAGGAGTTCGGGCTAAAGAAGTACGTGAACATCTACGATGTTCTCTCGCTTGCGATGGAGAGGCTCAATGTCAAATGGTACTTCGGGCTCTACAGGTTTAGCGTTGACCTCGACTCTACATGGAAAGACCAAGCTGGCTGGAGCAATTCACTTTTTACGAGAAGAGTTTCTTAGGATGGTCGCAGCATAAACCTGCGCATTAATGGCGTTACTCTGTTGTTGGTTGTGTTATTTTCTCTGTTGCGCGTTCAATGTTGCCTTTGTTGAGGAGCTGTGCTATCTCCTCGGCTTCGCGCATCAGTTGCCTCCGTTCCTTAAGCTTCATTTTATATATTTTCTTGCGTACTTCATGGATCTCTGCGAGTATGTCTAGTTGCATGATCGTTCCACTCATATGAGAGCCTCCGGATCGGTTATGACAGTACTGTAGGAAGTGTGGTTTGAGACTATAATTCTAAATCTTTAGTTTCTTCTTTTATGATGTCTTCGTTTATGCTGGTAGCAACTTCTAATGAGAGAGCTTCCAACCTCTTCATGACTGGAGATTCCAGATTAGCCTTGTACAGCCTTGTGGCTCCAATCTTCCTAGTTTCAATAACTAGGCCCAGCTTTTCTATAGTATTCCAGAATCTGTATAATTGTGTCCTGCTTATTCCAGCCTCGTCTGCGATGGCTCCCTTCGTGTAGTCCCAAAACCTATTCTCTAGTAAGAAATCCAGAGTCCTCACTACAGCGCTGTTCCCAAACAATTCCTCCAACATGATCTATCCCCCTCCGCTACAGCGAATTGGTTTCCAGAAACTCATCCTTATCATGGTTGTCACAGTACTCTAGTGTGACAACTAATAAACTCAACATGGATTGGATGTCTCACTAAATCCAAGAAGAGCTGAGGAAATAAAGAGGATTCTCGAAGCCCTAATTCTTAAATGGGGCTTCAGCTCTTTCACTTTAGCAGTTTTTGCTCCTCTAGGTGTAGGACTTCATCGCGTAGCTTCCTGTCGGAGTATCCGAAGGGGCTCAGTATGTTTGAGGCTGCTGCGAGTAGGAGGTCCAGATACTTCTTGATGTCGTATTTTGTGTCCTTCGTGGTCAACTCGGCTGCTTTCACCTTTCGATCTGGTCTTCTTTCATCGGCGTCTGTGATGATGTATCGGACTGTCTGGCCTGCTGAGATCTCTATCCCTTCCTTCATCAGCTGCTGGGCTGCTATGGCCTGGAAGACCTTGTTTGAGTATCTGTCTGCCCTTTTTGAGAGTTGATTTGCGATGATCAGCTGATCCAGAGAGACTTCATGGTCGACTAGTCGATTTACGTGTCTTCGTAGAACCTTAAGGCTCTCAGGTATCTTCTCCCTGAACTCCCTTGCGTTTGAGGCTTTTGAAAGCGCCTTGATCATGTCTATTTGAGCGTTGCGGATGAATGGCGGAGTATCCTTCCTCCTAGCTTCTATTCCTCTCACCTTTATCCCGCCTTCTTCGAGGACCCCGTAGTATCGATTGAGGACTGGGACGCCGGGATGTGTTCTGGATGGGAGGAAGACGATCCACTTGTATCGGCCATTGACGCTTATGGGCGCGCCTGTCTCTCTGGATATCTCCCTGCAGAGGTCGGCGAGTTCTCTTGGCGAAGCTCCTTCCTTTCTCACCCAGAGGGAGTCGACTATGCCGTGGACAACGTCAAAACCATGGTCCTCGGCGACGCGCATGGCCCTTAGTAGGACTTCTCTCGCGATGGCGCAGACGGCTATGTGGGCGTCCACCTTTCCGAAGCGGGCGTTCTTGTATCCCAAATATCCGAAGCATGTGACGAGTATCCATTTCAGCGCGTTCTGTCGCCTGTCGTAGACCTGTCTCTGCTCTGGATTCTCGGCCTCGTTTCTTAGCATCTTGTACTGTCTCCGCTTCTCGAGGATGAGGTTGAGGACCCTTGGAACTATGCCTATTCTCTTCTCGCAGATGTTGTAGTCGAGCTCTGGAACCCTGTTCTTTGAGTCTGGGCAGCACTTGCAGAGCATGGTCTCTGCTGAGATGTTGTGGGTTGCCATCAGCGTCGGGTACATGGATGAGAAGTCTATCTCTGCCACCCAGTCGTGTAATCCGACTTTGGGTTCGAAGACGAAGCCTCCCCTGTCTGCTACGAGGAGCTCCCAGGCTGACTTGAAGGACTCTGCGTTCCTCTTCTTCCACGGAATAAGAATCTCGTCCTTTATGGCTTGATAGAGCTGTAGGGACGACATTATGGTCCCGATTGATGCTCTGGAGGCCCTCTGCAGGGGAATCCTGCATGTCCTCGAGACCTCTATCAGTCCTTCGAGGCCGCAGGCTGGGTAGATGAAGCTGTTGTCTACATCTAGGTGCACCCTGCCATAGAGGCGGCGCATTGGAGCCTTGTAGTGTATGCGGCCGTAGGAGAAGAAGGTTACTCCTCGTCTCTTCGACGCTTCTAAGGGAGTCTCTTCCCTTCCCAGAACCAGACCGCGGACTAGTCCGTTTATCATTGCCCTCCTTGCCAAGTATGGAAAGAGGAATGAGTCGCCGCCATGGGTCAAGACTATGTCAGGATCTTCCAGCTTCACGGTTTCGATGAGGTCTGAGAGCTTATGCCCTTCGTCACCATCCTCTATTACTCTCCTCCTCCCGTCAGATGAAATGAGAACTCTGCCTATGGGGTCGTTGATGCTTGGAAATCTCCCTGATTTTTCTGTTTCAGCATCGATCCACATCACTCGCAATGAAGGCACGCGGTAATCTGTGCTAGCCACGTTGTCCAAGAGGTTAAAGCTTAGGCTTCGATCTTCTCCTTCGACCTCCAAGAAGGCGAGTGGGAAGAGGTCGTTCTCATAGAGGTAGAGCTGGTCGCCTGGGATGTCCACGTTGTGGAGCTGAAGCTTTCGGTGGCCTCCCAGCCTCAACAGGTTGCGGGCAAAGTCTGGTGTCCTTCTGCAATCGCTTATCTGGATCTCCAAGACCATCGACTTCTTGGAGTCCATAATGTCTGCTTGCTTCTTCACAAATCTCCAGCCAGCTACCGACTCGCTGGCATAAAGATAATCCGTTAAGTCTTCTAGGTCGTCCTGGTTGCCTGAGATGTACATTCTTGGCCTGAACTTGTCTATGAGCTTGAGTCTCTGCCCGCTCTCCGAGATGATCCATAGGGTCACCCCTCCATTATCCGAGGGGTAGACGTCTAGGAGCCAGCCCCTTGCCTTACGTCTGGTCGAGTTTCTCTCTGACCTCTTCAAGCTTCTCTTTGGTCTCCCGCAGGGATCTCTGTTGAGCCAGCAGGATGGTCATAACCATGGCTTCGAAGAGAACTGGTCTCGTAGCCATTCCGCCTGCTGAGGCGTACTCCCTGCAGGCGTCCACCATCTCGTCGAAGGCTTCGCGGTCCCTTCTGCGCAGGGCCTTCCTGAAGCCTTTCCACTTTTCAATCTCGCCCTCTAGGGCCTGTCGATATGATTGCACGGTCTTCCCCAGCGGTTACACCTCCTTAAAGTCTTTCAAAGTTGCGGATTTACTGAGCATGTTAGATCGCGGGCCGACAGACCTTGTGCTGGGACTAGGATGTTTTTCCGGGACGAACCTCAGGAACGGGTTGTCCTCTTCTAGGAACGTGTCCATGGTGGCGGTGTTGGATGGAAGATTGATGGTGAATGGCAGGATCTTCGGGTGGTTCTCCAGAACGAACTTCGGGGCGCCCTTGGATTCCCTGACGCCCATAACCATATTCGCATTTCCATAGAGGATCGATTTGAGTGAGAGGCTCCTGCGAGAGTAGGGCCTTGGAGGGTGCGTGGCAATGATGATGACTCGTCTTCTTGACGCGAGGTCCAAGAGGCTTTTTGTCATCTTCTTGTAGAGGTCTTCGGCCTCTTCCCATGGCACATCCCTGTCTAGGAACAGTCCAGTTATGTCCGAGATGATTACCAGTTTGGATCTGTACATCTTCAAGGCCTCCTCCAGCCCCTCGTGAACCAGAGCTGTCAGCTGATATGCGGTGAATGCTCTGGAGATGAAGATCCTCTCCAGGACGGATCTTGGATCCAGGCTGTACTCTTGAGCCAAGGCTGAGATGGTGTATAGATTGAAGGTGTTCCCACCGTCAATGTAGATGACTTGAGAGTTTAGGCCGCCCTTCTTGTATGGTAGCTGACATCGAACACACAGAAGAGATATTAGACTCCTGCAGAGAGAACTGCCGAACATGGCTGCAAAGTCGCCCCTCTGGAAACCGGGAAAGAACTCATCGATCTTCGCGATGCCGAAGGACAACATCCTATCAGATTCCATGGGCAACACCGTCAAGCACATGGGGATGCCTGCATAGGTCAAGAAAACCAAACTCGAAAAAATAAAGAACCACGGTATCTGAGGGGGAGGGGGTTCAAACTCCCCCAAGACACCACAGCGCCCCCGCGACACTTTCAGTTACTTCCTCTTCCTGAAGATTTTAGCGCGTGATGTCTTCAGGTAGTACTACTTCACCACCCTCCTAATCCTCGTCAAGAGTTGATCCGGAATCCTTACTGATGCTCTCACTTCTCAGTGTGATATCGAACTCGTTCATCTCAGGTCTCATAACCGATTGGCTTTTGAGTGCTCTTGAAAGATATATCTGCTTTGGGAGAGGAAGCAAAAAAAGAGCCTGAACTGAAAACTTAATAGAACCTAGCAACATATGCCCTAGTGGGTCTTTTCGTTAGATATCATGAATGGGAGTTTGAGATGACTGAGAACATAGAGAAAGATGATTCGCGCGCAATCTCAACCCTATTAACTTATTTTGGTGATCAAACAAGAGCACACGCAACTAATATCTTGTCGTTAACATTAATCTTATTTACTGGCATACAAGCAACAAGATGGATATTCAACACAGAAAACAGTTTTGTAATAGTCTTTATGTTTTCAAGTGTCATTTCTTCTGTAATTTTCTGGCAATATTGGAGGCTAATATATTATGCGAGTCTGTCTTCTTATGTGACAATAATGGATCCTATCAAAGCAACGAAAGAACTGCGTTACGCCGCGTCTGGCAGATATCGTATCAGTACTATCAGGAAATTATATGACGCTTCTAAATTGGAAGTTGAAAAAAATCATCCTTTACTTCATAGATATTTTCATACATCAGGAAAAGAAACGCTCAAAATCTGCATAGCATTTGCGTTTACATTTTTTTCAAACGAAATCATTGGGTCACACATATTACAAATATTTACTATTATTGTGCTTGGAGAACAGCTGTCGCTTTTAGAAATGATTTGGCTAGTCATCGCACTTGTAGATCTGGTTTTAATGGGTTTAATTTTCTTCTTAATTTACAAAACTAGATCAAAACTTAAAAAAGTTAAGCGACCAAAAAACGAAAGCCAAGCAAATGAATTAATTGAACAAGCAGATTGGGATATAAAGGCAGAAGATTATGATGCGGCACTATCCAAGTTAATAGAAGTAAAAGAATTCGCAAAAGAAAGTAAGAGAAATAAACTATTAGTTTTGTGTCTCGGAAAAATTCATACATGTAAAGAAAATCTTGATAAGTCGTAGTTTATACTACCACGACTCATAGCGAGATTATTACAAGTTTAGAAAGAACGAAAACCGAAAAGATGTTTTTAAACAAAGAATCATCGCTGGCGCGAACTGTGAATTACAAATTGATAGATGAAATCTGGGAAAGGGATCGAGGAGTCTGCCAAAGATGTGGAAAAAAGTTATACAAACTCATCGATTACTATGATGAGATTATTAAAGAACTCAAAACATTTAAAGAGATTGAAATACTCAAATGGGTCAAGAGCTGCTGGAGCTGTCATAAGGAAACTCCATTGGTTTCATATGACTTCGCAGCCGGTTATGATTATCATTTGGGAGACATAGAGAAACTAGATAAGGTACTGATGAAAAAATACGGCTTTGTCAAAAGAGTATTTAGTAAAACCTTAGGAAAAGAGGTCATGGCAAATACCTGCGTCAATTGCGGTGCACTCCAAGGAAACTGGTTTGTTGGTGAAGATTTACTTGAAATGAGAATGGCGGAAGAATGTGAGCACAAGACAATTATGAACAAAAGAATTGATACGACTATTCAAAACAAGCTGGTTTTCGAGGACCTACCGATTGAAAAAGACGATTTGGGAACACACAGAGAAAGGCTTCCTTTAGGACATATTCATCACAACGATGGAAACAGATGGAACAATACATCAGGAAACTTGATTCTGCTCTGTAGAAATTGTCACTCCAAAATCCATTCTGAAAAGAAAAAGAATCGATCGTAGAAGAACAAAAATAAGAAAAAGACCGGTAATATTACTGTTTATCAGTCGCGCCCGCCGCAGAAGGTTTAGACTATGGCTTTTGGGCAGAGATCTCGAAGCGTCATTAGATATGGGGAAAGAGGAGTCATCAATGCGCTTGTCCAATGGTTAGATGAAGAGAATAGAGTTGGACAATTCCTAAAGGCGATCAGATGGGGGAATGGGCTTCGTCCTCAGTGGATAGATAGGATCAAGAATGCTGCCTTTGTGGTAGAGATAGGACTCAGCGACTTCGGTGATCCTGATCTAATTATCGTCTGCGCCGACAATGCTGGCCAAAAACACTACGTTTTCTTAGAAGCAAAAGTTGTGCCATACGAGGCCAGCGCTGTGAAGAATTCTCTTGGAATGGTTACAGGATACAACAGTAGCATCAACGGTCAGATCACCCTCAAGTACCGGTTTTGTAAGGCCCTTGAGAAATGGAATGGCAAGTCAGATCAGTTAATAGAGCCACTTGATCTGTGGTTGCGCTATCAGGAAAAACTGAAGGACAAGAATAGCGAACCTCGTAAGCTATCCAAGTTTACGATCCTTCACAAGATCCTGAAACCGCTTGATTTTCATGAGCTATCTTTGGATCGGTGCTACTTCGTTGCTTTAACATGGGACAGAGATCCAGGTCCCCTCAGCGATACATTCAAGATCAGCGACCTCCTACCTCTATTTCTGTCCGAAAATGGAGAAAACCTTTGGGATCAGATGAGGGATAGAGTGGGCTGGTTGGGATACGGAATTCTTGACAGAGAACTTGATCTTAGCGACGGCTTTCACCAGGCACTGCTTACTATGGTGCCATATCCTGAGCCGCAGTTCATCCAAGAAGGCTTCAAAGAGACTATTCCGATAAGTGAGCGTTGGGACACCTTTTCAGAGCTTACCAACAGCATAGCTGATGACATGTTCCACATATTATCCAAGCATTTCGGATCAGGGTCAACCGAACGTCTCAAGGGTAGCATCAGCATAAAAGCCGGAGGCAAGACCCTCATAAAAGTCATTCCTAGAAGAAAGGATGGAAATGGCACACTTTGTTTAGGTGTGAGTGCTAGTTGGGGCGGGTTACAATCATTGGCAAAGCTTGGCTTCGATGGCCCCTACAATATTGTAGGTCAACCCTTCATGGTCTACGAATTCCCGCCTGAAAAGTGGGAAGAGGTCAAGCCCGACATAGAAGCTCTCTTTGAAAGCTTAGCCGAGCTACTATGAAACCAGGTGATTGAATCGCGCGCTAGTTTAATCGATTTAGGGTGAAACTAATTATATATCCAAACCGATCAGATAAATTGGGAAAGTTAAAATCGCAGCAAATAAGTGAATTTGACTTTTTACATTTTCAAAATAGGGTTCCACAACTGCGGTCAGTGTTATAAAAACTAAGCAGTCTATCTTGCCCAAATGCTCTAGGAGCAAAGCTCGCAACAGATCCCTTTGAATGGCATCTATTAAACTAAATTCTATTGACAACGCAACCTTATCTTTGAACGCATCCCATTTCCATTGTTTTTCCTTAAAGATTTGCATTTCTGTTTCCCATCCTTTAGCCTTAAAAAGAGACTGAATACTATTATGCGTTGCGTTCTCGAATTCTAGTTCCCTGAGAATCTCATCAATTTCTCTTAGTAGGCCCTTTTTCTCTAAAATCTCCTTCCCATTCTCATAACTAAATCTCTTGATTTTCACCATGTTCACACTCTTTTTTTGGAAATTGCGCGCGCATTTTTCAGATTCTTTCTCTGATAGGATTCCCCCTATCCACTATATGTTATATCAACGATAAGTTAACGATACTCCATTTCGAAAACTTTATAGAGCAAACAGCCATCCTTATTATTATGCGGCCGTAGGCGGCCGTAGACCACAGTCTACGCAGGGCGGACTCTAGCCTGGTCTAGGACATCAATCGGATCAAAAGCTCGCCGAGTGTATGCCTGCCACGCTGACGACCCGGGTTCAAATCCCGGCGGCCGCACCAAAACTTTCTTTTCTAGAAGAGAACCTTCGCTTAGAGAAAACACACTGTTCGGCGTTTGATTTGGGCTCTGCTGCTGGTTTGCAGCTTGTGGCGGCTGGTTATTTGTTGGTTTGGCTGAGCAGTATTAATACCGACGTTGACGTTACTGTTTGAATTCTACCATTTCAATTGAGTGAAATATTTCCATCAAAATTCAAACAAGGCTGTATGCCTTTTGTATGGCCCTTTCTCTTTGCCTCTTGCTCACATATAAGCCCGTTTTTATGCAGGCGTCTAAGGTTTGGATATACTCATCCACGGACTTTAGGCGGTTGGCTTTCAAAGCATCGTGTAGGATCTCGGTGAACCATCTTGTTTCTATCCCACAATCTCTTGCTGCTTCTATTGCTTGTTTGTCGTTGGCCAAAAATATCGTCGTTAATTCTTTAGCCAAGGCTATCTAGTAGGCTTCTCCTAAACCCAAGCCCCTATCTATCAAGCTGTCTTTCACCTCAATGGAATCTTTTTCCTTCGGGTCTTGAAGCATCATCCATTTTTGGCGTGCTTGGGATATGGAGAAGATCTCATTTGGCGCTAGAAGACCACGGGTTTGAAGGTGAATTATGTCATGCCAAACTGCGGAGCAAACGTAAACCTTTCCATAAACATGCTCCAGCAGGTCAAGCCCTTTGATCTTCACAAGATAAATAATGGGTGTAGTGTTTGATACGGCCATGTTAATCGTCTGGGCCCCTTAAAGGAATTTTGGCCCTTCCCCTCATATAATCAAACTCTGTGACGGGTAACCCCGCCACTTCAGACGCCTTCCCAAGGGAAACCCTGCCCTCCATATACAGCTCCAAGCCAAGCCTAACCCTTTTAGGCAGAGAATCCACATACTTCCAATCGATGGGTTCCAGCAAGTCATCTTCCTTAAACCAGTACTTCTTCAACTTTAAAGCCTCATGAGCCATGGCCCTTCACACAATTGTATCCGCCAACACAACCTTAAATTCTTAACCCCTATGCCCTAATGGCACCTTGGAGCATCTTAGACTGGAAACAGCGTCTTCTTCAAAGCCGACTTTTAATTCGTAATCTCATACCATTTTTATGTACCTATCTAAGAATGTGTCTGGACAAGATACTTGAGTAGGAGAGTATTTTGCTGGAAATTAAGAATGAAGAGCCGTTAATCCGTGGCTTTCTTTTCGCCTGCACAAATAAGACAGAAAAGGAATGTTTTGAGAGATCGCTTTTTAGAACAGACTAATTCTATGGTCTCATCTTCGTCAGACAAGAAAAGGAGGCTTTTTGTTCACTGAAAAATAATTACACACGCCATCGGGGAAGATGTCATAAAGTCTGGCATTGCAATATGGACAGAAGATTTCAGCCTCACCTTTCCATTCGTGTGTCTTGTATGTCCCTGAAGCGGGATCAAAGACATACGTATTATATTCGTTCTCAAACACTTCAACAAGCCGTTTCTTGCAACAGGAACACTTAGGCGGAAGCTTCTTCATTTTGCCAAATCACCTCATTTCCGGCTCTGGAGTAGCCTTCTAGCTTTTAAGTCTTTTGTAAAAAGATCCCATCAAGTTGTCGGCCAATTAGGGGGCCTGTGAAACAACGCGAGAATTAGAGATCGGATAGATCGCGCTTATGAGGTTGGGAAACTCACAATCATACGCATTCAAGAATCTTCAGAGGTAGTTTGATTGAAAACTCCAGAGTTTGCAATAGACTTCAACTACTTCATGGACTATAAGACGTTTGAAAAAACCGTTCTCACAGCAGAGAGGTTAGGATACCATTCCGTCTGGTACATGGATCACCTAATATGGAAAGGAGAACGTCTACCCTGGAACGAAGCCGGCGCAGTACTCGAGTGCTGGACAGTTCTATCCGCAATTGCATCTGCCACTAAGAGGATCAGACTGGGACCCCTCGTCTCGTGCAACTCATATCGCAACCCTGCCTTAGTAGCCAAAATGGCCGCAACACTGGACGTCATCTCAAACGGAAGGCTAGAATTCGGCATCGGTGCAGGCTGGAAGGAGGATGAGTATCTTGCATATGGCTATCCATTTCCAAATCCGCCGACAAGGATCGGGCAGCTCAAGGAAGCGGTTCAGATAATCAAGAAGATGTGGACAGAGGAAAAACCAAGCTTCCAAGGAAAATACTATCAAATCAACGAGGCCGTCTGTAAGCCCAAACCCGTCCAGAAGCCGTACCCGCCGATCTGGATAGGCGGCGGAGGCGAAAAACTAACTCTAAAGCTTGTCGCCGAACTAGCCAACGGATACAACTGGAGGGCGACTCCTGAGGATTACAAAAGGAAACTGGAAGTGTTGAGAGAGCATTGCAGACAGATCGGTAGAGATTTCGATTCTATCAAGAAGTCCATCTGGATCCCGGTCATCATAGATGAAGACGAGAAGGCATTGGAGAAGAAGGTTCAAACCTTATCAGCCAAAGTCGAGACCACAACGTCAAGCCCAAGAGAAGCCTCCGAACACATCTCCCTCTCCAAAGAAGAATGGTTGAGCAGAAGGATAGTGGGAACCCCTGACCAGTGTGTCAAGAGGATCCATGAATACATTGATGCCGGAGTAGAGCTATTCCTCCTCAACTTCGCAGGCCTCGAGAAGGACATGAAGCTCTTTGCAGAGAAAGTGATCCCTGAATTCAGATAATCCCACACCAATTATGATTCTTGCGCGCCAAATCTCTTTAGAAACGAATTAGTAGAATGATAGCACCACAAGGCAAGGTTCGTAGGGATTGGAATGCACAGCGGAACCATGTACATTCTGTTTGTTAGGAAGCAACAGAGAATCCTAATAGAGGCAATAGTTTAGGTTGAGAAGAGTTAAGTTAGAAGTCTAGATAATTGCTCTATGATTTGTTCTTTAACTTCTCCATTAAACTCTGTAGCCATAAACGTTCCTCTCCAAGAATGCAGAAATCTCTTATCTTTCATCAGCGGTAATATAGATTCCCTAAGCTTTTCTTTATACACTTCTGGACAGGGCATTACTTCGTTGACCCTTTCTTTTAACCCTTCAGGCATTCCATTCTTCCATACTAAAGTTGCTATGTCTCTAGCATCACTCGCCCTCGCTGAAACAACTTTAAGTATAAAATAATCGAGGTATCTTGGAACCCTCACCACCATTTCCCTATCAGCCACTCTAATCCTTGTTTTCCAAGATTCGGAAACAAATTTCTTATCAATTTTCACCACATCTTTCTCAGCCCTTCCCGTGACCTCTCCTTCCATAAAATCCAATGAAGCTCTTATCGACCTTGTCCCAACTTTTATGAGTTTAATACATCTCATATATCCCGAGCCATTCTTCTTTTCAAAAGCCTCAATCGAAACATCTTTGATAAGCCATTTCTTTATTTCATCTAAATACCAGCCATTCTCCTTCCTTAGCACAAAATCACAGTTCCTAGTTGACCTTTGAAATGGGATGAAGGCTCTCAGTCCATAGCCACCTGTCAAAATGACCTTAGGGCTTTCAAAACCATTCGATTTCTTGGATAGAAATTCTATTAACTTAGCGATTTCCTCCTCTCTAGCCCTTACCATCTCAACGTATCTAGCCAAGCTCAATCACTTTCTCAACAGCCTCTTCTATTTCCCGCTTCAAGTATTCATCATTCAACCTTGACTCTTGGACATCGTACGTCCTCCGGCCAATTAATTCGTTGATCAAGTGGCAACCGTACTCTAAAGCCTGTCTAACTCTAACGTTTGTTCCACGAATTCTCTTCCAGTAGCCTCGCTTTGACAACTCTTTAGTTCTTATTCTCTTCCTATTAGAGTGCAACGTTGCGAAAGCGTCCATAAAGGCCCATCTTTGTATACACTCAATTATTGTCTCATTCATGTCCTCAACCAACAAGCCTCCAGCTTTCTTATAGTCTTTCGGCTTGGCTACGTATTCGACTTGGACGCGCCAGCTTTTTCTCTTGGCAAATTCTTCCAACGCTTTACCGTAAGACTTGTCTGAAACTTTTAATGAGTAGGCGTCTCTGTGCACAAAGTCTTGATTCCATAAAGAAGCAGCGGTCTGGCATGAAATTATCTTGAAACCCTTATCCTTCTCGAAGAAGTCCCATGCATCCCTTATCTCATCTGGAACCCAATACCAACCCCACCTTATCTTTTCGACTAAGCCAGACCTAGCTAACTTGTTCAAGTACTCCTTAGCATTAGGCTCCATTCGCTTCACATCCTCAACCTTAACCAAGCTACCGGCGTATTCTCTGCTTAAGCGTTCGTAGAAGCGCTGCAAGTATTCGACCATACCGTTCACCTTTATTATCCATTTGGCAAAGCTTACACTTAAGTGTTCACCTTTTCATACTTTTTGGCAAAATTCCGTCGTCTTAACCAAAACTTCCAAAATCTTCGCCACCAACATCAAGCACAGCGACAACTCTACCATTTTTATCGGGAACTGGAAGGGCTATCTCTGAGTTTGACCTCAGGTCACATGCGATGTGTCCTAGAAAGGAATGAATAGAAAGATTATGATCAATGCTGCGATTAAGAAAACCCACCAATACTCATAGATGAGATCCACCCAAGTCTTCTCCTTTTCGACGACGTTGAAACGTATCGCGTCACTTGTTGCACGTTCAAAGAAATCATCACCCTCACTATCTGCACTGACACTCCAGATTCCGACCTTATTCGCAACAAAGCTGATGCTGAAATGTCCCTCCGCATCGGTTTCTGCAACTTCATTTGTAGTGACCCCGTCCGGATCTGTAATTGTCAGGTTTATGACCTTTCCAGACTGCGCGGGACTGAAGCTACCTGAGATAGGAAATGCAGTGTTTTGCTGCTGATAGCCGATAGGAGACATAGAAAGGGACGACTGTGCCTTGTAATAAGTTATCACAAGCTTCGGTCGATACTCTGTTAGTTCTGCCTCACTGGAACAGAAAACTGCTGTCAGATCCTTATCTCCTGATTCCTCTGGCGTCAACAAGACTGTGAGAAGCGTATCGTTACTCTGAAGAACCCTTTCAACATCAGACTTTATGTTCCAACTGAACCAGCTATTTGAAGAATTGACTGGTTCGATATCAGTCGGTTGCTCAGACCAAGACGGCTTATTGTTCCACGTTATCTCGGTCTCCTCCCAAGAATCATCTGAACAATAGTGAACACCGATGTTGAAGGCAGCCTGTGCACCCTCAGCAAATAACGAGAGATCAGCCGACACCAGGTTGATTCCTGCGGGAATACCTGACAGGTTGAACATGAGGTAAGCAAAACGTTGTTTGATGGGGATGAACAACCATTTGTAATAATAAACTTGCAACCTCCCTTGCTCACCAAAATTATGATCGACTTCATCGCTGTCAACATAAGAATCCCTAATCGGAAATAGAGTCTTAGTGCTCATCGAAGACGACGAACAAACAAGCAACGCCCGAGGAAATATCGATACAACTATGAGAAAGAATAGAAAGAAGATCAAGACCCGTCGTCTTTCAATCATCCGCGCTCCCTCCAAAAAGCAGAGTCTTGAACTCCTGTAACGACAACATAGGCAATAGATTATCAGTTTTTCCCTTTAAAATATAGGTCTAATTGAGGTGTCTCAGGGCCTCAAGGAATCGATGAGAAAGGTAAGCCCATAGTAGATTAGAACCGCGCCCAATATCGCCACGATGACTCTGTACCATTTGTTTCCCACAAAATTCGAGCCCATCTTAGAAAAATGCGCAACGGCCGTAAGCCAAGCATAATCCATCCACACATGACAAGCGTACATAAGCACAACTCCAGGCAATGATGCAAATTCGAGCGCGAGAAGAATCAGATTTGCTCCAACGGTCAGCCACCAGATAATAAAGAAGGGATTCAAGCCAGTAAAGGCAAACCCCATCAACAGGAGACCCCTTTCTCCCAGCCCCACTGACTTAGTCTCTTCTGGCTTAGACATGAGAGAGTCGCGAATCTGCATTGCACCAAAAAAGAGGAGGACTAAGCCTCCCACAATTCCTACAATAAGCTTGACAGTCGGCTCGCTCGCAACAGTCAGGAGACCGCAGGCCAACAGCATGACAAGGGTGAACTCTACCAGAGAGTGGGCTATCGAAAACAACAGTCCGCCTTTAGCCCCAGACCTAGCACCGTAAGACACTGCGGCAAAGAACAGAGGGCCCGGGGATAACGTGCCAGAAGCAGTCATCAGAATAACTGTCGCAACGAAGTTCAGCACGTCCATAAATACCACACAATTCAAATGCGCATAATAGTCTTCCGCTTACCAAGCCTGAATCCACAAGGAATCAGAATGCAAAGCCTAGGCTTCAAACCGTTCTAATCTCTGTACAATCTGTACTAAAATCTAGTATTAAATGACATATCCTACACATACTCTCAAGGGATGACATATGAAGAAGACGGAAAGAAGAAGCATCTACGGAATCATAGTCATCCTGATCTCAGCCTGCCTAGTCATCTACAGTCTCACGAGCATTCCTCCTGCAACAGAGCACAATTTAGTAACAGCGTCTTCTTCCGTCAGCTTCGGAACAGGCTTCTTCACCAGCAACATACAGGAAATAACAGTCGTCGAAGCAAACGCCCCTCAATACACACTACCCCTAGACATCAGTCAAGTTAAAAACATAGAACCAATCAGCCGAAGGTTCAACCTGGACGGCGGCGGCCTGCAGCTCTTAAGGCAGAATGGCTTCGTCGTCATCTCACAAGGTCAATATGACCAGTTCGACGAAATATACAACCTGATCGACCAAATAGGATTCCCAATATTCATAACAGCAGACTCCATGCTTCACATCTATCACATATTCTTCGACGAGATCCTACGCAGCATCGAGGAACAATACTTTGCAGAAGACCTGAAAAAGATGATGACTGCCCTCGTCGAAAAATCCATCGATATCTATGAAACAATCCCATCCGAACAAGACTTACTAAAAGAGGCCTCAAGAAGAAACGTCTGCTTCTTCTGCATAGCCGCCAAACTCTTGGACCCAGATTTCACTATTCCACAATTCGCCAGTGACCTGGCTGAAAGCGAACTCAACCTCATTGAGGCCCATGACCAGATGGACGAGAGCCCACTCTTCAATTACACGGAGGACTACACGCAATACGTTCCAAGGGGCCACTACACAAGAAGCGAATTGCTGGAGCGCTACTTCAAAGCAGTGATGTGGCTGGGAAGAATGAGGTTCATGGCCAAGTCAACCAGCCAACCTGAACTATCAAGACGCCAAACAACCCAAGCCTCCCTGATAGTTCAAGCGTTGAACAGTCTCGCCGAAGCAAAGGCAGCATGGGAGAAGATCTACGCTACGACCAGCTTCTTCGTAGGCTACTCAGACGACCTAACAATCCACGACTATGATAAGGCTATGAAAGAGATCTACGGCACTGACTTCGAAATCACGGACCTAGAGGATACGAACAAGCTAGAACAACTCCAGGCCAAGATCGTGGAACTAAATCAAGCAAGAATCATCTCATCCCCGATCTATCCGTGGCAAAAGGAAGAACTCATAGGCTTAAGATTCATGGGCCAACGCTTCATCCCAGACTCCTACATCTTCCAAGAACTCGTCTTCGACAAGGTCGAAGACAGATTCATGCCAAAAAGCCTCGACGCCATGGCCGTCTTCGGCTCAAGAAGGGCCGAGGAACACCTGACGAGCGATGTCGAAACATACGCTGACTACGGAGAGCAGTTAAACAAACTGAAGATCGAGTTCTCCAGCCACAACATCTCAACATGGACTCAGAACCTATACTGGAGCTGGCTCTACGCGCTAAACTCAACCCTACAGGAGCCTCCTGCAGGATATCCGACGTTCATGACACAGCCAGCCTGGCTGGACGAAAAGCTGAACACAGCTCTTGGATCCTGGACAGAACTCAGACACGACACGATTCTCTACGCAAAACAGTCCTACACCGTCTTGACAGCGGCGCCAGAGCAGCCTCCCCCGGGCTACGTGGAACCCCTGCCAAATCTGTACAGTAGACTTCAGGGACTCTGCAACATGACTTTAACCGGGCTCGAAAGCCTAGGACTGCTCAACAGTAGCCACAGGGAAGGAATAACAAAGTTCAGGGCTCTACTGAGCACACTTCAGCAGATCTCGCTCAAAGAACTCAAAGGCGAAGACCTCCTCGACGAGGAGATCCAACTGATAAAGACGATCGGGTACACGTTGAGTGACATTCTGAAGGCCTTCACCCAAGAAGCCCAGAGATCGACGCTGGTAGCAGATGTGCACACCGATCCAAACTCAGGAATGGTACTGGAAGAAGGATGCGGCTACCTAGACTTCATAATCGCAGTTTACAAGGCACCAAACGGACAGTTGATAGCCACAGTCGGACCAGTCTTCTCGTACTACGAGTTCCAACAACCTATGAGCCAGAGGCTCACGGACGAGGCCTGGATCACGACGCTAAAATCCGGAGCCACTCCCCAAAGACCAGGGTGGGCAGAAAGCTTCTACTCACCTTAACCTGTTCCCCTCCAGCGACCATGAGAAGCCCGATCTACATGACTTCTATGACTTTCTGATCCATGGTGAAATCTCCAAATTCCCTCTTTACACATTTGGATTTTGTCAGTCGTGGTCGTTTTCTAAATTGTTAACACGCATTTGGGTTAGCTTTTCATTCTTGAGGTTGTCTATTGAGGAGACATCTATATGGTCGGTGTGTTTTGTCGATTTTTACCAGTCTTTTTCTTGCCAGTTTGCTCAGAGATTCTCTCACGAAATATTCTGGTTCCTCTATCGCTTTTGATATCGCACTAACGGTATTGTTTCCTTTCTTGATCTCTTCCATTAGGGTGATCTCGATCAGTTTTTCTTCTGCTCTTTTTCCAAGAGCCTTTTCAATTGGCGCTTCTATATGGTATTTTTCTCTCAGATCGATTAGTTTCTGGTAAAGTGCATTTTCCCACAATCGCCCGGTTGACGTTGATTGGTTTTGGCATTCTTGGTTTATGACATCCCAGTTTAGGCCTAATTCTGCGAGTAGCCTCATATCGTCAAGGTCTACTTCTCGTTCTGTAATTCCTTTGAAGAGGAAGAGATCTTCTTTTGCTGCCAGAAGGACTTTCAGAAATCCTTTCGCGTAAATTTCGGTTGCTCTTGACTTAATTGTAGTTGAGAGGGTGATGGCGTTGCACACTTGCCGTATAAATATGTCCCATCTAAAGCCATCTTCATTTTCAAGTATTTCGTTGGCCTGCATTTCTCTGTGGGCCTTTGTGATGATGTGAGGACTTGGGGTGTCGTACCTCAGGTCTTTCAGGGTCTTCGTCAGGATTCTGAATTCATTTGGGTTTTGCAGAATGACGTCAATGTCTTTTGTGGCTTCTTTGAGCCCGTAGA
>Ga0315314_1000231_pt1 | contig 72679 bp, 52 predicted proteins | sample TDP9_MG_FD_203631 | JGI IMG/M metagenome (GOLD analysis project Ga0315314, IMG submission 203631) | Freshwater sediment microbial communities from Lake Towuti, South Sulawesi, Indonesia - TDP9 | ecosystem: Environmental > Aquatic > Freshwater > Lake > Sediment | place: Indonesia: South Sulawesi...
CTTTGGTCAGGGTTTTAATAAATCTCTGTGGTTTCATGCCGATAATCTCCTGATTTTGTTTTCATTATCAGAAGTTTCATCGGCAAAAGGCACTTATTGTCTAAAAACTTTTTACAGATAGCTTAGAATTTGCGGATATATTCAGAGAAAACGACGCCGATTTAATCTCTCTCCAAGAAGCCATCGATACATCCACCGCCGCAGGCCGATTGTTTTACACCATGGTAGCGGCTATGGCCCAGTGGGAGCGGGAAGAGATTGCCGACCGGGTGGCAGCTTCTGTCCCCATAAGGGCAAGGATGGGCAAGCCCTTAGGAGGACAGGCCCCATTTGGTTATCAATGGAGAGACCACAAATTGGTTCCGAACCCCGAAGAAGCTCCGATGCGAAAACTAATCTACGAGCTGTTCTCCGAGCACCGCAGGAAAAAGACGGTAGCTCGTATCCTTAATGAGCGAGGCTACCGGACCCGAAAAGGGGCAGAATTTTCGGTTACCACAATCGCCAGACTTTTAAGAGACCCCAGCGCCAAAGGTGTCCACAGGGCCAACTACACCAAAAGCCAAGGAGACAGGAGAAATTGGGCTCTAAAACCTGAAAGCGAATGGGTCTTGACCAGGGTAGAGCCTATCGTCTCTGAGGAGCTTTGGGAGCAGTGCAACCAGATACTCGATGAGCAGAAGTCAAAGTACAAACGGCCAGCCCGCAAGGCGGTGCACCTATTCACCGGATTTGCTTATTGCAGCTGCGGAACCAAGATGTACGTGCCCTCTAATTCGCCCAAATATATCTGCTATAAGTGCCGGAACAAGATCAGCGTAACCGACCTGGAAAAGATTTTTCACGAAGAGCTAAAAAGCTTCTTTTTCTCCGGGGAAGAAATTGCCAAGTACCTGCAGCAGGCAGACGATGTGATCAAGGAAAGACAACAGCTTTTGACCGCTTTGGAGCAAGAAAGGCGAGATCTGATAAAAGAGATGGATAGGACCTTTGAATTGTACCAGCAGGACCAGATATCTGTGCAGGGCTTTGGGGAACGCTACCGGCCTATGGAAGAGAGGCTGAATCAACTGAAAGAAGAAACTCCTAAGTTGGAGGCTGAGATTGTCTTCCTCAAAAGTGAATACGACTCCAGTGACGAAATCCTCAGCGAAGCACAAGATCTTTATTCTCGCTGGCCGAAGCTAAACCGCGAAGAAAAAAGAGCGATTATTGAGAGTATAACCGAGAAAATCACTATAGGCAAAGAAGATGTGACGATAAACCTGTGCTACCTGCCCTCTCCTTCTGAATATATGGCAGAAAGGTCACGCAGCCACTGCGATTGGTAAATCTCGCACCGGGCTTGTCTGCTCCTTCAAGAGCGGCATTTCCCAGAATGTTTATCACCTTGTTGTCGGCCAGGTCCTCCGCCGTTGTGCCTGCATAACCACGAACCACCGTCAGCGTATTGCTGTTGATACCCGTAACGAGCATTAATTCTTCGCTGCCTTCTACCTGAATCTGGTCTCCCACGCGAAACCTGCTGCCGTTGTCAACTACAAAGTCGGTGTCGGCACTCGGGTCGGTATAGGTGCTGTCGTTGATAGCATCCTTGTTAGGCAAAAGTTCATCTTCAAGCCACTCATGATGTGTGCTCATCGCCTCTCTCATCGGGTCACCAAGAGCATCCAGCAAAGGCGTCTCATAAGGCGAAATTATCCCTATCAAATCCGATACATCCTCAGCCAGTTCCGGCAGAGTTGTACCTCCTGAATAAGTTGCTTTTCCTGTAAAAGCCATTTTTTGATTCTCCTTTATTTGCTTTTGTCATTCCTGCAAAACCTATCCTGAGCAACATCGAAGGAGCAGGAATCCATTTTTTTTCTTCTTTGATATACGTTAAATGCTGTACCCTATAAGAAATTTCTTCGCAGTTTCAAATACTCCTGCAAATCTGTTCGATTTCCTGTAGTTGCCGCCTTCTTAGCCGCCCTTTCGAGGATTGTCTGATTGTTTGTTCCGCCATAGGCGGATTCCCTAGCTCCTGCAGTCTTTTTTGTTCTCACAGTTCTACCGACATTGCCGAACAGATATTGCTTTTCATTTTTCAACTGCTCAATTACACCGTCCAAATCCGCTTCCGTTTGCCCTTCCATTTTGGCTTTGGCAAGCAATACAGCCGTTTCCATATCAACTGTCCCCGCAGCAGCTAATTTGCGAGTTAGTTTCTGCTCAGTCTGAATGTCGCTCAATTGTTCAGACATCGTTGCTATTTGCGATTTTGCCTCTGCCAGTTGCTCCATCAAAGATTCAACCTTTTTTTCAGCACTCTGTGCCCTCTTTCGATAGCGGATCGACTCTGTCACTGGAACAAGTTTCATATTGTCATTGTCACTTGCTCCCGTTATGTCTTCTGACAAAACATCTTGTGTCTCAATCGGACTCATAAAACCTCCTGATATGTCATTCCCTCACAAACGGGAATTCACCGTTCAAAATGTCAACTTTCTCTCGTGACCTCATAGCCTAATTCTCTGAGCACCTGCTCAGTCGGAACACCCAGCTCTTTTTTAATCTGGGCCTCTTTTAGTTTCTCCATCACATTTTCAGGCAGTGGGCTGGAAAAAACGATATCGACCTCTCTGTCCACCTCGGAAGTCTTATAAATGTTAGCCGTGTCGAGTATCGCCAGAACCATCCTGCAGATTCTTTTAAGCCCGTCGCTGTAAGTGAATTTCTTACGCTCGTTCTTTGAGAGCATTCCCATAAGCGTTAGTCGAAGGGCCACCGCACTTGTAAGGTTGCCGAGCTTATTCTTCAGAACCCCCGCCACCACCGGTGTTACCCCGCTGGCCTTGTCCAGTGCTTCTCTGATTTCAGCAATGTGCAGACCCTCGCTTGGCGTTGCCATATCTCCCCCGAATTCTTCAATAGTCGCCTCCGGATTGTCAGTGTACCACATCCTGCCGGGTGAAATGGGCTTATCCTCAAAACCTTCTATCCCTTTACCCAGATACATCTTAAACGACTGGAACGTAATCCTGCTCGCTCTGTCGCTCAATCTGGTATTCAACTCGTCCTGTAGCGGTATTAATGGCTCGACGTCGCTTAGCCCCTCATAGTAGTATGGCTGAGCAATGTTCTGGATATGCACCACCGGAAGAAAACCCCACGGCAATTGGGCCTGACCAACAAGCTGCTTGTCTTCATATCTCTGCCAACCAGCAGCAGAAGTAATCTCCGTCACCGCAATTATTTGCCGACTATTACTGCTTCGTTTACCGCTGGAGAATATTCTTGATAGAAATGAGTTTTTCTTACTTAGTGCGTTTTTCTTCTGGTAAAAGTGCTGCACGTAATATCTTATCTTTTTATAGTCGTTTTCATCCAGAATAGGCAGCGCTCTCGGTGCCTCAATCAGTTCAAGGCCGATTGTCTGTGCCAATTTAAGCACATCTTCAAGAGACCCCGCTTTGTGGGAAGCCGGTGAGAGGGTTTGGGCTTGTCCCCGCTCGTAGTTGGCGGGGGAGGAGGAGGAAATGCGTTCGAGAAGCTCATCGCCAGGCCTGACGAAACAATCGACAAAACCATAAACACTTCCAAGCACTGCCATATCCTGGAAAAATCCGATAGCGCCGTTGGCCGCAAACAGTGCCTTTAATATCGCCTCAATTTCTGCACGTTTTTGGCCATCTGGCGATTTCGAAACAAAACTAATCGGTTTACCGAACAAAAAGTCCACCGCTGCGTTTATTCGCCAGGCAATATCGTTCTCAATTACTACTTCTTTTCGTTGCACTTCGTGGGCACACCTCGCACCGAAGACGCCCACCTGTCCACTGTGTACAAGCCCTGTTATTCTCGCAGGAAGTCCATATTCTTGTGCTTGCACATAGCACCGCCCCGATTCATTCACCTTTCTGTCGCAGGTGCCGCTGCCGTGTATTTCCATCTTGGGGTTCGCGTAGTATTCCCACAGCTTCTCAAAGTGCCCTCGAACATCAATCGACTGTTCATCAACAAGCCACTCAATGTAATCAGCTTCAAGTTGCTCATCTTGAAAGATATCAAGGTCAAATCCCATACTTAGAACTCCCTTTTTTGAGTCGGTGGTTAAATAATTACCAATTACCATTAACCGGATGCAAGGTGCCAATCACTGCTGCCATAATTAGAGCCATCTGCACGTTTGATTCGAAAATTGCGGGATTTTTAAAGAGAGCTTTTTTCGCAAGTGCTTTTGTAGAAAAGAATAAAAAAATATCTTAAAATTCCCATTTTTGTTTTTAGGTATCAGCGTTTTTGATTGAAAATCGTGCTGTTTTACCATGTGTCTGTTAGGTATGAGTCTAAGCTGGATAGGTGCACAGCTTTCGCAGAACATTTTTTCTGACAATATCTTTAAACCAGAACTGGCAGGTGAAGACAAAAGAGATTAGTAACTCAAGGGCAAAGAATGCAATGACGGTAATTTCAAGGCTCGCGTGAGGTTAATTGGTGATTGATTAATCGATTACCCTACGCTCATCACTTAACTAAGCAATGCTTTCGCAAGAATCAATTATTGAGTGGTTTTCACTCGCTATCTTCCTTCTGTAACAGCTCAATAATCTCAGCTTTTGTGGGCAGCGCCTCAGTCGAGCCAAACTTTGTGCAGGCTAAGGCACCTGCCGCCGAGGCGAATTTAACCGCTCCTCTTACATCGTTCTCTACAGCGTAGTATGCAGCCAGCGCGCCTGCGAATGCATCTCCACTGCCGGTCTGGTCCACAAGCTCCACGTCAAAACCCGGAATCTGGTCGGCGCCGCTTCTGTCAACGACCATGCATCCTCGCTTGCCCATCGTTATAACAGCAGATTCAACACCGCGAGCTACAAGGTCAGAACCGATAAGCTTGGCAGTACGAACACTGGCAGCAAAATGGTCGGTAATCTCCGCCGCCTCATAAAGATTAGGTATCAGAATATCGACTGAAAAGTACTCGATGGGCAGGTCGCTGCTTTCCTGGACTTGTTGCTCTATCGGTCTGGCAGGATTGAGAATGACCTTTGTGCCGTGTATCTTTGCACAACGAACAGCGGCCACAATCGCTTCCTGTGGCAATTGGCCGTGAATCAAACACACATCAGCTTTAGAGATAATCTGTTCAGCAGCATCAATATCACGAGGTTGTAAGGCGCTGTTAGCGCCGCTGTAGTAACAAGCGGCGTTTTCGCCTGCGGCATTTACCATAGTTACAACAACACCAGTATTCTTGGCCTCAGCCGTATATACAAATTCAGTCTTGACATTGAGCTCTGCAAGCCTTGCCTTAGCCATCTGAGCAAATGGGTCCCCCCCGACTTTGCTGATAAGATGAACCTCACAGCCGCATAACGCAGCTTCCACTGCCTGATTTGGTCCAGGACCGGTAGCTGTGTATGAAAGAGCAGTACCAATAACGCTCTGTCCAGGCGATGGGATTTGGCTGCACCTTATCGCCATATCAACATAGGTACCGCCAACTACAACTATCTCGGGACTCCTTCCTGACATAATATCCGTTACTCCCCGTCTTTCGCAAAATTCCTTTGGGCACCATTTTGCCGTCCCTATAGTGTGGGACAATACAAGATTCCTTTCGAAGCTCCAGTATAACTGCTCGGCTTCTCAATGCAAAACTTTTTAGGACAATATCATGCAAAGTTTTTCTCGATGGAAAGCTGGTTATTACTCATCTTGTTCAGTCTGCCGCCGATAACAATTGGAACTGCCTGGGCATAAATGTCTGTCATTAGACCGGAACTCCAACCACGGCCATACAAAGCACACTTTCTTCTATGCCATCAATATCCAAAATCGCATTATCCAGGTCATCATATAAAGCTCCAACCTCACAACCGCCGAGATTGAGACTGACAGCCGCCAATGCTAAATTCTCAGCGATATGCCCGGCATCAAGGTAAATATATCTGTATGCCTGTTGGCCATACTTCCACTTACAGCGCTCAAAGATAGCCGACCATATAAAAACCGCTGCGGCCGTCGCAAGCATCCCTTGGCTTAAAGCCGCCCTGGCAATCTGCCGGCGAAAATCACCCTGCTTTAATTGCTCAAGCTGATGAGCCTTGACAGAGCAGTGATAAACTCCCGCTTCTAATTCACTTACATTGTTGGCAACCACATAGGTCTCTATCGGGTAAAGAGCTCCTGCCGATAGTGCTGTGCGAAATTCATATCTATCCTCGATACGCTGAATACCTATCGAGGCCCAAAGCAGATACGAAAGCTGGTCTTTGCTAATCAGTCTGGTCTGGAAATCGCGAACGCTCTCTCTTTGCTTTAGCGTCCGGTCTAAGCTTGCAGCCTGAGCCGGTTCAAAATATGAGAGCTTTATCTTTTGCGCTTCCGGATATCCCTTATACAAGGATGGTTTAGCATCCAAAAAAAGGTTGTGTTTCGGCATCCTACTCGGCTCGTATTTTGTTTCCTGCTGAAATTTATCACCTATACAGCTCATTTTCACACCTTTGTCTGCAAAGTTATCCTAAGTACGGACGGTTTGCAAACTGTTCCTACGTCAAACCTACTTATCATCGCAGGAAAATATCGTAATTCAAGCCCTAACCCAAATTTTATGTACGGAGTTCTTTTCCATAACATCTCCTACCTCTGCAAAGTTCATACAGCATAAGATTTTATATGAGTGGGAAATTTGTCTCTTCTGTTACCTGTAAAGAGCAAGAAGCCGGAAAATGTGGAAAATCATCAAGATGTTTGATAATTTTATAATTTTTGAAAAATTTTGTAAAAAATAAGACAAAATACTTGACAATGTTAAATAATATGTTAAAATATAGCATATGTTAAGTATTTATATAACAAAAAGTGTCAGGCAAACTGAAATAACGATAACTTAGCGCTCGTTTAAAGAGATATTGACGGATCAACATTCCTGCAGAAGCAGGATTTCAGAGTTGAAATAATGGATTCCGTAACAAAGCTTGCCCTAAGCAAAGACAAATGGGTGCTGAATGGTTGAAAGTCAACGATGAAAAAAATTCACACAAATATATCACAGAAAACGCAGGAAGCCAAAAATCGTTATCGAGACGAAATCGACCTACTACGGGGCAGGCTGAACCTTCTAAACGGAAAAGACAAAGTCCTGATGACAATGTATCTGGAGAACGGCAATAGCTTTCGACAAATAGCCCTACTGACCGGTATTAGCGATACAAGTATCGCCCGAAGAATAAAGGGACTTACAAAACGACTCATAGACGGCCAATACATACTCTGCCTGCGGAATTGTGACAAATTTACCAGAGAACAGATGACCATCGCAAAGGACTAATTCCTGACAGGACTATCAATGAAAAAAATCGCCATAAAACGGCACCAGAGTTTTTATCACGTTCGCGAAACTGTGAAAAAAATACAAAGTATCCTGAAGGACAACAGATAATGTAATACGAGGTACGAGTTATGCCAACGTATGGCGTTTCAAAAAGTTTCAACTGGCAGGGAACAATTACCGACAAGGTTGCCTTAGTCTGCAGGATGTTCGGCTTAACTGTGGACGGACTCACTGAAAGACGTCTCAACCATAACTGTCAATTGGAAATAAATGACGGTAACATCGTCTATATAACAGGTCCATCGGGGGCCGGCAAAAGCGTTCTGCTGAGAGAGTTGGAAAAATCCATCCCCGCCTCGGACAGGATGAACCTTGCCCGAATAAAACTGCCGAGCGACAAAACGCTAATCGACTGTATTGAAGGTAATCTGCTGAGAAGCCTTAAAATGCTCAGCATCGCCGGGCTGAACGATTGTTTTTGTATTCTCAATCAGCCTTGCAATCTCAGCGAAGGCCAAAAGTACCGCTTTCGCCTGGCGATGGCATTGGCAGCAAAAAAGAAATTCATCTTCGCAGATGAATTCTGCTCCGGATTAGACCGCATTACCGCTGCGGTGATTTCATATAATGTCCACAAGTTCGCAAAGCGTACCGGAACGATATTTATTTTGGCCTCAAGCCATGATGACATCCTCCTCGATTTATCACCAGACGTTCTGGTCGTAAAGGAATTATCAGGCCCTACACAGGTTATCTATAAGCAGGCAGGCAAATGAAAATTAAGTACATTCAACTGGAAAGCAAAGTGTTTTTGACAGACTTGGATTACATCACAATGTCTCATGCCGAAAGAAGTGTATATTGCACTTTAATCTTTTATCTTACTTTCAACAATGGTAGATACGAATATAAACCATCAGCTCTGAGCAAACTATGACATTGCGAAAGTGTCGAAGAATTCGAGCAAATCTGGCAGAACATTTCCAAGAAGTTTCAGACACGCAACGACGTGATTAAACATAAACGTGTAACAAAAGAATTAACAAAGGCAAAGAAATTCATACAACACCAGCGCAAGGCTGAACTTGCAAGCGCAAGAAAAGACAACAACAGTTGAACCACGGTTCATCCGGTGCTACATTGACGGTTCAACCAACAAAACCAAAAAACATAAACGAAAAAGAAAAGAAAGTGAATACGAATACGTTTACGAAAGAGCAATCTCTTCCTTCTTTCAATTCACTTCGAGCACTTTCTTTCAACCAGGTCCTTATCAGAATTATCAAGCTCTGCAATCAGTCCTACCGCACCTGCTTTCACAATATTACAAACCAGCCTATGGCCGGCTGTGCGACAGACCGTTTCAATGAGGAAATCTTCAACAGGGTCCCGGACTAATCCAGAGAGGCCAGAACCGACCGAAACCCGCCGTTGTCTTCATCGCCCTGCTAAAAAAGGAATTAGGCTATAGACCCGCAAGGAAAGCCGGCTTTTAGCGGTGAGTGTATAGAGTATCTTTCAGATTTTAAACTTCAGATTTGTGGGTGTTTCCCCCCCCAACGAAATGCGGGAACATCTCAATCAAAACCGCTGATACCTGCAAGTAAAAATCGAAGTTTTTGAAAAATTTTTTATTCATTTCTACATAAGCACTTATGTGGATTGGCCATCTGAAAAATCCATCAAATTTCGCATCAAATACGCAGATAGCTCTAATAATTATGGGGGGGAAGGCTAAACAATTTACTATATTACTCGACCATTTGTCAGGGTATTCAATCTGAAAACCCACAAAGCAAAAAATGAAAGAGTGCTCTGTTTGCAGAAAGTTACAAATTGTCCCAGGCTGTTTGGATGATTACAAGCAGCTTGCACATTATCACTACCGCGATAGTCGGCTAGGACCGTTTGAGCGCATCTTTGCTTTGAAACCGGTAGAGAGGACGCTACATACAAAAGCCGTGGGAGTTATAGTTTACTCGATGCCGGTTCCGGGGCTGGAGCTTCGAAATGTTGCTACGAATAATTTTTTTGTTGGCTTCGACAGGAGCACACGGTTGGCGCTTATCAACAAGAACATTCGCTGTATCAGCAGAGTCGTTATCGAGCCCAGGTTCCGTGGGCTGGGTTTAGCGAGCCGATTAGTGCGACAGACTATGCCAAAAATGAATGTGCCCGTCATCGAGGCCATGGCGGTGATGGGAATGGTCAATCCGTTCTTTGAAAAAGCGGGAATGACTGCTTACACGGCGAAGTTGCCTGCAAGATGTGTTCAGCTTATAGAAGCGTTTAGTATGGTCGGGATAGAAGACAAAGAGCTTATCGACGCAGAAAATGTACAGCGAAAGCTCTCCGGATTAGACAACGCCCAGGCCGAATTCATTGAGCGCCAAATCAGCTCTTTTCTGCAGAGCTACGGCTGCCGCCGGAATATGCAGAACGGCCCAAAGAGAATAAGATATATATTGAGCAAGCTTACCGACAAGCCTGTCTATTACATCTGGTTCAATCCTATATTCGATGCCGGATGCTGGAGCGAAGCAGAAGTCCGCCTATGATGTAAAGCACACTTCCATCAGGTATGACGGGTTCGTCGAAAATCGAAAAAAGAGAATCGTTAATGCGAGTAACGAGAATCGAGAATCGAGTATCAAAGATAGCACTTGACAAGCTCGTTGCTCATCCGGACAACCCTAACCGAATGAGCAAGACCAACTTTGCAAAGCTGGTTCGCAATATAGAGCGGACCGGCCGATATGAGCCGTTGGTGGTTCGGCCCTGCCCGCAGAAAAATTGTCATTCCTGTGCAAGCAGAAGTCCGGATGACAACAGAAAGTCATGTTTTCAAATAATCAATGGCCATCATCGCTGGCAGGCTTTGCGAGAGCTCGGCTATAAAACTGCTGACGTAATAGTATGGGACATCGACGACCGGGACGCAGACATACTGCTTGCCACGCTCAATCGTCTTGGTGGCTCGGATATCCTTGAGAAGAAACTGGCACTGCTGAAACGGCTGAACCAGCGAATGGAAATCGGCAAGCTCGCAAAACTTCTGCCGTTCCGCACAGGCCAGATTGAACGTTTAGCCGAATTGACGATTTCCAATTGCCGAATGACTGTTGAGAATCGCAAACCAAAATTTCTAAATCCGCTGGTGTTCTTCGTAAATGACAAGCAGCAAAAAACCATCGAGAACGCACTATCGCTCGCACGAGTCCAGTCCCAATTGCCATCCAGTAAAAGAACCAGGGCCGCACATGACGGGGAGGCGGCCAGATTGGATTCAATTAGTTCTGGAAAAGCCGCAAAAAATGCAGCGGCTCTTGAATATATAGCCCAACATTTTCTAAACTTAAAACATGAAACAAAGCCGCAAAATAACTATTGACAATTGAGAATTGATTATTGACAATTGGTTATCGAAAAAAAGTTGGCATTTGCAATCAAATTCATCTTTCACCTCCTTCATGCTTTCGCAAGAGAGCAGTAGGGCTATGGAGAATGAATAGTAAACAGTCAACAGAAAATAGTCAAAGTAATGAGGTTGCGCAATGGCAAAGAAAAAAAAGCTCATCAAAGGCCCGTGGTCATGGACGAAGGATGATATTAAGCTGCTCAAAAAGCTATATCCGCACGGAAACACAAAGAAGATAGCTGAGCGGCTTAATAGGCCTTTGACTGCCGTCAGACAAAAAGCGTACGATATCGGGATTAAAACGGACGTGTACCGCTATTGGTCAGAAGGCGATATGAAACTGCTTGCGAAAGTTTACCCGAACACAATAACAGAGGAACTGGCCGAGCGACTTGGCCGGTCTGCCGGCTCCGTAAAAACCAAAGCACGACAACTGGGTCTAAGAAAAACAAACAGCTATCTCAAAGCCATCAAATCTCGTCCTCGCAAGCGACGCAAGAAAAAATCCTGAAGTCCACTATAGTTAATTGATGAGTGGTTAATTCGTTGATTCTGTCAACCTTCTGTATCTCATAACTTACTCACCGATTAACAACTCACTACTAACACCCAATATGAGGTGGATTTTTTTGTCTAAACGGTTTATTATCGACAGGCCCAAACCATTCAAGACGACCCAGCCGTCTATGTCAGATAAGGGAGCTAAGGAACAGATGCCAAAGGCAAAACAATTGACTAAAAGACAGCTTGAGGTAATAAAGGACCTGTTCAATGGCGAGCTTGATGAGCAGTCCGTTCTGGATAAGCATAAAATAGGTAGAACCCTCTATAACAAAAGGCTTGAAGACGAGAATTTCATTGAGCAGTTCGACAGGCGAATAGCCGAAGCCTATCGCCAGAGTGCTGTTTTACTCGCAAAGTATGCTCCCCTGGCGGCGGCAAAGCTGATTCAGCTTACCGAATCCGATAAAGCCGAGACCGCTCGCAAAGCCTGTTTAGATATAATTCAATCAGACCCAAGATACAGGACTCAGGACTCAAAAACCCAGGCTCAAAACTCAGGCCCGGAGTCCGAAGCCTGTGGTCTTGAATCTGTCTCTATTACTGAGCAGACCGCCAGCAGATTGTTAGCCGTCTTGGCAGAAGAAGGGAACGACTAATAAGCTGTAATCGTGGACGGCTTGCAGACCTTATTATACTTTTTGGGCTAAAAAAGTATAAATAAGAATTCGCAAGTTATACGAACGTATAATAAAATGTCATTTGTTGTCTATCAGCAGATACATCAACAAGACAAAAGCGGAAAATATGAACAAATCTGACTACATACGCAATTATCAGCTAAATCGCCGGGATTTTCTAAAAGCCCTCGGTACAACAGCAGCATCACTCACAATCTCCTGCTATGCGCCGGCCATAGAGCAAACAGCTCACAGCCCGAATATACTTTTGATTCTTGTCGATGACCTCGGCTACGGCGACCTGTCAAGCTACGGCGCAAAAGATATGAAAACCCCCAACATCGACAAGCTCATCGCATCCGGTATGCGGTTCAACAACTTTTACGCCAACTGTCCTGTCTGCTCACCGACACGCGCATCGCTCTTGAGTGGCAAATACCCTGACCTTGTCGGAGTCCCGGGCGTAATCCGCACACACCTGACAAATAACTGGGGCTACCTTGCTCCGCAGGCGGTACTGTTGCCGAAGCTGCTTAAACCTGCTGGCTATCACACCGCAATCATTGGTAAGTGGCACCTCGGCCTGGAATCGCCAAATACGCCGAACGAAAGAGGCTTCGACCACTTCCACGGCTTCCTCGGTGATATGATGGACGACTACTACGACCATCGGCGCCACGGCAATAACTATATGAGACTCAACAACAAAGAAATCGACCCGAAAGGTCACGCCACCGATTTGTTCACACAATGGGCTATCGACTATATTCGTCAGCACTCCGGCTCCGGACAGCCTTTCTTTTTGTATCTTGCCTATAACGCACCGCATACTCCAATCCAGCCGCCGGCTGACTGGCTCCAGCGCATCAGGAATCGCCAGCCCAACATCGCTGACAAACGCGCACATCTCGTTGCACTAATCGAACATCTCGACGATGGTATTGGCAAGGTGTTTACCACTCTAAAACAGTCCGGCCTGAGCAACAACACCCTGATTATCTTTACCTCCGACAACGGCGGCCAGCTTAATGTCGGAGCTAACAACGGGCCTCTAAGAGCAGGCAAGCAGGATATGTATGAAGGCGGCATCCGTGTGCCGATGTGCGCCGCCTGGCCGAACAGAATAAAACCCGGCTCACAAAGCGATTGCGTCGCCCTCACTATGGACCTGTTCCCGACTATCTGCGAAGTGGCGGGTGCTGATATAACTTGCAAGATTGATGGCCGAAGCATCCTGCCGACTCTGCTCGGTAAAGACCGGCCTACCGAAGACCGCTTCCTGTTCTGGGTGCGTCGGGAAGGAGGCAATTATGGTGGACGAGCCTATTACGCTGCTCGCTATGGTGACTATAAGCTCGTTCAGAATAGTCCCTTTGAACCGCCGCAATTGTATAACCTCAAGGACGACCCACAGGAGCAGCATCCCCTGGACAAAAAGCACAAAATGTATCGGAATCTCTTTGCCGCTCTGCGCAACCATATTATTGAAGCAGGCGCTGTTCCCTGGCAGAAATATCCACTTGAATGAAAAAGCCTTTAAGGCTTCTAATAAAGCAAATGTCTGCTTTTATCGTCATCATAAACCACTCATTGTTCTTGAGAATAAACTCTATGAAGGATATGGCCGATAAAAATAATATATGTACGGTGGTATCATAAATCCGGGAGACAATGGTAAAATGAAAAATAGAACATCTATTCTAAGCACGTTGTTATTTGTAATTTTACTCCTTTTGTTTGCTTCTGCAGCACGAACACAAACTATGCTTATCGAGGCCGAAGCATTTACCAACCTCGGTGGCTGGGTCGTTGACCAGCAGTTTATGGACCAAATGGGTTCGCCGTACCTTTTGGCTCACGGCTTAGGTCAGCCGGTCAAAGATGCCACAACAGCAGTATCGTTTCCGGCAGCCGGAACGTACCACGTATGGGTGCGCACACGCGATTGGGTAGCACCCTGGAAGGCTCCGGGCGCTCCAGGCAGATTTCAACTACTCATCGATGGTGTACCACTCAAAACAATCTTTGGCACCGAGGGTGCAGAATGGCACTGGCAGTCGGGTGGGACTGTTAAGACAGCCAATCAGCAGACCACTGTTGCACTGCACGATTTGACCGGTTTTGAGGGCCGATGCGATGCGATTGTCTTCACTACCGAGACTGACTTTACTCCCCCAAATGAAGGCGAGCAAATGGCTGTCTTTCGTCGAAAAGCACTGGGCCTACCTGATGCGCCGAGAGACGCCGGCGATTTTGACCTGGTCGTGGTCGGCGGCGGAATAGCAGGAACCTGCACAGCCGTCTCGGCGGCAAGGCTCGGCTTGCAGGTAGCGCTGATACAGAACCGCCCCGTACTCGGCGGTAACAACAGCTCGGAAGTCCGCGTCCATCTCGGAGGCGATATTAACCTTCCGCCTTATCCAGCATTAGGCAACATCGTCAAGGAGCTCGACTCCGGACACCAGGGAAATGCAAGACCGGCTTCGTTCTATGACGACGACAGGAAGCTAAGCATCGTACAGGCGGAGAAAAATATTCATCTGTTTCTTAATATGCATGTGTTCAATGTTCAAATACAGGGCGACCGCATCGTTGCAGTCATTGCCAAACACATAATAAACGGCAGCGAGTTACGCTTCCGTGCGCCTTTATTTGCAGATTGTACTGGCGATGGCACCATCGGTTATCTGGCCTGCGCAGATTATCGTATGGGACGTGAAGGCAAAGAACAGACCGGCGAATCTATGGCGCCGCAAAAGCCCGACAAGCTCACTATGGGTGCCTCCGTAATGTGGTATTCAACGCAAACCGAACATCCCACAAGTTTCCCGGATTGTCCCTGGGCTCTGCACTTCACCGAGGAAAGCTGTCAGCACGCCACCAGGGGAGACTGGGATTGGGAAACCGGACTGAACCGAGACCAGATTACCGAGTTTGAGTATATCCGTGATTACTCCTTTCGGGCCATTTATGGCAACTGGGCATTTCAGAAAAACCAAAGTCGCAATAAAGACAAATATGCAAAACTAAACCTCGATTGGATAGCTTACATCGCTGGCAAACGCGAATCGAGACGACTGCTTGGGGATGTAATACTGCAGCAGCAGGATATCCAGGGGCGAAAGACATTCCCTGACTCCTTCGTAACCAGCACCTGGTCGCTCGACCTGCACTACCCTGACCCCAAAAACTCCAAATACTTCCCTGGCGAAGAATTCCGTACAACCTACATACATCCCGGAATCAAACCGTATCCGATACCGTACCGATGCCTGTATTCGCGTAATATCAAGAACCTGATGATGGCTGGCCGCTGCATCAGCGTTACCCACGTGGCCTTAGGTACGGTCCGCGTCATGAGAACCGCTGGTATGATGGGCGAGCTTATCGGTATGGCTGCCTCGCTGTGTAAAAAGTACGACACTGACCCGCGTGGCGTTTATCAGAACCATTTATCCAAGCTCAAACAATTAGCAAGACACGGCGTCGGAAAGCTCAACGAAACAGACGATGAGGCCTACAGGCAGGCCGCAGAGAACGGCCGGCTTGCAAATGAAGGTTATATTCGATGCCAAAACTTCGTCAAGGGCTGGCTCCAGCACGCCGACCCTAAAACACTCCTCATTCCCAGAAACTTAGACCGGGACAAAGACATCTGGAACGCCGAGGACTGCGCCGCTGACAATTACCCATTTATGGTCCTTACCGCAGCCATTACCGACCCGTCTCTTTTCCAAGGTCGAATGCTCGATATGCTTCGGGCCGAAACCATACTCACATCACGTATCGACAGTCTGCCCGATACATACTCTTTTTCCAAGGAGGGCTTCCTTCATCAACAACCTGATATGCCCCGTATCATCTTCGGCTCATCGGAATATATCAAAGACGGCCTGTTGCCGCTCACTGAATGGCTCGGCCCAAGCCCCTGGTCGCAAAGGTTGCTTAACATACTTGACGACTTGTGGAAGTATGCACCCGTTGAAACAAATTACGGAAAAATCGTCTCACGCAGCCAGGAAATCAATGGTGAAATGCTCCAGACCTTATCTCGAATCTACTGGATGACCGGCGAGAAGAAATATTTATATTGGGCCATCCGCCTTGGGGACTATTATTTGTTGGATAGGCACCACCCAACAAGAGACGAAAGCAGCCTCATGCTACGCGACCATGGCTGTGAAATTGTCTCAGGCCTGTGCGAGCTATATGCGACGGTTAGTTTTGCAATGCCGGCCAAAAAGAGAGACTACCAACAACCCCTTCACGAAATGCTCGACCGCATCCTTCAGGTCGGCCTAAACGAGCACGGCCTGTTCTACAATTCCATCAATCCCAAGACCGGCTGGCACGATAAAGGTCTAACCGATACCTGGGGTTATAACTTCAACGGCTATTACACAGTGTATCTCATAGACAAAACCGAGGCATACCGCCAGGCCGTTCGCAGAACACTTATCAACCTGAATCACTACTACAACTACAGCAATTACAAGTGGGGGGGCGCCGACGACTATGCGGACTCTATTGAAAGCGCTATTAACCTTTACAATCGTGAACCTATTGACTCGGCTGCTCAATGGATGGATGGCGAAATAAAGGTTATGTGGAACATACAAAAATACGATGGTGTCATTGAAGGATGGCACGGCGACGGCAACTTCGCCAGAACTACCATTATGTACTGTCTCTGGAAAACTCAAGGCCTGACTATCAGCCCCTGGCGGGAAGATGTCATTTTAGGAGCCGTTCAAGATGGCGATGCCCTCAAAATTTCCATCAGTGCCAAGAGAGACTGGAAAGGAAAAATTATCTTTGACAGCCCGCGCCATCAAACGATTATGAAGATGCCGCTTGACTGGCCGAGAATCAATCAATTCCCGGAATGGTTCACGGCGAAAAACGAAAGTAGCTATGCCGTTCACAACCTGACATACAATTCTAAAACAATATATACGGGCAGGCAATTGCAGGAGGGTATTACGATGCATCTAAAGCCGGGCATCGAACAACACCTGCTCGTGCAGACTTTGGCGGGGCCGGTCGGGCCGTAACTACGACAAAAAAGCTCAACTACACATGGATGAAGGGATATTTGTGCCAGTGCGTCTTGCGCTCTGCTTGAAACTGACAATTCAGGGGGTATAGTAATGACAAAACTAACTTTTTCTCAACCTTCCAACGACTGCACTTGCATAACCCCACTTCTTGCTTCCGCAAGAAAACGGGGAGGGGCAAGCGGCATCAAAAAGGCAGCTCAAATTTACGCCGAACTTCGGCGGACCCGGCCGAGCAAAAGGCGGGACCTTAAAAATTATGTCAAAGTCTTTCTCGGCATCGACGTCCCCAACAGGAAAATCTGCCCTTACCATAACAGTCCAATGGACTATCTCTGGCACTGTTTTTCCGCCGACCTTCCAAATCTTCGAGGCACAAGTCACGAGCGACGAGCAACAAAAAACGCCGACTGCATCATTTGGGCAAACCGTGCTGGCGGCAAAACCGAATTGGCCGCCGTCGCTACACTTATGGACTGCATCTTTAAGCCGAACTGTCAGGTCAGAATACTCGCTGGCTCAGGTGAGCAGGCTGGCAGAATGTACGAATATCTGACAGGCTTTCTGCACAACGGCTTCGAGCAGTTTTTAGCTGGCCCTATCTTCAAAGCAAAATGCCGCTTTACTAACGGTTCGGCTGTTGAGGTTCTGACACAATCGCCGACCAGCGTCCGTGGCCAGCATGTTCAGAAGCTTCGTTGTGATGAGCTTGAGCTTTTTGATGAAGACATCTTCGCTGCCGCCAAATTCACCACACAAAGCACTGAAAACCTCACAGCGGCTATGGAGCTAATCAGTACAATGCATCGACCTTACGGCTTAATGCAAAAAGTAGTTTCCTCTGCACCGCAGTTCGGCACACCTGTCTTCAAATGGTGTATATGGGAAGTAATTGAAAAGTGCACCGACAGAAACTGCTCGCGGTGTCCTTTGTTGGACGATTGTCAGGGTAAAGCTAAAGTAGCCGATGGTTACCTTAAAATCGACGATTGCATAACGCAAATGCATCGGGCCAGCAGGGCAGGATGGGAGGCCGAGATGCTCTGCATAAAACCATCACGAGAAAATGTAGTCTTCGATGAGTTCGACACAAAAACACATGTTCAACCCGTTGATTACGACCCAAATCTTCCGCTTTACCGCTCGCTTGATTTTGGTTTTGTGAATCCATTTGTTTGTTTGTGGATTCAGGTGGATGATACCGGCATCGTGCGCGTGATAGATGAATACATCCGCACCAGGGCTACCATTGATGTGCACGCTGGCGAGATAAAAAGCCGAACGCCGGTTTCCGAAGAGCAGGTGGCCGCTACATTTTGCGACCCAGCAGGCGCCGGTGCAAATGATGTTACCGGCACAAGTGTCGTTCGAGAGCTGCGGACGCTGGGAATAATGGTGCAATTCAGACGAAGTGGGATTCTGGAGGGAATTGAGCTTATCCGACGGGCAATCTGCTCCGGCGACGGCCAAAGCACGCTTATAATCTCACCGAGATGTCAGCGACTGATAGAGGCGTTCCAGTGTTATCATTATTCACAGTCCGGCAGTACCGCCGGCGAACTACCGCTAAAAGACGGCCTATACGACCATCCCATTGACGCCCTGCGATACTTCTTTGTAAACTACAACCGCCCCACAAAAACCACAACCAGACGATACTAAAAGCGGTGAAATTCCTAAAAAAATCGTTAAAATCACATAAATATAAAGGAAAATCTAAAAAAATTTCTTTTTTTCAGAACAAACCTGGCACTTTTAGCCGAATTATATGGTATAATATTCTGGAATTTAGAAAAGGAGGTGCGACAGTGAATATTGGGAAAAAATTAAAAATTGCGAGAAAGTCTATCGGTTACACACTGGAAAAGGCCTCGCAGGAAAGCGGGATAGGTAAATCCTCTCTTAGTAACTTTGAAAACAACGAAAGAGAACCAAAGTTTTCACAACTCAGCAAATTAGCAGAGGTTTACCGCAGAGCAGTAGAGTTCTTCTTGACTGATGAACCGTTTATTGAAGAAATAATGCTTTGGCGGGATAAACCAGATGAGGGTCAACGTACAAAGATTGAAGCAGAGTTCAGGAGGCTATGTGAACAATATCGTAGGCTTGAAGTTTTAACGGATGAAGTGAAAGAATTTAAATTGCCAAAGCCGGATGTAAGCAAACCTGATGACTTTACATACAAGCAAGCCGAATTATTTGCAAAGGAGGCTAGAAAGTGGTTTCATCTTGGGGATGTGCCGATAGCTTCACTCAAACGAATACTTGAAGAGGTTTATTATATCAAGATATTCTATCTGGAATACGTTGGCAGTTCAATCTCAACTGTATCAGACCAATTTGGACCTGCTATTTTATTAAACACGCAAAGCAAGCAGTGGAGACGTAGTTATGATCTAGCTCATGAGCTTTTCCATATTCTTACTTGGCGTATTTTCAGGAATCATAGATCTGAACCAAATGATTTTGAGGAGAAGCTTGCAAATTCATTCGCAAGCCGGTTCTTAATGCCTGAAGAACCGATTAAGGATAGAGTTGAGCCAAAATTAAATAAAAATAAGCAGATAAGCTTTGATCAGTTGGATGATATAGCAAGGGAGTTTGACGTATCTTTAGATGCGCTAATATATCGAATAGCGAGCATTTACAGGTTCGAAAGAGATGACACTGAACGATATATAAATGCAGCAAGAAAATACATTGATTTTCTCAAACCAAGACCTTCATACAAACCAAATATGCTTCCTGAGAGATATTATGATTTGGCCTTACGCGCTTTGAGAGAAGGGAAATTGTCTCTGATGCAGTTTGCTAAGTACATGGGTATTAGTTACAGAAAAGCTGAGGAATATGTCATGGACGACGAGGATTTCATGGATGAAGAAATTTCAATTTCTGTTGCTTGATGCAGGGCCAATTATAAAACTTTTTAGCTTAGGCATCTGGGGCGATTTTATCAAATATTGTGATGTAAGCATATCCCGGATAATTGCAGATGATCAAGCTCTATACACGGAAAATGGCAAAAAACATATAGACTTGAATCCTTATGAAAAACAAGAGCTTATAAAAATCATTGATGTTGAACCGTCTTTGGTTAAAACTTTCTATGACAAGTTTGATATATTGTATCAAGCCGACATTCATGACGGTGAAAAAGAAACATTAGCTTTTTTGTACGATTCTTCAGAGAACTGGCTTGTGTGTTCATCGGATGGAGCTGTTTTCAGAGTCCTTGGTTTGTTTCAGAGAGGAAATCAAGGGATTTCTCTAGAAGAAATTTTAAAAAAGATTGGTCTATCGCGCGAGTTGGAACTAAGATATACTAAAAAGTTCCGTGAAAAGCATACTTATCTGGGTCAGATAGACTCTATTCAAAACAAAGGCCTTCTTTAAATTCTATATTACGACCACATTCTTTGGTATTAGAGGAAGAATCCCCCGGAGCGAAATATCCCAAAATTCATCCTACATTATAGGTATTTTGAAATTTCCTGAAAAACGATTTAAGACAACAACATTTTTGCCCGATATTGCCAATAATTACAGCAGGAAACAGAGAAAGAAAAACCTCGGCTGGACTGAACAGACAAAGGAGGAAACAGGGCTGAGGTGCGGAGGGAGAGGAAAAAGCGAGATATCCTCAGCCCTGTGAATGTGCTTAAATAGTATCTCAGAAAACTCTACGTAAGGCTATACTCTATTTTGTCAAAAAATGTTCTTATTCGGCAAAATAACATCTGCCGGAAAAAGCATTCCAAAAAAATCGTTACCAACATCAACAGTTAATCAATTTCATAATAGCCCTTGCTATATATCTTGTCAATCATAATATAAAAATATTTTTAGTCAAACAGATATATTTCTGCACAAATGAAAAAAATTTAAGGCTCACCTTGCTCACAGACAAAATTCTCAAACTTATGGGCAAATACCCCCTTGCTTTAGTTAAATGGGGAGAGAATCCTTGTAAAAGCCGAGTTTTTCAACCCCCGCAGCAGTATTAACACCCCGGCCCCTGGCATCAAATAAAAATGGGCTGAGGCAAGGAGGAAAGGAGAGAAATTAAAAAACCTCAGCCCGTGGCTTTGTATTTTTTTATACGAACCCAGCTTATAAAAGTTCGCTTCGGAGAAAAAAAACAAAGACATTATTCCTGTAAAAAATTGCTATTCTCAGGATTTAGTTTCAATTCTTGGCCAAAAACAGCTATAATTAAAAAACATAAAAATCCTTTTTATTGAACCAACATACACTTTAACAATAGGAGTTTGTGATGCTCTCTTGTGATTGTCGAAACGCTCAGCGTTTATACGTTACTACTGTGGTAATTGGTCTGTTTTGCTCATTGGCACCTGCGGAATTCCCGAAGTTTGAATATCACCAGATCGCCAAAATCGGCAACAGAATGGGCCAGACTTCATTGGTTGACGTTGACAAAGATGGAGACCTGGACTGGATTACAGGCTGCAATGGCGGAACAATATGGTGGTTTGAATACAAGGCCCCGGATAACTGGGGCCAACATACGCTCGGCCAAAAAGCCCCGACCGACGTCGGCGGCACCGCCTTCGATATAGACGGGGATGGGTGGGTGGACCAGGTCTCCGGCCAAGCCTGGTATCGCAACACAGGCAAACCGCGCGAAGAAGAATTTGTGATTTATCCTAACGGAGTTACAGGCAACTGCCACGACAACGTCGCCGCAGACATCGATGGAGATGGCAGGCTCGATGTAATTGCGATGAGCGATAGAAGTGCGCTTTACTGGTATAAAATCCCCGCCGACCCGACGAAAAAATGGAAAGAGCACAAAATCGGCCAGGCCGTCCACGGCGCAATCGACCCGGCGGGCGTTGCTGACATCGATGGCGATGGCGACATCGACGTTGTTCGCACGAACATCTGGTATGAAAACGCCAATGAAAAGGGAACCGAATGGGTCGAACACAAGAACATCGATTTTGGTCAGCCTGATGCCAGATTCCCTCTGATGACAAAATCATGGATAACCGACCTCGATAAGGACGGTGACAATGACATCGTTCAGGCCGAGGGAGATTGTTTGAGCGGACGGGTAGCCTGGCACGAAAATACCGATGGCAAAGGCCGAATATGGACACGGCACATGATTGCAGATAAGTCCGGCCAGGACTACCATTCGCTCGCCCTGGCGGATTTCGATAATGACGGCGACCTCGACGTCTTCTCCGGCGGCGGGCCCTTAACGGAAACTCCACCACATAAATGGTTTATCTGGGAAAATAAGGATGGCAGAGGCGGCAATTGGACCCAGCACGAAATCCTCACCGGCAAACACTGCCACGAAGCCAAAGCAGCCGATATCGATGGCGATGGCGACATCGACATCTGCTCCAAACCCTGGGACGGCGACGAGCACGTTTATCTTCGCAATATGCTTGACCCCAATTCCACGGATAAACTCTTGCAATAAGAAGACAAATCTGTTAACATACAAATATCAATAAAACTCTTTAGGAGATGATGGGATGTCCCTTTACTTTTTCCGATTTGGACTTAAACCATTCGTGTTTGTGTTCACTCTCATAAGCCTGTTCACAATGGCCGCTAAAGTTGCCCCTGCCGCGGTGTATCACAATAACAAATCCCTGGCCAAACAACTGGTGTCCCTTGCCGAACAGAATCCCGACTTTGTGCGAGTTGACGGCATTGCCCGCTCGATAGGCAAGCACAGGGTCTGGCTGGTTGAAGTGGGCAAGGGTCCTGAGCAGGACCGAAAAACCCGACCGGCTGTGTTGGTCGTGGCAGGTATCGAAGGCAATGACCTGATAGGTTCTTACGTAGCTGTCTTTTGGCTCGAATATTTGATTGAACAATACGAAACCGACGCCGGTATTACTAAACTTCTTCAGACAACAACAGTTTATATCGTCCCGCGGCTCAACCCCGATGCCGCGGAGCACTTTTTTAACGAGCCGAAATTCAAAACAAGCTGCAGTAACAAACCCGTTGATAACGACCATGATGGGCTGATAGATGAAGATGGTCCCGAGGACCTCAACGGCGACGGACTAATTACCTGGATGCGTATCGAGAACCCTGAGGGCGAATATATCCTCGACCCTAAAGACAACAGGCTTCTCATAAAGGCCGACCCTCTCAAAAACGAAGTTAGTGCTTGGCGATACCTCACAGAGGGAATCGATAACGACCGCGATGAGGCGTGGAACGAAGACGGACTTGGCGGTGTTAACTTTAACCGCAACTTTCCGTACAACTTCGATTTCTTTGCCCCGGATGCCGGTGTACATCAGGTAAGCGAGGTCGAAACGCGAGCGCTGGCGGATTTTGTAATCGACCACCCGAATATCGGTGTCATTCTGACCTACGGCGCTGCTGACAATCTCCTCAAAACCCCAAAAGGCGCACCACCGCCCGGTCGCCGAGAGCCTATGACAGCGATACATGAGGATGATTTGGGCTACTATCGGGCGATGGGCGAGCTCTATCGAAAAGCGCTTGGATTAAGCAAAGAGCTTGAAGATACCTCGTCCCCAGGCACCTTCAGCGACTGGATGTATTTCCACCGCGGTCGTTTATCGCTTGCGGCTAAACCATGGTCTGTGGCAATCGCTGTCGAGCTTGCAAAAGCCGACGAAAAAAAGAAAGAAAAGACAAAAGAAGACAACGAAGAGGTCGAATCCCTCTCTGAAAATGAACAGGCCGAGCAGGAAAAAGAAAAAGGCAATGAATCCGAGCCTGAAGATGAGAGAAAAGATAAGAAACCAAAGGACGATGAAGATAAACGCAATGAAAAGGAGCGTCAGGAGTTAAAATGGTTTGATGAACATGCCCCGCAGGCATTCGTCGAATGGCAGGCAATCGAGCATCCTGATTTTCCGAATCAACGTGTTGAGGTTGGCGGATATTCTCCTTTTGCCCTGACCAATCCTCCGGCCCAGATGATTGAACAAATCGCTGCCAAGCATACCGATTTCCTGACAACGATGGCGCAGCGGCTTCCTCGCATCGGCATCCGAAAGGTCGAATGCCGCCATCTCGGACAATCTGTATATGAGGTCAAGATTCAGGTGGAAAACACCGGCTTCCTGCCCACCTCACTCGCTCACGGCCAGACAACACAGGAGGTTTATCCGACGCGCCTGATTATAGACCTGGACGACAAATTTTTCCTTTCCGGAACTAGAATTACGAATCTGCCCTTGATACGGGGAAGCGGCGGGATGGAAGAGGTGCGCTATATACTCCGGGCCCCCGACCGCAGGAATATCGACTTCAATGTTATCTCGATTTTGGCCGGACAGGTAACTGGAACCATCGAATTGACAAACGCTAAATGAATTAGTAATTAAAATTTTTTATGATATCAGAGGTTTCTCTTATGAAGCAGAAAATAAAATTTAAGATGCGCGTCGCCATTTTGCTTTCTTTATTTCTCGTCCCGGCATTTGCTGAAACAGACCTAACCCAGGTTCGTGCTCGCAAGACAAAGGCCGACAATCTGGCTAAGCATTCCTTTCCCGCACTGGGAATCTCTGCAGAACGCAAAGTCCGGGTGGAATGGAACAGGTTTTATGACCATGATGGGCTGGGGGCTATCCTGGCCCGAATCCATAAAGCCTTCCCCGAGCTGACCCGGCTCTATTCTATCGGAAAATCAACCGAAGGCCGGGATTTATGGTGCCTGGAAGTTACAGCACATAACGTCGCAGACCCCAACCGCAAGTCGGGAATGTATATTGACGGCAACATTCACGGAAACGAAGTCCAGGCCGGCGAAACAATAGCCTATACGGCCTGGTATCTTTGCCACCAGTACGGAAAGCTCGAAAAAGTAACGGCTTTGCTCGACGACCGGGTTTTCTATTTGTTGCCAAGCATCAATCCAGATGGACGCGATTCCTGGCTTCATAGGGGCGGTTTCGCGAGGTCGGGCCTTGAGCCGACGGACAACGACCGCGATGGCCTCGCCGATGAAGACGACTGCGAGGACCTCAACGCAGACAGCTTTATCACAATGATGCGCAAAAAAGACCCCCACGGACAGTACAAGCTGCATCCCGATTATCCTGAATACTTGATGGTAAGAACCAGGCCGGACGAACCCGGAGAATATACCTTGCTCGGCTGGGAAGGAATCGACAATGATGGCGACGGCCAAATCAATGAAGACTCCCGCGGCGGCTATGACATGAATCGGAACTGGGCTTACGATTGGCAGCCGGATTATATTCAACGAGGAGCCAAGGATTATCCTTTCTCGCAGCCGGAGACCCGTGCAGTGTCCGAGTTCGTTCTGGCCCATACAAATATCGCAGCGGCGCAATCGTACCACAACTCCGGTGGTATGATTCTGCGAAGTCCCGGCCGCGAAGGCGGCGATATGAAAAGCCAGGATGATAGAGTCCTAAGAATTATTGCCGAGCGAGGCGAGAAAATCATCCCTTTTTACCGCTCGATGATTCTCTGGAAGGACCTCTATACTGCCCTGGGAAGCGAAATCGATTGGCTTTATGGTGCACGCGGTATTCTTGCGTTCACAAATGAGCTGTGGACGTCCAAAAATCTGTACAAAACCACAGATTCGCCTTCGGATGAGCAACAGGCCGAATTTATTAAATATGTCCTTATGGGCGAAGGTGTTATCCCCTGGCAGGAATATGAGCACCCGACCTACGGCAAAATTGAAATTGGAGGAGAGAAAAAAGAGTGGGGCCATCTGCCGACTTCGTTTTTACTCGAAGAGGAGCTTCACCGAAATATGGCTTTTACGCTCTATCATGCCGATATGATGCCGCTGCTTAAAATCAGCCAGGTGAATGTGGAAAAGCTTGCCGATAACTTATTTAAGATTTGGGTAACTGTCGAGAACCAGCGTTTGATTCCCACCAGAACAGCTCAGGATATGGCTCATCATATCAGTTCGCCGGACATTGTTTCCATTCAGGGCGATGACATCCGTGCCCTCTCAAGCGGGCAGGTTATAGACCAATACTTCAAGCGCGTCCAAGCCGTCAAACGTCGTCCCGAACGAGTAGAGTTGGATACCATCGATGGTATGTCCGCTATGCGAGTACAGTTTGTCATCGAGGGGAAAGGCACATTCACGGTTACAGTCGATTCAGTCAAGGGCGGCCTGCTTCAGAAAAGCCAGTTACTACCTTAATCATATTGAATCTTGCTCATCAATTCACAGCGCAGGGCATGCAAGATGCGTGATTTTTCAGATAGCAGAAGTTGCTGTGCCAGAGGCTCTGTTCTGCGAAATCCTTGAATATCTCGGTTGTTTATCACCTGTGAAAGTAGCTCCAGGAGCCGCGGTATGCTAAAAATCCCTGAAAAGCTTGATTTTCAAACCGGGACGATAGCGTAGATACGCCAAAATATTGATAATGCGACGCCAAATTCGTTTTTTGTGGCTATTCCTGCTAAAAAAACTTTGAAAAAAAATAGAGAAATTCTTGCTTTTTTTGGATAGATGTTATATATTATTGGAACTAAAACTCAGTGTGGAAACTGAGGAGGAACCCCTGTGGTCATTGAGAGGCAGAACCCAGCTTTTTGTTGGGACTTGTGTACAAATTTAAGGAGGACACACTTATGAAAAAGTTTAAACCACATTCGACACTTTCAATACTATTCTCTACGGCATTTATCGTAGCATTCGTTGGAGGACACTTTGCAAGTGCACAGGATAAGTCCGCATTGGAAGTTGACATTTTTACCACGTCGGCCCAGATTGAATTAGTAACCCCGTCCGGCGACGTGGCCTTAGTGCAACTGAGCGGTCCAATTAAACAGCACGTCAATTTTGAAGGCCCAAACGACGGCGACGCAGATGATGATGACAATGATGGACTGGATGAAGTCAGGACGGAGATAGTCGAAATGGACCTCGTGGGGACAAATCCCTTGGTGGGCCAGGTGCGCCTGCACGTCCACTCCAACATACCCTCGTTCGGTCAGATTAGGGAGCAGGTTAACAACACACCGGGCGTGCTGGACATTCCCCCATTCACACCAACCGGTATGGCTGACAGCTTCTTCGATGTGTTCTTCCGCATCGAACTGCCCGCCCTCGGACAATATTTCTTTGCGGCTCAGCCGAAGCGATTAATTGGTATGATTACACACAAGCCACCAGCACCATGCGATAGCTACGAGAACCACGACCAGACTCCTATCATAGATACTAATGGCAATCCAACCGGCTTCTTCCTGGGTTCATTGACGTTAGAAATCCCATGCCAGGACGATTGTGATTGGAATCCCCGCGATGCGTACAAAATGCACTGGCCTCAGTTGCCCGACCTCGGCTTTACGGGCATGGATTTAGATATCTCCTTGCTCAACCTGGCGGATGATTTCAAGTGCACGGCTACGGGGCCCATCAATGATATCCACATCTGGGCCTCATTCCGGGACGACGTATTGCCCTCAGATGGACCGGACAGCTTGACATTTGAAATCAGCATTTATTCAGACATCCCAGCAATAGGGGGTGGTTGGAGCATGCCCGGTGAGCTGCTCTGGAGTCGAACCTTAAAACCTGGCGAGTATTCAGTTGGCAAGCTCAATGATAGCTTGGAGAGTTGGTACGACCCTGCCAAAGAGCTCTACTTACAGGACAATCACACACAAGCTTATCAGTATAACTTCTGCATCAAAGAAGAGCCTTTCATTCAAGAGAAAGGGGCTATCTATTGGCTCGGCATTAAGGAGCTCGGGCCCGCCAATAAAAACTATAAATTTGGCTGGAAAACAACTACTCTTAAACTTCGCTGGAATGACGATGCCGTCTTTTTCCTTCCTGGAAATCCCTTTTCGTTTCCGCTGACCTATCCTAAAGAGCACCTGTACAATGGTGAATCACTCGATCTCGCATTTGTAATTACAGGTGGCGAAGAAGGCCAGGGAAAACACGACCTCGGCGACGCACCGGATAGCTCCAACAGCTTCCCCGGGGCATCAATGCTCGCATATCCAAGCGGGGTCGTGGCGAACTACCCGACCGTTTACCAAACAGGTTCTCCTCCATATGGCCCAATTCATTGGCAGCCGGACGCATTTGTTTATCTGGGCGAAATTGTCACAAACGAAAGTGAGGCGGATATTGGATATGACGAAGATATCAAAAATAATCTTGTGCCTCCTGATGATTTATCCGACTTGGACCAAGGGGACGACGGTGTTCAGCTATCGTTGATTTTACCCCCTTGCCAGGAAGTCTCGTTCGATTTCATGGTAACTTTTGTCAATCCCCTCATCGACAATCCGGCTTATTTAAATGTTTGGTTTGACTGGAATCGTGACGGTGACTGGAACGATACTATGGTATGTCCTGATGGCATCAACGCGCCGGAATGGGCAGTTCAAAACGCGACTATTACTAATAACTTCGCCGGCTCAGTCGTATTGACCACTCCTAAGTTCATGTGCTGGCATCCACAGACGGAGGGAAAGTTGGACCCGATTTGGATGCGAATCACAATATCACTGCAGCCGTGGGAAACTATTGTGGGCGCGGCAGTGAGCGGTGGTTCCGGACCGGCTGACGGATACCAGTATGGAGAGACGGAGGACTACCTCATTTATCCAAGACAAGAAGGCGAACCGCTCGAATACGACTGGGGTGATGCACCTGAGGGAGCGGTCGCAGCGGGTTACCCGACACTCGCCGTTTCCAACGGCGCCAATCACGTGATTGCCGGTCCTTGGCTCGGCGACAAAAACGATAGGCCTGAAAGTGAGCCGGACGGCCAGCCGGACCCAGATGCCCTCGGCGATGACAACACCGGCAATGATGATGAAAACGGAGTTTCTATACCAATGCTGATTCCGGGCCAGCCCGCCGACATAACACTTGAGGTTAGCGGAGGCGGCATCGTCCAGGCGTGGATTGATTTTAACAGTGATATGACCTGGCAGCCGGCTGAAAAAATATATGATGGTTTCTTACCTGCCGGTGTCCACACCATATCATTTTTTGTGCCCGATAGTACTATGGTTGGACGGACCTTCGCCCGATTCCGAATAAGCAAGCAGGGCGGCCTAGGCCCCGAAGGCCCCGCCCCCAATGGCGAGGTCGAGGACCACGAAGTCTTCGTCGAGAGTATCCCACAAGTTACTTCCAGACCGGGTAGCGCTACCCAGTGTCCGGTCGCGGAAACGCAATGCCCGACCGTAGCAACCCAGTGCCCTCCGGTTAACACCAAGTGTCCGGTCGTGGCAACGCAGTGTCCAGCCGTGCAGACCCAGTGTGTCGCCATAACAATGTGCCCCCCGGTCAACACCACGTGTCCGGTAGCTCAAACTCAATGCCCGGCTGTCGTAACACAGTGTCCACCTAAGCCGACAAAGTGTCCGGCGGAGCAGACAAAATGTCCACCCGTGCAGACTCGGTGCCCGGCAATAGACACTGAGTGTCCGCCTCTTTTGACCAGTTGTCCTCCCAAAGAGACTGAATGCTCACTGATACCTACAATATGTCAGGGCGTGAGAACACAATGTCCGGCTGTGGAAACCCAGTGTCCTCCCATTAATACTAAGTGCCCCCCGGTGGAGACCGAATGTCCACCAATAGAAACAAAATGTAATATTGAAAAGACAAAATGTCCGCCTGTGCAGACTCAGTGTCCGGCAGTGGATACTAAATGCCCGTCAGAGCCTACAAAGTGTCCTCCTGTGCCGACCCAGTGCCCGGCAGTAGTAACCGAATGTCGAGCAGTAGAGACAGTGTGTCCGGCTGTAACAACACAATGTCCACTCGTGCCGACCCAGTGCCCGATAACTTTGACTATGATGACACAGTGTCCGGCAGTTGTGACCAGATGTCCACCCCAGGATACAAGGTGCCCTGTGGTAGATACCCAATGTCCACCTGTAGATACGAAGTGCCCGGGACAAGATACTAAATGTCCTGTAGCCCTGACAAGATGTCCCCCTGAGGTGTCAAAGTGTCCGCCTGTTCCTACTCAGTGCACAGCAGTAGATACCCAATGTCCGCCTGTGCAGACTCAGTGCCCGGTAGCAGAGACCAAATGTCCCGTAGCTGAGACAAAGTGTCCCCCCGTGGTGTCGAAGTGTCCTCCTGTGCCCACTCAGTGCACACCAGTGGACACACAGTGTCCAGCCGTAAATACCAAGTGCCCCATTGAGAACACCAAATGTCCGGAGTCGCCAACAACTTGCCCAACAGTGCAAACAAAGTGTCCGGCGCCAGAGACCTCATGTACACCTGTGAAGACATTGTGTCCATCCTCGCCAACAAACTGCCCGGTCGTGCCAACTCAGTGCCCGCCAACTGAGAGCACATGTCGAGCTGTCAAGACAATGTGTCCGTCTGTGAGAACTGAGTGTCCACCCGAGCCGACTGAGTGTCCACCCGAGCCCACTAAATGTGTAATGACTAATTGTCCAGTATATACCCAATGTCCCGCACCACTGACTGAATGCATTTTATGCTTGGAAACTGTCGTGGGCTGCCCGTGGCCTACGATTTTGTGTCCCCTCGGAGCAGGCACAAAGAGCTCTCCTTATGTGCAAAAATGTCCGGCAATAGATGCGCAAGCCCCCACTGTTATCGCAAAGTCCTTGTTGGCAAAAGCACGATGACATAAAGGACAGAACAACAGATATTGAAAGATGTGCATTGAACCCTTGCGTCAAGATACTGACGCAAGGGTTCAGGCATTTTTTAGTTAGTCAAGCGCCCTCCAGGATATAAGTTTGCTAACTGCGGGGAGCGTCGATTTTTTCTGCCGGCGCCGGTTCTTCGAAAAGGTATGGTAAAACACCTCAGATAGAGAATAGCAAAACGAAGGTCAATTCACCAAACCACTTGTCACATAAGCGATTTTTCTGATTGTTTACGAGATAATATTCGTTATAATCCACCGAGTGATTCGACATAAGCAAGGAAAATCCAAAGAATTAGTTGCAGATAATCCGGCTATGGTCTCAGTGGAGCTGGGACCGCCCGCCATAGGCGGGTCTTATCCGGTCCAGGCCTTCGGCCTGGTCGCAGCGCTCGCAGGTCTGGCGGCTGCCTGGATTGCAGCCGGCTCAACGGGCCTATTAGCGCATCCCCTGCGGCGGACGCTGACGTTAGCAGCTTTGGGTGTAACAATCCTTGCACAGCGTCCTTTCCCCTGGCGAGGCAGGAAAGACCTTACAGCTTTATTTGTAACGATTGGCCTATCCGTATATATGATAGCTTCGCCCCTGCCGGTTATCAACGTAATGGGGGTCTCTCTTGTTCTGGCCTCCCTTGCGCTCAAATCCAAACCTAATGCACAGAGAATACTGCTTGTCTCTTATGTTGCTGTTGCGGTTTTTGGCCTCTATCGCACGGCTTGCACGTCCATACCGCTGGTCTGGTCGATGGCCGACTTGCTCGGACGCGCACTCGGAAATTTTGTGGCCCTTATCACGCATCAATCTATGTATGTCGGTTCTACATTTGCCGGCCTCGATTTCCTGATGCTTATGACCGTGCTTTGTGCCATCTGGCTGACCTATAGCCCACAGCCAAGATGGAAAAGAGCAATCTATGGCCTTATCGCAATCCTCGGCGGCCATCTCTGCTATCTAATCGTATTGTCATACGCCCCACAACTGCTTGCCGGAGTGGTAGAACCTACTGAGCAGGAAGAATGGCACTGGGCAGGCCTGTTCCACAAAGCTGTGCCCTGGAACCTGCCCGTACTGGCTTGTATGACTCATTTGCTCATCGCCGCAGCTATGTTTCGCTGGTCTGCCTTATCTGCAGACAGTGTACGCAATGTAAAAAAAGCTCCTGCACTCTCTAACCGAACCCAATATCTGCTATGGGTCGCAGCACCTATCCTGGCTATCCTTTTGCCTATTATGATTGCACTGTACCCAGCCAAATTGAACCTCCAGGGTAAAAAGATTGTTTTCTACGAGAAGGGATTCCTCAACTGGCTAAAGCCGGCACATGGCCAGTATGGCAGACTCTCGAGCGGAATGTATGGAATGCTTCCGGTCTTTATCGAAAGCCTTGGTGCCAGCAGTCTTATCTCGGCAGACTTGTCGGACAAGGACCTCCGGGATGCCGATACCTTAGTCCTGCTTTTTCCTGATGAGCCCTGGGCCGAGGGTCAGTTGGAACGAATCTGGGACTTTGTACGTCGTGGTGGCTCGCTTCTGGTGATGGGTGAGCATACGACCCGGGACAAGAACGGAAGCAACCGTTTCAACGAAGTTCTGGAGCCGACCTCGATACGAGTCGAGTTCGATTCGGGCACATTTGCGGTTGGCGGCTGGTTGCAGTCTTACCAGGCGATTGCCCATCCCGCCACAGCAGGTGTCCCAGACGATAGTAACCAGTTCGGTGTGGTTATTGGCGCTTCTCTTCAGACGAACTGGCCGGCACGTCCCTTGTTAATCGGACGGTGGGGATGGTCCGACATAGGAGACCAAGGAAGCAGCCGAGCTATGATGGGCAACGACCACTACGACCCAGGCGAGAAACTCGGAGATATAATTCTCGCAGCCGAGCAACCTCTGGGCAAAGGACGCATTATTGCCTTCGGCGATACCTCGAGCCTGACGAACGGTATCAATGTCAGCTCGCATGTTTTCACCTCGCGGCTGTTCGGCTATCTGGCCAGTAACTCCAGAAATGCGCACCCGATGTGGCGGCAGCTCCTCGGCATATTGTGCTGTGGATTGCTCATCGGCCTTTTGATTTGGAACGCAGGCCAACTCGCCGCGATGCGCCGCAGCGGGTGGATGGTTATCCTGGTGGCATTAGGTTTAGCAGGCTCGCTCGCCGTCTCTACTGCAATCAGCCAAAATGCAAGCCAGATTCTCCCTGATGGACGCTACAAATCACTCAACAACCTGGCCTACATCGACACCTCTCATCTGGAGGCATATAGTGGGGAGTCCTGGCGTCCCGACGGCATCGGGGGATTTATCCTTACACTTATGAGGAACGGGTATCTTACTCTACTACTTCCAGAACTGACATCTGAAAGGCTTGAACGAGCGGACCTATTGGTATCCATTGCGCCTTCACTCAGTTTCTCAAAGACCGAACAGGCTGCCATAAGGGACTTCGTGATTAACGGCGGGACATTCATTATCATGGCGGGATTGGAACGCGCAGACCCCAGCCGTTCACTGCTTTCGCTTTTTGGCTTTAACATCGGGACCTCTGGACCGAATCCTCCCGAACCCCAAGCTATGGGACACTTCAAGTCTCCATACCTCAGTTCAGCAGACCAGCGTGTTTTTGTGCGATTTCACGCGGCTTGGCCAATCACCTGTAACGACCCAGACGCCCGGATAATCGCCTATGGGCACAACAATTTGCCTGTCATCATTATGCGCCGGCTCGGAGCCGGAAAGATTGTCGTCATCGGCGATACGTGTTTTGTAATGAACAAGAATCTCGAATGGGAAGGAGGAGAGCCATTCGAAGGTATGCGGGAGAACGCCGACTTCTGGCGGTGGTTCATCACACAATTGCGAGACCAGGAGATGTGGATTCCTCCGGCTCTGCAAAGCCTGCCTGAATCCGGAAAAAATGGAACAGCGTTGGATAATTCTAATCAGGAGGGTGCAAATTGAAACGGTCCTGGATTGGCTTGGCGCTATTGAGTGCCTCGTGGCTGTTCGGCCTGAGCTACTACCACGATGCTCAGTGGTTGGTCTGGGCGATAATTGTAGCGGCCGCAACGGCACTGCTCATTGGATTTGACATTCGCAAACCAACAACGGTTGAGTCAGCAGTAGCCATAGTAATGTTCCTACCTGCAATCTGTTTGGCCCCGTGGCCGCATCGTGCGGCCCTATTGCTTATCTTTGCCGGACTTTTACTTGGTGTCGTACCGATTCCCCGTCATTGGCCCAAAGCTCTCGCATCGGCGCTTATCCTTACTGGTATCATCTTACTGGCGCAATCACTGGCGATTCTCGGTTATGAATATATCACTGCGAAATCGCACGAACTTGTATGGCCCTGGCCCAGCCTGCTTTATATAATCTCACGGCTGTTAGGTTTCCGAACAGCGTTAGACGGTACTAACCTTGCCTTGTACTCTCCGAGAGTTGTCCATCTTCTTGGTGCTACCTGGGAGCTGCTATTAGACCCGGCTACTTTATCCTTTCTTGTTGGTGGGATTATGATGCTGTGCCTTTGTACACCTATAACACAGCAGCAAGGTAAACAAAAATGGCGCTTGGTGAACCGTTTGGTAGCTCTGGTTACATTAACTGCCGCCTGGCTGCTTGCTCGTGCAGCCATTTTGATATCGATTTTTATGCATCGGGCGCTTCGGACCGAATATGACCAAGAGCTGGCTCTGATGGAACAATTTTGGAACCCGTGGCTTCTCTCGGCTTTCTTGCTGGGACCAATTCTTCTAAGCCTCCGCTTCTTACATACACCATTCGGTGGGCAGCCCCCACGCTTGTCTGCGAAAGCAGATGTGGGGGCTTTGGAACCGAACGCAAAGCTTAACAAACGTATCGGAGCAATTATTCTGCTCTTTATAGGAAGCTTCATATTGATTACGGCCTTGCTTCTGGATACGCCTGGACGACGCAAACAGGGCCGAGTCTTGGTCGATGAATTCCACTCAACCTGGGAACCCACCGATAAGCCTTTCGACACGAATTGGTATGGGCACGATTCCGGATACAACTATTACTGTATTTACGATTATTGCTCACGCTTTTATGATATGTCCCGCCTCATTACTCCCCTCGATGATGCCGTTGTTCGGAATTGTGATGTTCTTGTAGTCAAGGTGCCGACCTCACGATATAACCAGGAGGAAATAAAAGCAATAGAGCGATTTGTCGAAGGAGGTGGAGGTCTGCTGCTTGTTGGTGAGCATACGAACGTCTTCAACACAGGCACACACATAAACGATATAGCAAAGATTTTCGGCTTCAGTTTTCGTTACGACTGTCTGTTTGACATCGATACAATTTACACTCAGCTCTACAACCTTCCATTAGTGCCGCACCCAATAATTCAAAGCATGCCCCCGTTCAACTTCGCCGTCTCCTGCTCTATCAGCCCTGGAAAAAGTCTTGGCCGGGCGGTCATTCGTTCCACAGGTCTGAAGAACCTGCTGGCTGATTACCACGCAAGTAATTTCTATCCACAGGTCGAAGACAAAGCAGAAATGAGGTACGGTGCTTTCGTGCAATTGTTGACAACACATTACGGTGCCGGCCGTGTTGTCGCTTTTACTGATTCGACTGTCTTTTCCAACTTCGCAACCTTTGAGCCTGGAAAGGCTGATTTAATGCTCGGCATGCTCGAATGGCTTAATCACCGCAACTCCCCTTATCCCTTACGATTATTTCTAATACCTTTGGGACTTCTGCTCCTTGCCAGCGGGCTGACGCTTTGCCGAAGATGTAACGTAGCCTGGTTAGTTGTAGTCAGTGCAGGGGTGTTCGGCTGGTCGATTGCAGTAGTGAGTACACGAGCAATTCACAGGTATTCTATGCCTCTTCCAAAAGCGGTTCGGCCAATGGTTGAAGTTCTGCTCGACCGTACCGTATGCGACGCCCCTCTCTCCCAAAGCGGATTCATTGCTGGAAAGAGAGAAGGATTCGGGATTTTTGAGCGGTGGATTCTCCGACTTGGTTACTTCACCTCTCGGAAAAGTGGCACAGACACAATGTCTGGTGATATTCTCATATTTACACATCCCCATCTGTCCGTCAAAAGCGATTTCCGAGAGGAGCTGGTCAATTATGTCGCATCGGGCGGAAAAATGTTGATACTCGACTCACCGGAAAATACGGAATCGACTGCAAACAGCCTGCTTTATCCCTTCGGCCTGAATGTGAATCAAAGCACGCGCATTAACGGCCAGCTAAAAGCCCCTGAAGGCTGGCCTGTAATTAAAATCGACTCAGCCTTTCAGCTCGAAGGAGGAGAACCTATAATGTGGGTGGAAAACACACCGGTGGCCGCAAGAGTCCGTCACGGCAAGGGGACTGTAACCGTCGTTGGGTTTGGCTCGCGATTTGCAGATGCCTATATGGGTGTTACAGGTGATGTTGTTCCCGATGACCAGTTACGGAAAGTGTTCGACCTGCAGTTTATGATATTGAAGAACATTGTTTCCGGACCATAATGAACCTGTCGGCATGAGTGTGTGAAACGGGCTGTTCGATGATATGATTTAGACGACACCATAAAATGCAGAGTGATATTTAAATGAGAACTAAATTTGCAATTGCAGCCATCTGGCTGATACTAATCCTGCTCACCTGCTCGTGTAGAATACCTTCCACTCCCGCCGGTCCAAAGCCTCTGCTCAGAGCCCATGCGCACAACGACTATGAGCACGACCGTCCTCTATTGGACGCATTAGACCACGGCTTTACAAGTGTTGAAGCCGACATTCATCTGGTTGATGGCCAATTGTACGTTGCTCACGACTCAGATGATATAAAGCCTGAGCGAACGTTACGCTCGCTCTATCTTGAGTCGCTGAAAATGCGCATTGACCAAAACAGCGGACGAGTTTATCTCAACGGACCACAGTTCACCCTGTTCATTGACATCAAGACCGAAGCCGTCGCAACCTACAAAGTGCTCAGCGAAATGTTAGCTGAGTACGAAGGCATTTTTACCACCTTCAACTCAAAAGGCCGCAATGACAAAGCAGTGATTGCCATCGTATCCGGCAATCGACCACGCAAATTGATGGAATCAGAGACAATCCGTTACGCCGGCTGCGACGGCAGGCTCGAGGATTTGGAATCTGACGCCCCAGCAACGCTAATCCCTGTTATCAGTGATAATTGGACAAAACATTTCTTATACAACGGCACAGGTTCTATGCCTTCTGAAGAGCGACAAAAATTGAAAAAAATCGTCGAAACCGCACACAAAAAAGGCCAACGCGTCAGATTCTGGGCAACACCTGACAAACCCTCGCCTGCTCGCCAAACCTTCTGGCGGGAGCTGCTGTCGAACGGCGTTGACCTGCTTAACACCGATGACCTTTCTGGCCTTCAACAATTTCTGCTCCGGCACACCCCAGAATGAACAACTGCTATTAGCAGCCCTGAAGTCAAATATTAACAAAGCCCTTATTGACGATAAGACCTTATTCGGCTATTCTGTTCGGCAGGTGTCTCTGCGCGCGCGGAGATATGGACAGACTTTCTATAAAGAGAGATATTGCAATGCTTAAAAGAACACATAATTGTGGCCAGCTTCGGCTTGATGACGCAGGCAAAAAGGTTACTTTGGCAGGGTGGGTCCATTCCTATCGCGACCACGGCAATCTCGTATTCATCGACCTTCGCGACAGAGAAGGTCTGACCCAGATAGTCTTTGACCCTGAGACTCAGCCCGCCCCGCACAAACTGGCAAAAACGGTTCGCTGCGAATGGGTAATAGCAGCTACGGGAATTGTTCAGCCGAGAAGCGAAGGTATGGAGAATCCGAAGCTGCCGACCGGCCAAATCGAAGTCGCTATACAGCAGTTGGAAATTCTAAATACCTCGAAGACGCCGCCGTTTGAAATAGACAGCGCCGAAAAGACCGGCGAGGAGCTGCGCCTGACCGGCCGCTATATCGACCTTCGCCGCCCCCAGATGCAGCGCAAGCTCCGCACCCGCCATCGTGTTACAATGGTTGTACGGGATTTTTTCGACAAGCTGGGCTTCTGGGAAATTGAAACACCGATGCTGGCCAAAAGTACCCCAGAAGGAGCACGAGATTTCCTCGTCCCCAGCAGACTTCACATAAACTGTTTCTACGCACTGCCCCAGTCGCCGCAGCTTTTCAAGCAGATTCTGATGGTCAGCGGCATCGATAAATACTTCCAGATTGTGCGTTGCTTCCGCGACGAAGACCCCCGCGCCGACAGACAGGCCGAATTCACACAAATCGACGTCGAGATGAGCTTCGTCGATAGTAACGATGTCATCAACGTCCACTCAAACCTGGTAGCCCGCCTCTGGAAGGAAATACTGGATATAGATGTGGCGATACCGATTCGACGAATGTCTTACAAAGAAGCAATGGCTGACTACGGCACGGACAGGCCGGACTTACGCTTCGATATGAAATTAAAGGACATTTCCAATATCGCAAAACAAAGCTCGTTCAAGGTATTCACCTCGGTGATTGAAAACGGCGGGATAGTAAAAGGGCTTTGCGTGCCGGACGGCGAAAAATATTCCAGAAGCGATATCGAAAAGACCTTAACAAACTTCGTGGCCGACTACGGCGCCAAAGGACTGGTCTGGTCTAGGCTCAAAGCAGAGAATGGTACTCTTTCATTGCTCGGCGGTTGTGCCAAATTCTTCAGCCCCGAAGCCCAGCAGCAGCTCATCGAACGCTTCGAGGCCAAAGATGGCGATTTGCTCCTGTTGATAGCCGATGAGGAAATGGCCGCAAACAAGGCCCTGGCCCCCTTACGGTGCAAACTTGCCCGCGAGTTAAAACTTTATGACAGGGAATGCTTCGAGTTCGTATGGGTGGTGGACTTTCCATTGTTTGAATGGAACCAGGACGAAAAGCGATTCGATTCACTGCACCATCCCTTCACTTCTCCCATTGAAAAGGACATGGACAAGCTCAATACCGACCCTGCCAATATTTGTTCGCAGGCTTATGACATCGTCGTTAATGGCTCTGAGATTGGCGGCGGAAGCATCCGTATCCATAACCCGAAAATTCAACAGAAGGTTTTCGACCTGCTCAATATATCAAGAGACCAGGCACAGCGGCGGTTCGGTTTCTTCTTAAAGGCCCTGGAATACGGCGCCCCCCCGCACGGCGGAATAGCCTTCGGACTCGACAGACTTGTTATGTTGCTCACAGGAACGGAAAATATCAGAGATGTTATTGCGTTTCCGAAGACCCAGAGCGGTCAGTGTCTCCTGACCGATGCACCGAGTGAAGTGGACCAAAAACAGCTCGATGAGCTGAATTTGCGCACGCAAAGGCATTCGCACATAATCGGGCAAAAAAACAATGAGCAGAAATGATAGCCGGCAACGGGTATTGAATTTATGTGGACCAAATTAAAACACATCTGGCAAAAGCTCTTGGAGCTCTTACGGTTATCGCCGCTGTCGCTGGCAAAAAAGTGCAGGCTTACCTTCGGGGCCGCGGTGGTCTTTATTTTAACAATTGCCCTCCTTCTGCCCTATATCTGGATGGGTCAGCTTATCAAAAAAGACCTGCTCGATACAGGCAGAGCAAGGTCACAGGCACTGCTCGACCGACACTTCCAGCTAAAAGAACTTGGTCAAACAGCTCTTGCGCCATTAGACAATACCGGGCAGATAATAGACGTAAACGACCCCGATATGCGATGGATTCGCTTCGCAAAAAGCGATGAGGGACCCCGCAACGCGCCAAGCCAAAAACAGCTCCAGCAGTTAGCCGACGAGCAAAAACAGATGATTGAATCTCTAAAAGCCGATGAGAACAGGGACGATAATATCCGGCTGACCAAAAAAGGTGGCCATCTGGAAAGTAATTACGTACGAATCTTCAGAGCAACTGATAACTGTATAAAGTGTCACGACCCACAGGGCTCCGCAAGCGCATTTTCGTTAAATGAGCCGATAGGTACCGTACTTATTCGCTTCCGGGGCATTGGCAGCGAAGTAAGTAAAACAAAATTTTTAAACCTCGTCTGGGTTATTGTTGCCGGTCTAATCGGCGGCATTGGTGCGGTCGTAGCTTTCTACTGGATAACCCAGCGGGTCATCCTGCGGCCAATCCGACAATTGCGCGCAATGGCAAACAACGTCGCTGAGGGAAATCTCGATATTAGAAGCACGATAAAGACCGGCGACGAATATGAAAAACTCGCAAATGCCTTCAACAATATGCTCGACGGACTTCAGGCTATACAGGAAAAACTCCGCCAGGCGAATAAGCAACTCGATGATAAAATCGTAGAGCTGTCAGAACGAAATATCGAGCTGTTCAAAGCCAACAAGGTTAAGAGTGAATTCCTGGCTAATATCTCGCACGAATTCAGAACACCCTTGAATGCGATTCTGGGCTTTGCTCAGGTCCTTCGGGAAAAAACAAACCTCTTAAAAAAAGAAAAGGCACAAAAGTATGCTGATAACATAATTTCCAGCGGAAATAATTTGCTGAATATGATTAACGACCTGCTCGACCTGGCTAAAACTCAGGCCGGTAAAATGGAGCTTCACATTGAACAAACCTCTGTACTGCAGTTATGTAAATCTCTGGTTTCATCTTTCTCCCTGCTGACAAAGAAAAAGAAAATTAAGGTAAAACTACAGGTTGCTCCCGATATACCAACTCTTTCAACGGATGCCGGCAAAGTACAGCAGATACTGTACAATTTCCTCAGTAATGCCGTGAAGTTTACTCCCCAGCGGGGCAGAATTGAAATTCGGGCCAAAATGGTGGATGAAAAGACGGTCCGGATTGCAGTAAGCGATACCGGCTGCGGCATTGCCGAATCTGACAGGAAAAAAATATTTGAAAAATTTCGCCAGGTTGACGGTTCTATAACCCGCGAATCAGCCGGTACCGGCCTGGGACTTACTATCAGCACCGAATTAGCTGCTATGCTCGCCGGCAGCATCGGCATGGAGAGCGAGCTTGGCAAAGGCTCAACCTTCTGGCTCGACATCCCCGTTACACTTACAAAAGAGTCTTAGTGGTGAATAGCTGATAAACAATTTATACCAAACGATTAGGAAAAGATAATGCGTACAACACCAATGTCTCTGTTTCTTTTTCTTTGTGTGAGTTTTGGGACTCCGCTTTGTGTGAATCCTGTCGCAGCTTTTTCCCCCGTGTCTTCTATCCAAACTCATCCGTTTTCTGTTCACGATATGCTGGCTATGGACAGACTCTCCGACCCACAGGTTTCACCGAACGGTAAATGGATTGTCTTTGTGCTGCGCCAGACCGACCTTGAAGCAAACAAGGGACGAACCGACCTATGGTTAGTTGGTGCCGATGGAACCGCCCTTCGCCGTTTGACCTCTCATCCGGAAGAGGACTCTAATCCCCGCTGGGCACCTGACAGCAAGTCGGTATTCTTTATCTCTACCCGCTCAGACACCGCACAGGTATGGCGCATTCAAATTGACGGCGGCGAGGCCCAGCAGATTACGGACCTGCCTCTTGACGTTGGAAATCTGGTTGTCTCACCTGATGAAAAGCACATTGCTTTTACTATGGAGGTCTTTCCCGACTGTAACTCTATAGCTCAAACAAAGGATAAGCTCGATAAAATCAAGCAAAGAAAGACAAGCGGACGGATTTACGAGCAGATATTCGTTCGGCACTGGGATACCTGGAAAGATGGCCGACGTTCACATCTATTTGTAATGCCGTCGGCGGGTGCTGACCCGATAGACGTTATGCAGGGAATGGTTGCCGATACTCCTTCCAAACCATTCGGCGGCCCGGAAGAGATAACATTCACTCCCGACAGTAAAGGCCTTATCTTTTCCGCCCGTGATGTTGGCCCAGCAGAACCCTGGTCAACAGACTTTAATCTTTATCTGACACCCATTGATGGTTCGCAACCGCCCAAATGTTTGACTAAGGAGAATAAGGCCTGGGACACAAATCCGGTTTTTTCTCCCGATGGCAGAACCTTGGCTTACTTAGCTATGACTAAGCCCGGCTATGAATCCGACCGTTTCCGAATTGTTCTGCGTCGCTGGCCTGACGGCGAGCAGCATGTCTTAACTGAAAACTGGGACCGCAGCCCATCCTCCTTCTGTTTCTCGTCGGATGGCAAAACAATCTATGCAACAGCAGCAAATACAGGCCAAAAGTCTCTATTCGCCGTTAATGTAAAAACCGCTGCAGTCCGAACCATCGTCAAAGAAGGCAGCACCAGTTCACCCGGCATCGCAGCGGACAGGATTATCTTTGGCCTTAACAATCTGCAATCTCCGGTAGAACTGTATTCAGTTAAACCTGACGGCAGTGATATGTGTCAAATCACTAATATCAATTCAGAAAAAATTGCCGCAGCTCGCATCGGCGAATATGAGCAGTTTACATTCCCCGGATGGAACGATGAAACGGTCTATTGCTACGTAGTCAAGCCTGCGGATTTTAAACCCGTTAAGAAATACCCTGTGGCATTTCTGATTCACGGAGGCCCTCAGAACTCTTTCGACAACAGCTTTCATTACCGTTGGAACCCGCAGGCCTATGCAGGAGCAGGCTACGCCGCTATAATGGTTGACTTCCACGGCTCTACCGGATACGGACAGGCCTTCACAGATTCTATTCAAGGCGACTGGGGCGGCAAGCCCCTCGAAGACCTCCAAAAAGGTCTGGCCGCCGCCTTAAAACGTTATCCCTGGATGGACGCCGAAAGGGTCGGCGCACTCGGTGCTTCTTTCGGCGGTTATATGATTAACTGGATAGCCGGCAATTGGCCTACCCGTTTCCGCTGCCTGGTGAACCACGACGGCAATATTGATGAGCGGATGGCCTATTTCGACACCGAGGAACTCTGGTTCCCAGAGTGGGACCACCTCGGCACGCCCTGGGATAATCCGGACAGCTATGAGAAGCATAATCCTGTGAACTTCGTCAAAAACTGGAAAACCCCGATGCTGGTTATCCACAGTGCGCTGGACTTTCGAGTGGCGGATACCCAGGGACTCGGCACCTTTAATGCCCTGCAGCGCCTCGGAATTCCCAGCAAGTTGCTCTACTTCCCCGATGAAAATCACTTGGTACAAAAACCACACAACTCCATTCTCTGGCATGAAACAGTGATAAACTGGCTGGACCGCTGGCTGAAAAACTCCGACTGAGCGAATACAAAAAATGATTATTGATTATTGCCTGCACCTGTGCTATCATACATAAGCGCAGGTAATTATTTTGGTTGTGCTTATGGCTAAAAAGTATATAAGAGCGATTTTCCCAGGCTCGTTTGACCCGATAACAAACGGGCACCTGGACGTTATCCACCGCGGTATGAAACTCTTTGACGAGCTTATCATCGCCGTCGGACGTAGTCCGGTCAAAAACCAGCTTTTCACCCCCGAAGAGCGGGTAGAGATGATAGCTGAGATAATTCGGGAAAGACAAATGACCGGCGTCTCGGTAGAAAGCTTTGAGGGATTGACGGTCGAATACGCCGCCAAGAAAAAAGCCGATGTCATCCTGCGAGGCCTGCGAAGCCTTACCGATGTCCAGTATGAGTTCCAGCTTGCTATGACCAATCGGGCTGTAGCTGGCATAGAAACGGTCTTTATTATGACCAGCGAACAGTATGGATTCACAAGCTCAACCTTGATTCGCGAGGTCGCCTCATTAGGTGGAGATTTGTCAAATTTAATTCCGGACAATATTTACGAACGTTTAAAACAGCACATTAAAAAATAAAACGGTTACTCGATGTCGAATGTTCGCTGAAAAGGGGCATCGAGTATCAAGTATCGAGAAATGTTTACGATTAGTGTCGAAACGAGCTTTTGGGCATCGCATCAATTGGTTACCCCCACGTCTGATTGTGCGGACGAGTCTGGGGGCTTAAAAGAACCTTTGCATCATCATAACTGGTTGGTTAGCGCTGATGTCAGCAGCGACAAGCTCGACAGCACGGCAGTTGTAATGAACTTTCATAAACTTAAGGCGATGGTCGATAATATCGTGGCTGAGTTTGACAATACCGCATTGAATGAAATCAGCTATTTTCAGCAGAGCAACCCATCCGCTGAGAACGTAGCCAGATATATATATGAAAAACTCCGGACCAAACTGCCCAAAGGTCTTAAGCTCCAGAATATCAGAGTCGTTGAGGAGCCGGGTTGCGCAGCAAATTTCAGCGAATAGATAAATCTGCCTACAGTAACTTTCTAAATTTGACGATTATTTAATCGGGATTTTTGGTATAATATATGATGAGGCCCCGCGAAGCAGGAGCTATATGATATGCAGTGTCAGATTTGTAACAAAAATGATGCGACTATTCACCTGACCGAGATTGCCGATGGAGTCCGCACCGAGATGCACATCTGTGAGCATTGTGCCACCGAGCAGGATATAGCGGTCAAAAGTCATATCCCTATAAATGAACTGCTTAGCAGTCTGCTTGCCGTCCAGCCGACGGATGATGAGCTCTCCGGGCCTTCAGAGCAGAAACTCGCCTGCCCGAACTGCGGTTTTACGCTGGCTCAATTCCGCAAAGAAGGGGTCTTGGGTTGCCCCCACGATTATGAGGTTTTTGAGAAATCACTTCTGCCTCTCATCGAAAAAGCTCACAACGGCAAGACATCTCACTGCGGCAAATTCCCTTCAAAAACACCGCAGGACACAAAAAAAAAGATGGTGCTCTTAAACCTGCGCCAGCGGCTGCAAGCTGCCGTGCAAAGCGAAGATTACGAGCTGGCTGCCGAATTGCGGGACAAAATAAATCAAGCTGAAAAATAAAGGCCATTTACACAATATATACACTATACCAGATATGAAACTAACAGACATAAGCAACGATATAAACGAGTGGTTCAACGGCTCAGGACCGTTGGCTGATATTGTTATATCCTCACGGATTCGCCTGGCCAGGAACATCGCCGGCTACAAATTCCTCAGCCATTGCTCAAATACTGAAAAAGCTGAAATACTTAAGACGCTTAGAGATGTCTTGATGTCTCTCGAGCTTGGCGATAAAATCTTCTATATCAGCGTGGATAAAGCCCCTACTTTAAGCAAACATTTCTTAGTGGAACGCCATCTTATCAGCCGGCACCATGCCTTTGGTAAAGGCCCGCGAGGTGTCGTCATCGCCCAGAAGGAATTCTTCACGGCTATGATTAATGAAGAGGACCATCTTAGATTACAGGTGCTAAAAGCCGGCTGTCAGTTATCTGGATGCGCCAAGCAGATAAACCAAATCGACGATATGATAGAGCAAAAGGTAGATTTTGCCTTCAGCCCTCGTTATGGGTACCTGACGGCCTGCCCGACCAATCTGGGCACAGGGGTAAGGGTCTCGGTAATGCTCCATCTACCGGCCCTGAAAATGACAGGACAGATAGAAAAGTTCTTCAACGCCGCAAGGGATATGAGCCTGGCCGTGAGAGGCCTCTTCGGCGAAGGAACCGAAGCGGCAAGTGACCTGTACCAGATATCCAATCAGGTTACGCTCGGCATATCGGAGCCTGATATTATCTCGCAATTTGAAAATATCATCATTCCTGAAATAATCGAATACGAAAACGTTGCAAGAAATCAATTGCTCTCGAAGCAGCCTGACATCCTCGACGACAAAATCTCCCGGGCGATGGCGCTCTTACAAAACGCCCACTTGATAAGTTCGCAGGAAGCGCTGTTCCTGCTCAGCCACCTGCGACTTGGCATCAATATGCACAAGTATATGGGTGCCTCAACTCCGGCCATAAAGAAACTTTACACCCTCTGTGGTACAGGAGAAGCATCTAAAACGAGCCCGCTTTCTATTGCTACCATAAATCGGCTGTTCATGCTGACACTGCCGGCTCACCTGCAGTTAAACCACGGCAAAACCCTGGACCCCACTCACAGAGACGCTCTTCGAGCTCAAATCATCCGCTCAGCCCTGAACCAGGATACACAACAGAAAAGTTAAAAGCTCCTAACCAAATGAATGCTTGCTCTTCTTGCTATGCCGAACACAGTGAAGCATCTGGCAGACGAAAAGGATTAGAATTTCTTCGACTTCGCCTCAGAATAGCAAGGGCAGGTGCCGGCTGAATCTGCCAAAATGGCACAATAAATTGACATCTGCAAGTCTGTTCCTCCGCAAGAAGGAATCAAAAAACGGCACCTAAGAAAAACATAACTTCTTATAATCAAACAGGTTAAACAGCTTAAGTCAACCCAGCCGCACAACTGGCACGTCTTTTGCACATCTGGAATTTGTGAGATGAATTTATAGCGAAAGGAATATAACTATGGCTAAAATTGTTGGAATAGATTTGGGAACGACCTTTTCAGTAGTCGCTGTGATGGAAGGCTCGGCACCGAAGGTCCTCATCAATTCTTCCGGCTCCCGGCTGACACCTTCTGTGGTTGGCTTTACAGACAAGGGCGAGAGGCTTGTCGGCCAGATTGCTCGCCATCAGCAGGTAACAAACCCGGAAAACACCGTGTTTTCAATCAAGCGTTTTATGGGCCGACGCCATAACGAAGTTTCGTCGGAGGAAAAGATTGTCCCTTATAAAATTACCGGCGGCCCTGATGAGCTTGTCAAAGTCCGAGTCCGCGAAAAGGAATACACCCCGCCGGAAATCTCCGCTATGGTCCTGCAGGATTTAAAAAAGACCGCGGAGGATTACCTGGGTGAAAAGGTTACAGACGCCGTCATTACCGTCCCTGCTTACTTTAATGACTCCCAACGACAGGCCACAAAGGACGCAGGCAAAATAGCAGGCCTCAACGTCCGCAGGATTATTAACGAGCCGACTGCCGCAGCTCTTGCATACGGCGTCGAAAAGAAAAAAGACCAGAAAGTAGCCGTATTTGACTTTGGCGGCGGCACATTCGATATCTCCATCCTGGATATCGGCGGTTTTGGTGAAGAAGGCGGCGTGCTTGAAGTTCTCAGTACAAACGGTGATACTCATCTCGGCGGCGATGACCTCGATGCAGTATTGATAAACTATATCGCCGATGAGTTCAAAAAGAAAGAAGGAATCGACCTGCGAGATGACCCGATGGCTCACCAGCGACTCAAAGAGGCCGCCGAAAAGGCAAAGTGCGAGTTAAGCTCTCAGGTTGAAGCGACCATTAATCTGCCCTTTATTACCGCCGATGCAAAAGGTCCGAAGCACCTGCAGATGACCATCACACGAAGCAAGTTCGAATCGCTGGTTGAGCACGTTTTTGAACGTTTGAAACAGCCGTGCTACAGAGCGATGGAGGACGCCAAATTGGAACCTAAGGACATCACCGAGACCCTCCTTGTAGGCGGCTCAACCAGAATTCCAAAGGTCCAGCAAATCGCCAAGGACCTCTTTAAAAAAGAGCCGAATAAGAGTCTCAATCCCGATGAGGTAGTTGCCCTCGGCGCTGCCATTCAGGGCGCCGTCCTGGCCGGTGATGTTGGCGTAAAAGACATCTTGCTTCTGGATGTAACGCCCCTTTCTCTGGGTGTCGAAACGCTCGGCGGAGTTATGACCAAATTGATTGAGCGCAACACCACCATTCCTACCAGCAAGAAGGAGATTTTCTCGACCGCCGCTGACAGTCAGACCACCGTTGACATCCACGTGCTTCAGGGTGAGCGTGAATTTGCCGCAGACAATCGCACGCTCGGCAGATTCCAGCTTGCCGAGATTCCACCGGCACCGCGAGGTATTCCTCAGATTGAGGTCGCATTTGATATTGATGCTAATGGCATTTTGAACGTGCAAGCACGCGACCTCGGCACCGGCAAGCAGCAATCGATTGAAATTAAATCCAGCTCAGGACTGAGTGATGATGAGGTTAAAAGGATGACCAAGGAGGCCGAGGTGCACGCCGCAGAGGACAAAAAGAAAAGAGAGGTTGTGGACCTGAAGAACCAGGCTGACCAGTTGATTTATTCGACTGAAAAGACCCTCAAAGAGCATGGCGACAAGGTCTCCGGCGCGGTCCGTGGAAAGATTGAAAGCGCCGTTAACAACCTGAAAGATGCTGTAAAAGGTGACAGTGCCGAAGCAATAAAAAGGGCCATCGAAAACCTCAGCAACACCAGCCAGGAGCTTGGCAAGGTGCTTTACGAAAAGGCGGCCAAGAGACAGCAGGCCGCTTCCGCCCACGCCGGTCATGCCGAGCAAGCACCGCCGCCTGAAGGTGAGGTTAAAAGAAAAAAGCCCGATGACGTAATCGACGCTGAATTCGAAGCGAAAGACAATTAATAAATAACCGATGTACTCGGTATCTATAACTGCTTTCTGCTTTTTGGAGAGGCCGGTAATCATTAAGTTGCTTGAAAGCTGGAGCAGGATTATCTATCGGATTTTAATATTGAAAAATTACAAATCCATAGTACCTGCCCGGCTATTTTTATGGTACAAAGAACGGCTTTTCGGCGGATTCCACCCCCAATAAGGTAGATAAAGTCTTAGCGGTCCTGCCTGAATGTATTAAACAAGGTTCCACTCCGCTCTTATAATCCGCTTGCAAAGGCTGGCAATGCTTGAAATCCAAGATGGCCAACTATGGAAATAAGGAAGGAATTGAATCTGATTGATGTCTTCTGTATCGCCTCCGCCGCAATGATTAGTTCCGGGCTGTTCATTTTAAGGGCATTGCTTACGCCAAGGTGGAGACAACCGTCATTCTTTGTTACCTAATGGCCGGACTTACTTTCAATACCCGGTATGTTCAGTATCACCGAAATGACTACGGCAACGCACCCGAGCATTTCGATGAAAAGCGCTTTTGCCTACATTGTCCTGCTTGGCGAAAGAAGAAGCCGGCCCACAGTTCAAAGCTCGCCGCCTTTTTGTTTAGTGCCAAATCCTCACAACGCCTCAGACAAACCGGCGGTTTTCAGCCAGAGTTGACTATTTACCTATACAGAAACGGCTGAATATCTGCTCCAATATCTGCTCATCGACATGTCCGCCTGTGGCCGATTCGATACCACAAATGGCCCGGTAAGCGGCCCGCAGCATCATTGCGGCAACCTCATCGCTGCCGGCTTTCAACTCACTGACCGATTCACCGACGTTCTCAATTGCCTCAGTAACAGCCTGTTTGTGCCGAGCGGTAAGAGCAACACTTGATACTTGATATTCGATGCTCGTTGCTCGTTTTTCGAGCACCGAGCTTCCGGCATCAAGCATTTCATCCTTCGCAGTAGTTCTGCTACGAAGAATGGACGGGTATCGAGCATCGAGAATTTCTTTGTCAATCCTCTCTCGCAATATCTCTAAGCCGGTGCCGGTTTCTGCAGAGGTTGCTAAAAATCCTGCACCAAAATCCGCTTTGCCGCGCTCGGTCTTGTTATCGTTGGATGAAAAGCGGTCCGTGGGTGTCGATTTTAGTGCCAGACCAAACAACTCATTCAGTTCAGCAAGGCGATTTGATAAAACCTCTTCGGATACCAAATCACATTTTGTCGCGACAGGTATAATAATTTTAGGCTCAGTGAGTTCAAGTATTGAGATATCCTCAGACCAGTCGGCTTTTGATATGTCAACGCAGAATACAACCACAGCGCTGTTTCGCAGTGCCTCAATCGCCGCCTGTTGTGCCAATTCGTCAAGGACATTGTCCGCCCCTTTAGAGACTTTTCCCATAGAGTCTCTAACGGGGTCTGCCCATCTCACCAGACCCGCACAATCGAACAAAACGCACCTGCAATGCGCCAACGTGCACAGAGCCGTCAGCACATCTCTGGTGGTTTTGCGCTCGTGCGAGACGATACTTCTCTCCTTACCGAGCAGCTTATTGAGCAGACTGCTCTTTCCCGCATTGGGAGCACCGGCAATCCCCACCGCCGGTAAATCAATTAGCGACCCGTACCTGATACTTCCGCTGAGTAACTGCTCGAGCTGTTCCTTTACCCCGAGAAGTCTTTCAATTACCTCCGCTCCGGTTTCCAGTTCGATATCTTCCCCGCTGAAATCCAGACCCGCCTCGATTAAACTAAGACAATCCATTATCGTCGAGCGTACCTTTGCCGTGGTCTCAGATAACCGTCCGCTGAGAAGTTCCTCAGCGGCGGCCAATTGAAATGCGTTGGAGCTTACGATAATCTCGTTCACCGCCTCGGCCTGGGCCAGGTCGATTTTACCGTTCAGATACGCCCTCGCCGTGAATTCGCCCGGCCCGGCCATCCGAAGTCCTCTGCCTAATAAATTGCCTATCAAGGCCTCTGTAACTGCCGTATTTGTATGGATGTGAATCTCGGCTACATCGTCGCCGGTATAGGAATGCGGAGATAAAAAAAGATACAGTTGCGCTTCGACTTCGAGTTCATCGTCGATTTTCACACTTACTTCTATCAAGCTGCTTCTTTGTTTTTCCACGCGGGCTGAAATTAAAGAGCCTAAAATCTGCCCACAAGTCTCGATTGTGCGTGGTCCTGTAAAGCGAACAACTACTCTTTCGTCCGAGGTCGGAGAGCTAACAGCCACAATAGTGTCACTTAGGTCGTACATCTTACATTCGATGTGTCTAAAGCGAACTAAAGTGCCTAAAATAAGCTAAAGTTAAAAAATAACTTTAGGCACTTTTTAAATTTTATAAAACGGTTTGGGCTTTTTCTTTTTGACTTTGCCGCCGGTCTTGCTCGTCGCCGCAACCAGACCTTTCGATTCAGCCTCTTCCTTTTCCTGGATGTGTTTACGAATTACGTGCTGCTCAATAACACCGGCAAAGGTGCTTGCCATAATATACAAGTTCACTCCCGACGGCCCATTGTATAAGACCAGCGGGAGAAATAACGGCATCATAATCATCATTATTTTTTGTTGCTGAGCGGCCTGCGGATTAGCCGCCGCTTGAGATGGCATAAGCTTCTGCTGCAGATACATAGCCACGCCCATCAAAATCGGCAAAGGATTCAGCGATTGTACCTTCCAGCCTAACAAAGGCACTGTTACCGTTGAAAAACTAACCAGAGCATCTGGCATAGAAAGGTCGGTAATCCAGAACGGCAAAAATGGCGCACCGCGCAGGTCGATACTGGCGTAAACCGCGCTCCACAAAGCAAGCCAAATCGGCATCTGAACCATCATCGGCAAAAACCCCATAATAGGCGAAGCGCCCTGCTCTCTATAAAGTGCCATCATCTGTTTGTTCATTTCAGCCCTATTGTTGGCGTATTTTTTCTTTATCTCCTCCGCCTTCGGAGCAAGCTTGCTCATCTTGCTCATCGAAACCTGGCTCTTCTTCGTGATAGGATGCATTGCAATCCGCATCAGAAAAACCAGTATGATAATGACCACTCCGTAGTTGGGGATAAAAGCATACATCCATTTCATTAAAGCCAATATCCCAAAGGCTAAAGGGTATATAATGCCCGCAGGACAACAAAAACAGGGTATGAAAGTGATAGTTTGAACAAAACCTAACTCTCGATACCGCTCGTTCTTATCAAAAAGGCTTTTATCCTTAGGCCCAACGTATAGCTGGAAGTTATATGTTTTTGTGCTGTTAGTTTGTCCTGCAGCAGCTAAAGTATTGGAAGCAATTTTCAAATCCACTCCTATCATTTCGTCACCGCTGTCGGCCTTGCTGTCTCCATCGGGATTGTGAAACCGGCCTGTTTTATCCATTACCCAATCGCAGTAGTCTTTGCCCTCATTCGGAAGCGGCACAAGTATAGCGGCAAAGTATTTGTTTGTCGCAGCGACCCAGAGGAAGTTTGACCCGAGTTTCACCAGCCGTCTGGCCTCGATGCTCTTTGCATTGCTGAGTTTTTTTATATCAAGTCTTACACTGCTAACTTGGCCTTGTGTATCTCTAAAACCGGCAATGATACTTCTCATATCAGACCTGAAGGCCTCTCTGCCAAGTCCGCCTGGCCCCGCTAAATTGAAACGCACTTTCTGTTCGACCTCACTAAGATTTTCAACAGCTATGCTGCATTCCAGAAGATAGCTGTCGGGGATGATTTTATAGGTTTTAATCAATTTCAAGACCGGCTCGTCAGTACCTACAATTTTAATTATCGCCTCAAAGCGTGCTGTTTGCGAGCCATCCTCGGCGGTTTCTTTATCGAGGCTTTTCCAGTGAAGTATATCCAGAGGCAGTTGCAACTGCTGCTGAACAAATACAAAGCTTGTATTAGCCATTGTCAAAATTTCCCTGCCGCCTCTTTCCTGCACGGGCGAGATAATTTTTAACGGCTGAGGATTCTTATAATCACGGTCGTTAAATCTGCTGAAGGTTGCTTTCCTTATCGCGGCGCCTTTAGAGATTAGTTCCAACTGAAAATTAAAGCCGCTGTTAGGGTCCACCGAGCCAAGAGTAACGCTTTTAGCCGGTGCATTGTCAGCACCAAAAGTAACAGAATCGTCCGCTCCTATCTGCGGCGGTTCCTCAGCAGGGACCTCCGCATCGTTGCTTTTTTTGCCACCTGTAGAGCTTTGCAAAAGAATGCAAGGTCGTCCAGTCGTCTCTTTGTCATTCCTGCGAAACCTGTCCTGAGCAAAGTCGAAGGAGCAGGAATCCACCCCGGACTCGAAAACAAGCCATCCGCAAAAAACAACGAAGCCAATAACAATCAAAGTAAAAATAAATCTCATAATCGGATATCTCGTCGTGTATTGTTTTAGGGGGTTCACTCTTTAATAATCGATAGTCAATAATCACTTTCTTTTTATCTTCCGTTCTGCAGCCGTTCCGCGTGGAAGTTGTCTAATTGTTCGATTGCTATTATCTTTTTCATGGTAGTTTCAAAATCGTATTCGAGCCGTACAAAATGAACCTCGTTTTTATTCACATACACATAGCTGGCACGATTGTCCTTATCTCTGGGCTGCCCGACCGAGCCGATATTGATAATCGCCTTTTCGTCATCGACAATCGGATAGACATTGCCAAGCTCAGCCGGCAGATAGAAGTCCGGCTCATTAAGAAACACACCGGGCATATGTGTGTGACCCACAAAGCAGATGTGGTTGACCCGCTCGAACAGCAGCCGTACTTTCAGCGGATTCGTATAGACATCATCAGGAAAAATATATTCATTAATTGGCCTTCTGGGCGAAGCGTGAACAAAATCTATTGTTACTGAGTTTGTTCCTAATTTGCTTTTGAGCGTCTGCCGCATCGGCAGCTCACCCAAAAAGCTCCACCGCCTGTCGCGGCACTGTTTTTCTTCCTCCGCTTCCAGAACTTCCCGGCTCCAGAAGCTCGCCTGCTCTGCTCCGTAGTTGAAATTTGTCGGCTCATAAAAGACCGCATAATCGTGATTGCCAAGAACGCACCACTTTGTATTCTCTATAATCAGGTCGAGACATTCCTTGGGATTTGGCCCGTAGCCGACCACATCACCCAGACAATAAACCGTCTTTATACCACGTCTTTTAATATCAGCCAGAACAGTGGTCAAAGCTTCGAGGTTCGAATGTACATCACTTAGTACCGCAAACATACACGCCCTTAAAGAGCCCCCGCTTCGCGGGAACCAAACAAAATTAACTTTTCTTATACAAAAAATAATAAATAGCAAAAATATCGCAAAAATGCCAGAATATTTATTGGCTTTTGGAGAAAACACGATTTTGAGAACCCGCAAAGGGAACCCCCTCACCCAAGCCCGATAGATTTGAAAAAGACGGTTTTCTTTAGTCATAAGTATTGTTATAATACCCCGTATGCAATACGACATCCGTCCCTGGCGGACTTTTGTCCGGCGGATACACGATACGAGATATGAAAATGGTAAATATGACCCTCCTCGAAACTTATGGGCTGGTAAAAAAATATTCCGGCAGAATCGTTGTTAACGAAGTATCCATTACAATCGAACAGCGAAGTATTGTCGGGCTTCTGGGCCGAAATGGAGCCGGCAAAACCACCTCCTTCAGAATGATTATGGGTATGATTACTCCAAACAGCGGCTCGGTCATTTTCGAAGGCCAGAACATCACGAAGTTGCCGATGTACAAACGTGCCCGCCTGGGCATCGGTTATCTTTCCCAGGAGCCTAGTATCTTTCAACGCCTCAGTGTCCGTGAAAATCTATATGCGATTCTTGAGACAATGTCTATCACCAAAGCCCAGCGCAACCGCAAAGCCGACATACTAATTGAGCGTTTCGGATTAACCGAGGTGGCCGATAGCCAGGGAAGGTTCCTATCCGGCGGCGAGCGAAGAAAACTCGAAATCGCCCGCGCTATGGTAACAGACCCCTCATTGATTCTTTTGGACGAACCCTTTAGCGGCGTTGACCCTATTGCCGTCGAGGATTTGCAGCACGAAATCCGCCGGCTTGTTGCTTCCGGAGTCAGCATTCTTGTTACCGACCATAATGTCGAGAGAACTCTTGAAGTGGTCGATAAGGCCTACATTATCGACCACGGCAGGGTGATTGGAGCCGGCCCACCCGCCGAAATCATCAGAAACGAAATCGTCAGAAAATCTTATCTCGGCAATACCTTCGCCGGAGACGAATTCGACAATCGATGAGAGTGAAGCAAAATGTGAGATACCAATAATAATGATTGATATTGAAAAATGTCGAATTACGCATTACCCGGCTGAGGTCTTGACTAAGCGAGCTGAGCCGGTTGGAGAAATTGATGATAATATCCGTCAGCTTGTGGAGAAAATGACCGACATTATGCTGAAAAAAAAAGGCATCGGCCTGGCAGCACCACAGGCTGGTGTATCGCTACGGCTCTTTATCATATCGCTCGACGGAACAAGAGGCAATGTTAAAGTCTATATAAACCCAACCGTTACGCCAGCCGGTGAGCTTGGCTTAACAGAAGAAGGGTGCCTGTCGGTGCCGGGCGTTTTTACAAAAATTAGAAGATACAAAAAATGTAAAGTTACCGCCACCGACCTTAACGGAAAAGTGTTTACAGAACAGGCCGAAGGACTTTACGCGCGAGCCCTCCAGCACGAGTACGACCATATCGAGGGAATGACTATCGCCAATCGTATGAGCCAGACCGCCAGAATCGCACATCGAAAACAGCTCAAAAAACTGACAGAAGAGCAAAAATAGAAAATATAAAGGGGCTTCACTGCAACAAAGCATGACACCTGTAAACCCGAATATTGAAACTCAAATATCAAATGCTTAAACATTGCTCAATATGTTTTGAATTTTTTATTTTGGTTATCTGGATTTGTTTCTACCGTTAGGTGTACTTTGAAGTATTTCGTGCTTCGTATTTCGGATTTCGTTTTATGCTTCATAAGATATGAGATGTAAAAAATGAAAATAGTATATCTTGGCAGTGGAGAATTCGGCATTGATTGCCTAAATGCTCTGGAGCAGTCGAGCCATAGTCTGCGATTTATTGTTACTCAGCCTCCGAACCCAGCCGGAAGGGGCAGAAAACCAAGCCCGACGCCGGTAGCCAACTGGGCAAACGCCCATTCACTACCATTTCTTGAAACAGATAACGTAAACACTCCACAAATAATAGAAAAGTTAGCTGATTATAATCCGGACCTGATTGTGGTAATTGCATTCGGCCAGAAAATCGGCAACGAGCTGATAAATCTGCCGCCGAAGGGTGCTATCAACGTCCACGCCTCTTTGCTCCCAAGATACCGTGGTGCCGCACCAATAAACTGGGCGATAATCAACGGCGAAACCGAAACGGGCATCAGCATAATTACATTAGCGGAAAAAATGGACGCTGGCAGTATCCTCGCACAGTCAAAAACCAGCATCACCCCCGATGAAACAGCAGGCCAACTACACGACAGACTGGCCCAAATGGCGGCACCTCTTTTGTTAAAAACAATAGAGCAAATTGCTGACGGCTCAATTATTTATACCGAGCAAAACCATTCTGAAGCTACTCTTGCGCCAAAGCTGAAAAAATCCGATGGCTTTATCGACTTTGCCGAAACCGCCGAGTCTTTAGAAAGAAAAATCCGTGGCTTCTGGCCCTGGCCCGGCGCCTCAGCAACCTATCTCTCCAAAAAAACCAATAAATCAATACGAGTAACTATTGCAATGACAGATGTAGTAGGGGTGGTTTGCGAACCACCCAATCATGCTACGCTGACACCGGGCGTGCTTGATGAAAACCTGAATATCATCTGCAGAGTGGATGCGTTAAAGATTAAAAAAATCAAGCCAGCAGGCTCGCCGCTAATGGACTTTAAAGATTTTGTCAACGGCCGGCAAACTCAGCCCGGCGATTTGTTTACGAAAATAGACAAGTGAAATATGGCCGGCTTAAAACCTAAATCTGCACGCACTATTGCAATAAAGGTCTTGAATCAATTCGACCCAAAACGTAATTACGCCGGCCCAATCCTAAACGAGCTGTTGCACGAAACCGACCAGAAACAACGAGCCACTGACCTTGTCCTCGGAACAATAAGAAACTGCCGTGCTATTGATACAGTCATATCCACATTCTCCGGTCGCCCTCTCAAAAGGATACCAGGCAAACTGCTCAACATCATCCGAATAGGAACCTTTGAGCTTATATATTCACCCGAAACCGGCCAGCATTCCATTGTCAGCGAAGCGGTCGAGAATGCAAAAATATTATTAGGCAAAAAGCAGGTCAGCTTTGTAAATGCCATCCTGCGCCAAATCACAAGACGCATAACTAATCGTCGAGTTGAATTATCACAAACCAATCCCAAACGAACGCTTTATCAACCCCGCACCAATTGGCACCGCCTTAGGCGATTCGAAATCAGTTCATCCGCAGACCTCTCGTGTTGGAATAATTGGTGCGAGGCAATCGGCTGCGAATTCGACAGGGATTTCTTGCCCGACCCCGAATCCTCCCCAGATGATTATCTCAGCATCGCCTTTTCTCTGCCCAGATGGCTTATAAAAAACTGGCTCAGCGAATTTGGCGAAGAATCAACCCGGCAGATATGCCTGGCTTCCAATCGCAAGCCGAGTATCTACCTCAGACCCAATAGCTTAAAGGCAACAACACAGGATTTAGCCGAGAAATTCCAGCGAGCAGATATCGATTTTGAAATCGTCGATGTTCGATGCTCGATATCGGGTGACCGTCGAGTATCGAGTATCGAGAATCAAGAATCGAGCATGATAAGAGTAAAGAGCCCACGTACTATAACCGAGCTGCCGGGATTCGCAGAAGGTCTCTTTACCGTTCAGGATATTACAGCTTCGCAGGCGGTAAGAATTCTCAAACCGCAGCCGAATTGGACGATACTCGACCTCTGCGCCGCACCTGGCGTTAAAACAACACAGTTAGCTGAAGCTACCGGTGATTCGGCCAAAATCATAGCAACCGACATTGACACCGAACGCCTCAAAAAAGTTAGAGAAAATACCTCCCGGCTCGGCATAAACAGCGTCGATATTGTTCCGTATGAGGAGCTTCTCGATTCTAAATTCAAAACTCCAAATTCTAAATTCGATTGCGTTCTGCTGGATGTGCCCTGCTCCAATACCGGCGTATTAGCCAGACGCATCGAGGTCCGCTACAGAATAAAACCACGGGCAGTAAAAGAACTAACCAAAACACAAAGCGAGCTGCTCAACACCGCATCGCAAATGTTAAAACCTCACGGGAAAATCTGTTACAGCACCTGTAGCATTCAAAAGGACGAAAACAGCGTCCTTATAAAAGACTTCCTGCAACAAAACCGCGGCTTTGAGCTTGAATCCGAAAATCTGACCTTGCCCTCAACAGAATCCCGCACCAGTTGGCCTTCTGCAAACACCCCCAAATCCCAGGCTTTCGACTACGACAGCCAAAGCTCAACTGGTGCCGGAGACCATGATGGCGGATATATAGCAATACTCACCGCTGCATAATGACAAGCACAAAGTATCAAGCATCCAGCATAAAGTCTTTTTTCAATTTACAAACCCAATCCACAGCTTTTCCACAAAACAAACTTACAATGTGCAAAACCTGTTAAAAATAAATTATTTTTGTGTGCAAAGTCAATGTTAACAGTAACTTCTATTAAGTGGAAAAAAAATTTCCCAAAACGCATTTGATTTGTTTTTTCGTTGTCCAATAATAAATACGTTATCAGTATTATTAGTGCTTCGCAGCGGCTTTGCTGTGAAGAATGATTTGGTTCTAAAAAGAATGGATTTTTTTCCCGCACCTATTTTGAAAATCTAACGTCGATTCGACAAATAAAACTTGAGGTTATTAAAAACGTTTATAACAGGATTTTCGTTGGCATCTCAAAATAGGTGCGGTATAAGGGCCTGGCAAATAAAAACCCTGGCACCGGGAGAATACAAATGCAGAGCACAATCACGGATGAGAGTTCTCGCACAGCAGCGTCTCAGATAGATGCGATTAATGAAGCCATTTCTGAAAAAGTTGGACCGCAGAAGTTTCAGATCTGGTTTAAAAATTCGACTAATATGACGCTTAGTGGCGGATATTTGAAAGTTGGAGTGCCGAACCTTTTTATTGCTACCTGGATTGAAAACCATTTTTTGAATGAAATTACACAGGCGGTTCGGGCGGTCACCGGCGAAGAGACAAAGATTACCTTCACAATCGACCCTGAGTTTTCCGGCCACCAGAGACGAACACAACTGGATTCGCAGCCCCCGCTTGTTGCCAGCGGAAGTGGGTCTCAGTCCCCGGCTCGACTGAGTTCGCAAAAGTCAATTCTCGATTCTCAACGAGCATCCGGGAAACTCAAAATGAGTCTGGAAACATTCGTTGTCGGCCCGTCAAATGAGCTGGCCTACAACGCCGCCAAAGTGGTCGTAAACGAGCAGCAAAGCCCTTTCAATCCGCTGTTTATTCACGGAGGATACGGGGTCGGCAAAACACATCTGCTGCAAGGGATATGCAATGCAGTGTGCCAGAAGCGCCCCCAGACTAATTGGCTGTATCTCTCAGCGGAAGATTTCGCCAATCAGTTTGTGCTGGCCTTGAAGACAAAAAAGCTGGAGGCTTTTAGACGCCGAATGCGGCAAACGGACTTGTTGGCGATCGACGACATTCACTTCTTGGCCAGCAAACCTTCAACGCAGGAGGAATTCCTGCATACTTTTAATACAATCAACCTGGCTGGTAAACAGGTCGTGCTGGCCTGCGACGCACATCCTAAAATGATAGGACAACTGTCTGAAAAGCTCGTTAACCGCTTCGTTTCCGGAATGGTTGTAAAAATTGAAACTCCCGATTTCCGCACCCGCTGCCAAATATGCAGGCATTACCTGAAAACTCAAAACTTAAAACTAAAATCTCAAATCCCCGACAGCGTGATAAGCTACATTGCCGAAAATCTCCGCACCAACGTGCGGGAGTTAGAAGGGGCCCTGCTGAAATTAATTGCGTACTCGGCTCTGAAAAACGAAAAAATCAGCCTGTCTATGGCCAAAGCCGTTCTGGCTGAACACCTGGAAAGGTGCGACCCGATTGTGCACGTATCGGATATCGAATCAGCCGTCGCCGCCTATTTCGGCACAACGCCGGCATATATACACTCGTCCAAAAAAGACAGGACGGTAGCATTGGCCCGGCACTTTAGTATGTATTTGACCAGAAAACACACGAAGATGTCGTCCTCCGAGATAGGCAGGTTTATGGGCGATAAAAATCACGCCACCGTGTTGCTGGCCTGCAAAAAAATCGAAGAGCTGCTCAAGCAAAATGCAGAGCTTCACTGGCAGGGCCTCGCAGGCAACAAAGTTTGCAAAGCCAGAACAATCCTCACACAGCTCGAAGCCAGCATTTAAACACTCAGAAATTATGTGCATGGACTATTTTGTCATTTCTGAAAGGAGCGCAGCAAAGTATCTGCCTCAAAAAACCCAAGTTTCTCCGTAACTTGATTTTTTGAGCTTCGTACTTTTTCTAAGATGAATCTTTTGCCAAACAAGGACCTGTGAACAACTTGGCATCTTATTCATACTTGGTAAATTGTTAATAAAAAACCCAAAAAATTTTTATTGAAATAAACATCAATATTGTTATAATTATTAACTTAAAGTATTTGAGAACACTTTCATTCTTCGTAGCAGTATTACCACGGAGAACTGAGTAGTTATGAAAAAAGATATACATCCAAAGTACGAAAAAGTAATGGTTCACTGCGGCTGTGGCAATGCATTTGAGACCAGCAGCACAGCAAAAGAAATCCACGCAGAGATATGCTCGATGTGCCATCCATTCTACACGGGCAAGCAGAAATATGTCGATACTGCCGGCCGAATAGAGCGGTTCCAAAAGAAATACGGCACAAGCTACATCAAAAAGACCAAAAAAGACCAACAGCAATAGCTTCTTTTACAGATTACAATTCGGGCTCCCATTCTGAATACAATCAGGATGGGGGCTTTTTGTTCATAGTGTGTTGTGCATAAAATATCGAATTTCGAGCAGGAAAATTCCTGGAACGAGAGACGATTTGCGAGATACATATTTATGGCTGAACAGAAAGATAGCTTGCTGGTAAAACTGGACGAAATCGAGGCACATTACAGCGAAATCGAAAAACAGATAGCCGAGCCTGCCATCGCCGGCAATCCAACTAAACTTATAGCGCTATCCAAAGAGCAGGGCAAACTCAAAGCAATAGTTACAAAATACCGCCAATACAAAAAGACAGCAGCCGGTATTGAAGAGGCCGAGCAGATATTAGCCGACAGTACCGCCGATGAAGACTTAAGAACATTGGCAAAAGAAGAGCTCCAAAAGCTTGAAGGTAAAAAGAATTCCCTGCTCAAGGAAATTACAAACAGTCTGATTATGACCGATGATATAGGCATCGACTCGGTCATAATGGAGATACGAGCGGGCACCGGCGGTGAGGAGGCGGCCCTGTTCGCACGCGATTTGTACAATATGTATGTCAGATACGCTGATAGCCGCAGGTGGAAAGTTGAACAGCTCGACTTTAGCGTATCAGAAAAAAACGGTTTTCGTGAGGTCATATTCAATATCAAAGGCCCCGGCGTCTGGTCTGATTTGGGCTATGAGGGCGGCTGCCACCGCGTCCAGCGCGTTCCCCAGACCGAATCGCAGGGCAGAATCCACACATCAGCAGCAACAGTGGCGGTACTGCCTGAGCCTAAAGAACTCGATATCGAAATATCTCCCAACGATGTCATTGAGCACGTCAGCAGGTCGGGCGGGCCGGGCGGACAAAACGTCAACAAGGTCAGCAGCGCCATCAGGCTCGAGCATATCCCCACAGGGATTACCGTCAACATGCAGGAAGAGCAAAGCCAGCACAAAAACCGTGCTAAAGCATGGCGGCTCCTAAGAAGCAGGGTTTACGAATATCACCAGAACAAAAAAAGGGCTGAACGCGACTCGCAACGAAAAATGATGATTGGCTCAGGTGACAGGTCTCAAAAAATCAGAACATATAATTTCCCGCAAAATCGCGTAACCGACCACAGAATCAACTTGTCGCTTTACAACCTGGACAAAATAATGGACGGCGACATAGGCGAACTGATTGCAGCGCTCAAAGATTACGACAGACATCAGAGATTGAAGAACCTTTAAGCCGTGTCTCGAAAAAAAACGTGATACGGTCAAATAATAAATCTCGAAGTCCGAAGCACAAAACCAAGAAAAGCACGAAATACAAAATCACAAATTAGAAACAAACTCGGATTTTCAAATGTTCAAATTCTCAGAACATTTTGTTTTGGTTATCCCTCGGCTTTGCTCAGGACAGGTTTTGGAGTTCGGTAATTTGAATTTGTTTCGCATTTCGATATTCGAATTTCGGATTTGTATGAGATAAAAATGATAGTCGTAGTTACCGGAATGGTCGGCGTTGATAAGAAAAGCTATCTTGAGAAGGTATGTCAATTCGCCGCCAAGAATGGAAAAGAGACGCTGCTGTGTAACGTCGGCGAGCGGATGTACGCAGAAGCAACCGATATCCCACCCGGCAAAATCTTAGATATACCAATGAAAAGGCTAAGCTCGCTGCGCCGAAGCGTTTTCAAAGACATCATCGCAAAAGCCAAAAAGACACCCAACCTGATAGTCAATACTCACGCAACCTTCCGCTGGCGGCATGGGCTGTTTCCGGCAGTCGATTTCGACCAGATGCGACAGCTAAACGCCGATATGTATGTCTGCCTGATTGACGGCGTGAGCGCACTGCACAGCCGGCTTGTTGCCGAACACTCCGTTGAACACACGCTGAAAGATTTGATTGTCTGGCGAGAAGAAGAAATCATCGGCACGGAAATGCTGTGCAAAGGTATCAACGAAAGAATTCCTTTTTACTGCCTTGCCCGCGGCACCGAAGCTGAAACCACCGAAACATTCTACGGACTTGTCTTTGAAGGTCAAACCAAAAAAGCATATTTGAGCTTTCCTATGACCGCAGTTGACAATATGGAAGATGTTAAAAACGAAATTGACGAATTTCGAGCATTGATGAAAAAATTGTTTATCTGCTTTGACCCTGGTGACCTGGAAGAATCGTATTTGCCGCAAAAAGCACAGCAGGCTGCCCGAAAGGGGCTGGATTTTGTCGAGGCCACAGCGTTAGGGAAGAAAGTTCGGCTTGATTTGCACGAGGTCCGGCAAATCGAACACGATATTAACAGCCAGATATATGCCCGCGATTTTATGCTCATTGACCAGTCCAATATGATAATCAGCTTTATTCCGACGTTAGCCGACGGTCGAGCGGCAATATCCAGTGGCGTTGAAAGAGAGCTCCAGCACGCCCACGAGGCGGCCAAAGAAGTTTATGTAATCTGGACCTCAAAGCAGACTCCCTCGGTCTTTGTAACACAAACCGCAACGGCAGTTTTCAATACAATAGTTGAAGCCCGGAAATGTTTTAAGGAGAAAGGATATGCAAAATAACAAAACTTATGAAAACTTTCCCATTTGGATACCTTTACTTTCCTGCGCCTTATCCTTATCTATTTATGCCTTAGGCGCTTTTATCTTTTCCCAACTCGGCATGCTATTTACTGTTCTTTACCTGATGTTTTGCTTATGGGTTGAGCTAAGGATATTGAAGGAAAGCTGTGCGAATTGCTACTATTACGGCAAAACTTGCGGTTTGGGCAGAGGTAAACTGTGCGCTTTGCTTTTTAAGAAAGGAAATCCCGAAAAATTTGCTGAAAAAGAAATCTCGTGGAAAGATTTAATTCCGGATTTTTTGGTCCTGATTTTTCCTCTTGTTGGTGGAATCATTATTTTAATCAGAGATTTTACCTGGCTGATATTGGCGCTGATGGTAGTATTGGCAGTGCTTTATTTGGGTGGAAATGCGCTGATAAGAGGTTCATTAGCCTGCAAATACTGCAAACAAAAGGAACTTACAGGCTGCCCGGCGGAGCAGTTGTTCAGTAAGAGTGCTAAGACCGCTGGCTCATAAGCCGCTTTTAGTAAGCCGGCCAAAAGCTAGCGCTTAGGTGGAAAGGTTATAAAGGAAGTGACCATAACAGATGAGAAACAATTAGCAAACGTCATTGACCATGCTTTGCTTGATGCCACTGCGACAAAGGAGAAAATCGAACAGTTATGCGAAGAAGCAAAGACTTACGGATTTCATACAGTATGTGTAAATGGCCGATGGCTTACGTTGGTGGCCGAGCAATTGCATAATACAAAAGTAAAGGTTGGAGGCGTCGTTAGTCTGCCGCTTGGCGCCGACTCGACCAAAATAAAAGTTGCTCAGGCCAAAGATTCTATTTTTGCCGGCGCCGACGAAATCGATATGGTCGCTGACCTGGCGGCCATAATAGAAGGCGACTCAAAGTACCTCCAAAGTCAGTTACAGGCGGTGCTGAAAGTATGTCGCTCAATGAGGCCGGCGGTTGTGCTCAAAGTTATAATCGAATCGGCCGCTCTCAATCACGACCAAAAGATATTCGCCTGCCGGGCAGCAAACAGTTGCGGCGTCGATTTTATAAAGACCAGCACAGGCCTGCACCCCGCCGGCGGAGCAACCGTCGAAGATATAAAGCTGATTAAACAAACAGCTCCGAACTGTAAAATAAAAGCGGCCGGCGGCATAAAAACAGCAAAACAGGCTCTTGAAATGTTAGCCGCAGGCGCTGAAAGAATAGGTACTTCTTCGAGCATCCAGATTATAAATGAGTTCAAGGCAGGACAACTACAATGACAACAGAGGTAGTTGCCAAAAGCAATAATCGTATTTTTTGCAAACTGCACTATAAAAAAATCCGTGCATGCATAGATTTGCCGGCTTTAAGCGAAACATTTTCCGGCTTAAAATCGCCCTCAATCCTCGGAGGCAACCCAGCCAAGACAGATGCGGACAGATTCAGCTACTGGGCTGCCGAGCCGAAAGAGGTATTTGAATTTAAAGCGGGACAAAAAGACCTATTCGGAAAATTACAAAAAGCCCTGGACAAATATAAACTTCAACCAGACACAAGATTCAAGACACAAGACTCAAGACCCCGATTGCCAAATGGGATTTTCTGCGGCGGATGGATTGGATATTTTAGTTACGAACTCGGCAGATATATTGAAAAACTCCCGGAGACTACCATAGACGACCTTCAAATGCCGCTGATTCGGCTGTGCTTCTATGACCGCCTTATTGCCTACGACCATATTGAAGGGGCTTTCTGGCTAATCGCCCTGGAATTGCCCGAAGATTCCACAAAACCACAGGATAAACTTATCGCCCTGAAGCAACTGCTCGCTGAATCGCAAAAGATTCACGTACCACAGCCTGGGCCTGCCGACCTTGACAATATAGATTTTTCACAAATTTGCTGCAATATGGACAAAGATTATTACCTGCAGACGGTCGAGAAAATAAAACGCTACATCTACGACGGCGAGGTCTATCAGATTAACTTTTCACAGCGATTTGAATGTGATTACGACACTCATCCGATGGAGCTTCTGCATTGGCAAAATCACCACAATCCAAGCGGCTATGCCGCGTACATCGACGGCGGAAATTTTCATATCGTCAGCGCATCGCCTGAAATGTTTATAACAATTGATGACGGTCTCATCAGAACCAAGCCGATAAAAGGCACCCGGCGTCGTATCGATGAGACAGCCCGGAAGAACCCATACGCAAGACAAATCAATCAAAAAAATTTCAATGAGCTTCTCCAAAGTGAAAAGGAACGCGCTGAGCTGAATATGATAATTGACCTGGAGCGTAACGATGTGGCTAAAATCTGCAAACCTGGGACAAGGAAGGTAATCCAGCCCAGGACGATTGAAAGCTATCCGACAGTTTTTCACGCGGTTGCGACCGTAGCCGGGCGGCTTCGCGAGCGTATTACATTCTGCGACATCTTAAAGGCGATGTTCCCCGGCGGCTCTATCACCGGCGCCCCGAAAATCCGCTCGATGGAAATTATCGACGAAACCGAACCGACGAGCCGAGGCGTTTATACAGGCAGCATCGGCTACATTGGCATTGACGGTAGTGCGTGCTTGAATATTGCCATACGAACGATTATTATCACAAACAGAAAAGCATTCGCCCAGACCGGCGGCGGAATTGTCGCAGATTCAGACCCACAGGCTGAGTGGGCCGAGACAATTACAAAGGCGAGGGCGCTATTAGCAGGAATAAAAGCAACACAAAAAAAACAACCAGAGGATAGTGGATATAAAAAAGATAAATACGAAATTCGAAGCACGAAACAAATACAAATGAACAAAATCCAAAATTCAAAACCCTAAGTTATGAACATTTGAATTTCGTACTTTGAGATTGTTTCGGATTTCGAAATTCGATATTCGGATTTATACAAAAATGCCGGAAAAAGTTTTTCTTAACGATAAATTAGTAGATATCGACAAGGCCTGCATATCCGTAACCGACAGCGGCTTTTTGTATGGAGCAGGGCTTTTCGAGACAATGCGAAGTTACAAAGGTACGGTCTTTTCACTGAAAGACCACCTGGACCGATTGTTTTTTAGCTCCAGGAGTTTATCTATCAATAATCCATACGACAGAAAATATCTCACCGATACTATCTATAAGGTCCTCCAAGCGAACAAATTAACCGACGCCCGTTTGCGATTGACACTTACCAACGGGCCGATTTCCCAATCGGATGAGCAGCGCGCACCGACACTTCTTATCACCGCCACAAAGCTCCAGCCCTACCCGACTGAATATTATGAAAAAGGCGTCCTGGTGGTACTTTGCCCATTCAGGCAGAACGCCGGCGAGCCAACCTGCGGACACAAAACGACAAGCTATTTCTCGCGTTTGATTGCGCTAAATCGTGCACATCAAAAAAGGGCTGCCGAAGCATTATGGTTCACAACGAATCACCACTTAGCCGAAGGCTGCATAAGCAATGTGTTTCTGGTCAAAGATTCCGTTCTTTATACGCCGCCGATTGAAACGCCTGTTCTTGCGGGCGTGGCGAGAAAAACCGTTTGCCAAATCGCCTTAACAAACTCCATCAAATTTGTCGAAAAAGACCTCCACATAGACGATGTGTTAGCTGCCAATGAGATTTTCCTGACGAATGTAATTATGCAGATTATGCCGGTAACCGCTGTGGAAAAGCACACCGTAGGTGATGGCAAGGTCGGTACGATGACCAAAAGATTGCAAAAAAGTTTCGATGAATTAGTTGAAAGCCAGTGCAGGAAAAGCAAATGAAGATAAAAGATATTGCAGAGCTAATCGAAGAAATAGTCCCGCTTAATCTGGCACAGGACTGGGACAACGTTGGACTACTTATCGGTGATGCGCAGAAAAATGTAAAAAATATTTTGCTGACTATCGACGTAACCGGCGATGTTGTTACTGAGGCAAAAAAACTAAAGACCGACCTGATTGTAAGTTATCATCCGGTAATCTGGGACGGTCTGAAAAAAATTACTGCAGAACCTCCGAGCAGCACTGTACTTGAATTGATTCGCTGTGGCATTGCGGTTTTTTCGATACATACCGCACTGGATGCCGCCACAGGAGGAGTCAACGACGGCCTTGCCGAGATTATTGGTATTGAAGATGGAAAGCCGATTGGGGATTACGTTGTTAATCCCGCGAGCGACAAATACAAACTCATTGTCTTTGTTCCTGTCGAATCGTTTGCTAAGGTGTCAAATGCAGTTTTCGCCGCCGGCGCAGGGGCGATAGGTAATTACAGCCACTGCGGCTTCGGCGCCGAAGGGACGGGAACTTTTTTGCCTTTGGAAGATGCAAAGCCGGCTATCGGCAAAAAAGGGAAACTGGAGAGGGTCCCGGAGATAAGATTTGAGACGATTGTGCCTGCTGAAAAACTCGATAAAGTAATAGCGGCAATGAAAAAAGCACATCCTTACGAGACGCCGGCCTTCGACATCATCAAACTTTATAACAGCCAAAACAAATTCGGCCTTGGCAGAATCGGCAGATTAGTCCAGCCATTACAAATAGAACAAATTATCAAGAGAATAAAGAAGCATACCGACGCCAAAGCTGTCGGCCTGATTGGAAACGAAAAACGGCTGGTTAAAACAGCGGCGGTTTGTGCCGGCTCGTGCGGCAAGCTCATCAACCTAGTTATCGCTGCAAAGGCCGACCTCTATCTCACCGGCGAACTGAAGCACCACCAGGCATTAGCCGCTCAGGAGGCCGGCCTGACCTGCATCTGCCTGAGCCACACGGTCTCGGAACGGTTCATATTGAAAAAATTCGCCAAACAGTTGCAAAAACACCTAAATTCGGTAACAATAAAAATAAGCAAAAAAGATGCAGACCCTTTTAACTGGAAAAACGTATGACAGAACAACAAAAGACAGAAGACAGAGGACAGAAAACAGAAGTCAGGGGACGGAATTGCGAATATCGAATGTCGAATGTTGAATGTCGAACGCCGGAAGAAGAACAAGCTGAACCGTTGCGGCAGAACCAGGAGATTGAGACGACAATCGAGTCGGTAGTGGAAGCGGTTCTATTCGCCAGCGATGAGCCGCTCTCGGAAGCTCGGCTGGCCAATATTGTTGAGACAAGCGTAAAGCAGGTCCGTCAATGTATCGAAAACCTGAACAGCAAATACAGGGCCAACAATAGCGCTTTTAGGATAGAGCAGATTGCCGGCGGCTATCAAATGCTTACCCTCAGTCCATATAATTATTGGCTGAAAAAATTACTTCGGGCTCGCAGCGACGATAAATTAAGCCCCGCAGCCCTGGAGACGCTTGCCATAATTGCATACAAGCAGCCGGTTATGCGGGCCGACATCGAGGCCATCAGAGGTGTTGCCGTCGGCGAGGTAATCCGAACTCTTTGCTATAAAGGCCTGGTTAAGATTGTAGGCCGTGCCGAGGTCTTAGGCAGACCGATGCTATATGGTACGACAAAGAAATTCTTGGAAATCTTCGGCATGAACACACTCAAAGACCTGCCGAAAATCGAAGAGCTTAAAAAGCCAGATTGACGAAAACATTTTTACAGGTTAGTACTATAACGACGCTTAATAGCGAAAATCTCTTTTATTGTCTTGAAATACGAAACTCGAAATTCGAAACAATATCTAATGACCAAAATGACACTTGGTGTCATCCTGAGGCGAAGCCGAAGGATCTGGCCTGCGAATGACGAGATTCTTCGCTTCGCTCTCCGTAAGGAGTCCTTCGGACAGAATGACAGCTTTGCTGCCAGTTTTGAAAATTTGAACATTTGAATTCAAGATTTGTTTTGTATTTCGAGATTCGGATTTCGGATTTAACATAATCAACACAACCTTTTATACACCAAGACGTTGTCAGCAACAAATAAATCTAAGTAGCGCCGGAGTACTAATCCCAGGGTAGCTCTTCTGCATCGGGCTTAACTGCATGAGCTGGACGAGGATGTCCCTCGTTGAAAACGTACATATCCTCTTGTTTTTCAATGACGACGAAGCTCTCGTCAATGGAGCCGTCCGGCTTGCTGACTTTATCGAGCGAAAGTCCTAAGTGTTTCGCGAGAAACTTATAAGCACCAATGCGCTTTGAAAAACCATAATCGTGCCCCTCATCGGGCAGATGCAGATATTCAACGCTGGCCTCAGCCCCATACAGGCGATAAACGTTCCGGATATAAGGGAACTCCACCTCGGGTGTGTTCTTGGTCCAGTCATTGCCGCAGGAGATAAGCAACTGTGGACGGGGTGCAGCCAAAGCCGCTATATCTGCGTTATTTGTCTCGTGGGTTTCGCTTTTGTGGATGGGCATGCCGCTTTCGCAGTTGCATCCGCCGAAGAAGTGCGCCGAGACCATTACCGTTGGGACCGAGACGGCGATGCGGTCATCGACGGCCGTTACAAGGAATGATTGTGTCCCTCCGCCGGACGCCCCAGTTACACCGATTCGCTTTGGGTCCACGTCTCTTAGCGAAGTAAGAAAATCTATGGCACGGATGCTGTTCCAGAGCTGCAATTTAAGGGCCTTCGGCCGACTATGCTCCCAGCCCGCATTTTTCCAGTCGCCGTATCCCACCATATCGTAGGACAAAACAATAGCTCCCATACGGGCCAAGGTCGCACACCGCTTCTGCATATCGGGTCGAAACCGGCCATAGTCACCGGCGTTGTTGAAATGCCCATGTGGACAAAGCACCGCTGCAAAAGGTCCCTTACCTGCACGAGGACGATATAGATTCCCCGTTACAAAGACTCCCGGAAGACTTTCAAACGCTGCGTTTTCAACGGTATAGTGCTCGTACTCGCGCTTGCTGTGAATGATGGGATTCAGAGCGCACTTTTTGGGCATAGGCAAAAGTTCTGCTCCGCGTAGAATACCCTCACGAATTTGCTCGGCCCGGGCCTTCCATTCAGTCAGACTGGAGTAGCTGCGGGCAAACTTGGCAAGCTGCTCCTTGGCGGCCTGCTCACTATGGTAATTTCCCTGACAAAGCTGAGGCTTTTTCTCCTCAGTACCTTGAACAAGTCTGCCCGAAAGTGTAAGCACAAACATTAATAAACCGATAACAAAAACCCTGTGAATACCAGTTGATGGACTTTTCATTTTGCACCTCATAATATCTTTCTATGTATTAGTTTATTTGATAATCACACTCATCACCACTTCACCACTCTTCCAGAGGTATTGTCTGGGTATGGCTCACGTAATGGCCATCCCTCCATACAGGCGAAAGCAGAACAGCCACTCGTACGTTGCCTTTCGCGTCGGGCAAGCGAACCACCAGTCTGCGAACGCCCTTATTGGTACTCTGCGGAGGCTTCTGCTGGGCCGATTCTACCATAAATTCAGTGCCATAAGGTGATAAAACCCGTGCAATGAGCTTTCTGCCATTTAAAGTGAGCGTTGCAATTCTTTTCTTTTGGCCGAGGTCAATTTCCGCATCCGTTGTCATAGCCCAGACAACCTCACAAGGCTTTTCAATATCGAACTCGTCCTGCACAAGAACAGCATCTCTGCCGCGCAGCAAACGGACACCCCGCGTTACCTTCTTTGCGGACTTTTCATAAGCGCTTGTCAGGTCAACAACGACAAAAGCAGAAGATTTCTCTGTTTCGAATTTGGTAAACTTCGATGTTGCCAATGGGTCCTGGTTCTCACCGTCCAACAACGGGACGTTATGGCTTTTCGAATTCAAGCGGTAATAACTCCACCTTCTGCCCCCTCTTTCCCCGTCCCAGTAACCGGGCAGATTATAGTCGTCCGAACCGAGGTCGCGCACCCATCGAATACCCAGAGCATCAAGCTCAAAGTTGCCCAAATCCAGATGGCCGTGATTGACCTGGTTATAGCCGGCCTTAACACCAACAAACAGTGCTTCAGGGTCATCCCAGGCGCTGCGGAACACCGCTATCTCCACAGAGCCGCGGAAATAACGGTCGAGCTCTTTGGCTGGTGGCGCTTTCTCCGGTGCCGGTACATACCAGACAATATGCTGGGGACTGGCTCTGTGTTTGGCAATCACAGCATGTTCGGACTCGGCATACAAAGAGTTATTGTAAGTCCGTGCAAGCCAGAACATACACGGCATAGGTTCTCTGGAGCTTTTTCCCCCACAGTCGGCAAAGTTTAAGTACATACCTCGCGGCCCGCTCGTGTATATTGGAAAGTTCCCGGACTCTGCCAGTCCCTCAATTTGCGATAGTCCGAAGTCTATGCTCAAAGCAGTTTGCAGCGCCGTCAGCCCGTAAGCCGTATAATGTGTGGCATAACTCCAGTAGCCGGGTCCTTCCCCCCATGCACCATCGGGGCTGTAGCTCTTGATGGCACGCGGCAAAGACTCAATCGCAGCGGTGATAATCTGCTCGGCGTATTGCGGGTCTGACTCTGCGATTGCCAGAGCACCAACGAGCAATCCCCCATTGCAGACCTGATTCCAGTTATGTTCACTTTGAGCCCACCAGTTTTTTTTGTATGCGATGAGCCCTTCTTCAAGACCGTTTTTGATTAAGCCGCCCTTTATTTTCCCCCGTGTAGTATTATCGAGGTAAGAATACAGCCAATCATAACCGAGGCCGACCGCGTGGGACATCTCAGCCGTATCGAGAAAGTGAGATGGGTTCCAGTCCTTAAATTCACAGACGGTCAGCAGGTTTCCAACCGCTTTTTCAGCATACTTTTGTTCGCCCGTCCATCTATACGCCAGGCAGAGGGCATAGACTCGGTCCAGGCACTCCCTGCTTATATGAAGAAGACGCGGCCCAATCTTCCCGTAGGTAAGCATCCGCTTTTCAAGACATTTATCCGCTTCATTAAGAACATCCTTTAAACATTTCTGCAAAACTTTATCTTTTGCATACAGTTCCTTCAGGTGCTCCAGGTCCTCATTCTTCAACATCAGTCTTGGATGGCTCTTATCAAGTGTCTTAAGAACCGCAGAAGAACCCACAATAAATTCCTTATCCTCTCCCGAAGTTGGATGATAAAAGCTCAGGGTGACAACTACTGCAACGAGTCTCAGTACATTCGCCATAATCCACCTCTATCTCCTGCCTCGTGTATTAAAGTTATTGCGAACCCTCCCGACAACAAGACTCCCTTACCCTTCTTGAAATCCGCAAGGGCCGACTGCCTACTTTCCAATGCAATATTCCCAGATGTTATAGAAGATACAGAGCAGGAAAGGCAAGGAAAATCTTTGGCCGGTGACGGTGAAATTTATTATGATTACGCCGAATATAACTCTGTTTAAGATAAGAGCAAAACTATGGAGAAATTTATTTACAAGACAAAACAAGAAATGGGGGCAGCGGCAGCGGCCAAAGCCGCCCATGCAATCAAAAAGGCAATAAAAAATAAAGGCCGGGCAAATATTATTCTGGCGACAGGGACAAGCCAAATCGAGATGCTCAAAAACCTGGCGACTATGAATGGAATTGACTGGCCGAAAGTAACGATGTTTCACCTCGATGAGTATATTGCTTTAGGGCCGGACCATCCAGCCAGTTTCAGAAGGTTTTTGAAGGAACGGTTTGTGGATAAAGTGCCGGGCTTGAAAGCAGTGCACTTCGTTAACGGCGATGCAGATGACCCACAGGCCGAATGCCAAAGAGTAGGTAATATTATTGCCAAGCACACTATCGACGTGGCACTGATTGGAATCGGAGAAAACGGACACCTGGCGTTTAACGACCCACCGGCAGACTTCGAAACCGAAGAACCTTTCATTATCGTGGAATTAGACCAGAGATGCCGAAAACAGCAATTAGGCGAAGGTTGGTTCAAGACCTTAGAGCAGGTACCGCGGCGGGCGATATCGATGAGCATTCGGCAGATTATGAAAAGCGCGTGCCTGATTGTTACCGTACCGGATAAACGCAAAGCCGAAGCGGTCAGGAACGCACTCCAAGGGCAGGTAACGCCTATGTGTCCGGCCTCGATACTCCAGAAGCATAAAAACTGCAAGATATTTATGGACACCGAAGCTGCATCGCTGCTTTCAGAAATTAAATCCTAAATACGAAGCACGAATCAAATTCAAGTGAACTAAAGTGCCTAAAGTGAGCTAAAATTAAAAATAATGTAACCGTTCACGGTTTTTGAGTAATTGAAGAAAAACCTTGTTTTTGTCCGATAAAAGCTTCATGGACAAAGACGCAATTATCGAAAAACTTACAAAACAAGTTGCTCTGTTTCTTGAACGTATTAGGCAGCTTGAACAAGAAATCACAATGCTTAAAGAAAAAATTGCTCAACTGGAAAAAAACTCCTCCAATTCGTCCAA
>Ga0315314_1000232_pt1 | contig 72643 bp, 103 predicted proteins | sample TDP9_MG_FD_203631 | JGI IMG/M metagenome (GOLD analysis project Ga0315314, IMG submission 203631) | Freshwater sediment microbial communities from Lake Towuti, South Sulawesi, Indonesia - TDP9 | ecosystem: Environmental > Aquatic > Freshwater > Lake > Sediment | place: Indonesia: South Sulawesi...
CCTCCACATTCTTCCTCTAAACTTTATCTCTACAGCACAAGTGGTAACACGAGCGACCTCAATGCTTTTTCCATCACTTCTAATTCCCGCTAAGGCTTCAATATCGTCCGTTTTTCTCCCAACTTTCCACATATAGCCATAAAGATAGTAGCTTGTCTTTCCGTTATACAAGTCTGCAAACAAGAAAACAGGCGTCAAAGCCACCAGCCCAACCTCAGGTCTAGCACTACTTATCTGAAGGTCTTTTACGACATCACTAACAGCTTTTGGAACGCTTTGGACAAACCTAGACCTTGTAAGAAATAAAGTCCTAGCCCTCTGTCCTTTATCCAAAATTACCTCAGCCATTTTTCTCACAATAAGTTTTTTAAGGCACATAGTTGATTTAAAACTAGTGGTGTTTGTATTGCCCGAAACCTTGGGTAAAGTTAAGAGTAACGTAAGAGAACGCATCAACGCTATTCCAGACCTTGTGACAAAACCAATGGACACAGTATTAGAGGGCGTCAGCAAACTAGTGTCCCTGCAGCCCGTTAAAGCCGTCACATACATAGCTGAACATGCTGGAGACGGAGCCATAAGCTTCGTCAACAAACAAGCTGACATCACACGTCGATGGGTAGGGTGAGTAAATTGGCTATGGCAGAAAATGTTAGAGTAAAAGCTGAAGAGTTTAGAACCAAAATTCGGTCCCGCCTAGAAGAGATACGCGGCGGGGGCTCAAGTCACTCAAGCGGCGGAATACTGGGAGGCAACCCAGAAATTCTAAAGGGTCCTCTCGTCACTGAAATTAGAGCGAAGGGTTTAGTGGCGACGGCTAGATCGCGCATTGAAAAGTTCAGAGGCGGCGGAGGCATTCTCGGCTCATCCGGCACAGAGAAAGTGGCTGTAGAGCCGGAGAGGGCTGGACCGAGGTATACGAGAGGAAGAATAGCCATAGAATAGGCTAAGGCTTTCCAGCAGGCTCAACAGCGATTCGCCGTGGAAACTCCTCCACATATTTAGCCTTTTCTAGAAGACTTAATAGGGCGTCTTGGCTGGTTTGGTAATTTTTAGCGTAGTCAATGAATTTCTCCTCTGTATCTGTTGAAACCCATATTCTTAACTGAACGTTCCCTTTTGGAGTCTTGTAACCACACCTAGGACAGCGAGCCATATCTTTTCAATAGCAAATTTGCTCATTAGACATAAAAGCTTACTCTCTGAATATTTGTCGGAGAGATTAAAATGCCGATCTCAATGGACACTTTAAGAACTGCTGCGGTAGATGCTGAGAAAGCACTTAAAGAACTAGGATACACCTACGAAAAACTTAACGACGTAGAGCTGGACAAGTTTGGCAGAAGCTTTGAAAGACAATTCGTTCTCGCCATGACGGAAAGAGAAATCATAGACCTCTACATGCGCCACCTCGAAGAAATCTTGATGGGCGCCATGGTTGCCACAGAGCAGATGGACAAACGCTTTGACGGAGAACGCCCAGAATCTGGCAAATTCGGAATGGTAAAGCCGAGAGCCGGCTTCTGTGGAATAGGTGACGACTGGGACTCTGTAGCAGCGTTCACAACAGGGTCACCTCAAAACTGGATTCACAGTGGCACAAGCTTGATGGGTGGAACAGCCGGAAACGCCGTAAAGATAGCCGAGAACGCCGTTCACGTAGTCATAGCTATCGGCAGCCTACACAAAAGCCCAAAGATTGAGTCACACCAGTTCACGCTTGATGGTAAACCTAAGCCCATCATCCTGACTAAGCTTCCCATCGAATTCTCTGACTTCCGGTATAAGGAACTGGACGTTGCCTTCATCCTCAAGAAAAACACCACACTTCTAGGCAAAGTCTTCATAGGTGACCAGCTTGGAGTGTTAGCCTCAGCCCTAGACTGGCCATACCTAATCGGAGCAAGCTTTATTCCAGAAGACGTTTTGAGACTCCATGATGTAGCCACACTACCAGGAACAGTCTACAACGTAGTGCTGACGACATAAACGGGGGCTAAACAATGACAGTCGTAACAACCCTTCCTGACGGACGAATCATCGCCAAGGTCAAAGATGCTTTCCGAGTAGTCCCCGTCGGCGGCGGCGCCGCCGCATTAGCTCCCCCTTCAGGTCTAAGCATTTCAGAGTTGAAAAAAGTCGAAGAAGTGCTGCAGGTGAACTTCCCAAGTGTGGTTCCAGCAACTACACTGACTCCTGTTGGCTTAACAATATCGGGCAATGTGGTCGGACTAACAATTCAAGGTGCCGCTGGAACAACCGTAGTCACAGAAGTAGTAGCGTTAGGCTTCTAAACTCCCCTTTTCTTTTTTTCTTCTATGTAGCTTAATGGATCTTCTAAGCAAACTTCAGGGGCTGAAACATCAGAAGGTTTTCCAACCCTCTTGAGTAATTCTCTAGCTCCGTGTGATGCTCTCTTCTCTAACTCTTCACCCCATAAACCCTCATTTGTATAGTAAGCAAACCACAACCGACCAAAAAAGTGTTCAAATTTCTCTTCTTCGCTTGCGAACAAAGGATTAGCATATCTAAGATGGGCGCAATGATATTTTGACGTGGGTTCACGAGTTGATGGCGCTATACAAGGGGCGCCGCCACCACCGTAATACTGCCCTTTGCTTGCAATATAAGTGAAAACACTATCGTTCCATGGACTTGCTGGTGGAGGATCCGTCAGATGGAAAACATCACCGAGAAACTCATACTGGTGCAGAATAAGACCTTGAGTTTCTTTTCTTAATCCGATGGCGTCTTTGTAGCAGGCTTGGTCAGAATCGATTTTTAGTACGATATCTGCCCCTCTTTTAACCGCGACTTCATTGGCTAGAGTTAAACCGAGTCCCCTCATGTCATACCAGTTCCCTCTCCAAACGAGTCTAGCTCCAGTTTCCGCAAGTCCTATTGTGCTGGCCTCGGCTTGCGTGATTAAAGGGGCCTTGTGCTCTATATCGTCTAAGCTGAAATCTTTAACTTCGATAATTTTTCCATCTACATCTAAAGTAGCTATCTCTCGTGAAACTCTCTTTAATGGAATATTGTATTCATCCTTGCGCGGGTTCTTTAAATTGTATCCACCATTAACTATGATTATTCCGTCGCAAATTGGATAAATCGAGGCTATGCAGAAGGGAAACCAAGGACTCCAGTAGCTCCCAATTGAACAGATTCCAGTAAGCTTCATATGGTTTCCTCTGGACTAAGGAAGATGAGGATAGGATGCAGCTTTCAGACAGTTGAGGAATGCCCTGTCCTCCTCTACTTCTTTTAGAAGATTGACCCAGAGTGGAATTATTTTATCCCATGAATATTGAAGACTAAACTCTCTGCTTCTCTTTGCATATTCCTCTCTCTTCGAGGGAGAGTTGTAAGCATCCTCCAAAGCTTCCAACAGAGATGACATACTAGGAACACGATAAGCTTGTAGAGTCGGAATCCAAACAGGAACAAACACGAAGTCATCAACCTCTTTAGTGGACCATCCATGACCTTGAATGAGCTCTGTTTGTGAACTATTGTCAGGAGCTATGCAGGGAACACCACATGCTTGCGCCTCCAACAGAGGCATTCCAAAACCTTCACCGATGCTGGTTGAGAGATAAACATCTGCAGCACTATAAAGCACGGCCAACTCTTGTTTAGTTGCAGGATCCACGATGGTGTTGGCTATTGGATAACGGATATTCTCTATTATCCCTATTTCCCTAGCGAATTCAAGCAGGTCGTATCCGTGAGGGAAAGGCTCACAAACGTTCGTATGAAGGTAAAGGTAAGCATCTTTATGTTTCGCGAGGAACTCTTTGAAAACCAGCATTAAGAAAGGTAACATTTTTCTCTCTCCCCAGTTAGCTCCAACAGTTACGACGAGAAAAGCATCTTCAGGGATAGGCTTTGGGTGAAGTTTCTCTCTAACTTCCATCCTAATGTTTTCTCCTAAGGGCTTGAAAATGTCTATGTCAACTCCATGGGGGATGTAGTTAACTCTAACTGGTGGAAAAAACCTTAGAAGTTGGCTATAGCCAAACTTGCTGTATGCAACAACTCTAAAAGCCTCTCTGACATAATTCGCCATTCTGCTGGTTAAGGGTGCATCAATAGGACCCCAAGCAATCCATGGGACCGGAAGGTCATTACAATAGCTCATTACGAAGAAATCCCAAAATGTGATTACTAGGTTTAACTTGTATCGGTTGATGTAGTCACCAATAACGTCAGACCCAGCCATGTCGCTTCGTGTAGCAAGAATTGGAATTTTGGTTCCTCTTTCCGTAGGAAACTTGAACTTTCCTCCCCAAACAACCGCCCCACCGATTCCCCCTATGCTATAAACTTCATAGCCAGCTTCGATAAGCCGAGAAACTACATCAGCGGTTACAATACCATACCCGGTTGTGGCGTAGGCTGCCGCTGAAATCCAACCAATTCTAAGATTTCTTTTCATAAACGAACAACCCTTCCCCTTCAGCTACAATTTTAAAGTCAGTGAGTTGCTCCATCAACTCATCAGCGTGGTAGCTGCTAACCATCACCCTTCCACCCTCCTTTAAGACTCTGTTGATTTCAGATATTGCCAAAAAGGGAGCTAATGTATGTTGTAAGATGCCAACACAGTAGACCGCATCGAAATATTGGTCAGGTAAAGGCAAAGAATGAATATCTGTATTCTCACCAACATTTATGACGGTTCTGTATCCGGCTTTGTCTAAGGCCTCGGCAGTTTCTAGATTGAAAGCAAGTATATGAAGGAAATCACTTGGTGGAACATGGGTTTTGAACATATCTATTTCTGCCTGGACGGGCTTAGGGCTAGGACTCTTCAGTTTTACGAGGGCGGCTTCCCATTTTTTGGCAAAGTCTAGTCTAGGTTTAAACACTTTCCAGTAAATGTCACTTCTCATTAAAGCTCTCTCAACATGTTCCTCACTTAGTCCCACCTGAACATTAACTGGTAGTGGAAGCTGAACTTGCTGAGTTGGTGCGGGAGGTTTCGGAGCCATTTCAGGAAACTTCTCAGCGAACTCCGTCGACATCATGAAAATTTGAGGCAGATCTTCACGGCGGATCTGTTTAGCCAAAATAAGTGCGGTGTAATGTTGCTTACCGCGGTCATCAGCATGCCTACCCAAGACACTTTTGTAAGTCTCCTCAACATAATGCATAACTTCTGGTGGAGAACCAAATGAAGGCTCCCCCAACTTTAGCTCGGTTGCAGGCGATATGTCAGGTAACTCCTCTCCATGTATTGCACGGTAATATTTCAGACAATCAAACATTTCATTCTGCCAATCCCAGCCACTTTCACGTTGACAACCACGAATCCATTCCAACAACTCCTTATCTATACTACCCCGACGAAGATAGTCGCGGACCTCTGGCCAAGATTTTAGGCCAAGTCTTTCAGTTATCTGGCGCAGTGGCTGCCACCGGGGATTCTTTTCACAAACATTGTTGCCACCACCAGCTATCCAGACGTTCCTAAAAGCCCTCTCCCAGATCTCCACCATCGTCTTATGATGCTCATAGTAATATTTACGTGGCAAACTCACACTCTTGGTTCCAGGCGAAATAAGAAGAGTTTCATGGACCTTTCCAGCTCCTACTCCTTGATATCGAACGTCAGGGCTGAGTTTAAAAATCAAGTTCTTAAAGAAGTTCGAAACGCTTTCTTGCTTAGTGCCATCTGGCATAACGGTGATGTCATGGCTATTGATTAATAGCAAGCCTATTCCCTGTCTATCAGCTTCCTCAACGATTTTTCGCAAGTCAATGCAGAATTCCTCACAGAAAATTTCATCTGGGTCACTGACAACAACCCAAGCATATTCGTCACGTTTTCTTGCCTCGTCCAAATAGCGGTTTCTCATTAGAGGGAAATCGTCAACCCACTCTTGATATACAACCTCCACATTATCACTGGCTTTCCTCAGAATTTCTTTCTGTTCTTCAGTCACAGTTTGGTCTACAACTATTACACACTTGTCCACTACTCTAGCTATCCTTTCCAAACCCCTTAAAGTCTGTTCAATTCTTTCCCCGTAGGTTCCTTGAACGAACACTATCACTCTTACCACCAATCTCTTTTTTGTTGGATTATTGAATATTTTCTTGGAAGATGGATTATTGTGTATTTAGGATATTTAGGGTCTTCTCCAAAGGTTAAGCATGAAACTTGATCGATAGGTTTGTCCTGCACAACTGAATAGGGAACCTCATGCATCTTTCCCTTCCATACTATAGCATTCTTCTTCATGAGCCTCACTTGAAAATCCGGATAATCCTTACATATACCGTGAGGGGAGGTTGAAAGTCGACCTGAATTTTTCAATGCTTCGACTTCTTCAGGTGTTGTCAAACTGAATCTTGGAAATCGGAAGCTGTCCACGTCAGGGTTTTCAGCTATTATTTGCTTCATTTGTTTTAGGAAGTCTTCTGGAAAGATTTCGTCGCAGTCTATATGTAATACCCACTCACACCAGAAAGGCACGTGTTCTTGAGCGTGATTTCGTTCTTCTCCAAAGTCGCCTGAGAAGGGTTTGACGAGTATCTTGTCCGCATAGGGTTTGGCGAAGTCGACAGTTCTATCGGTAGAGTCATCAACGACCAAAATGTAGTCAACGTATGGTTTTAGACGCTTGAGACATTCCGCTATTCTGTCTTGTTCATTTTTTGTGAGGACTATTACTGCAACGCTCATGTTATGAACACTCCTAAACCGCAAGGAAAATGCTCCATGGGAAAGAACACTTTACCAGTCCTTTTGGCGTATTCCTCACAAGCAAAATAGGGTGGACCTTTTTCATTCTTCTCGTTAAGGATATCGTGGACGAAAATGACCTTAGGATTAAGTGCACCCCATACCATTAACTCTTCAAGGACGTGTTCATAAGAATGGTCGCTGTCAACATAGAGAACATCTATCTGTCCGCGATTCCAATTTCTCCCAGCTTCAATGCTATCGCTATGTATGAAAACGAATCTCGTCTCCCCTTTTAACCTTTCAAGAGTTTTCTTAACTTCCTCGCTATCCGGATACAGGTCAATACTATAGAGAACACCATCCGTAACCTTCAACACTGCAAGGAAAGCGTCTGCTGAGCAGCCATTGCCGGTCCCGAGTTCTACAACTGTCCTTGCCTTCAACACTAAGGCTGCGGACATAAGAGCCTGAAGGTTAGGATATGGATAAATCAAGGAACCTCACCACTTCACCTTTTAATTGTTTAAGCCACCTCTCAAATTCCATGGGTTCTCTTATAGCATGAAACACAAATATCAACCACCAAGCTTGTAGTTCCTTTCTGAACTCATAAGGTGGGTCCATAGGTATTCCTGCTAACTCAAACCTTTCAGAAGAATACGTATTCACTCTGTTAATCTTCCAACCATCCACTACGGTTCTGCACCAAGGGTAATGTTCACTAGCGAGAAAGGTATGCTTAGGAAGATATTGATGATGCCCATAGGGATAAGCGAAAGACACCACATCAAAACCTTCAGCAAGCAGAAAAGCCTCACTTTGTTGGAGCTCACGATGAACCTCGTCATCACTTAAATTTAAGAAGTTTCTATGTGTTATGCTGTGGCTTCCTATTTCCCAGCCAGCTCTCTGAAGATCCTTTAGATGTTCAAGTGTCATGTAAGGCTCATCGTCTAGCCTAACCTTTGTCACTTCGCCAGTTAAAATTCCTGTGGGGATGAAAACCACCCCTTTTAAACCATACTTCTCCATGAGTGGAAAGGCAACTTCATAAGTGTTGAGAAGACCGTCGTCAAAAGTGATTGTAATCATTTTTATCCTCTCAAATATTCTTCAGATTTCTCTACATTTAATCCCCATTTCTGCTCGAAATACTTGACATTCTCTTCCGCTCTTGACTGATCAGCCTTGTAAGGCATTATTCGGCCCTGCGGTTTAAAGTGATAAATCATAACATCGTTCGCGATAACCCATTTTCTAGGTTTCAACTTCTGTAGCTTCATCTGAAGGTCGCGAGTTCCCATAGCAACTGGGTCGTAAGCCTCATCGTAGCCGCCAATAGCCAACCAATCCCCTTTACTCACAGCAAACAGGCTGAACACTTGAGGCTTTAGGAAATGTCCATTGTCGAGCTTAGCCTTAACAAATCTCAGTAATTGCTCTTCGTTGAAACCTTTTGGGGTAGAACCACAATCGTAGTGGATGTAGGAAGCTGGAAATGGTTCTATAATGTTCGCTCCAAGTATGTATTCAGAACTCAACTCTTGCAGCCATTCTGCAAGATGTAGATCCCATTCTGGACAAAAATAGAAATCATCTTCAGCTATGAAGAAAAAGTCTTTCTCAGCTTTTTTGGCACATTCATTCCATCCGCTAAAGGCTCCTCTGTGTTTTCTAACTGAAAATAAATAGTCATGATCTAAAAGCCAATGGACGGTATCGTTATCTCCTGCGTCATCTACGAGAATGCAGATTTGGTTGTCTAGTTTGCTATGTTTGTGTAAACTTTGAAGACAGAGTTTAAGGTATGGTAGCATCTGATATGTTGGTAGAAGAACACTGAATCCGTCAATCATGTTTTCGCCTCATAGTAAGGTATCGTTTTTCGCAACCCTTCTTCTACACTTACTTTTGGCTTCCAGCCTAGAAGCTCAGCAGCTCTACTGATGTCAGCCTTCACTTCCTTTTCTGGGCCTTCACCAACTCTTATGGGAAGATAATGAATCTGAGATTTGCTCCCAGTAAGCTTTAGAATCATTTTCACCACATCGTTTACAGAGGTTGAAACACCCGTCCCTATGTCCATAGCCGGTTCTCCAGCAGGCTTCTTCTCCATAGCTAAAACTAAGGCATCAACCACATCATCAATGTAAACCCAATCAGGCTTTTGTTCACCATCACCGTAAACGGGAATATCCTCTCCTCTTAGAGTATGCTCTATAAAGATGGGGATTGCCTTCTCAACTGGTCCACTCTTCTGTCCCGGACCATACACATTGTGAAGTCTAAGAACTATGGTATCAAGTCCATGAATTCTTTGATACATTTCAATGAACATTTCGGCGCAAGTTTTAGTAATGGTGTAGGGGTTCACCCAAATAATGGGCTTTGACGTGTAAATGAAGAGACTTTTCCATCTGAGAGCAGCCTCTAATACGTTTAGAGTGCCAATTATATTGACCTCAGCAGTCTGAATCGGGTCGGAAAAAGTTTCTTTTGTTCCAAGAATTGCCCCAAGATGGTAGACAACTTCGGGTTTAAAGCGGCTGAAAGTAAAGTTAACGTCGTTTGGATTTCTTAAGTCCTCTCTGAACATCTTCTTCATCCAATCAAATGTTGCAATCTTATGCCCTTCTCTTTCCAGTCGGTTAACTAGATGTGTTCCTATGAACCCCGAGCCACCAGTTATTAAAACCCTCAACTTCTACCCTCCCATAGCCAGCGAGAACGGAACTTACGATTAAACTCGTCTTCAATCTCATCTCTTAGTTGAACTATTCGTTCAGCGGAAAGATCCCTGGTTGCAACAAGAGATTTTGGAGGGCCCTTATAGTAACTGTCCTTATACAAACTTTTCCGCATGGCTTCCTTGTTGAAAATTATGTTATATCTCAATGGATGCTCCCACTGAGGGCTCCCTGGAAAGGGTGTGTTAATCGTTATGTCAAAATCGTCTGGTTCATTTTTTCTGAGCCAATCTCCAGTTTCCTCTACGCTCCGTTCGTCCTCTCCTGGCAAACCAATAATCATAAAAGCCTTAAATCTTATGCCTAACATTCGGCAAATATTTCGAGCCTCTGTGTTCTGTTCCACTGTTGTCTTCTTACCTATAATATTGAGTATTCGTTGGGAACCCGACTCAACTCCACAGCCAACCTCCACGCACCCAGCCTCCTTCATCACTTTTGCCATTTTCATGTCAAAGAGGTCCGCCCTGATGAAACAGCGAAACTTAATGTTTAAGGGTTCAAACTCTTGGCACAGCTTTAACGTTCTCTCCCTGCTTAGGTTAAATTCGTCGTCCCAGACCATAAATCCGTTGTAACCATATTTCTCTTGTAAGAGCTTGATCTCCTCCACCACATATTTTGGACTTCTAAATCGTACTTGGCGGTAACCTAGCCAGTGACAACAGAATGCACATTGAAAAGGGCAGCCTCTCATCGTTATAAGTGAGGTTGCGTCTTGTCCATCAATCTGATAACGGTATCTTCTGATATTTATTGCATCTCTGTCTGGAAAGGGAAGGCTATCTAGGTCCTTTACAGGTTCATAGAAAGTTCCAGATGCATCAAATGCAGCCGATCCTCCTTTAGCCTTGTATTGTATAAGGCGGTCGAAGATCAATTCGCCGTCACCCACAACAACAGCGTCAAATCCAGCTTGAAGACAGCTCTTAGGATCACAAGAAGCATGAGGACCACCCGCAACAAACAGCTTGCCTTTTCCATAATCGTGTTTCTTGATCCAGTTCAGAAAGTGAACCATCTCTTTAAACTGCGGAGTGGTTCCAGTTATTCCTACGATTTCGGCTTGCTCAACCTTCTGCCATTTTTCCCCAAATCGCCCTTTATAGTCGTTGTAATCGTAAACGACAACATCATGCCCACATTTCTTTAGATAAGCTGAAAGGTAAAGGGGTCCCAGGGGCGGAAAAGTAAGCGGATTCCATAGAAACGAGCTGGGTGGAACAAGAATAGCGACCTTCACCATGGTCCCTCTTCCACTAACCATCGAGCTGTCCGAATCAAACCGTCGTCTAGAATTATTTTCGGCTGCCATCCTAGAACTCGCTTAGCCTTATTAATGTCTAAGTGTTGACGCATACCGAACTCGCCTCTTCTGTAGGAAGAGGTAGGAACTATCGCTGGCATTGGTGAAACTCCTCCTACAACACAGGCAAATTCAACACATTTTCTAGCTAATTCTTCGATAGTAATTTCAATACCATTGGATATGTGAAAGATTTCACCAATTATCTCGTCTCTTGGAGCTTCCAACAAGCGAACCCAAGCGTCGATGACGTTTTCGAGGTATGAGGGATCCCGTGTTGTTTTAGGCGATTCCACTCTGATTTCTTCGTCTCCTCTCAGAGTTTTTATCATGAATTGGGCGATGCTTTCGTCCTTCCGCATTCCTGGACCGAAACCCATTCCAATTCTCAAAATCGTTACTGGAACACTGTAACATCTAAAATAGGTCATACAGAGGATCTCTGAACAAGCCTTTGTCGCTGCATAGGGATTAGCGGGTGTGAGAGGTTCGTTCTCTGTAATTGGTAAGTGTTCGGGCGGGGTTCTTCCAAACACAACCCCGCTACTTGGGTAAACAAAAAGGGAAACATTTTCATTTCTGGCACATTCTAGTAAGGCGGTCAATCCATCTAGGTTTTCCCAAACCGTGAACTTGGGAGCTGATAAACCTAACGGGGTGTTAGGCTGAGCCGCAAAATCGGCGACAATCTGAGTATTCATCAAGTCATATTGAGTGATGTCTTGCACCGCTTTCCATTTATAGTCAATCCGATCCATAACCTCCTTCAACCTGTACACGTCTACGGGAGCCACGATGTCTAAGCCACTAACCTTGTATCCCTCTTTTAGAAGTCTCTTGGCTAGAGCTGAACCCGCTGCCCCCGCGATTCCCGTTATAAACACGTTGGTCAACTTACCACCCCCATTTACGAAACATTTCAATCGTTTCCTTTATTCCCTCTTCAAAACTGTATCTTGGTTTCCAGCCAAATTTTGAGCAAACCATTGATTGACTCTGTATTTCTTTAACTGGTTCCCGCATCACATATTTTGGCTTTAGATCTGGAAAGAACGTGAGAATGGCTCTTACGACTGGTTCTTGGCTTAAGATGTCCTCTGTGGTAATGTTATAGATTCCCTTGTATGGAGCGTACTTCATTAGGTGAATTATGGCTTCGCAAAGGTCGACGACATAGATGTATTGTCGAAGTGTTTTCTCTCCTTCATAGATGATCGGAGATTCACCTCGTAAACACGCACGTATAGTATTGCTCACGATTCGTGGGGCAAAATCAAATCCGTAGCAGTTGCATGCCCGAGGAACCACAACACTCATTTTGTAAACATTCTGAAATGCTTGTGCCACCAGATCTTGACAAGACTTCGACGTTTCATATATTCCAGTAGAAACTATAGAATCTTTTTCAACGGCATCCATCTTGTTCCCGTATACTTTGTCCGTTGACATTACTAGGACCTTATCAACTCCTACTTGTCGGGAAGCCTCTAGAACGTCAACTGTTCCCAAGACATTGGTCTGGAAAGTTCCAAATGGATCCTTCAACGCAGTTGAAACAACAGCCTGAGCAGCCAAATGATAAACATACTGAACCTGATACTCCGCAAGAACACGCTTCAGTAATCGAGTGTTGAGAACATCTCCGAATACAAGAACACAATCGTTTAACACATCAATAACCCATTTTCCCCACGGCGACGTTCCAGAAGGCCTATCACGAATCAAGACGACTACTTCGTTCTCTCGCTTCAACTCATTAACTAAATGGCTTCCAATAAAACCCGAACCACCAGTTACAAACACTCTCACTTTCTAGCCTCCTCATGTTCCAGCATTTTTTTCAGAGCGTCTTCATTGGTTTTTGCCTTTAACTTCGCCTTAATCTGTTGAAAACGCCAATAGGTTTCCTCATCTAACCGTAGATTAAGGTTAGTCATTTCTATCGGCTCTATCAGTTGTAAGAGAAGGCATATAACGTTTTTCGCAGAGTTTCTTTTCAGAATAGAAAGAGGTGTTTACTTGAACGGTAAAGGCATCAGCCATATTGTAGAGCGTTTTCTTCTGCCAAACCATTTGATGGCTTTAGAGTGGAGTGAAGGTTGGCTGTTTGCTCGTGTTGTTCGTCGACGCATAATGCACTATAAACCCTACAGCCTCATTGACAGCGCCGGAACCACTGTGGACATAGCTGCCACTGCGGCTCAAGCGGAGCTGAGGCTTAGAGATCCACGAAACAGGGATGTAGATGTTCTGTACTTAGATAAGACAACTGATGACGGATTCCCCTGGATTCTACACGGTGCTATAGGCTGGAAACCGCACCAAATCTTTATCTATCCACGCTTCCCTGAAGGAAAAGACATCCCAGGCAAGTTTCCAGACATTGATCCTATTCAACCGTCTGCTGGCAACTTCACTGGCTACTATAGTGGTCATGAATCACCTTACGACGAACCCACCGACTTCTTAGAGTACGTGATTCCGCCTGGTCAACATGTGGGACACGAGTTTTACAACCAAGATGGCAAAGCCCACAACCCAGTAGCCAACATACTCTTCGCACTATACCACTTCCAACTATTCAAGCCCAACCTAACCGGTGTTGGACCCCACAACAGAATCATACGAGACATAGCCCTACGCCACGTGCCCACAACATTCCTAACAGTAGGCTTCACCAGTAGCCCACTCGACCTCGGAGACACCTTAAAAAAAGACTGGGACGCTGTACTGATTAAACTAACTGAAGCCGAAGCCTTGGAGGTGGGCTAAATGCCAGAACTCACAAAGAAAGAAATTCGTGAGCGGCTACAGACTGTCAATGTTTACATTGGAGTAGGTAGAACTGCTTTCTTCACTGCTGTGCCAGAAAGAAAAATTAGATTCATCGTAGCCATAACCCTGCTCGGAGATCGCGTCGCCACCAGAGAAGTCTACATTGAAAAGCTGAAGGAAGACGGCACATACGAACCAGTTTTTGACAGTATAAACTTGACGGCTCCCGAGAAGGTTCAGTTACCAATTGAAGGGAAAGACATAGAGAACCCAATAATTACGTTGGAAGGCGGAACAAGACTCTACGGGCGAGTATCAGGAAACAGCATCACAGCTACCTGTGAATATTGGGACAATGACGTATAGTAAGATTTACGATACCAAGGAGTTTCCGAATGCAACGTCCAAAACTTAGCCCGTCTTCGAGTTGCTTGGCGGTCGAGAGGAGAGAACGAAGTTTCTATCTGAGTTGAATCCTTGTATTAAAGGTGTTGACTAATGGTTGCAGAGCGGCTGAGGAAAGTCAGAGAAGAGCCTTTGCTAGATGAGAGAATCCCGCATCCTTATCGTGAGGTCGTTAAGGAACTAAGAGAAATAAAGGCAAAGCTTCAGGAGATAAGCCAGAAGCTGCCTATTACCATTCCAGCAGCGCCGCCTATTGTAATTCGTCCACCCGCTGTTCCGCCACCCGCTCCTCCTGTTCCAGCAATCGCCCTGTCCAAAGAAGATTTCCTAAATCTTTATGTTGAAGCTCTTGAGAAGCATGGAGCCTTAAAGTTTGCAGACGACCTCCATGTGGAAGTCATAGACTTAACCAAGGATAGGTCGACAGCCGACAAAATTGAAGAGTTTCCGAAACTTGTAGGCATAGCCCTCACCATATTCCGTAACAACGGCACCTTCGACCTCTACATAAACCAAAAAGACGACCGCCACAAATTAAACTTCGACTCGCTAACGTATCCTCAGACGTTCCTCTTAGATTGGTTCAAACTCAAAACCATATACATAGGTAACGCGGCTCAGGCAGCAGGGACAGAAGCTAAGCTCATAGCTTGGAAACGGTTGAGTTGACATGAATGTCTTTCGGAGAGCCTCTACGTGGTCGAACACGACATACCTTATATAATCCATTAGTTGTGGATCCTACTTTAGTTTTAGACCTACCCTTCTCTGAAGGTGTTGGAAACATAGTTCACGATAGGAGTCTTTATGGAAATCACGGAACTATCTATGGAGCAAGCTGGGTTGATGGAAAAGTTGGAAGGGGATTAAGCTTCGACGGCAATGACTATGTTACTGTACTGGATGATGATACATTAGATAGCCTAGTTACGAGTGTAGAATTTTGGGTTAACCCAAATTTAGGAGCGCTCGATTTATGGGGTACCCTTGTTAGCAAATCGTCTTCTCAATGGTATGTGGCTGTGTATCCGAATGGTAATGTCTTCGTAATCTACGTAGTTGATGGTTATAGATTCTTAGGCACGACCGTCATAGGAGGGCTCATAACTAATCAATGGACACACTATGCCTTTGTTACTGATGGAGCGACGTACCTCAACGAATACATTAATGGACTACAAGTTCTACAGACGACGACATTAGGTGCTTATCAAATAAGAGATACCACTTTCGACCTAATTCTTGGGGCTTCTAGTCCTCGTGTTGCTAGATACTATTTTGTAGGGCTTCTCGATGAAGTTCGCGTCTACAAACGAGCATTAACTGCTAATGAAATACTACGTCACTATAATGAGTAATGAGGGAAAGTGATTTATCGGCTGAAGAATAAGACGACAAAGTGAAGTGACCAAAGTGGGAGGATTAGAGTCTAAAGGTCTCGGCGGCATTACGAACGTAAAAATCGGCTACATCACACGAAATGCTCCCGGAGTACAATCGATAACTGGTGTAGGCTTTAAACCTAAAGTTGTGATTTTTATTGCTGGAGGTCCATCAGGAACTTATAGAACTGGCTCCTACGGCTTCGATGATGGAGTAAGTCCCCATTGTATAGCACAGCCAGGAGACACGGATAGCAATGACGAAGTTTCTGGTTACTCGATACAATGCATGACAAGTGAACCAAACACGATATATGGTCGAATAACAAGTATGGATGATGATGGCTTCACCATTACATGGGAGCAAGCGGGAGCAGGTGAGTGCTGGGTAAAATATTTAGCCATGAGGTAAGTCGAAAGTCTTTTTTTATAGATAGTCTCTATTTTCTTTGGAGATAAAAATGGCTGAACGTCCTGTCCGCGCATTACGTTTCTCGGGATTTGGCTTAGGGGTCTGGCGCTGGCCACTGGTCAACATAGCTCTCGAAGTCTTGGCTAATCGGGGACTCAGATCCTCCATACGTGGTCAAGGCTCTCTAACACCCACAATGGCAAACGTCGAAACTTGGGAATGGATTGACAGTAAGGGAAGAAAACGACATCTTACAATCCATCGTGAAGTGCGGGAGTAAACTATGGCTTCAACTAAATTAACTTCGACTTTGGAAAAGGCTAAGTTAAAAAAAGAGGTCCCTCCCGACCTACAAACTATCCTACTCATAGACATAGGCGAAACCCTAGTGGAGATCTCTGAACTTCAAACCAAGATTCTAAAACAGATGCAAGAGACAACTCCCGAAGGGATCGATGTTCTTGTTTTCGAGGATACTGTGAGTCCACCTGTAGAGGGAGTTGACCCAGTTAAGCAGTATCCTTATCACCCGCTTTTTAGAGCAGAAGTGATAAACAAAGGTGCCAACACGGTTTATGCCCGAATTAATGAAGAGAAAGAGATGCCTGTAGAGGCTGAGGAAAACATAGTTTTTGAGAAGCCAAAAGCCCTTATTAAATACATTACTCTTCGTGTTGAAGCTGAAACCACCGTTAAAATATTAGGTCGCTATTGAAGTATTCCTTTTTGGTGAAGTCTTTGAGTAGAAAAAGTGAAAGAGAAGTAATGATTGGAATAACAGCCGCTGGAAACCGTGTTCCGGTGCAGGTCACGTCCGATGGAAAGTTAGTCTGGTCAAGCTAGACTAACCCATAAAGGTTATCATTTACCCATCACCAGCCTCAGCCGAAGACATCTGGACCTACATCAACAGAGCTCTGACAGCCCACGCTTTTCCCTTCACGAATCCCGCTTCGCCGGTCGACCTCAGCAACCTTAGAGTAGCCCTTCAAAGCGACCCCCTCAACATTATAAGAGATGCAATCTTAACCGATGCCACGAAATTTGCAGGAGCAAACATAGCGGCTGTTAAAACTGATGTTGACAACATGCAAGTTTCAATTAATTTTCCAAGCCCAGAAGCCCTCAACGACATAAACGTAACCACCGCCACCAATACAACGGAAGAAGAAATCACGGTTAGCCTTCCAACTGGCGCCTCTATAGTCAGAGTTATGCTTGCCGCCTTCATAACAGCCATGAACAACACAGCCAACGCCCAGAAAATAGACATAACCGTGCAAGGAAGATTAAGCGGTGGATCGTTTTCAAACTTCTTCAGCCAAATTGACTGTATCGGGTTTCCAGCCGCGGAGGGAGCAACCACGGGAATTGTTCCACTTCAAGACGTTTCAGCCCTAGTCACTGGAGCAGGAACTTATGGCTTCAGACTTTCAATTACCCAAAGCGCCGCCTACTCAGTTAGATACACAACTCAGTATGTCTTGATTGTGACCTACCGTATGTCATGAAGGAGGCATATATTGCCAACTACTGTTGCGGCAGGCATTTATGGAGCTACACGATGGCCTTGTCAACGTAAAACGTTCTATGCTAACGGTAGATTCTGGGTTTTCTTTTCAAACGGCACAAACCTAGTTTACTACACGAGTACAGATGGAATAACTTGGACGGTTGGTGGAAGCAGCCCCATCAGAGCATGTATCTACGGAGAAAGATTCAGCATACACTTTGATGGAACATATCTTCACTATGCCTACTGTGGCGCCGCCCTTAACGAAGCCGTAGTTTATCGAAGGGGAACACCTAACTCTGATGGAACGATAACTTGGAGCGCAGTTGAGCAGACGGCGGTTCCAGCAGACCCAACTTACCGTTATTATTATCCAAATATTTCAGTTGACGATGGCGGCTACGCTTGGATAGGGTATCGGCGAAGTAACTTGGCCTATTATCCTTTCGTTGTGAGGTCAGGTAACAATGATGGCACTTGGGGAACCACCTACATTTCTCGACAGCTTTCCACCACCTCAGACAGTTCATGGGTAGTTACTCCTGTTGGGATGGGACAAACTGCAGTGGGTTTTTGGAATGCGCTTGTGGTTTATGCCCGTGACGGCGCTGCTGTAAGTTATTGGGCTTATGTTGGAGGGTATTGGCTACCTTTCTCAACTGTTTCTAGTATTGGGGTAGGCACTAGGCACTCCGTAGCTAGGGAAACCACTCTCCTTGCTCATCTAGTGTTTCTAACAACCGGCAGCGACATTGTTCACGTGACCCATCATTTGTTTGATGGGCAAGGCACGGAAACAACAGTTCAAGCAGGCGTGTCAAGCAGTTCGGCACCAGTTGCAAGTTTAGATTATGGGAGAGCCTATCTCTACGTTTTTTGGGCTGGAAGTCCAACAGCCAACCACATCTACTACAAGAAACGTGTTGGCACAACCTGGGATGCCAGTCCAAACGACATCATAACAGAAACAACTTTAACTGACTATGCCTTTCTCTCCTGCTACTTTAGAGATTACGGCAACAAAATTGGGTTAATCTACCAGAGGACAGATGGCGCCACATACTATGTTAGACATGAATTTTTGGTTTTAGTTCTAACAAGCACAGATGATTCGGCGACGTACATTCCAAATCAACGCAAAGCATTTTTCTCTCAAAGTTGGTATTGGCTGTTTTTCTCTGATGGAACAAACATGGTTTACTACATAAGCAGAGATGATGTTGCTTGGCTACTCGGTAGAAGTAGCCCAATCAGAGCATGTCTCAGTGGTGTGAGGTTCTCAGTGTGTTTTGATGGAACTTACTTACATTACGCCTATGCTTCTTTCGGTATGGGCGATCCATTACTTTATCGAAGAGGAACTCCGAATGCCGATGGCTCCATAACTTGGAGTGCGGCTGAACAAACTGCTAGGTTAGGCTTGGTTCTTGTTTACTATCAATATCCATGCGTTGCTGTGAGTTCCGGAGGCTACCCTTTCATCAGTTACACTTTGTATTATGCAGCGACTTTAACGTGGACTCCGAGGATGGTTTCGTCAAGCACTAACGATGGCACATGGGTCCTCGACGTAGACATCATACTTAACAGCACAAGCGATTCAGGTTGGAGAACATGCGTTGCTTCACTTACGGGCAACAAAATATTTGTGACGTACGCCAGGGCTGCCAACCCAATTCTAGGAGCATTAACTAACGGTTCTATTGGAACTGGAAACGCTCAAGTAGGAAGCCAAGAAACATGCACATCAAGTAATGCCAACAGCGGTTTACACTCTACCGTAAACGAAGGCGATCATGTACACTTAGTTTTCTTGAGAGCCACAGACTACTACATACGGTATGTAAAGAGAACCTATGGAGTAGGCTGGGGTTCAGAATCAACAGTTCAAGCCTCAGCAACCTCAACTTCGGACCCCGTTCTTTCCATAGACATAAACAATTACCTCTACTGCTTCTGGGCTGGAAGCCCCACAGCCAACCACATCTACTACAAAAAATGTGTGGGAGGAACATGGGACGCAGATCCAACAGACTGGATAACTGAAACTGCATTAACAGCCAACAACCGCCTCACATGCTACTACAAATACTATGACAGCATCATCGGGTTAGGCTACATGACTGGAACAGCAAGCCCATACACCATAAAACACAACCACCTAACCGTTCCTCCTATTGTTCCTTGGGGTGGAAGCGCACTTCCCCAAGTTCAAATGGCTAAAGCTATACTAGGTGCCTAAGCTAGATGCGGAACAACTGCTGGTTTGCTCCATGTTCTACCTCTGTCTTCAGAGTATTTTAGACTTATACGGGTTCATGGTGAAGGTAGATTTGTGTAGAATGATTCCCGTCGTCGAGGTCAGGAAAATCAGCTTCCATCAGATACGTAGGTTCTCTGTTTCCATCATCGTCAAGCCAAGGAGATTCTAAACCCCATACTCTCATTATGTCACTCTTCCAAGCCCAATAATAAGCTTCGTAAATGCTGATGGCACCGTTATCGTCTAAGTCTACTTCATCAAATCTTGGATATTCAGGCCATAAAGCGTTGATGAAACCCTTACCCCAATAACTTCCGTTCCAAGAGGGGTCTCTCCATGTTGGCCAAGTTTCATTCGAAGAAGTTAAAATAGGGTCTAAAACAGGGTCCTGATAACACGAATAAGCAACAGTTGACAAATCATCTATGAAACCCCCACTGAAACAACTGACAACAGTAATAACCATCGCACGAAATCTTATGTTCGCAACAGCATCTCTGAAATCATCATCCCAAAACATTTCCCCGCTGCCATCTAACTCAATCCCTTCATCTACTCCAACCCAATCCCTTGTGTCGCCGTCGTTGTTAACGTCTAGCCCATAACCTGTTCCATTGAATATTTCACTCTCTCTAACCTCAGTTCCCTCGTTTGAAATCCCAAGCCATCCTCTCTGGTCGTCCCATGTTACAAACGCTCTGCCTCCCACTATGGAGTTTCGCTCAATCCAAGCGCCATCGGTATATGTGGAGAAGCCTCCTCCGTGGCCTCCGAACCAAATGAACACTAGATCGTCGTATCCCGACTGTTGTGCTAACCATTGAAAAGCATTGTCCACATGCTCTCTTGTTACATTGTCTATGAAAATGATGCCATCAAAATCATAGAACAGCACAAGAACTCCATGCATGAGGTAAGCTTCACTTCTAATGTCTTCTGTTGCACAGATGATAAGCGCCCACTTCTTAGCGTACGCTCCTTCAACCGATCTAGGCATTACTACAACACAAACAAGCATCAAAAAAATGATACTTAAGCTTCGCAAACGCATTCATCATACACCCATGACCAATTGAACGTGGATGGTCGAATTTGGGTAGTCGTGAAAACACATGTAAACCAAGTCACGTTGCATGGATAGCGGTAACGAAACATTGAAAGTATAGCCTATTCCAGCCTCAAAGACACATGTGTGATAGGAACTAGGCGTAGGACTTAATAAAGGCAAAGCTATGGTTCCGTCTTCTAGGAGAAGTCCTGAAATTGTTGTGTTATCTGCATAAAGGATACCTATTCCTTCATTAGCTATTTTACCGTCTTCGTTGGTGTCGAATGCTATGCCTAAGAAGTCCTTTTTATGATAATCGAGATCGTTCGAAAAGGTTATAATGTCTAAACTTTCATTGGTACGCTCGTATTTACTGATTTCTAACCCCAATTCAGGCGTTTCAGCCTCTAGAGCTTCTACTTTAGCTTGTAATGATGTGACTTTAATATGGCAGTTAATGGCTCCGGCGACTACGGTTATCCATAATATTATACAGACAGCAGCTAGTACATGCGTTCTAGACATCGATTCACCTCCAATTTCTCTCTTAAACAATATACAAGAAAAGTCTTATATAAGTTTGTATGGAACAATCTTCTAAGGGAAAATAGATGTTAGGAAAAAAACGAACCGCACACGACATCCTTCAAGAGATAGTTGCAGCTTGCCTAGAGCCTATCGAAAGAACAGCCCTATACTACACAATCAGAACCTCAAACACTGTCTTGGGTCCTAGGCTAGACGATGCCCTACGCCTCAAATTGGTTGAAAATCTAGGGAACAAGTACCGCACAACCCAGAAAGGCGTCAACTTTCTGAAGATATGGGCACAAGTTCAAAACTTCCTGAAGGAGGAATAATATGAATTTCGAAATAGGTCGTGCCCTAGAAACGCAACAGCCATTTGCACTAGATATAGCCAGCGTTATTACTGGTCGAACCTTCATGGCATCAATTACTCGTTGGGGAAAAAGCTGGACAGCCCGTAAAACAGTGGAAGAATGTTTTGGCCACGCTGGAATAATCATTATTGACCCTGAAGGTGAATATGCATCGCTTCGGGAGAAGTATCCCTTCTTAATCATTGGAAAAGATATTCCAATTCAAATTGAAACCGCGGAGTTCATGGCAGACAAAATTTTAGAAACAAAGATCTCCGTCATAATTGACCTGTCCTTAGTCGAAGAGGAACTCGGGAAAGAATATGTAAATACTTTCCTTCGCCGCTTTTTCTTCTTGGAAACCACAGCTAGGCAACCCTATCTAGTTGTAATCGAGGAGGCTGAGGATTTTGGACCCGAAAAAGGGGTAGCCACAACAACATGTCTAGGAATTGTTGTAAATCTGACCAAAAAAGGCGGAAAAAGAGGCATCGGTGTTTTACTAATAGCTCACCGTCCCGCATGGGTTTCTAAAGGCCTCATTTCTCAATGTGCAAACAAAGCTTTGGGCAGAATTGACTGGCCAGGCGACTTGGAAGTCCTTGAAAAATATGCTCGTGTCCCGCATGAAACTATAGAAAAACTACCAACTCTCGGAAAAGGAGAGTTCTGTTTTACCGGTGACTGGGTGGAAGAGACAACTTTTGTTAAGGTTGGGCAGGTAAGAACAACGCATCTAGGCTACACACCAGAAGTGGTTCCTCCTTCGCCTAAGGAATTACAAGGAGTTATCGAAAGTCTACAAAAATCTCTACCAGAAGTCATTGAAAAAATTAAGCCCACTGTTGTTTCTACCGCTGAAATTGAATCTAAAATCAGAAACGAACTTGATAACAAATACAAAAGCAAAATTGAAGCCATCCTTAAAACTGCTGATGAGAAAGCTGAACGTAAATATAGGGTTAGAATTGACCAGCTCCAGGAACAGCTTGACAAGTTATCTCGGTCACAAGCCCTTCAACCAGCAGCACCCATAACAGATGTTTTAGAACATCCCATCGTCAAGACACGAATGCTAGAATTGCCAGATAAAGCCCGGGATCTGCTTGTGAAGATTGAAAGGGAACCGAGTTTAACTCGTGAGCAACTTGCCGCTTTCCTTACGACATCCAGAGATACTGTAGCTAACCTAGTTGAAAAAATTAACCAAGTTTTCCATGCAACGGCAATAATCGGTGACGGTAAACCCATAAGATACAAATCCATGTTAAAACGCCTATTCATAACAGATGTAGCTGACAGAGAAATCAAGGAACTAGAGCGCCTTCAAGCCGAAAATCGAGAGAAAGGCGAGAAGATCACCAGTTTAGAAGCAAAAGTTCGTGACCTAGGCGCTCTTCGGCTAGAGCATGAACAGGTTAAGAGAGAGTTGAGTGAAAGTGATGAACAATTAGGTAGGGCTCTTGCTGAAAACCAGAGACTTATCCAAGAGAACAAGGACCTTAAACTATTAAGTAAGGCAGGTGAGGCCCTAGATTCTGCTATTACCATGGTAACGGAAAAGCGCCTAAACACGCTGAAGGAAGAGATACTTAATGAAGTCAAAAAAATAGGTACGTACGCACCCAGTATCCCGGAAGGGCCACCGCCCATTGATGAAAAGAGGCTCGAGGAGCTGATAGACCGAAAGGTCAAGGAGATGTCCACCGTAACTCCTCCAAGTGGAGGTTCTATTCCCACATCTGTTGAACTTGAACATAAAGTTACGCACTTTGACTTTACGATGCCTGAAGAACATGTTAAAGCCGACACAACAACAGTGCCAGGGCGCATAATCTACACTGTTCTAAAGGATCCAAGTTTCTGGGATAAACGTCATAGTCCACCTGAAGTAACTACGAAGCTGGCAACATACGGTTGGACGCATGAGTCTAAAACAGAAGTCAGTGCGGCGTTAGCTGAGCTTTGTCAAAAAGGAATTTTTACGAGAGTTATCAGCACAGGTAACTATTGGTGGTACACGCTGACACCTGACGCAAAGGAGAGAATTCACCTTGAAGAAAGAGGGAAAAACAATCGTTCTTAATGTTGCTCATCGAGAAAAAGACCACGTAACGCTCGGAGAGGAAGGTTTGGATACTCTTCGCCTTTTGCTAGACTTAGGTAAGAATGAACATTTTAAATTTCTGAGAAAACAGGGAATTGAGGGTCAGTGGACTCGGATTCTCCGACATTTTGACAAGTATGTTGAACGCCTATTCTTTGCCGCTAAGAAAGTCACCGTGGAAGTCGAGTGGAGTAAGTGGTTTGAAATTGAAAAAGAGTTGGAAGCTGAAAACAGGAGACTGAATAAATGAATACTACTAAAAGAGTTGCGAAAGAAAACGAAGGACACAATTGACATGAAAATGTTAAGAGGTGATAGAAATGGCTTTACTCACTGCTAAACTCGTTGTGACTTGTCCCCGTTCAGAGAGCACCGTTGAAGTTATGAAAGCTTGCCAAGAATGTGGAAGCTTCAAGCACGTGGTTTGGCAAGGACTTCGCCCCCTCATCGTATGCACCTACACCAAGCCAGAAGAGAAAGGCATTAAAAGATGGTGACCCACCCCTTCGTTTCTACTGGAAGAAATTAGAGAAAACTATTAATTATTTTTGAAGATTAAATTTAAGAAGGCAGCCCGACCAAAACTGTTTCGCCTCGGTTTCGCCTCGTGGGGTTGGGATGAGGACTGCCAGACATTACTAATGTCTCTCTAAGGGTAACAGAACGCATACGCAAATTTCTTTGGCAGTTCCCAAACTCCACCCCCAAAGAAGTCTGTCGAATCCTAAACCTAGACCACAAGAAATACCGCAACATGATCTCAGTCGAAAAATGCAACCTCAAACGCTGGATGAACACTAAGATTTTAGGGCGACTCCCAAAACCCCTTCTTGCTGTGCATAGGATTGAGTGGGAGTTAGAGAAGCCGTTAGACATGATTACGTTAAGTATACTCAGTGCTGAGGCTGGGAAGTGTAGACCGAAGCTAAGTGAACCACGTCCAGTTGACAAGTGGTATGTGATTCCGAACCGGAATAACATGCGTGAGTTCCACAACGAGTTTGTTACTGTCCGGATCTTTCCTAAGAGCGGCACTGTTCGGGTTTTGGCAGGTCAAGAAATGGATTTTGAGACTTTACGGAGGCATGTCAAGATAGCCTTCTTGAAGGGAGGTTTAGACTCTGAAACTGCTGAAGTGAAGTCGCGGCTGCTTGTTCCTGCTGAAAAACACAGAACCTTTAGGGTAGGTCCTGTTACGTCGTTCAAAATCGACTACTACAAGGATCCTCTAGGCTTAACCATCAAAGCTGACGGTTCTCATCCAGAACACATCGAAACAGTTGAAGGCTGGCCATCCTGGATTAAACCTCAGCTCCATGCCATAGCTGACCAAACTCAAGCGATCACCGCCCTAACTGACCAGATCCGGCTGCACCTAGAAGTTATGAAAGGCATCGGCGAAGCTACACAGGGACTAAAAGACTCAGTTAAGGACTTGAAGACATCCACAGACCTGCTGAGAGAGAGTATAGTGAAAGTGAAAGAAAAGAAACCCTCCAGAATCAAGGGGTGGTTACGAAAAATAGTCTAGTAACTTAGGGGCGGGGTTGCTCTCCACGACCAAGAGGCAGGAGGCGAGCGTTTAAGGGCGCCTGAGTGCCAAGCCGTGGCATCCCGGCCCTAAGGTAATGTGAACCCTTAAATATCACATATCCTTTTCCCTTCTTCCATGCACCTAGTTGGAGGCACCTCTGATCTATGACTTCATAGACAGAGGGAAAAACTGATTGATTCAGATTTGGGTAAAATGCACTAGGTGTAAGAGGCTATTCTTAAGGTACAATTACGGCAAAGGGAAACGACGAAATAAGAAGCCTCATCATAGAAGCGGAAAAAGAGGGCTACCCTGCAGCGTAGACATGCCCTGCATTGTTTGTGGTGGGACCATCAATCGAGAGTAATACAGATGTCACCAGCATCACCAAGACAACTTTTCACTAACAGCAAGAACCCAACTTTTTTAAGCTCCTCCTCCTACGTGACCTGCCTCTGCTTTGATACGACTCCTTTAGGAGATAAACTCTTCAAGGTTGGCAACGTTAAAATACGCCCTGAGACTACGTTAAATTGTCTTGATGAAGGTGGGTCCTACCTCAGTGGGATACGGGCTAAATATGGAAGTTGTGGGTTAAGTATGGTAAAAGTTGTTGAAAAGGTTGGAGTTACCCTCCTTCTGAGGGCAAGTCGTAAGGGAGGCGCAGGCCTCTACCTCTACGTTCCTGGTGATTATGCAGACACCTATAACATGAAGTCGGGAGATAAGGTTGAGGCTAAAATCGTAAGGATCCACCGGGAGGTCCCTGATGTTAAGCCCGTTAATCCTGGTGTGAAAGACCTCTCTGAGGCTAGGAAGCGTTCACCCAGAAGAAATAAACCTCATTAAAGTGAAATCATGGCTCTACATAAGGTACGTCGCAACATTAGGTTACTGAGGAACCAAATCTTTCCAGAAACGAAGAGGCTCCAAGCACAAGTACGCGACCAAGAAGTTATGAAAGCCACGGAAAGGTTTCTGGCTGCCTTCTTTCGGGCTAGAGGCTTCCTACCTGAGAACCCAGAGGCCTCGAGGGAAGAGATGAGAAAAGCAATCCAAGAAATGGAAATTATCAAGAAAGCTCTGCCAAGAGAAGAATATCAACACATAAAAGGCCTCCTTTCTGAAATTGACGACTTCTTGCGAAAGCACGAAGTTGAATCAGCTATCATAAAAATGCAAGCCCTCTGGAGATGGACATTAAGTAAGGCTTTTCCACCCCCACCATACATAGCATAAGAGGTGCAAAGTAGTGACCGCTAAACCTCGATGTAAGTGGAGAGGTCGACGGATCGCCTGGTGCAGAAAACTAAAGAAGTTTTGCGACGCTCCAAGAGAATATGAAATCTGCCCAAGTTACGAGCCCGTAGAAGGTCATGGAACGGTGACCCTTGAAAGGGTCAGACGTAACATTAGGCTACTAAGAGACCAAATCCTTCCAGAAGGGACGAGACGGGGAGAAGCCTTCCCTGAGACCCTTAGACTCATGCCGTTGTTCGATATGCAAGACAGCTTAATAGAACACAAGTTTCCCCATGAAAAGGCCGAAATCATTGATACCATAATTTCCAATCCCGGCGACATCTACAGGGAAATGACTCATGCGTATCCTCACTATGGATATGTCGGCGAGAAATGGGAGCGATTAACCACGTGGGCCGTGAAGCCACCGTTAAGTTGGCTCCAAGCAGGTGATTGGGAAGAAATAAAAACCCAGATACAGGATCCCTCTTACAAAGCTCTGCGAGACCAATATCTCAGCAACCTTCAGAGGCTAAGAGAAGAAACCACTAAAATGCCCATGGATCCAAAGAGGTCCGCCGTAATGGTCGAGTCGCTCGACATGATAAAGGCTTTGATATTCTGGTTTGAAAGTCTAGACCCATATACCCCGCCACGGCAGCAACTCGACAGGCTAACAGGCGCCATAGCCAACTACTTCCCTCGAGAGTTCTTCGAAGGGGCGAGGGTTCAAATCCTGCCCAGCACGGATATGCTATACAGGTATGCTCAGCATCCCAGCATAGCATCCATGTATAACATCACCCTGGCACCAACTCTACAGTTGAAGCAGAAACATGGCGAAGAAATTCGCCACATGGTTCAAGAGGCAGAAAAGGCAGGAAGAGAAATCGGCGCCATGCTCTGCCAAAATCCAGCAGGCCAGTTTCATCTGAGTCAAGCCTGCTATGGAAGAAGGCAAACAGTCACTGTTGTCGACTGCCGTGACGGACTAAGCCCTGTTGGAAGCTTTCATACACACTTAGGGTCGACGGCCCTTTTCTCCCCAGCGGACCTAGAGTTAGCCTTAAGAAAGGAACAACTCTCATGCTTAGGCTACATCAAGCAGGGGAAGCCTTATCTAAAATGCATATCACCTCAAAAATACCATGAGCTTCCACTTGAAACCAAGGTAAAAATAAAGCGTAGTATTGACCAAGCCAAAGAGGACATAGATAAAGCCACTCGACTCTTCCAAATTTCACCGCACCATCCAGAAGGTGTATTCTTATCTAAGAGAGCGCAAGAGCATCTTCATAGCGTTGAAACATTACTAGGGTCAAATGAAGTTGAGCTGTAGGGGCTGAATGTCTGACTGGTTGCCTGCGTGCGTGCCTTCAAGCAAGGCTGCGTGCTTGAACGTGTTGTTGTTTATTGGGCAGCGCGTTTGTGGCAAGTTTGGTTGAAGATTGAAGCCTTGATGCATGTTTGATTGGGAGCTATAGCCATTTTCCGCACTTCGGACACCGTTTAGGGTTTTCGACACGTTTTCTCCACCGATAGCCACATTTAGGGCAGCTCAATATTTCACTCATTTCTCAGCCCCTATTCTTCATGATGTAGTAAATCTTATATGGTTTGGGGTTGAACTTGACTACGACATGATGATGAGAATGCCAACATTCAGCCGGGCATCAGGCACCAGCCTAACAAACAACCACACAATCATGCATACGACAGCGTCCGGGCACTCACTATGTCTAGGGAGGTGAAAACTTTGGAGAATCAAATGAATATTGATGATCTACGGAAAAAAGAGCGAATAATCGACTTAGAATTAACTTTTGTTAAGTTCTTTGCTGAGCGCACAGCGTCTCGGGAACAAAAAGTTAGTCTTGGATTTGCCTATAAAGGAAGCCGGAGACAACGTAAGAAAACAACTACGGATGAAGCGGATAAACCTGATGTTTTACAGGAGGATGAAAAACTGATTGAAAGGTTTGAAACTGCAAAGGTCTTCACGTGGCCTCTGACGAAGGATGGATACATAACCCTTGACGATCAAATATATGGAAGATGGGGTGCCGTACACAAGGCCTTCTTTGAAATATGGACCGCGATGCGTAAAGCCCCATACGTCATTGAGATGCTGAATCTGATGCGGGTTGAGAATCCCACGGGTAAGCCAGTGAAGCTAAAGCCGCAAAAGCAGTTTGGTGATAATGAATCAGACAAGCCATTTAGCTTACCTGTGCCAAGAAGTCGAAAACAGACTCGACAAATAGAATACTATGACTTCGTCGAAAATCGGGAGAATATTCCCGTCAGAATTGTCCTGCCTGCTGAATTACCGATGAGTGCCGAAGAGTTTAAGACCCTAGTTCATGGTCTAGAGTTCATAATGCTACATCCACTGCGCCGAGGAATTGTCAAAGTCGGAAAGATGACCGCAGTCCAAAACGGATGGCAAAAGTGGCAAAAACTTGATTAGGAATTCATCCCTCCAGCAAGCATTCAGCAACCGTCCATTCAGCCATCCAAACACCCAGCAGACGTCCGTACATCCATTCAATCAAACATCCGCCAAGCATGCCAAGAAGCATCGGCACACAGCCTCTCAATCGCCATCCAACCACCAAACGCCACCCAGACTTCATGCAAGCAGTTATGCAAGAACCATGCGACTCCCAATCTCCCACCCAAGCACCCAACCAATCCCCCTTTTTTTTATCATGGAAGTGTCAATTGTGTCTGCTAAGGGTTCGAAAATTTCGAGTTAAACAAGTTTCCCGAAGATAGTGTCTTACGAAGTTCTTTGCACATATAGACCTATACTAGATCGGGCTAGGCCTAGTCGATTTTCTCTTCGACTTCACCTTCGCTTCTGAAGTTTGACACAATTAACACTTTCGTTTAAAAAAAGAGGGTTTAGCTCTCCGTTTCAACACATTGGAGAGCTTTCTTTCCCATGGGCGTAAGGCGGTAAGTCTTTCTTCCGTTTTCCAGTCTGGCTCTTGGCTCTAGCAGGTTTAGAGATTGGCCCTCGTGAAGGCGTTTAGCCAGGGTCTTGGTGGAAAGGGGAATCTTTCTCTCGAGGTCTTTCCAAGTCATAGTCTTGTCCGTTAGGGCGCTGAGGAGCTGGACTGAGCCTTTTTGTCTAAGGTATATTTCAGGACCTGCTGTCGTAGTTATGACTTGTGGATCTCGTGAACGACGTGGGATATCTCGACGAGGGATTTCCCTACGCCAGAAGAGAGGTCGTTCTCGTTCCCTAAGCCGTACGTCTTCTTCGTCTATTCTGAAGGATACGAGGTGGATCATCATAGTGTTGAGAGTTGTATATTCTCCAGCAACTTCTTTTCCCTTCAAAGTATGTGTAGTTGAACATTCATTCTTGTAAACAACATCGCTTGGAGTCTCAGCTAATTTCTGGATGAAGGATATGACCGCTTCTTTGACCTTGTCTAGTTTTATCTCAAAGAGTTCTGTGCCCTTTTCAGACAGGACATCTGCGTAGCTTCTAACAACACTCTTAGAGAAGGCGGTCCAACTGTCGGGGTGGTTGAAGATCTCGAGGCCTACGACTCCTTTGAGGTCAATTATGGCTATGCCCACTTGATCGGTCAGGTCTCCAGGCACTTTCTTAAGTATGTTCTCTATATCGTCTCTAAATTTCTGTGTCTGCTCGAGGATACCAACCAAATCATCCGATCCAGCGTATGGATGAGCACTTGGTGCAGCCATAGACCTGAAATTCATGGTTGCTACGTTCACGTTACGCCAAGTTTCGGATTGACTCCTTCTAGCCACTAAAGACGTCATCACCGGTCTTGGGGCAATACCTGCCGCCGCGAAGAATGCTCCAGGGTGTATTCCCCTCGAGGCATGAACACATTGAACCTCAATTTGTTCAGTTTTGCCCGGCAGCAAAATAATGCCTGTCACTACTGCACGCTCTTGAGTTGTGCCCTTCAGGAGAGTACCGTTTCGAATAAACACATTCTTGTCTGTGGGGTTCTTAATTTGTGCCGCACCGATGGATCCTGTGTCCTTTATGTTGACGTTCATCTTGTCCTGAATTTCTTGCAGAAGAATATAGTCTCGAGCTGCGGCGCTACGCCGCAATATCGGGACAACGGCAGCCAAAGACTTTTCACCGAACTTCCACGGCTCACCTAACTCATAGTTTTCAAGGATATCTTTCAACATTTCAATCAACGAGAAAACAACTTAAAGAGTTAAATATAAGCTTTACTTTCCTTTCTCTGAGACAGTAAATGTCCTTCAAACCATCTTACCGCAAGATACTCTTTGAAGCTTTAGGCAATAGATGTGAGATTAAAGGGTGTAACCACACAGACCTTTGCATCCATCATAAGGATGGAGATAGAGAAAATAATTCACTAGAAAACTTAGCGCTTTTATGTCGAAAACATCACCAAAGAGAACATTCACAAATATTATCGGGTATGCCTACATTAAATAGTGGTTTCTTCAGAAAAGGGTCGGATATTGTTTTGGAAGCTATTTATAAGAAAAAAGAGTTAAGGTGGAAAGAGTGGTATTCATTTTTTCCCAAGTCTGAAAAAACCTTTGCTGCAATAGTTAAAGACCTCATGGACTTGGGACTTATAGAAAGGGTACCTCATGGAAAACATCATCCAACCTTCAGAATTACTCGAAAGGGAGAAGAGTTAGCAGAGTCCATAAAACCTTAAATATTTGGATATCTAAAAATGCTCTTGGCCACGGTTGGATGAGCCTCTATATTGTCAGCCGCGCCGGTTGGCGTTAGGCATTACACAGCCCCGTGGCCTACAATCTTCTAAAGAAAAAAGCCATTGCGTCAGTTTCTCGCAATCTGCTGGTTTACAAGCTCGCGCCTTTAAGGATTCCATAAAGAGGCAGCGGAAACAGGGGACTTCCATGCTCGTAGCCTTCTGTTTCTCCATATAAAGGTTTTTTTCGCTACCTAGAGAAAATTATCTTCATCCTTCAGTTAATATTCATTAAGCGAGAAAAAAGGGGAAAGTGAGGTTTAGTAGGTATGGGAGGTCTGGGAGCATTAGGTAACGTCAGGTAACGTGTAGTCGAGTGGCATCGAGTAGGGTGGATGTAAGTGGCGTTCTGTCCGATGTTGTTTAGTAACGTCGGGCTACGTCGTGTCTTGTCTAGTGGCGAGGCATCGCGTACCGGGTTCGGGGTGTGAGGTCCGGTCTTGTCTCGTAAAGAACCATACTATTGAGTCGAGTGGGGGAAAGTCACGTTTAGTAATGTGTGATGTAGTGGGGTATTATCAAGGCGTGTCTCGTGATGTGTAGGGCTGTGTGGTCGGGGCTTATCAGGTATTGTCAGGTCGCGGGTTGTTCTGGTTCAGGTGAGTCTGTTCGGGTCCGTATGGTGGTGTTTTGGTAAGGCGTGTCTCGTGACGATGCGTGTCATGCTATTTCCTTGAGGTCTACGAGTTTTATTCTTCCGCCGTAAGCCTTTGGATTTGCGCCCAAGCCTCTGATTGGTGTCTCAGCTATCATGTAAAACCATTCCTGGATTTTGTCTGTGGTGTTGATTGAGCAGCCTCTCAGTGGCCATCTGACCAGTACCATGAATTTTTTGCCTGCTGGAATTGCCTCGTAGCTGGCAACTCCTACGCCTTTACCTTTTGAACTGACTGGTGCCTTTAGTGTTATTGTTTTTATGTTGTCTTCCCAGTAGCCTTTACCCCATGCGATATGATGTTGAAGACCGGTGACGTTCATTAAGGCTTGGTTGTCTCTGGTTAAGCCTTTAAGCCAGTTTATTGGGACAACGAGTTTTTCTTCTTCTCTGGGAAATGTTGTTTTTCCTTCCTCTTGATTATCTGTTGGGGTGCCTCCGAGTATTGGATCTAATGCTTCAAAGGTCAGTTGTAGTTTCACGAAGTCTCTCCATTGTGGTTTTGGGACTCCTCCTGCTGCCTCTCCTCCAGTAAATAACTCTTCTAGGTCCTTCAGCATTTCTTTGGTTTCAGTCTTGTTCAAGTGAATTAGTTGATCCATGCGTAGGCTTTTGAACCATGGTGGTATGTCAGCGATCTTATACCTTGAATTTTCCATGACGAAAGCCTTTCTGGCTTTCCATCTTCGCATAACCAGGTTGATGTCTTGGTATTCTTCATTGAAAAGTTCTTTATAGCGTTCAGCAACCTCATCAATGGAGGCTAATCCCAGTTCTTTGACGATCCATAAGACTCGTAGCTCTTTCTCAGGTTGGTATACCATTCTGTTATCTCCTGTTGTGTTTGGTTTTTTGGCGAGATTAAGCCATCTTCAATGGCTCCGTACTCGCTGGCTTTCTTTTCTATTGGTAGATTTATAAAATTTTCCGTTAAACTTTGTTAACGGAAACCTTTTTAAGTTTTCTCTCTATTTTTTAGAGAGGAAGAAAATGAGCAATTATGTGACACAGATCAAAGAAAAGGTTAAATGCTGTGCCTGTGGCGGCAGCCTAGCTAATAGCAAAGAAATCAATATTATCTGCCTAATGAAAGAAGCAGAATGGAAACATCCAACTTGGGGAAACGTTATCCTCGGTGTTTACGGTCTTGCTTCAGCCATCTTTTGCGATGATTGCCTTAAAAAAGGAAAGAAGGCCAAGTGGGCTATCGAATGGGACCAACAAACTCTAGAAACCAAATATCATCCAGTCGAAAAACTGAAGGATGTTCCTGAGGCGATCTTCTCTCCCTTAGATGAGCTTGAACCTGGAAGGCATGGTATAGCTGGATAATTGTCCACCGGAAGTGATAGAATGAGAAGTGAATTGGCCGTGTATCCTTGTCACAAGATTATCAAGAAGGTAGCAGGAAAAAAGTTCAGAGTCAGTAAGAAGGCTTCTGAAGAACTTGCAGAGATCCTTGAGGAGATTGGCCATGACCTTGCCGAGTCCGCTTTAGACTATTGCCTTCATTCGAGGAGAATAACTTTACAGGCTAGGGATGTTGAGAGAGCTGCCAAAAGAATGTTGAGGGGGAAAACGAAATGAAACTTCAATTCAAGGGTAGAACTGTTATGGAGATATGCGGAGACGACACAGCAAAATCCATAGCTCTAAATCTACTCTATGGAGTGAAATATTTACTAATGGACTTTAGACGACCTAGCTTATGGCTTGCGTTTAATACTACTTCTAAGGGGAATTAATAGAATTGGGCAGAAAGAACGTCATAAAAATTGTGGATTACACCATTCAGATTTTGAAGTCTTTGGAAAGGCAATTTGAGAAGGAGAGAAAGGAGAATTAACCGAATTGAAACAAAAGACTATTGCAGACATCACTATAGAAGTGCTTAAAGAAACAGGTAATTCGGGTGTGATGTGGGGAGACACTTATTTACTTGATGAGATTGCCATAAAATGCACCCACACTAATTTAGTCGGACATGAAGTTCACCCTCTCAATAGACACAAGAGGATACTTGATGCATTAGACAAAGATGACCGTTTTGAGAAGTTCTACATACGCATGAGAGGTATGAAAGGCAACCTGTGGAGAAGCTTCAGATTAAAAGATTCGGTTAATAGGAGTTAGGGATGAGAAAATGAGTGAATCTAGTCCTTACAAACCTTTGGGGCATAGAAAAAACTGCAAATGTCCACAATGTAAACTCGTGCGAGAATGGCAAAAAAAGAAGGGGAATTAACAGAAATGGCGTTTGAATTAGAGTGTGATGGTTACGGTTCCATCCCTGCAAAAATCATGTTTGTTGGGATTTCAGCAGGTCGCAGAGGTGCATTAATAACAAAAGTTCCTCTGACAAAAGATGCTAGTGGACGAATTTTTCAAAGGTGCTTAAAAGAACTGAACCTTTCAGACTCGGATGAGTTCTCAGTAGCCCCAATTTTAAAGAATTGTTATATCACTAATTTGGTAAAGGGAAGATGCCTCACAAAAAACGGTCTTAATCGTTTACCAACAATAAAGGAAAGAGAATTTTGGTTACCATATTTCCTTGAGGAATGTAAGAAAGTTAACCCTCAGATAGTTATTGCACTCGGAGAATTTGTATGGAAAGGACTACGGCATTTTTTGCCATGTCTTGTCTTAGTAAAGCATCCACGTTGGTATCAAGCACATGGAGCCTTGGATCCCAAAAGTTTCGCATTCAACCTAATGGTACTTGATTATCGCAAAGCAATTTCGGTTAGTAATAGGAGTAAAACGAAATGAATGTAAAAGCATACCTCAGTAGAGGCAAAATCCACCTCTTCAAGAGTTCTGAACCACCTGTAGACTTGCCACAATTAAAAACAGTCTTTGAAGGAACAGAAGAAGAGATGCTGTAGAAAGCCGGATCTTTGTAATTGAGAGAAGAGAAGCCAAGCGTAAAAAGAAAGAGGAAAAAGCCTTCGCTTAAGGTGAATTGATATGGCTATATATAATTGGCAATATCAAGAGGGCCGTAATGGTTCGCCAGAGATATATGTACATATAAGGTGTTCCACATGTTGAGAAAGGTACGTAGAAACATAAGAAGAATTGGTGCCACAAAGGAAGAACAAATAACATCGATGTTCAAAGAACTACTCTCTGTTACGATTGAACAGGACCATCTTAACCTGAAGATAAGAGGATTAGTTCTCAACGAAAAGGATCCCAGATGGCTACCAATTCATATCATCGATGATGCAAACGCGATTATTCTAAGCCTTTCAGAATCAGAGGGATATCCAAGCGGCATACCTTACATTACAGAGAAAATAGAGGCTCTACAGGCGAAGTTATTCCAGTTGAGGCAGAGTAAATGAAAACTTCTGGAAAGAGTTCATTCGGAGAGGTTGCCTAAATGTTGTTTGACCAAGATACACAAGAATTTCTGGATGCTTTAGGCGCCGGCACTAGGCACGTTTACCAGCCTGGTTTAGACGCTTTCTTAGCCTTCTATCAGTCGGCAGGCTACGGAAAATCACTGTCCGACTTTTTGAATGCTATTGAGGAAGATATGAAGCTTCCCCGACGTCAGAGGAAGAGAATAGCCAGAAATGTTCTGAATGAGTTTGTCAGGTTCTGTAAGGAGAAAAAACAGTGGGCTCCCAAAACAATAAAAGCCTACGTCAGTGCGGTCCAGTCCTTCGCCGGCTACTACGACATTAAACTCAGCACCCGGTACGTGGATCTTCCCAGCGCACTCCCTGTAAGCCACAAGTTTCCCTGGACCCTAGACAAGGTAGCTGAGTTCATCGGCATGATGGAGGATCCCGAGTACAAGAGCATAGCAGTAACAATATTCCAATCCGGGCTAGGCATCTCAGATATCCGCGCCTTAAACTACGAAGACATCAAATACGAGTACGAGAATAGAATAACTCCTCTCTGCTTTGATCTTGCCAGGATAAAAACAGACGTACCCTTCATGAGCTTCATCGGAAACTGGGGCGTAACCTTACTTCGGCAGCACCTCGCAGACAAAAAGCTCAAACTCCAATCTCAGTTATTCACAATATCAGCAAGATCCATTGACAAGCACTTCCAGAAGCTTGCGAAGGAGTTCGTTGGAGAATACACCGGCAACAACCCCTGCCGCCCACACACCCTCAGAGCAGCCTTCCGAACCATCCTAGGCGACGCCGGAGCAGAGGACCAAATAGTTGAATTCTGGATGGGCCACCAGCTCCCTGAACAACAAAGAGTCTACCACAGCAGAACCCGCGACGGCTGGAGAACCCTATACCAAAAATACGAGAGTTACCTAACACCGAAGATCTAGGAAGGATAGAATGAAAACTCTAGACGAAAAAGAGACGGAAACACAGATCGTTCCCAAATACATTATCGCACGATTCATGAAAAGTAAGAAAGCCTTTAAGATCAAACATTTCCAACCTGTCTTATGTTTCTTCGGCATTTTAAAGAAAGATGGGCAGCTACATATTCACGTAAGATTCGACGGTAAAGACGAGAGGGATGGTGAAGAAGACACTCTGGATATAGACATGTATATCCCGAAATCCGAGCATGAGAAAATTAGAAAATTACTAAATCACTAAATCACTAAATTACTAAATTACTCAGATGGTGCGCGCGCATGGAAGTAGCTCTTAAACCGAGAACTCCAACCCTGCCTTCAACGTGGGGTTTCATAAGGAGTCGACTTCTTCTTACAAGAGGTGACTACTGTTACCGGGTTTGGCAAGAGTTTTCAAAATACCTCATGGAAGTGTTTGGACAGACGCCGCCTACATACGCCTCCTTCGCGAAATACTGGTGGATCCTCAAGCAGCTAGGACTGATCGAACCGGTCGGGCTGCCAAGAAAGGGACCGAAAGGAGGGAAACCCAGACAATTCTACAGGATCGTGCCAGGAAAAGAACCTGAGAACCTGTGGCCCGGAAACCCCCAATTCGAACTGTATGGAGAATCTGTGAGGCTAGGCAGGAGAAGATACCGAAGGAGAGTTCTTAAGATACCACCTAAGAGAGTGGGGAGACCGAGGAGAGAGGAATCACTATTATAATTTTTTTTGTTTATTTTTTTAGAAACTAAAACAAACTACTTAGTTTGTTCGCATTCGGTTAATCAACATTAACCGAAACATTTAAATGAAACGACACTTTTTCCGTATTTGTGCGCTATGTTAAAACGTGGCGCACAACATAGGCAGAAAGGAGTAAACCGATAATCTAAGAAGTCAAACCATTATAAGCGGTTTGAAGGGCAGTAGTGCTTAAAGGCTAAGGGTTTAACTCGAAGGGTTTGGTTATCCCGACAAAATAGCCACGAAATACGCATGAAACCCGTAAAACCGTATTATAATGGTTTAAGAAGTCTAAAAGGGCTTAAAGCGTGTCGTATTTGCTCTTTTCTGTGCTGTGCCATACTTGAGGGGTTAAGAAAGGCTGTCAAGTATGGGGTAAGGGTTGAATACCCAAAAAGACAAACCAGCCCTTAACAAACCGTAAGGGTTTGTGCATAGCTGTAAGTGCGGAATAAAACCTTTCTGAAGGAAATAAAGCACTTAAAAAATGATTATGCTAAATGCTTCTCTAAACCGATGGCTTCAATGATTGAGGGTTGATTATGCTATACTTTGCTGTTTGTCGTTCCTGCAAGTTTCTAATGGTAGCTAGTGATGTAGGCCTGATTAAAGAGCTTATCGCTGACCATTCCGAAAAATCCCATAAGCTAGAGTTACCTCTATCGGTTTCAGAAATTCCGATAAAGGACTTCGAGGAGTTCGCCAACATAGTGAGGGTAACGAATCCTACGGATATTCTAATGCTGAAACAGTCAGTAAAATCTCCGCAGTTCTGGAACGCCTTTAGAAATCCACCCTTTTTCTGAAACAGCCATCGGGGAGTTTAAGCCTTTCTGAAATCTCAGCGGAAACCGATGGGATAGGCACAGCCATATACAAAAGGAGAAAAGTGTTTTGCCCAAAAAAGCAGAGGCTACACAGGAAACTGTGCCCGTAGTTGATAGACAAGCCTTGCAAGAGGCTTTCGTAGAGCTCGTTGGCGAGAGATATGGCTACTGGCTAGGTCGCAGACTTACCCAGCAAGAGATGACAACAGCCACAAAAGAACAAGCCAAAACAGTCCGAGAGGCTACCAAGACCGTGAACACGGCAATCGAGGGATACATATCAGACGCTTCCGACGACCTGAGAACCCAAATTCTCAACGGAAGGAAGACTATAACCGAAGCCAAGAAAACCCTTAAGGAAGCACGAGCTCCCTTCATGAAGAAAATAACCCCTCTTGCAAAGGCTGTGCGTTACTGCGACAATGTGGCGATTCCCGACTCCCTAAAAGAGTTGGGACACCCTGTCCAGCCACGCTTCAGTCTATCCGACTGGGTGCAGAGTGCCATAGCCCAAAAGCCCAAAAAGTAAGGCTTCCACCGAAACACCTTCATTTTCCCTCCTTTTTTCTGCCAAAGTCGTGCAGGAAATCTGCCGACGGCATGGTAAGGCTTCCCTAAGTTACTCCGCTAAGACAGAAATAAAGGCTACGTTATGTGGGTTCTCCAAAACCCGAGAGGATACACCTGACCTGCTCTAAATGGGGTTGTGAAACTCCAACTTCCTCCAGATTAGAGTTCAGGCTGCAGATTACTCTCGCTGGAGATAAACCCACAACAGAGAGAAGCGTTGCATTTACCCCTCAAAGGTCTACCGTTGGGGAAGACCGTCGCCTGTGGGGACAGGCAACACCCTAAAAGCTAAAAGGGATAAGGCGATGCCCTCATTACAGGTGCATCGCTGACCTTTTAACTGGGGAATGAAGTTCCAGCGGTAGGTAAACCGACTAGAACTCAGCCGTCTTTTAGCCTAAAAGGCTATAACTATGGGGTGACTTGGCTGAGGCTCTCCTCGAGCTGATTGACGGGGTAAGCTAAAGAGGAGATGGTAGCCCGTAAAACACGAAACAGACGCCTCCATTACTTCTTGCCTTATGCCTTGCAGAACCACCCCCAATTAATATTCTGCAAGATTCTCTAAGGGTATGTTATACATCTATGTTAAGCATACTTGTTATACATAGATGTTATACATCTCCGTTTCGAGTGGGCGGAAGCGGGCAATCTGTAGAGGCAACTTTATAGATGAGGAAATGGGGCGAGGTGGCAACGCTTCACAGCGCACACTTTTTTGGGGTGTCCGAAACGGCGAACGTCTGGAGCTAATTTTCTCTCTCCTTCCTTTCAGTCGCCGTTTCAGGCATCCCTCTTTGGGGTGAAGGTATGCCCGACGAGATTATATACTGCAACAGTTTTGAAGTTAGCCACAACAAAGAAGCCTTCTGTCTAGTCTTTAAATTCCAGAAACCCGACGGTGGCGGCGAGATCTCCATCTACGTAGCAGTAAGTCCCCAAGGATGCAAAACCATCTTAAACCTCATAACAGCAGAGATGACCGCCTACGAAACCGAACAGGGCAAGGTAGAACCTTGGAACGCACCGAAGAACACAGGTAATCCCAACGCCAAAAACGGGGCACCAATATACACTTGAAGTGGCAAATTTCTCCCTTTTTTCTTTCGGGGTGAAAACATAAATTTGGCAACTCGCCGTCTTTATAGTGAGGAGAGATGCCCGTAAATAGCCCAAACCTCTGTGAGCTTGCCTTGTTTGCTACTATCTGTTTCGCTGGCTGGGCATTCACTAACTTGAAGCAGAGGAGAGCGCGAAGGAATGAGGGATCCGTTCAAACAACTACATGAATCGCCTCATTCACGCCCAGCTCTCACACAGAGGAAGTAGGCAACGGAGAGCATCATCTCCTCACCCATTTTGGGGTGTAATTTGACCAAAGAGTTAGTTATGTTATGCATGGAAGCAAATGAAGCAGACCTTAGACGTCAAGGACTCGCCGCCGAGGAGAAATGGGATGGCACAAGGGTCAAAATCGAGAAAAAGAACGGTAAAGTTGAGCTGATAAACAGACACGGAATCATCTACACTCGTAGGCTTACAGAGTTGGTCGATGCTGCCAAGCAAATTAAGGGAGACTTCATCATAGACACAGAGGCCGTTTTTATCAACCCAGTCACCAAAGAGGTAGAGTTCACACCCTGCCAATGCTTTTAAGCGGCAAGAGGAGATGTGCCACTCAGGACTGGATTAAACAATACGCTCTCCAAAGACAATATCCAATTACTGCTGAAGCCTTCGACATCATGGAACTCTACGGACTAGATGTCACCAAACAACCCTATCTTGCAAGAAAAAAGTTGCTCTTTGAACTGTTAGAAGGAGCCCCACCGGAAATTCAATACGTTTCATACACCTTTGAACTGGAGAAAGCTTGGGAGGACGTGAAGCGAAGAAAAGCTGAGGGTTTGATTCTCAAAGACATACACGCTGGATACGAATTTGCCCGTTCCTTCAAATGGTTAAAATTGAAAAACTGGAAATTCACAACCTGCAATGTTGTAGGTTTCACGGCTGGCAGAGGAGCCCGAGCTCCCTTTTTCCGCAGTTTAGTCCTGTCCAAAGACGGCAAATTCGCAGGAACCGCTGGCAGCGGGTTCTCCGACTATGAATTAAGATTGCTCAAGGACATGTTCACAGATGCCCGAAAGATTCCTCCTCCATTTGACATCGGAGAGGAATACACAGCTTTGGACATCAAACTGCGGGTCGAGATAAAATACTACAAACACACCGACAACGGAGTCATGCGGTTCCCTGTTTTCTCAAGAATCATTTCCTAACTTCCCATCTTTTTTGGGGTGCAAGTTTGACCAACCTTGTGCCGTTCTTCTCAATCTTCGAAGACATAAAAAAACACTACTCCAACCTGCCGATGTACCAAAGCGGAAGCAGAGGCGAAAACGCCATAGTCCTCATAGGCGAAGACTTCATAGTGGTAATGTCCACACACGACGAGTACGACCTCCTCGTTCAAGTCCTTCTCAAATGGAAACTCAAAGAAATCATCAAAAAGATGGAACCACAATACAGACCAGTGTGGAGAAACCTCCTAAAAGGAAAACTCGACACCATATGGTTCGGAAACGCCTACCTAACCGACCAAGATGTCCTCTACGAAAACGGAGTCATCATCTACGAATCCTGCCTCAAGGATGTAACACCGCAAGACTGCTAACCTTCTCTTCTTTTTTTGGGGTGTAAACCCATGCGCTTCAAGACATCGACATTTGACCTAGAGGTTAAGTATAAGACAGCAGGGAACGAGCTGCTAATCCCGACACCAGAGATACGAATGCGTACAGTAGATGGAAAACTGGTGGAGAAAGTCCGAGTAGTGGCTCAAAACAAGTTCCAGTGGCACGGCAAAAACCTCGCTTCAGAGATCAGATACATTGATCCAGACACTCAGAATCAAGTCCCCTCGAGCGAAGTTATGGAGATTCTTGACAACTTCAAATACAAATACTTAGCTGAAGATGGCGCCCTCTTGAAAGAAGAAGACATTGTTTACTATGCCGTGCAACCAGACGGCTCCGAACAAGAATGTAGTCCATACCCACGAACAAGCCTAATCGAAATCCCAGAAGAAAACTGGGTGCCCTCAACCAGCATAGAAGAATTCCTCATAACCAATGTCTACGAGATCTGGAGCGAAGACAAGGAAGCCGCTCGAAAACTGTTTGAAGAAGCTGAAAAACGCCTCAGAGCTGACCAAGCGGGTATAGCCACATTCTCCTTCGGGGGCTTCAAACAGTATTACATCTTTCTTGTGCCCATGTTGAAGAACGGCAAATATGTCTGGCTGATGAAATTCACCGACCAAAAATTGAGCTACAACCACATGATAGACATACCGTCGCCACTCAAGGTACCGATAAAAGAGCCTCCAAGATTAGAGTTACTACCACCCATCGCGGCGATCGTAGCAGTATCACAAAAGAAGAAGAAAAACTAAGCTTTTATATCATAAGACATAATTTCATCTGGGTCAAGCATTCAACCAGACGCACAAACCCTCAGCCATTCAAACGCACATTCACACAGACGCCCACCCAATCTCCCTTTTTTTCTGTTCGGGGTGAATTGCATTTGTGTAGATGCTGGTGTGGAAAATACTTTGAAGTAGTCGCCATTGGAACAGACTACTACATCAGAGGTTGTCCAGAACACCGAGAGTTTGACGAGATACATCCACTAAAGGATTACTAACTCCATAACCCTTTTTTATTTGGGGTGAAGGTTTTGAGCAAAATGCCCATACCCAAAAAGTGGAAGGAGTGGACTCGCTTCACGCTAGTAAAGCCCAAGCCCGACTTAACCCTCGCCCAGCTCTCATACACGATAGGCGAAGGAGTCACCGAAGACTTCTCCAGAGGAGCCACAGAATTCATCATAAAATTCGAAAAAGACAGAGTCACCATAGTATGTAACAAAGGCGGACTCGATACCGTAACGGGCTACAACCCTCAACGCTTCTACAAAGATGTCTTCGAGGAACCAGAATAAAGCCCCCTCTAACTCTCCCTTTTTCTTCGGGGTGCAAATTGGCTACGAAAAAAGAAGTGTTAACAATGCTCTTGCAGAAGGTTGAGCAGGGAGAGCCTGTCCTAATCGTTGGTCTTAACGACTCGAGGATACCGACCATTCACAACTTCTACCCTAAAAAATACTACGAAAGCATCGAACACCAAGGCTTTGGCTTCTTCGAGGGCAAAACCGAGCATGGAACCTTCTCATTTGACGGCGGCGGCATGATGCACCATTACGACCTAGATGGTGGCGGCTGGATCTCCTGGAGCCCACTAAGACCAGAAAATCCAGAAGTACTCAAAGACCTAGAATACAATTTCGAGGAAGTCAAAACTGCACTAAAAGAAATAATAAGTCAACTCCCATAACCCTTTCTTTTTCTTTGGGGTGCGTATGAGAAAGCGTAAGCAACCAAATCCGAAGTTCCATGTTGGAGACAGAGTTCACTGTCAAACAATTGATCTCTGGGGCAGAAGACTAACTGTGAAAGAAGTTCGATGGAATGGATATACTAACGGCTGGTATGAATATGTCTTAGAGGATGAAAAGGGAATGGAAATATGGCGACGTTCAGCAGTTAATTCACATTTGATTCCCGAATTTCTACTAGCCCCGGCTGAAGGAATCCTAGAAAAATACATCAGACTCTCCAAACCTTTTTTGGGGTGCCTATTATTGAAGGTGCGAGTAATAACTCTTGACACCAAAGAAAACACAATAGAGGACAAGACCTTTCCAGAGTTCCACCGCGACGACTTCGATATCTACATAACCGATTGCTACGAAAAACTCGAGAAAGGAGAGATCTACGGCATAAAGATAATCCGATTAAACGGAATCCCCACGATGTTTCGTCCAAAGTCAGAGACAAAGGTCTGCGTCCCCACTTAACCCTCCCTTTTTTCTTTCTGGGGTGCCTCATTGAGTGAATTGGCTAAGCAGATGGTTGCCCATGGCATAACTAATCCTTGGGACCTCACCGAATTTGACCAATGGGTTAACGACGCAACCAGAAAAGACATTGAAAGCACCGCTGAAAAGCGCAATTACGAAGTGTTCGGACTTGAACTGTGGAGAGAATGGAGAAAAATAAGAGGTAGAGACTTAGTGGATGCCCTTAACTTCTCCGTGGACCTAATCTTCAAGAATGAAGACGAAGCGAAAGTTGACAAACTAATCAGCGAATACGAAGAGACTCAGTCGATGGAAACCAGCAAGAGACTCGTTACAAGCAAGAAACTTGTTGACCAACTCTTCCAGTTAGCCATAATGGCATGCACATGGGTTTAACTCCCACCCTTTTTTCTATCGGGGTGAATGTCTCATTGAGACAAATAACCGAACAACAGATGTGGGACACACTTCATCAGGCTAGAGAGGCACTTCTTCGCATAAAACGATGTCTAGCGCTGAATCGCAAACTTAACAAAATGGACATATTCTATATGCGAGCCGACTTCGGAGACATCTGCGAGGCTAGAGGCTTCTTTGTTGCTCTGCTAAAACAGGCTGATATAGACGAAATCACCAAGAAGCCTGTGAATAAAACATTAAACATGATTTGGGAAGAAGTGGTTGCCATCCACTCAGACGCCTGCGATTTGACAGCGAAAATCTTAGACAAGGCATTTCCAACTAAATAACCCTCTTTTTTCTCTGGGGTGAAACCATAAAAGAGTTGATCTATTCCGACGAGATAAGGATCCTTGGCAGCCCAAAACAACTGGAGAAAGCACAGAACATCCTTGAGACAATGCAGCCACTACTCAAGACTCTAGGCGAGGCTCAAACCAGATTAATGATTCAAGACGCCATTGATGAAAATCATCTAAACGCCTCAATACTGCACAAAGGCAACCGGGTGTGGAGCAGAAGAAAGATTCTGAGAAACCTAGAACGCATAATAGAGAAGGGAACCCTTTACGGAAATAAACGTGTAAAATGGCTACGAGTTAACGACAGTATCTGCTTACCAGAAACCCCCGCTAACTTCAAGCCTGTACTCTCCAAATACTTCTATGAATTTCTAACACTCTGCTGTGGCAGCTCAGCCCATTATAACCTGGCAGGATGGATAGGAATCTATCCAACATTAGAAGACCTCAAGAGTTTCTTCCAGAAGAACGAACACGGCAAACCCGTTTCAGAATGGATTCCAGAGTGGAAGGCAGACGCAAAAAGAATAGTTGACGACATAGAAAGGACACTCTATCCATTTCGGAGTTACATCAAGAGTAGACAGAAACAGAAATAGCCTCCCTCTTTTTTCTACTTTGGGGTGAAATACCTTAAGGCTTAATTGACCTGACTACAAACATTGAATACGGATTTAGACAAAAAGAAACGCTACTTAATCCCACGTTACCAGATAAGACCTAATCGTACAAAACGATGCAATACTAAACTCAACATTGACTAGGTTTGGTCCTTTTTTTCTTGGGGTGTAAATGAAACCTATACTCTACGAAGGAGAACCTCGCTTCTCGCTTGAAAAAATGCGGGCCATACCGCCCTACAAGGGACCAAAACGAGCCTTAGTCGAACTTATGGACGAAGTTGAAAGGAAGGTACACCATTTTAGGAAAGAATGCTGGAACATCACGATAGAGCTCCTAGCCGACCACTTAGGGATAATAGAAAATCCCTGGAAGTACAGTCTCCCTAATTTGGACCCCGCTTCAGGCTCAGGTAAAACACTTTTGACCACCATTCCAAAAAGCAAACCAACTTATCCCGGATTCCAAGAACTCAAGCAACATATTCAGAAAACGGGACTCATAGAACAGTACATAAAAGAAGCAAAAGAGAAACCCTGGGACTACCTAGGCGACATATTCGTTGAAGAAGAATTGGCTGGCAGACACAACAGATTAGGACAAAACTTAACGCCCAGGGCAATAGTCGAATTCATGGTTAAGACGGTTGGTGTTGGTGAGAAGAAGCAACGTCCGCGACTAGATGTAATGACAGAAGCTTGGTTAAGTGTCGAATCCCTAGCACATGACCATAAATTGGACCGGAATCTTTTCTTGGAACAACAACGCTTACGGTGCATTTTCGAAATGGAACCATTATGGACAAAGTACGTCATTAAGCCACAAACGGTGATAGATCCGGCAGGTGTTGGAACAGGTCGATTCCTGCTCGGAGCCACTTGGCATGCGCCTAAAGCGCCTCTTGTGTTGTTCGGAATCGAAATAGATCTCTCGCTCTACCGAGCATGTCTAGTTAATATGGCTATGTTCAGCAACCATCCGTACGCTATCATTTGTGCAGACGCGTTGATGATAGATGAGAAATACAGCGGCGTGAATAGTAAGATCTGGGACCTCAGCAATCAGTGGAATCCACCAGACATGACAGCATTCTACTTCAAGCTCAAACCGCCATTCAAGTTCTCGCTTGCAGAATTAGCCAAGGCAAGAAAAGAGGAACCACCCACTCCTATTCCAGTACCCATGGTTCCTCAAACACCAGCAGCCTTCTCCCTTGTGCAGATCATAAGGGCAAAAAAGAAAACTTAATTCCCCTTTTTTTCTCCGGGGTGAATAAGTGCCAATATATACTACGTACTTGGGCTTTCTCAACAAACACGGTGGCGCCCATAAAGTCGGCATGAAAATCGGTTCATGCTTCATCTACTACGTTATGAGAAACAGAGGTAACAATGAAGTCGCACCAATTAGCATTACTCTAATGACGTTAACAGTGCTGAAGGATTGGGAAAACTATCGAATAGTCTATCTGAGAGAGTTAAATAGACTAGAAGCTCGGAAGTGGATGGAGAAACGGGCTGGAGAGGCTCAAATCGGCAACATACTCTTAGTCTGCTACGAGAAAGACTATACGAACTGCCACCGGAGATTACTTGCTGAAGAGATAGCTAGGCGACACGATGTTGAATACAAAGGAGAGCTGTCAGATGAAGACTGAAGTAGAATGTGAAATTTGCAAGAAACTTGTTCCCGTCAAAACCATAAAAATCACCAAGGACGGCAAACTCTACCTAACTCTTAAATGCGGCCATTTCTCTGGCTTCCTCTTCGCAGGCATCATATATCTAACAAAAGAACCATCTCCCTAATTTTTCTCTTCGGGGTGTAAAATGAAGAAAACCAATCAGATTCCAGTGGTACTTGTTCCGCTAGGCCTTGATGACGCCGAAGTCCAATGTCCACACTGTGGGGAAAGTAGAACCGTAGAACTCGATGCCAATTATGTTGTAACCTGCGAAAATTGTGGCAATAAATACAGAGTTGTTTCCGAATTCTAACCCCTTCCCTTTTTTTGGGGTGCAAAAATGGAAGATATGATTAAACTGTTCCGCCAGACTCTGCTTGCCGCCTTCGACAACTGGCTTGAAAAGAACAAAGAAGCCATAGGAGAAAAATGGTACGATTGGTTTCTTAAAAAGCGTGGAGAGGCAGGCGACTGTGACACAGCCATAAAAATTATGGCGACCAGCATGTGGATGTTCAACATGATAGCTGACTGCGGAGTCCTTGCCGGTATCGGTCCAAACAACGTGAGCATACATGAAATACGAGAAGGCGTAGACGAGCAATCCACAAAACGACTCCTACTCGTCATCTCAAGTTGCATGAACCTGCAATATTTGCCGCCAGACGTGATAAATCAAAAAATACCAATAATCTCAGCAAAACGATTCAGCCTGAAGGAATACATAAGACAAGCTCCAGAGGGGCAATTCAAACATGACCAGTGAACAGTTACGTGTTCTTCTCGAACGCATTCAGCAGCCAAGAATACTCTACTACCGAATACACCCAGAAGAACCAGCCAAGTTAAGGAAACGGTCAAAGAAGCTCATTATGCTGTTGTTGGATAGGATTGCAACCCGAAGGTGGCTTAATGTAGTTCAAGACCAACTGATGGAAGCCGTCACCCATCTAAGAGACGAAGTAAAATTCATTGAGCATTTGCCAGGTTGTTGGCTGTGCAAGATGGTACTTAAGTTGGACGTGGAGCGATACCTAGGGAACCATTCATTCTGGTATCTTGGCCTCGAGAACAGCGAATATCTTGAAGCGCGGTATCCTAGCTGTCCGAAAGAAAGAAACTATCACATAGGCTCATACTGGGAACAAGTCCAACATTATAGGCAATGTGGCAACACGGATGTCCCAGGTGAGAACACTGTAGAGTTCATTCTGGATCGGGCGAAGTGGGCGTACAAAATAATGGGAAAACAGATAAGACTATTACGACAACTGCTCCAACTCGTTAGAAAATGGGACTTCAGCGAAGAGCAAACCAGCACATTTCAGAGACTATACAACAGACTTGGAATGTACGATATAGCACTTCCTTTCGACATATAATCCCTCCTTTTTCTCTGGGGTGATCATTTGAGAGGTAAACATGTAGGGAGACACAGAGATGAGCAGAAGGAAAATGACGCATTCATAAGAATAGTCGGCGGGATTAAGAGAGCTGATCGAATGCAACAAATCTGGAATAACAGCTACCCACAATTCAAAAAGAGTCGCGAGGAAGTCTTTCGGGAAAAAGCAAAGGAAGAGGGATTCACGGACCAACAAGTAAATCGGTTCTTAGACCTGCCCTAACCCTTCTTTTTGGGGTGATAAAAATACCAACTCTCAGAAGTCCATTCAGCTTTGAGCAGTTCGAAACAGTGCTGCAAAAACTAGCGCATAAAACAGCTATAGAGGCAGTAACTAATCCACAAGGAGATATCCGAATCGTAATCCATGACGGTAGATTATCTACTGTTGAAACCAATAAACATTCAATCCGTTTCTTTGCAAGCCATATATCCTATGATGAAAGTGACGATAACTATAGATATGGGTGGAAATGGGGATTTGACGTTGAAGACAAATTATACTTAACCAGCAACGACCGCACCAAAATATCTTTCTACTCTCCTGAAGAGGGAGTAAAGTACGACAAAGAATGGCATAAGTCTATAGACCAAAAGAAAACCGAAGCAGAGAAGAAAAGACGCGAGAAGAAAATACTGGAATTCATTGAAAAACTCATGTCTGAGGCATCAATAAAGCCTGTTCCACGCTTTGCGCTGGCTAAAGTCGCACATTCCAAATAACCCTTTTTTTCTTTTTTTGGGGTGAAATTATGAGCTATCCTGCTGAAACTAAACATACAATACAGCCCTCCAAAAGCGTTCCTAAGAAGTATTGGAAATACGCTGACAAGTTTCCTGATCGCCAACTATACAAGGTTTACTGGGCAACCTACGGTCTAATCTTCCGATGCATCGAATGCGGCCGAGAAATTCCAGCACTGGAAAAGTTTCGGAGACTCTGCTTCAGAGAACCTCGCGGAAAATACACCTTCACTAGAAAAGTCTGTATCCCACTCTGTAAAGATTGCGATGCTAGGCTGTCACAATAACCCTTTTTTTGGGGTGAAAATTGAACAATCTTGAACTGCGTACGCTCAAACGTATGTGCGACAAACACGGGATCGATTATATGGAGATAGACAACACGCTAACATACTACGAAAACAAGAAACATCTCCTCTCCTTAATCCACATGCTGTCTCAGACCCTCGACGTATTTGAGATGGAACGGATGGCTGAACTCCAAAAAGAGTACATGAAGGATCACTTTCTCTGCTACTACCTAACCTGCCAAATGGCTGGGGAAACTAGATCTAAAGACGTCGGAGAGGTCAGTTCTGAACCACAGATGTTCTCCTTGAAAGCTATGGCTCCCACCGGATTCTCCTTAAACATGTATATAAAGCTTAAAAACACTCTACACCCTTTTTCTCTACGTAAATCTATGGGGTGAAAAAATACCTAGTAGAAAAAATGAAGGAAACGAAAGATTCACTCTCACACTCCCACCTAAGCAGAGCAAGAAGCTCAATAAATACTGCCTAGAGGTTGCCAACAAACAGGGAAAAATGCCACACGCCATAAAAACCAAAATACTGAGAATGGCCCTTGACGAATGGCTTGAGAAACACGGTAACGACCACAACATTCAGTTCTAATCCCTTCTCCTTTTTCTCTTGGGGTGAAATCTAGATGTGCTGGAAAAATGAATGGGCAATGGCAATAAACAATCTTGACAAAGCTATCTCTCACGTAGAACGCGCCCAGAAGAAGCTTGAAGGTAGACTGGCTAGAAACCAGAAAAATTTGACACGACTCAAGAGCAATAAAAGGACTAATTACCCGAAAGTGTTAGCACCAGTAGAGAATCTCATTAAAAAGAATACCGCTGGAATAGAAAATTGCAAAGAGATGGTAACTAAGTTTAGAAAAGCGCAAGGGCTACTCTACTGTATGGTTCATACTATCGGTATAAAACGCTCAAAGGCATCGCAGAGTGTCTATCTGCTCATGGGAAACTACGCTGGAAAAACGACTAATTGTGAAAAGATAGATTGTGAAGAATGCCCATTAATCATCAATCAAAACTGATCCCTTTTTCTTTGGGGTGAATTATAACGAAGACACCGACATTCAGCTTAAATGACATTCCAGAAGATTGGGACGTTGAACTCGACACAGACTTTGTGAGATTTCTCGATACAGTGAACCGACCTTGGAAGTACAATCCAGATGGAACCTTTAATCCAAAAGGTCGTCACCATCCTAAAGAATCCGCTGTGTTCTGGGAAGCTGGTTGGTATACTGATAAACGTCCAAGAATGCGAAAACTACGTACACCCGGCTACTTCCGTAGAAACCATTTCTTCGAGAAACTTTGGGGCTACCACCGCTATCACGATGCACACGTAGCGAGATATGGGTTTATCAAGAACGTCGACAGAGGTAACTGGATTTTTAAATCAGAGCTTACAGTCATCCGGGAAGCGTTTATCACTCCTTTGACAGACTCTGACATTGAAGAAGTGATAGTGGGCATAAGAAGGGCGGGATACTGTCCTCATCCAAGCATAATTCGTTTCAAACGCTTACCAATAATGGCTAATAAGTGGTGGGCTTGGCTACTCGGATTTTACTTCAGCTCAGGCTGCATCTTTGAGAGAAAACGTTACTATAAGAACATAACCTGGGATGAAGTCACAATGACCTTCGCCGCGCATGAAGATGTAATTCCATTGGTCAAAAATGTGAGCCAGAACATCGGAAATTCAAGTTTGATCATTCAACAACGATACTGCCGCAATGGGATAGAGGTAAAGGACAAGGGATTGGGAACAACAGTCAGAGCAAGAATTCGCATGGGCGGCGCCGTTTACCTAGTTCTCAAGAAGTTCGGTTTACCAACCGAATTTAAACGCCATCAGTTGGTAGGCGGTGGATCCCGAGTCTTCAACCCGCGAATTCCAGAATGGATCAAAGAGAACGCTGAGTTCATGCTTGCATTTTTTGAAGGCTACATAAATGGCAGCCGTTCGGCTAGTCACCTGCACCCTGCTCAGGGTAAACATCATACCCAGTTCTGTGTACCGAACACCATGGTATACATAAACTGTAACGGCAGACCTGAAGCTAATGTTGAGAATTTCCTAAAGGATATACAAAAATGGCTTAGTAAACAGGGAGTAAACGCAAACCTCTGGAAAGACAAGGTACATAAAACCGAAGGTAACGTCCGATACATACTCACCATCGGTGACAAGAAGGGGAGAAACTGGCTTCTTGACAACTTAGATATTGAGAAACCTGAATTGAGAGCACGCCTGTTTATTCGTAGAGAGGCGGGTAAGGATCCAGTTCTCTATGAGGTCCTACGGAAAATTCGGTCACCTGACAATGTTGTTCTCGGTCTACTCCTCGAGCAGCCACGAAGTCAAAATATGCTCCAGCGTTCTCTACAAATGAGATCTGAGGGGCTGGCGGAAAGTCTAGAGCGTCTTCAAGAACTCGGTATAATCGCAAAGATAAAAGAATATTACTACTACAAACCTGACAAGTTTGTATCAGACAGAATAGCAGAGATGCAGGAGCTGCAGAATTATCTTAAAAATCAAATACGGGAATACTCACATAGTCTTCTGTATCAATGCCAAAAATGTCTGAAGGTGTATATTCGACCGCATGATAGTTGCTTGGTTTGTGGTGCCATCGTGCAACCTACATCAAGGCATCAAATACTAAGTCATCTCCGACACATGTTATCGGTTCCTAGTAAAATTGAGAGAAAGCTGAAATCCTCCAATCTTTTTTCTATGGGGTGAATAAATGCTCGTTGGAAGAGTATTGTCAGTTTCAGGGTTATCGGGACAAGCGGAATACACAGAGAAACTTAGCGTAGGTGATTTCCTATACTACCAAGCAGACAACAAAAAAGTGATCTGCCAAGTCACTAGCCTATCAGTGCTACCACTCAAAGGACTTCACGGAACCTTCAAAATCTTGGATTCGGTTGCCGGCCTGCCTAAAGTCTGGGACAACCTATATCTATTTCAACGGGAATTCGAGGGACACCTCAGCGTAGGTACAACGGCAAAAGGCGAGGTAGTGAAGTTTCGGGTTAACCCGTTCTTTCGACATGTCCTTGTGGGTGGCAAAACTACTGCTGGAAAAACACACCTACAAATTGTGATACACGAGGAGCTCCTAAATTGTGGAGTTCCATCGATAGTGATCGACACGCAAGGGGAGTTCGTTCATCTCAACCAGTTTAGCTCTGCCGCAATTGTTGTTGAGGATATGCGTTTCTCAGACCTGATTTCACACCTTAAGGCCAAACATACAGTTGTCTTTAACCTTCAAGGATTACCAAATGCATCTAAGACGCGAATATGTCATGAAATCTTATCACAACTCAAGGTTGCCAAGGACCAGGACTACGCGGAAGCTGAAAGCGATATTCGTCTTCTTCAGATACCGCCAGTCATCGTAGACATTGATGAAACCGAAATTTACGCGCCTGAGTACCGCTCAAAGACCATGAATCCAGAATGCCGAGACATCTTAATTGACGTGGCAAAGAGGGGCGGAAAAATTGGTATGGGACTTATCGTAAACAGTCAGAGAATGCCAGGATTACATTATGATGTCAGATCCCAGTGTAACAGCGCCCTGATTTTCCACATCACAGATACCGGCAGCCGAACCGTTCTTTCGCAGCTACCGTTCATCACCAGCTTTGACCTGAACCGTGTTAAAGACCTTCCACAAGGTCAATGCATTGCAACAGGGGAATTAGTTCCACATCCACTGCACATTCTAGTCAGAGACATAAAAACTCCAAGGGCTAAGAACCTGGACTTTGAAGGGATGCTTGGGCTACCACAAATTCCTAAACAAGGATTAACAGTAACCGACCATGAAAAAGAGCTTGAAAGAACTCTGTCCCTAACTAAAGATGAAAAAGGCATATCCTACAACTACCTACAATCCCTATATCCCCTTCGAAAAGTGCCTATCCATGGAGAATGTATCGTAGTTCCAGAGAGATACTTTAAACCAGACTGGAAAAACACCTTAGAAATTCAAGGCTGCAAGGTGGTGCACTGCCTAGACATGCCCGGTGGCTCAGTATATCTAATCCGAAAGAAAACCACCACGGAAAACAAAGCTGAAATCCAATTTCCGAAAACATCTATTCTGGTCCGTGGAGACATCGTAGAGCAAAAGAAGAAACCTAGAAACTAACCTTCACTTTTTTCTCTTGGGGTGAAAACCATGAAACCCTCTAGACGCAAATATCGAGTTTGGCTCACATACTGTAAGCTTACGGGCGAAAAATGCTCTTTATCCTTCGATGCCATTGACCACAACAAGCCTAGAATGAGCTGTCCAAACTGCAAATTGGCTATGGACAAGTACTAAATTCTAGAAGTTTCCTTCACAAGCGATTTAAGAGCAGAAACATCTCCTTCTGCTTATGGAACTGATCGACAAAGTCTTTAGGGCCTTAAGTGATGGTTCATGGCATGACCTCAATGAACTAAGCACCAGCGAAGGACTTAGAAATGTGTCCGTGACAAAACTCACGCGTGTCCTCAACTTCCTCGCCGAATACGACTTCATCGAACTAAACGAAGCATGGAAAGGCGAACCTCTGAGACCCATAGTAGAAGCCAAACTACAGCCAAGCTTCCAAGAGTTTTACAGAAAAATACAGCAGGTCGAGAGAACCGAAAAAGGTGGAAAGGTGGATGCGGGAAGCTGTTCCTCTGGCCAACGTAGAGAAAGAACCTCCTTTCTCCTACGTCCCGCAAAACCCCACAACATCAGGTGGAAAGGTTTGACGGGAAGAGGTAGTTTTTGAGAACCATCTTCTCTCTTTCTACCTTTCAGCGCCTTCCCGTCAAACCCCATGAACTAGGAAGACGATAACTATGACTAAAGGAAAAACAAGACGCTGGAGACTATGGCGTTGCATTGAAGGATCAACGGCTCATAGACAAGTAGAAGCCAAAGAAGAAATTGCTTGGCTTGACCTCAAAGGCTTCAAAGCTAAGATTTGGGCGCCTAGACCAGAACACAAAACAAGCGGACATACTCACATAGTCGTTCTCTCTACATTTGAGGATCTATGTAAGCTCGCTGGCATTCATCCTAAATCTAATGAAAAGTAGAAAAAGGAGAGGTTAAGAAAGTGCGTTTATATGATCGTAGACTTCTTTGGCAGTGGGTCTAGTGAAGGAGCAGAAGACGCATGAATACCGAGTGGGTGCTGTTCCTATTCCATGCGCTTGGTACATGTGAAGTGCTAGTTCCTCTTTGAGGTAGTGAGTTCTGCCGCATTTAGGGCATATTTGTAGATGGACCATTTCAATGGACGTCATTTTTATGTGCTCTAAAACATCTTGATAGGTTGGGAAGTGGCTTCCGCAGTAGGGACACTTATAATATGTTGGTGCTTCGAGATCGTATGTGCAGAATATTGAGCAAACACAAGCTTTTCTAACGCTTTGTGGCACGATTTCGTAAAAGCGCGGGTAGCCAAGACCATGCGGTTCACCGAGCATATAACTTGTCCATTCTGCGCTCTGGTAAATTCCAGGGGTTTTTTTGGTGCTTATCTGTATAATGCCGTATTCGTCGGCCCATCCATTTATCCAGTATTTAGTACCTTTGAGTGATGGTGGTGGCGCTGTGAAGTTGAAAGTGACTGCCCCTTCAAATTTAGCGGCTATAGTTTTCTCTTCAGTAGCCATCACAAATCGCAAACGTTTTCTCATGTTTTCTATGAATTCTTGGTATAATGAGGCTCTAACTCTAGTGGGTGTGTTGCGAGCTTTTACGCTCATGGTAATGCTTTTTGCATGTCCGTTTTCTGGAGCAAGAAATAGGCTGCCCCACATGTTTCCGTTTAAGTAGTGTATGAATTCGTCTCCAATTTCCACATTTCCAAAGGTAGGCATTTTAAAAGCCACTCACCTAGTTCTAAGCACAGGGACCATTTTAATTTTACAGTGAGAACACTTAGGGCGCTTAGTAGCCGTTTTTGTAGCCCCACATATTGAACAAATCCACGAGAATGCTCTTTTTCTTATTTTCATAAACTATCATCTGTTGCTCGGAGCGGGGAACTACCCCAACTCTTCGAGCAGATACAGTTTATTTTCCTCCACCACTTTTCGGCTCTAGATAGTTGGTTCCTTCCCAAGCACACACTGGCAGTTGGCCAAATTCGTCGTAGGCAAAGTGTATTGGTCCCTCGCTATCGTCCACTCCTCCATAGGTCCATGTAAGGTAGTATTCCTTGCAGACTTCTACTAGGTCTCCGCCAAAGAACACTGTGCCGGTAGTATCAGTGACTTGCGAAGCTATGGGTACACCATCCTCCACAAGCGTTACTTTCAAGCCAACTATGGGCGGAAAGCCGTTATACGGAGTCTCGTAGTAGAAGTGTTTAGTGATTGTTGGGTTAGGAACATAGTAGTCAAAGTACCACGTTATTAGCGAACAGTCAATAGTTACTTCGTACTCGTAGGGCGCGTTCCAGTACCATGAAACAACGTATGTGCCGTCGACTAAGCCAGAGCCAAAGAGGACATGTCCATCTTTGGTAAAGCCGATTATGTTGTAGCCCTCGCCAACGAGGCGAACAGCTAAGCCGTTTGGGACAGGTTCTTCTGTTTCAGCACAGTAGATTCCAACATCTATCCATTTACCGAGTGGTGGACGAGGTTTAACTGAAGAAAGGGGAATTAAAATGGAGGCTATTGCTAGAATCAATAGAAAAGCGGTGAAGACTACAGCTTTCTTCTTTCGGTCCAAGGACTTTCACCTCTTCATTCTATTTAGGCCTCTTTCTACCCTTCACTTTGGGCTAGGCGGTTTCCTGCCTCCAAAGGATTACCTTTGGCTTTCTTCTTCCAAGCTTTAACTAAGAAGTGCCCTTCCACATTTGATGGATATTCAACTCGAACCTTGCGGTAGATCTTAAGAAGCTCATCTATTGTGGTAATTAGTTCTTCTAGTTTAACGTATTTTTTTGATATGGCAACCATGGAAAGCCTTATTGATAAGAACTATTAATAAGCCTTATGAAACAATCCTCTATAAAAAACACACCTCTCTTTCCGGAAAGAGAAACAGCATAGACATTAATTCTATAATTATAATTCACAAGCCATATTAATCTCCTTTACTTTCTAAACTAAAATAGGGAGAATGAATGAAGCAAAAGCCACGTATTCCACACATCAAAATACTCAGCGCCCTTCTAAGGGATTGTAAACAAAGCGACCGGGAGATTAGTAAACACGCCGACGTATCCCAGCCAACAGTAACAAGGGCTAGACAAAAACTCGAAAGTATGGGAATCATCAAAGCCTACATGGCTATTCCAGACTACGTAAAGCTAGGCTTTACGGTAGGCGCCATCATAACAGGAGAATTCCATGAACCTGCAAAAATTCCCAATGGCTCCATAATCCTCGCCGCCCCAATCATCTCTGGAACCACCAACCTTATACTCATCACCGTCCACAAAACCTTTCAAGACTACGAAGCCTTTCTAAACAAAATTAAATCCATAGCTTCCAACCTAACCCTCAACCTCTTAACCACACGGGGTTTAGAAATTAAACCAGTCAGACTGGAAGCTTAACAGTCATATCCACCCTCAGCCATCTATAAACAGAACCTTCAGGAGCTGCTGGAAGAAATGTCACATAAAATCAGATACCCTGAACTTTGCCGGAAGAGGACGAAATGAATTTACGGACAGCTAAAAAAATTAAAGGCAGCCTAGAACAGCGATGGAAATGTAGAATAGAGATAGCCAAAGACTGGACAAACTATTTGAAGATATTCCCTGACGAGGTGGACGTGAAGAGAGGTCGCTGGATCCTAAACATGTTTATTGATTCAATTATTGAGCAACTCCATGAGCCCGTATTTTACTGGGACTTTAATGAAGGTTGCCTTGTAGTATATGGGAAGGGATAACTGAAACAGAGAAACTCCATTAAGGAGACTTAACTGTGGACTATGAGTATTGTGAGCATGAGGACGACCGGGAAGAGCTGTGGGAATACAAGGAGATTGACAAGGAACTTAAGATTTGGCAACGAACATGTCTAAAATGTGGAGAAGTAGAAGAAGAAGTCTTAATCGTCGAGTACTGGTCCAGAAAATTCATGACCGTAGGTGGAAAGCAGTATCGAGCCCTAAAGGCGTGGGGCAACATTAGCCTCTGCAGCGAATGTGGAGAAGTCGTGTGGCATCCACTGATCCTATGGGACTCCCAAGACCCATCAAAAGCCTTAACATTTCACTTCAGATGTGCCGAGACGCTCGGAATACTTGACTCTCTTAAGTGAGGAGACATTGATGAGAGAAACCTATAAGAGAAGAGGAGCCGAGCCGCCACAATCCGGCGGGTCCGTTTCTGTTGAATTCAAAAGAGTTGAACTCCAAAGATTCATAAGTGGATAATTGTCTTGATTAACAGCGTTAATAATGTATGGTGTATCTCCGAATCCATCGCTTCCTAACTGATTAATATAAGGACCACCGTACAAGTCTACACCCACGTAGTCGCTCCAATAGTTACCACCCGAAGGATAGACACTCCAAAAGTTGGCATAGCTAGGCGTTGTAGCATCCACCTGCCGAGGATTATCTATGAAGTTATTAGAGTAAATAACGTTGTTTGAGGACGAATGGATATGGATGCCAGTGCTGCTGTTCGTTATGTTGTTTCTAGAAATAGTGTTGTTTGAAGAGTGATCGATCCAGATACCCATAATGCCAATGTCCGTTATGTTGTTTCCAACTATACTGTTATTGAAAGATACAACGATATTGATGCCCCAAGCGAATGTTTTGACCGTTATATTTTTGATTGTTACATTACTTCTGCCCCACAGCGTTATTCCTCTTCCGCTTACTGCTCCGTCAACCAAGTCGCTTCCACTTATTCCTTGAAGCGTGTAGCCTGCCCCATCTAAAATCATGTCGTCTCTCTCGATCACAATTCCATCAGAAAATACATCGCAACTAATATTGCCATATAAGGTATAGGTGTTTCCGTACCGATGAATCGGCGCTGTTAGTGGGTCAACAGATCCGTCAGCCCGGATGCAAACCGTGGCAAATCCGCCGTCATCTGTAATGGGAGTTTCAACTTGTTGAACGTTGAATGCCAAAGTCAATGTGCCTATTAATAGTAGTGCCAGCATTATTTCTGAGAGTTTCAATTTCTTATTCAAGATTTCTTCACCGCTCAACTAAAGACGCTTTGTATCCTTTATGTTTTGTGTAGAATTATCTTTTCTTCCTTTTCCGACGAGGCGGATTGCTTAAAACATCCCAGAGACCAACAATAATCCTCGCCTCCTCTACCCTTCAGCAATTTGAAGGCAAGATTAATGTTGCTTTGCAGCTTGTCGAGAACCGACATTAACCTCACCTACGGAAGCCGCCACAGTAGGTCTTCCCAAGCTCGCACACCCTCAGCCGCTGTAACACCGCTAAGCCTAACCGCTTGCTTACCTGCAACATATTCGGCCACCACCGGAAAATCAAGAATCGGGATCCCCCACTCACCCCTAACCTCTTGAACATAGTGCCAAAATTCATGACCAATTCCCCACCTTAAAGCCGTCTTCGTCTTCTCTTTATCCATAACCCACAAAACAGCTACTTGCTCAGGAACTAAAATTTTCTTTACACGCGGATAGTATTGAGGGGGCCACACTGGAGCCAAATCCCATAGTGGAGGAACCCTCACATCAGGGACTTTAGCCACATACTCGCTAAGCAAGTCATTAATAAACTCTCTAACCTCAAATGTAGCCCTTTCCAGCTCACCTACGGTAATGGTGACCGCCATGACTAGACCTCTTCAACCTTCAAAAGATAAGTCCTCTTTTCCGCAGCCCTGATTTTTCCCTTAATCCATGCAACCATAAGCCCTATAGCCTCAACCTCCTCCGCGGTCCCATCCGTAAAAATTAACCTAAACCTCTGAGCCACATACATCACAAATCTAAAATAACAAACATAACGCTAATAACAGTTACGAGGTATAGAGCTTAGAAAAAGACCAAATCCCCAGAATAATTATGAGTAGTGCCACCAAAAGTTTCAACCTACCCACATTCAGTTTTGCAGTAACACATGCCGCTGGATAGGATGCCAACATAGCCCCAACAGTTATACATACCGTCAACGGATTTAAACTCAAAGACGCTTTACCTAACAAAACAAATATTGCGAACCCCATTAAACAAACAATTCCTTCAGACAATGTCGTGGAGCCAACGGCTTTCTTGGGGTTAGCTTTAATAGCAATTAATCCGGCAGTATTTACTGGTCCGTAGCCTCCTCCTGAGAGACCTTTATTGAATGAACATAAAAGAGTTAAGGGTATATCATTCCGTAGTCTAAATTCGCCTTTAACAAGATAACGTTCCTTCAACGATAACAACATAAGTATTCCACAGGCGAAAACCAAAGTCGCTATCCAAAATCTCCACCAGAATTCTGGAACGCTCACCCCTACTGTAATCCCTAACGCTATCCCGAGAAGCCCAAGGACGGTATCCAATCCAACTACCCTAAAATCTATATTCTTAAACTTGAAATGAAACAATCCTCCACTAAATCCTGTGCATATCTCAGAAAATAATATTGCAGGGATTATTACAACAGGGGATATTCCAATAGACATCGCTACTGGGGTTAAAATAGTTCCGTATCCTCCTCCCAGCGAAGTGTCTATCAATTCGCACAGAAAAGCCATAAGGAAAAATAGAATGAGAAGTGAGGGATCCATGAGATACCAACACTGTTCCAATAGCTTTTAAAACTTGTTTCAACATATGATACCACTATGGACACAGAAGAGATCATCCTAATGGAAGGGTCAAGCGTCACGGCAAGGGGATACCGACACAGAACAACAATCCCATCTAGAATCTATCATTTTCTGAAGTTAAAGGACAAGGATCGGCTGAGATGGATGGTTTTGAAGGATGGGACATTGATTGTCCAGAAAGAAATACAATGTGGCTTTTGCATAAAAAAAGGGATGGTATAGCGAGTATATTAAAGTTACTACTCGCTTGGCTATTCTGCCATCTTGGCTCGCCAGTTAGTTCGCCACTTGTCCCAGTCGGTTCGGTGGGTGGCTGCTCTCACTGCGGCGGCGTGGTTAGCCTTACGGGTTGTCCCGAAAGGCATGGCGCCGTAGTTGCTTATGCAACGTTCCTTAGCTGCTTCCCACGACCTCTTGATGTTGGCGTCTTTGGCTGTCGCTTTTGAATAACCCTTAGCTGTCATTTCGTCTAGGGTGCGGGGCATTCCAAACACCTTGGAATGAGTTCGGTAATTTCACCTTAATAAATCAAACGCTTATGTTGCACAAAACTTAAAGGGAGAGGGACACAAAAATTTATACAAGTTCCAACATATTTTTTGTATGCGCTATAAAGACTGGCCACTAGAAAAAAAGATGAAGCACAGAAAGAGGGCTCGCCAATATTACTATGCCCATAGAGAAGAGATTCTTCAGAAGTATCATGGCGACCCAAGAATTCGGGAAAAGACCGTGGAACGCTTAAGGGAAAAACGGAGGATGGACAAATCCTTTAGAAAACATCATACACAACAGATAAAGGATTGGATGCGACGTAAAGCAAAAGAACTGAGAGAAGAAATAATAGAAAGATTGGGTGGTAAATGTAAAATTTGTGGGTTCAATAACGTACTTGCTCTTGAGATTCATCATAAAGAGAGAAAGAATGATTATAGGGCGTCTAAATCTACGGGAAAATATGGCTATTATCGGGCTATGTTGAAGGAAATAGACAAAGTTGAACTGCTGTGTGCTAATTGTCATCAGATACTCCACCAAGCGAAAAATTAAAGGAAAAGAAGAGAGATAGTTTAATTTGAGAACCATGGAACAAGAACAGAGTGAGGTCTACAACAACATTCTAACTCTTCTTTCTCACGACACAGAAGGTAACATGAAGAAGCTGTTAGAAACCATACTAGAATGGGAGAAAAATCACTCACCGAAAAACGAATGGGAAGGGTTCGCTTGGCACGATGTCTTCGCCGATGCAAGGACCCTCAATAGATTGGTTACTCACAGAATCTTGAAGGTTGTCTTTAAAAGCAACAAGTATTGTGCTTATCGTGCTCTTGACCCTTCAGCCTTAGAGAAGGCCCTGGCTGACTACGAAGGCTCATTCACCCAAGAAACTGAAGCCGTAGCTGAACAGATGCCCTCAGACCTATTCCGGCTTGTTGTTGGGCACGAGGACAAAAAAGACATACTGCTAAGAAGCCTTAAGGCTGAGAAGCCTGTTCACCCCTTACTGTGGGGATCCGTCGCATCAGCTAAAACCCTAATACAGGAGGACCTTGCTAGGCTGCCACAGAGCCGATTCATTCTGGGAAGCAACCTAACAAGAGCAGGCTTATTTGATGTGTTATTTAATGAACGCCCTAAATACCTGATTATTGACGAGCTGGACAAAGTTAATGACCCAGAGGTTCTATCTGCCCTTCTTAGTCTTATGCACAAGGGCTATGTTAGCGAAACGAAATACCGGAGACACCGAACCCTACGGCTGAAGACTTGGGTTTTCGGTAGCGCCAACGATATTTCGCGTATTCCAAAAGAACTCATGAGCAGATTTCTGCCACTACGCTTCAGGGACTACACCGACGATGAATTCTACGATGTTGTAGTCAATGTTCTGGAAGACCAAGAGAATATACTCAAAGACCTAGGAATCTATATTGCAGAGAAGGTTCTAAAAGAACTCTCCAGCAGAGATGTTCGTGACGCTGTTAAATGTGCGAGGCTTCTAAAAACGAAAACTAAGGAAGAAGTTGATAATATCATATCAATATTGAAGCGGCAAAGGTAGTTTCAACAATCTCATTTCATCATCGCCACAATCCACGCTTCACCGACTTCTAAAGCCTTAGGATAAGAGCTCCTAATAATAGCTTCTCTCACATCACGTCTCTCCGGAGGCGCAAAAGCATCCGCCATACTTGAAACCCAGCGATCAGCCAACACCAAAGCCTTATCAACCAAGCCTTCAGGGTAGCCCTTAGCCTTCCACTCCCTCTTCTTAGTCTCCCGCATAACCTCCAACTCTCTATCAACAGGCGGATAAACAGCGATTTGAGGCGACCGTAAACGCTTCAACAAAGGCTCTCGGTTTCTTAGGAACTTGCGAAGAGGACCCTTTTCAAGAATACTCATCACCAATAGCTCCCGTAGGTCATTACTCCCAGACAGATAGGGCACTTAGGATCTCTTTCATAAGTAAGAACTTGAACTATTTCTCCATGTGGATGGCGCCAATTATCACAGTAATAGAACCTCTTCTCTCCAACCATAATCTCCGCAGGGGTGGGATTTGAACCCACGAACCCCAATGACTTTCCAGTCAACTCCCTACGAAGAATCCCAACATTCCGAGTAACCTTCTCAGTCAACCGCATCTACTTTAACCCTCTGAGTATGTTTTCTAATGTTGCTTTGTGCCTACGTTCATCATTGGCTATAAGTATCACTCCTGATGAAAACCCTGCATATCCATGCTTTGATAATTGGTCTGCGATTATGCTGTAATTTGCATCCGCCAGCTCCTCATCTCTGACGGCTTCCTCTAATTTAGATTTGAGCCATGATAAACTCTCCATATCCGGCGATTGTTTCAGCATCCTTCTTTCCTTTAGCATTCGGCGTATTGGTCCTTCCTCTAGAATTCCAGCCATTTCTATCCCTCACTCAACTTTATGCATTGATATGATGGAGATTTTTCCCTCACGCTGTAATTTCATGAGTTCGTGTTGTTCTATGTCTGGAATGGTTTTTTCAACAGGCTTACCTGTTGTTAAGTCTATGTACTTCACATGAAAAGAACTACCTGGTGAACGTCTCCTCGGAGGTCTCGGTGGAGGCGCAACTGGTGGAGCCCAAGTCATACCTAGCACACGCGCCGCAACCCTATGACTAACATTGTAGACACAACGGTCAAACTCAGCCGTGCCCGGACTGAAACCCGCATAACCGGGTCCACATACACCTTCAGCTAAGCCTCGTGCCCAAGACGAGCCTGCCACAACTTCTATAGCATTGGCAGCCGACACAGCATCCACAATCGGCACCTGCTCAAAAATAAGGGGATCGATTCCAAAAATGTCAACAAGTTTCTTGCGAGGAATCAGTGTTTCCCTTTCCTTCAAATATGTGCGAACTGGTTTCCGCTCTAGAACCTCAGCCATAAGCTCACCAAGAATAGTTTTAGCTTTTCATTTAAAAAACTATATGCTCATGGTAATGGTCTTTAATGGTTGCAGGACCCCTAAAACGGACATCTCCAAACAACTCTCTACATTTCTGCCTAGCATATTCAACCTCTTCCTCAATTGGAAGTGCAGTATGCCTCTTCAGAACCCACATCCACTGGTCTCTATGAGTTGCACATCTAGCAACCCAGATAATGTTATCTTCGTATGCCCATTCCGTGATCTTTTTCCTTTCGCATAACGGGCAAGTCATTGGGTCAGGGGCTTCTTTCTCGCCATGTGAGAAAGGAGACATCTCACGAACTATTAGAAGCCAGTTTCATCATCCCAGCCTACCTAGATTTCTGTTATGAAGGGCGAGTCGCTAGAATTGATATAATAGTAACAACTATTCCTACTAAAGTTGATATGGCTAGGTAATGGTCTCGCCAAACCATTTTCTTGATCCACTTTACATCCTGCTCGAGTCTCGTCACTCTCTCTTTCAAGTCGGGGTCATCGCTTTCCCTAGCTCTCTTCTTGCTCATACCTACACTCAGCCTGGCTCGTTATTCTTTAGGTTTGTAGCCTAAAATTTCCTTGATGAGAGCTAGGACGCCACTGAGTAGGGCTGAACCAAGTATACCGAGACTTGTGCGGTCTGTTGGGTAGCCTAGTGCGGCCCAAGTTATTAGTGGTGGCAGAATGAAGACCAAGAACATTAGAATGCCTTGCTGGAGGTCTGTCAATTTTTGCAAACTTTCACCAGTTTTAACTCAACTCAATGCCTTAAAAAATTTGCCCAGCAGACGAGGCTTTCGCAACAATAAATGAATGACAGCCCTTCTTAATTCTTTTCCAATCGACATCGTTTTCGGTCTAAACCCCCTCATAACCTCGATTAACTCATTAAGATCTTTGTCGTTGAATTCAAATAACACATTTTTTAGTCTATAACGTCGATTATTCTGTTTTCTCAACCACCCAATATACTCATCATAGCGTGCCGGATCTCCGTCAGCAATGGCTCGCCCTGCCGCCTTCCCAGAAGCAATTCCTTGACAAATTCCACCACCAGTTAGAGGATCAGTGCTAGGAAAAGCATCCCCAACCAAAAGAACCTTACCATATACTCCCTTTTCAGGCATCTTCGCCGTAGGGATCTGTTTAGCAACAGAATCAACTTCACTATAGTCATAAACCTGCCTCTCAATGAAATCCTCCAAAAGTTTATGCGCGTGCCACCCTCTCCAAACAGGAATACCCAAACCAATCCTCACCAAACCATCCCCCGCAGGGAAAATCCAAGCATAACCCCCGGGCGCAACCTTCTCACCAAAATAAAGTTCAATCACATCTTGCGGATAAGAATCCATTGTTATTGTTTTTTGAACACCAAGATGTACATCTCGTGGAGGAAAATTAGATAGCCCAAGCCACTGGCGAACAACCGAAACAGACCCATCAGCACCAACAATACAATCATATCGACCCTGCCAAAACTCCAAGTCTTTCACTGACACCAAATGACCTAAAATAATCTTACCACCCAACCCTTCAACCCTTCTAGCCATGGCCTGCTCAAACCCCACACGATCCAAAACATATCCATAATCCTCCGCACCCCTAAACTCCCAAAAATGCATGTTCGGCCCATAAATCCTAACCCTCCTGACCTTAGCCACAATACACGAATCCGGAACCCAAACGCCAGCCTTCTCAACCATGTATAGACTAACGCCACCCGCACACCTCGGGTTCACACCAACAACCCGCTTCTTATCCACAACCGTAACATCAAACTCAGAGCTGGCTAGAATCTGCATAGCACAAGCCAAACCAGAAGGACCAGCACCAACAATCAATACTTTACTCATTAACTTACACCAAAAACTTCAAGATATCAGGTATTTGTGCTTTTTTCCATCGAGTCTTCCTGTTGACATCTTTATCCCTGAAGTTAAAATTTTTATACTAAAGGAGGATACTAAACCTTTGTGGTTGTTGACTTTGAGTCGAGAAGAAGTTGGAGAAGAAGAAGAGTTAGTAGAAAAAGAAGCTGAGATGCAGCCAACTGGATTTGTAAGTTGCCCAGTCCCAGGGTGCAATGAAGTAATGAAGGCTAAAGGTAGATATGGGCATTTTAAAACTCGTCATCCAGAGCTATCCTACCCCGATTACAAAGACAAGTTTAAACCCGCCAAAGCACCAGAACCAGGTGAGGCTAAGCTTGGGGAGGGGCCTCTCTATAAGGGCGAAACGGATACAACGGCCATTCTAAGAGACATCTTAAAGAAGTATCCAGATATCCCAGGGAAAGTTGTTGATGAAGTCTGTAGTTGGGCTGAGTACGGACCTATTCATCCGACGCAGCTTGTCTCTCTCCTACAAAGTTTTCGTGGAATCACAGCGACTACAGCTTACATCTTGGCACAGAAGTATGCACTTGCTCTCCAGAAAGCCCAGCAAGAAGGTAAAGTTGTGCCGATAGTTGTTGGCGGGTCGGTCCCACAAGCAGGTCTTCAGCCATTAAGTTTCTTTCCAACAGGCTTCCCAACAAGTTTGCCCGGAGCACCAATGTCAGGTGGTATACCGCCTGGAGGAGCACCAGCAGGTGTGCCACAGTATGGTGTACAACAGGGTGCAGCACCACAGTATGGTACGTTTCCCCCTTGGCAACCACCGCAGGATGTACGTAGCATAGTCAGAGAGGAACTCCGTGGAATCGAAGACCGACTTAAACCTAAGGAAGAAACCTACGTAGATATTGAAGAGCCTGTTCGACTACCAGATGGAAGAGTAGTGATAGGCGAGGATGAACGCCCTATCATGAAGCGGATACATGTACCGGCGAGCCAAGCAGGTCAACTGGTTGGTCCAACAGAAGATCCAGAAACTCGGTTCTTAAACAAGATGAAGCTTTACAAGGAAGTGTTCGGCAAAGAAGAACTCACGGAGGCTAAGATACGACAAATCATAAAGGAGGAACATCCTGCCCCTAGTGCTCCCACATCTTCAGAGAAACCCATCACACTTGAAGACGTTAAGAAAGCCTCATCTGAAGCAGCGGAGACAGCCGTAGCGACAGTCATGGAAGCCCATGAAAAAGAAGACAAGGAAGAACGAAGACACAAAGAGGTTCTAACAGCAATACATGAATCTGGATCAGCTAAGGCTGTTGAAGGCTACAGAGAAGACAGCTACCGCATACTTGGACAGGGTATGAAAGAAGGTGCCGATGTTCTGAGGGAAAGAAAACCTCTTGAAGTCATCATCAAGGATGGCGGACGCATAATATTTGGAGGATCACCTGAAAAAGAGGTTGAAGCAGGCGCTGGAGCAGGGCTGTTGCAAAGGCTCAAAGAACGAGGATGGGTGGTAGAGCAGTAAATGCAATATGTTCTCGTGCTTTCTGGAAAAGGTGGCACTGGTAAAACCGTAACTGCCATTAATCTAGCCCATGAACTCTCGAAGAAGAAGGGTTCTGTTGCACTTATTGATGCCGACCTCAGTAATCCGAACGCCGCTGAACTCTTAGGGGTTAAAGACCAAATTCAGGTTTCTGCGGACTCTTTCACCCCGCTCATGGTTGAGGGTATAGAATTTTTCTCTATGGCAGCAATTAGCGGCGACAAACCTGTAAGTATGGATGCAAGTGAGTATGCCCAAATCCTACGTGACGTTCTCAAAAACGCCAAGTGGAAGTCAGAGACAGCGGTCATTGATATGCCTGCAGGAGTCCACAACGAGTTCTTGGAATTGCTTACTAACTTCGGAGGAAACCTACTGGGCTCCATAGTGGTTCTTCAACCCGCTCACGTAGAATCAGCCCGTAAAATGCTTCAACTCCACAAATCTGAAGGTGTTCCAGTCTTAGGCGTCATAAAGAACATGGCGTATTTCGACTGTGAATGTGGGAAACGCTACGATGTCTTCGGCAACGTAATTCTCGAAGATCTCTGTAAAGAGTTTGGGGTTGAGCCTCTAGGATCAATCCCGCTTTCCATGAAGATCCGGCTAGGTGTAATGGAGGGTAAACCGTTTCTACCGGAAGAATTAGCTGCACCTATCACTAAAGGCGCGGAGAAGATACTTGAAGCCAAACCAGTTGGTGTCAGCTTCGTTGAAAGACTCAAAGAAAGACTCAAAGAAATAGCTCGAGATGCCTTAATTGACATAATAGCTGCGGTGGTCGAAATCTCTAACACGGAGATAAGCATTAGAGATATCCAGAAAACTCATGGCTTTCCGGGAGGACGCACAATAGAGCTGGACATAACAGACGAAACCCTTCGAAATGTCAAGGTTCAGGCTTTCTTCCGTATAGAAGGCGGTGTTTTAAAAATCGTCAGGAATCCTAAAACGGTCGACGACGAAATCAGAGTTTGGGAACGAGCCCTAATCTGGTGCTTTCTAGGCAGGAGACCCGACACAGACATGGCATGGGACCTCTTCGACGCATGGCTCAGCGGCAAAGTCAAATACTACAGCAATGTAGGTGGCACACCCCGCGCCCTACAATTCATGAGAAGCGTGTGGAGCGAAGTCAAAAACACATCATCCTTCAACAAACTGAAGCCTATCTTGGAGAAAATCGCGTGATGTGGTATCGAAAAGTTGGCAGATTAAACTTCGGCTATCCACTTCATCAATACTGGTGGCTACTGCAAGACCCTCAAACAGAACAGATTTTTATCCGCCAGCTAAGGAGGGATTGCGTGTTTTAGGCGACCTTCTTTCTGGCAGATTGCGCCAAGAAATGCGTCAAAGGGTTGACGCGGTACTCCGTTGTGGGAACGAGTGGAATCAAACAGCCCAAAAACTGATTGAAGCCCTCAATAAATTAACAGATTCGATACAAAAGGGAAGAGCAAACCCAGCAGATGTCAGGGCAGTGGCTACGGGAGCCAAGAAACTAGCCAAAGAAACACAACGCCTAACTAGAGCGTTTGAAGCCCACAACAAAACATTAGGCGAAATTCTAGCCAGATACTAACCTTTTAGCTCTAGTCTTCAAAGCCTCCGTAAACAGCGTCAGCGTCCACCACCCGACCCTTAGGAAAACTACGTTACGTCTCCTAACCACTGAACCAAAAACCCAGATATTCTGAGTTACCCCGTGGTCAACTTGAACCCCATCCCACCTGAAAACACTCTTCGGAACCACCCAATACACAGATCCACCCATCTTCTCCGTGAGAACTTGACAAACCGTATAGACCTCATCAATCGGAGCATGAATACTCACAACACCCATAACCCGGTAATAGACTTGAAACGTTACCCTTTGAACAACACTTCCCCACTTGTCCATAAGTTCGACTTCAGTCATAGCAACCCCAAGTCTTAATTAGCGCAAAGATTAAAAACTTTAACCGTTATGGAGGTGAAATCTCTCATGCCAGAAGAAGAAACCGAGGGAGAAGAAGGAGAAGAGGAAGAGACTGAAGAGGGCGAGGAATGAGAACCATAAAAGATTGGCTACAGTTGATGCGGGCACAAAGGCTTTAGAGCTGTGCACACCGCGCCAGCCACTATTCTGCTGATTCTCGTTCCCTACTTGACCAACGCTTCTCTCTTTTCCTGGAAAACTTTAGCGATTAGTTTGTTTGCTCTTTTAGCTCACTGGATAAGTTTCGGTCATAATAGTCTGATGGACACGGCCATGGGCTACGATAAAGCGGACCCGAGTAAAAGTCACCATCCGCTTGTGGCAGGAAGAATAAGTATGACAGTAGCACACAACATTATTCATTGGGGTTCGTGTGGATTAGCGGTTTTAGCCATCCTCATAAGCTTGACGTTCTCACCTAACCCAACCATTGCCTTAGTCTCAATTTTCCTCTGGACCGTCTTCGGGTATGCCTACAACTCGGGTCTATCAAAGGAAAGCCTGCTAGGTTTTCTTTCCATTTCAATATGTTTCACAGCTATGGGCGCTTGGGGCTGGTTCCTAAGCCACAATTCTTTAGACAGGCTTGGCAGGTTGCTTCTAGGCTATTTTTTCATGACGATACTCTTCCAAATATCTTGGAGCGGACACCTTAAGGAACTCGAGTTAAAGGAAAGAAGCAATATTCTGGTGAAAATGGGTGCCAAAGTCGAAAGAGGAGAATTTGAACCTGGCTACGCCACACTATATGCGCCGGCAATAAAGGGGATCAACGTTCCAATTCTAGGTAGTCTTCTTCTACGGGAGAATTGGGAGATAATACGGGCTCTCTGGCTTTCCGTTATGATTGTATTTGTTGTTTACTTTCTGTTCCAACTTGTGAAACCAAGAGAATACAAGCGTTCAAAAGAGCTCAGAAATATGAGCGTCATGGAGATTCTAACTATCTACACTCCAATTCCTCTAGTTCTGCCAAGGCTAGAAGCAATAATACTCATGCTGTTCGGCGTAGCTTATTTCTGGTCGGTTAACAAGTGGGTCTGGGGAGTCGCGTCTTATCCTCGCGTCTAGGCTTTGATGAATCTTGTTCTCTTGAGAGCAGCGATGTAGTCTTTTATATTCAGAGATACTGCTTTTGCTAAAATTCCCAGAATACCTTTAGCCTTGCTTAACTCTTCTAGCTCAACCAGAATTTTCTCAGCCTTTTCGATTGCTTTTGTTAATTGCTCCTTCCTTTTTTCAGGAATGTCCCATGCTGTCTTTTCGCTTATCGATTGAATAATATCTCGAAAGCGCAACAGATGCCCCAATTTTATCCCCTGAACAGACCAGCGTGCTTTCTTACCCAACTTAGGATGGGAAACTGGGCGCCTTCCACATCCAAGAGGTCAGCCAGCATAGTCCTCACAGTTTTCCTCACCGGACCCTCGAACACGATTCCCCATGAAGCAAGGAGATCCTCAAGTTTTGGACTCACTTTTCTTTTCCTCCAACCTACCAAGTATTCTAGGTAGCAACCCAAAACCTAATAATCCTTTCCGTTCTTTTGGCAATCCGAGGATGTCGGCGAGGCTAAGGTCACGTATAGGGTGGTTCATAACCTTCTGGTCCAAGATCTCTCCCAAGGGTCGATCCAACAGAGGAAGCGGAAATTCGGTTGCTTCTTTAAACTTGACTAGTGCTTCATATAACGCTGTTAAGTCGTCCTTAGTGAGCTTTGTAAGGTCAATTACTGTGCCAAGAATCTTGTTGATCTCCTCCGAAAGTTCTTCCTTCGTTCTTTCCGGCATACAAACACCAAAGAATTAAATTCTCCCTTCAATATTTAAAACATTGGGATTGTTATGGAGCGTAAAAGTAAGTTAAGAGAAGCCTTGGGAGAAGTTAAAAAAGACGTCCAGGAAATCACTGGAGAAGCAAGACAGACAGCAGCCGAGTTGAAAGAAACAGCAAGGGAAGCTATACCTCGACCGTTAAGGCGTAGATTCCAAAAACGAGTCGACGACATAATCACTGGGAGGAGAAGAAAACACCTTGGGTAGGTTAACCCGCCAACTTGAAAATGTAATGCGCGGAAGCGTAGCGACCCCCGTTATAATCAAGACAAAACATGAGTTTCTTCCCAAACTAAGCTATCATCTACTACTAGAGTTTAAACTTCACGGCCTTTCATTTCCCCGCTTCAGTATGTTTGCCACAGTTCTACCCAACGAAATCATTGACGAAGTTAAGCAACTCAACTTCGTGGAAACCATCTACTTTGACAGAGAAGTGCGGATCCCAGAGGTGAGAGGCGCCGGAGTCACCTTTGAACCTATCAAACGGCTTCTAGTCCGTCTAGCTGAAGTTAGAGCTCGCAAAGCAGTGACCATACGCAAACCTGAATGGGTTCCCACCTCTGAGAGCCGCAAGATTCTTGAAGCAGACAAGGCAGGAATAGAAGGCTACGAAGGTCAAGGCATAAAAATCGCTGTAGTTGACACGGATAGCTCACCACGCTACCAAAGCCACATTCAACTAAGAGGGAGAGTAACAGGACACACAGCCATCGAAGAAGTCAGCGACAAAAATGGGCATGGCGGCCATTGCAGCACCACAGCCTTCGGAGGAGAATACATCAGCCGCCTCTTGGGTTTGAAGGCTTGGGGAGTAGCGCCTAAAGCCACGGGCCTAGGCGTAAAAGTTTTGAGAGGCCCAGTTGGTATGGGCAACACATCAGACGTCATCAAAGGAGTTGAATACGCTGTTCAATGGGGTGCTGAAGTCATCAACCTAAGTTTAGGAGGACCACCAACCAGAGACCCCGCAGAAGACCCAATGTTTCCAGTTTTCCAAGAAATAAAAGACAACGTAATCACCTGCGCTGCCATAGGCAACGAAGGACCGGACGCTGGAACAACTTCAGCGCCAGGAAGCTTACCAAACGTGTTAGCTGTTGGAGCCATTGACATAAACGGAGCAATCGCTGACTTTAGCAGTAGGGGACCAACTCCAGACGGCAGAATAAAACCAGATGTTGTGGCGCCAGGAGTAAACATCTGGAGCGGAATCACCATAGACACATACTTGGATTACGTTTCAGACTTTCTTGGCAATGGCTTCACAAGCATTAGCGGGACTTCAATGGCTACACCTCACGTGACTGGACTTATCGGGCTGGCAACTCAACTCTTCAAGAAGGAACTGCCAGGGCTAAAGTTGACGACAGACCTCGTGTTTCAAATCTGTGAGAAGTATGGTCAGCCAAAAGACAACAGTTATGGTTATGGTCAAATCAAGTGGAGCTGGTTCAAACAATACATAGAGGAGCACATATAAGACCGAATCTTCACGAATCTTCACAGAGTCTACTTTTAATCTTCACAGAGTCTACTTTTACAAAGAGGTTCTAAAGACCTCATCTGCACACAATATACAGGAATGTGTTAAAAACGAAACCTTACTTCAGGCTTCTGCGTCCCGGAACGCTTCTTGCACCTTTCTGTGGCGGCCTCCTCTTCGGTTTAATGGGTATAAAAGTTAGCAGTCTATCCTTCACTTCTGGCGTGGTTTTACTGGGTTTTCTCAGCGGTTTTCTTCTAGCCTGCACCAACGCCATCTCCAACATCATGAATCAGATCCACGACAGGGACTTAGATAAGTTGTTGCCTCACAAGAGAAACCGTCCTATCCCCTCAGGTGACATCAGCGTGGATGATGCCCTTAGCATAGCTGTCGTCTTAATGGTTATTACTTTGGGTTTAGCTTGGTTCTTTTTCCCACCCTTCTATGGAGCAATCTTATCCGTTATCATAGCGTTCTCATGGATGTACAACAGTCCACCTTTACGAATGAAAACACGGTTATTTTGGAGCAACTTTACCATCGCCACACCTCGCGGCGCCCTTGGAATAATCACCGCCTACTCCGCATTCGCAAATCCTTTAGACTCTCGAATTTTGGTTCCTGCCCTAGCCTTAGGAACCTATGTGTTTGGAGCCAACACCTTCAAAGATTATGAAGATTGTGAAGTTGATAAGAAGTTGGGAGTGCGAAACTTCTGCACGGTTTATGGAAAAGAAAAAGCTTCGTATGTGACCATTCCATTCCTTGGGCTTCCGTTTCTTATTTTTGCTCTCGGAAATAACTTCCTTACATTACTAGCTGTTCCAGTGAGCACAATCATGGTGATAATACTGATCCGCCATCCAGATCTCGAGGGGCGAGGAATACTAATGTGGAAGCTCTTCTACTTCCAGTTCGCCTTGTTGATGCTTCTGTATGTAATGCCCTTTCTACTCTAAACAGCTATAGGCGTCGGAGCTACTTGGAGAGAAATGAATCCTACAGAAAGTGCGCCGATAGAGGCTCCCGGCATCCTCCACATTC
>Ga0315314_1000233_pt1 | contig 72439 bp, 78 predicted proteins | sample TDP9_MG_FD_203631 | JGI IMG/M metagenome (GOLD analysis project Ga0315314, IMG submission 203631) | Freshwater sediment microbial communities from Lake Towuti, South Sulawesi, Indonesia - TDP9 | ecosystem: Environmental > Aquatic > Freshwater > Lake > Sediment | place: Indonesia: South Sulawesi...
TGATAAGCGCTGATCACAGAGTTCTCCACGTAGATTTTTAGATGCTTCTTAATCATGGAGATGCCCCTTTACTTTAAACAGTCTTTCATCATTAAAGTTTTGTTAAAGTGTTTCGTGCTGTTAAGTTGTTGAATCTTGTTGAAGCATGGGGTGCTTTTTGATGTTTGTGCTTCTAGTTTTGTTTTCTAGAACAATCCGTGTTGTTTTTCATATGTTGTTTTATGTTGGTTTGTTGTTGAATGATTGTTGAGGGTATGTTGGGTTTCGATGGAAACTGAATGGTGAGAGAAGGGTGGAGAATCAGCGTAGGTCTGTTGCTGTGGTTATTGCGGCTTTGAACGAGGAAGTGGGTATTGGGCCGACTTTGGAGGAGTTGAAGAAGGTTTTAGATGACCCAACTTATCTTGTGGTGGATGGCAACAGCGTGGATAGGACTGTGGAGGTTGCTAAGGAGATGGGTGCGAGGGTTGTTGTGCAGGAGGGGAGGGGTAAGGGTAGGGCTATTGCGCAGGCGATTGCGCATGTGGATTCTGACACGCGTTATGTAGTTTTTACCGACGCTGATTACACTTATCCTGCTGAGTATGTTTCTAAGATGATTGAGGATTTGGAGCAGAATCCTAAGGTTGGTATGGTGACGGGAAACAGGTTTAATCACACGTTTAAGTTAAGCGCTATGAAGAGTCCCTATTTTATTGGGAACAGGTTTTTGGCTTTGACACAGCGCCTGCTTAATGGCGTTGACTTGAGGGATCCGTTAACTGGGCTAAGGGTTGTAAGAGCCGAATTACTGAAGAACTGGAAGCCAAAGTCAACTGGTTTTGATATTGAAAGCGAACTGAATCATCACGTAGAGGAGAAAGGCTGCGACATAATGGAAATCCCTATATCTTATAGACATAGATTAGGCGCGAAAAAGCTGAAGTTAAGGCATGGATTCATAATTCTGAAAAGAATTTTGTTAGAGAGCCTCTGACATTTTGGAGCGAAAAAGCTGCCTTCATTGAAAGTTAATTGAATAAATAACATGTTGTTCTAACCATAATGGGTAAGTAAGCCACATTATCAGGCTAGCGTGAAACAGAGCCGTTTCAAGCTTTTTGACAAAGGTCTGAAAATGATGAAGCTTTTTTTCCTAGTTTTAGCGAGAGACGAGAAGTGTGTTGATGAGAAAGTCGAGGAGTTGAAAAGACTTGGAGTGCCCTACTCTATTGTGTGCGGCAAAAATCTAAACCATCCCAATGTCGTATACAGAAGACCTAAAGGTAAATATGACGCGATAAATTTTGGTGCGAGACTTGTACCTGAGTATACCGATGTTGTAGCCTTAAATGATGTTGATTCGAAAATTATTAATTTTCCAGCTGCATTGAAGCATTTCGATTCTAGAGAAGTTGCGTTGGTTTTTGTAAGGGTTTCTGTGAAAGAGGGACCGCAAAACCTGTTTTATGTTATTCTTGACCTTATAAGAAGAAGACTTCTGATAACCGCCAGTGGCGAGTTAATGTTAATAAGGCACAGTGTATTGGAGGAGATTCTTCCGATTAGACCTTGTAAGGCAGAAGATAGTTATATACTGTTTAAGGTTTTGGGGTTCAAATATAAGGTCGTTTTTTGCGAAGAATGTTATGTGGAGACTGAAAGGACTAAAACTGCTGATAAAGAGGAGATTTATAAGAGGAAAACGGTCACGGGGATATACCAAGCTTTGGCTTATGCTAAACCACCCTATCCCATAAGACTGTTTTATTTTTTTTTACCTATTGCCTGCCCGTTGTTGCTGGTTTTAGGAAAGAAGGGGTATTTTTGGATGAGAGGGATTTTGCTTGGCCTAATCGATTATTTGCGCGGTGATCGAATAGGAGTTTGGAAGCCCACCTACATGGATTAATATGAAAGCGAAAGCTCAAAATGGGAGATTGGAGCATGTTAAACGTAAATACCCTTAATTTAGGCTATAAGGTTCTAGGGTACAAGCTTTTCAGAACAATTCACATTCCAAAGATGCTTCCACTAAGCATAACAGTAAGCGTCACAAATGTTTGTAACAGTAAGTGTCAAACCTGCTACGTTTGGTCTCTTTATAAAGAAAAACCATGGCTAAAAGAGAAAGAGCTTAAGACTGATGAGTTCGAAAAAATTTTTGAAAGTCTGGGAAAAAATGTTGTATGGCTCACTATTAGCGGAGGTGAGCCTTACACAAGGCCAGATTTAGTTGACATATGCGAGGCTGCGTATGAACATTGTCACCCAAAGTTTTTGGTAATTCCCACAAACTGTTTGTTGCCTTCGGAAGTAGAATATAAAACCAAGAAAATTCTCGATTTATACCGCGATTCTAATGTAGTGGTCAATCTGTCTCTTGATGGCATAAGTAAAAAGCATGACGTAATCAGGGGAATTCCCGGCAATTTTGAAAAAGTCATCGCAACGTATGACAAAATTAAGACATTGAGAAAAGAGCACCCAAACTTCAAAGTGGGGGTTCACAGTGTCGTTTCACAGTTTAACATAAATGACTTGCTTGAGCTTTATGAATTCATTAAACAATTAGAACCAGACAATTACATAAGCGAAATCGCGGAACATCGAAACGAGCTTTTTAACACTGACAAACAGATTGCGCCAGATCTTAGTGCTTATGAAGATTTAATGAAGGAATTGACTAAAAGAACAAAAGAAGACTACCTCAGACAGAAAGGTATTGTGAGATTTATTCAAGCCTATAGGGAGAAGTATTATCAACTGGTTAGTCGAGTACTAAAAGAAAAGAGGCAAGTTCTACCGTGCTATGCTGGGTTTGCTTCGTGTCAAATATCGCCTTATGGTGATCTGTGGCCCTGTTGTATTTTAGCATATAATGCAGAGATGGGAAACTTGAGGAACACTGAGTATGATTTTGGTAAAGTGTGGTTTTCTCAGCAAGCGGAAAAAGTAAGAACGGACATTAAAGCAGGCAAATGTTACTGTCCGATGGCTAACGTGAATTATACCAATGTTCTTTGTAATATTACAGCATTGCTTGAAGTCTTCTGGAATGCGTTGGTATGACTTATGAGGGTTCTTGTTACAGGTGCTACAGGGTTTATAGGAAGGTGTTTGGTCGAAAACCTTTTAGAACGTAGTTATGATATAGCGGTCCTCGCTAGGTCTCATAAGCGACTTAAGTACACATTACCATGGTTACATGATGGTCGCTTGAAAGTAATCTACGGAGACATAACGGATGCATCAAAAGTTAAAGTAGCTTTAGAGGGTGTAGATGTAGTTTTTCACCTAGCTGCGCTATTGGGTAGATGGGGGATCCTGGACCAACAATACCATCACGTTAATGTCTACGGAACCCATGTCATGCTAGAGCAAAGTGCAAAAGTGAACGTGGATCAAGTCATATATCTTAGCTCAACTGGTGTAATGGGTCGTTTAAAGACCTTACCTGGAGACATAGATCATCCGTGTAATCCAGTTACTCCCTATGAAAAGTCAAAATATCAAGCTGAGTTACTTGTAAGAAAAATCATCAATGAAGAACATTTTCCCTCCACCATAATTCGGGCTACACATGTTTATGGGCCAGGAGACTACAATACACTACAAATTTTAAGACTAATGAAGAAGTGGAGGATTTTGCCAGTCATAGACGGGGGACGAAGGCTATTCCAACCTATATATGTCGGCGATTTAGCTCAAGCACTTATTTTTTGCATGGAAAAAAAGAATGCAAGTCTGGGCAAAACGTATATAGTTGCTGGAAATCAAACAATGACATTTAAGGACTTTTTTTTGTTGTCAGCAAAGATAATTGGAATCAAGATTAAAAGTCTTGACTTGCCAGTCGGTCTTGCTTGGATATGCGCACGCATCAACGAAGGAATGTCTGAGTTTTTTGGTTGGACACCGATCGTTACGCGATCGAGAATAGAATTTTTTTCAAGGAATCACGTTTACAATAACAGAAGGATAATAGACGATACCGGATGGTTGCCAAAAATTAAACTGACGACAGGCTTACGCGAAACTATAGAGTGGTATAAGAATCAGAGATTATTGTAATACGTTATATGGTTTACTAAGTTGCTACTAATGCATTTTATTGGCTAATCAACGGAGTAATGCATTCGTGAACAAACTGCTTGTTTGGAATTTCTCCCAATTGGAAGGTGAAAAATCCAACACAGGTGACAAGGCAATTTTTTCTTCTATGGTGACCGACATAAAAAAGGCCATACCAAACGCCGAAATCATTACAATCTCAAACGATCCTGCATATACGGCTAAACGATACGGAGTAAAGGCGGCTCATTTGCGGAATCTAGCAGGCATTTGGAGGGCTCTTCGGCGAGTGGATCTGGTCATTCTGGGGGGAGGAGAATTTATACAGGATAAGTCATCAATACCTTACCTCCTTCTCAATCTGAGCATCGGAATTTTTGCGATTCTATTGAATAAACCAATAATGTTCTACGCCATAGGCGTAGCCGACAACGATGAGATTTCTGCCTTCGGAAATTTCTTAAGCCGTTTCGTTCTTAACCGAGCGAAATTAATAAGTGTTAGAGATGAAGAGTCAAAGAAAGTGCTACAGAGCCTACGGGTGAAAAGACCCATTTACGTAACAGCTGATCCATCATTAACCTTATCCCCCGCCAGAAAGGAACGACTGAATGAAATATTAACTATTGAGGGAATTAGTAAAGGTGAAACGTTCCTGATTGGAGTGGCGCCACGTAGAGCGCTATACGGCCGTTTCAATATTTTGCCTCTCGGCATACGAATAAAGTTAAACCTAGTACCACACGCGTATTATGTCCAAAATCAAAAGTTGGGTTGCACGCTGGCTAAAGCAATGGACTGCTTAATAGATGAGTGCAATGCTAAGGTAGTTTTTATACCCATGTATTCGGGCACTAACTTTTCGTATCGCGATCATGAATTCGCGCTTGAAATAATCGATATGATGCGCAATAAGAACTCGGTAACAATAATTAGTGGCGTATATTTACCGGAAGAGTTGCAAGCTCTCTTTGGGGAAATGGATATGGTTGTTGGCATGACATTGCATTCTCTTATTTTAGCTGTAATGATGAATGTTCCGGTTGTTGCTATAAGTTATTCATCCAAAATAGACCGTTTCATGCGAATGATAGGTCAAGAAAGCCGAGTTGTCGATACTCAATCCATTAGGCTTGAAGATTTGTTGTCAAAGATCAAAAGTGTATGGTCTTACCGCCTTCAGATAAAACAAGACCTAAAGGCTTCGACAGAAATCTTAAGAAATAGAGCATCGCTGAACAGCAAGTTAATCACCTACCAGTTGCGTCCGTAAACGCAGTGACTATGGCTACAAACTAAATTTACAAGCGTTGGACGATTATGGCAATACATACGCACAAAGATTGAAACATTTCCATTTTTTTGTTATGAGGCAGGTCTTCTCAACTCACTATTAATCAAAAGTCCTCCAATCTTTTCTTTCACATTAGAACCTAGATGCGCGCGCAGCAAAGAGCAAAACGTCCTGAAAAACGGGAAGTGTCAGCTCAATGAGCCAAAAAGCCATGGTTTTAGGATTAGATGGAGCCACATGGGAACTCTTGAATCCTTGGATTTTGAATAACAAACTTCCAACTTTTAAGAAATTGATAGACTTTGGTTCCAAGGGGATTTTGGAGAGCACAATACCTTGTAATACTTGCCCAGCGATACCATCGCTCCTAACAGGCATGAATCCAGGCAATACAGGAATTTTCTCTATGGTAAACCCGAATGGCTCGCCAACTACATTACAAGACGCGAGATACCCCGCGATCTGGAATGTTTTAGACAACTACAACTACAGCTCCTGCATTATAAATGTCAGATTCACATTCCCTCCTGAAAAATTGAATGGTGTGATGATATGTGGGCATCCTGTACCATCAGATAAAAGCAACTATACTTATCCACCCGATCTTAGAGAAAAGATTAAGGGATTTAGAGATGACAGACTAGAAGATAGAATACTTGAACTTAGAGCCCAAAAAAGAAACAGGAAGCATCGCGAAGAGCTACTCCAATTGCTAGTGGCGCAGATCGAGACCAGATATGAAATCTTTAAAAAATTAAATCAAGAAAGGGATTACGATTTCTCAATTTTTTGGATATGCGCAACAGACACGTTACAACATGGTTGTTGGGAATATAAAGACATACTCTTACGTTTATATCTCAAAATTGATGGCATCCTGGATGACATAAGTTCAAGCTTTCCAAGCAAAACCCTGTTTATAGTTTCTGATCACGGGTTTGAGTCAAATCCGCAAAAATTCTTTTTCGTAAACACTTGGTTACGCAAACAAGGACACCTTAAACCCTACGGGGGACCGATTCTCCACTACTTTCTCAACTTTGCCCAAATTTTTGCGTATGACCATATAAAACCAATAAGGCTTATGAAAATACTTCAGCTTTTGAAAACTTATAAAAATAGGAGCAACCATGCTGGAAGCCCTACTGGAAGCCCCACTCTAGAGAAAGTAGACAATTTTCGCGGAATTGACAAGAAAAATTCAAAGGCTTACCTCGCCACACTATTTGGAATTGCCATCAATAATTGGAGCCGGAATAAAAAACTTCAAGAAGAGATTATTGAAAAACTTCGGGCGCTAAGAGACCCGAATGGAGAACGGGTGATAAAAGAAGTTTGGAAGAAAGAAGAGATATTTATGGGAAGATATCTGAACGAAATTCCGGATATCATCTTTCTCACATCTGAAAAATACATGCCCTTTCCAGCCTTAACCAGAGATATTTTTGGTCAAATAAGAAACAATTCAGCAGCATGGAAATCTGGGGGTCACAGTAGAGCAAGAGATGGTATACTAATCGCGTGCGGACCTATGATTGCAAGAAAGAAGAATCTTGGAAACGTAAGGTTAGAGGACATAGTTCCGACAATTCTTCATTTGATGGGATGCGAAGTGCCTAAACACGTTGATGGCAGAGTTTTAAATTTGTTTAAGAGAGATAGCGAGCCGTCAAAAAGAAAGCCCACGTACAAAACGTATGATGTCATAAGGGAGTATCAAAGACTGGAAAGAAGAGAGGAAGAAGAAATAAAGGATAGATTGAGAAAATTGGGGTATGTATAGAGCGCGCATAGTTTCTAAGAATAGCGGGCGCTAATAGTCGGATACCTATCTCTAAAAAATATGTCTGAAGGAGTGGAGTTTTAAGTTGTATGTATCTCGTATACTAAGATTTATACTGGTCATCGAAATAATGGTACTTCTCGGTAGCGCAGTGGCTATTTCTAAGGATTATCAGGATAGTTGGATTCTCGAAGGGTTGGAAGTTCCCTTTGCTGTGTTTGTTGTTACCTACATAGGTTATTTTATGGTCGAAAAGCGTTTCAATTGGTTGATTTTATTTGCAGTAATTGCACATGCCACTTTTCTCTTAATACCAAATTTGAAATATGTGTGGTTCCAAGGGGCAGCAATAGATCAACATCGACAATACCAACTTGCTTTGGATACCTATAACAAAGGGTATATAGAACAGGGAAATTTATATTCTGAGACCCCACTTCTGGCATTGTCTTTTGCAGTTTATTCAGTTATATCGGGCTTTCCAGTACTCCAATCAATGAAATATTTTCCCTTGATACTTTGGTTCACTTATCCAATTTGGATTTACATCATAATGAGAAAACTTGGGGCCAACTTCTCGCTTCTAAAATACGCTTTACTCGCATCATCCATTCCTGTAAAGCCCGAAACCTCCTACCTAGTGGTCGGATCAATATTTGGTGTGTTCTTCATTCTTTTGATTCTATTTCAGTTTGTGAAATTAAGAGAAAATAGAAAGAGGCATGATTGGATTGTTGCTATTATCTTTACCTTGGCCCTGGTCGCCGGGCATTCAGTTTCATCAATTATGTTGTCAACTACTTTACTCGCTGGACTTCTCTTACTGCTCATATTTAGTCGCTTTTCACATGATTATATCTTGGCAAAACCCTCACTCCAAAGTGCATTAACAATAACCGTGATAAGCGTCGCATGGTTTTCATTGGTAGCTCAACAGATACTTGCACTATCGAGTGGATTTTTCCGTTACAATTTTTATAGACTGTTGAATGTTCCCTTGGGCTCCAAAACTATTTTCCACTCAGAATTCATCTCAAGTTTCCTTTTTCATATTGATTTCGTAAGTCGACTGAAAGTATTACTAGTTTCTAATGGAGGAGATTTCCTTCTATTGCTATTTACAATAATCGCAGTCTTAATTATTATTAAAGAGCCTTGGCTACGCAAGAAAAGAGGACTGCTATTCTTATCTTTCTACGTTATAACTTTGATGATTATTCTTCTCTTTGGATTAGTTTTAAATCTTGGGTTCAATTGGGATGATAGAGTGCTTCGACCATTTTCGATAGTTACACCAATTTTTTCGGCCATATTTCTTTATTACATGGAAACCAAACTCCGTAGCAAGGCTGTGCCTATACTGATCATAGTTTTGCTTATAGTCGCATCAACAGTGCAATTATATAAGTGTCAGCCATTAATTCCAGCAGCAAGCAGCCTAGGAAACCAGTTGCCAAGTAATGAACCCATAGTCTACGTAAACACAGTAAACACCGCATATCAAAGATACATGATAAACCACGCCGAAAGATATCTGCCAAGCGGGACAAGGATTGCAACTGACAAAGTGACGGGAAATCAAATAGTTGGATTAGCTAGTTGGAACTTTTCGCAAGATCACAAGCTTTCTTATCCTCTTCTGAAGGAAACAACAGCTCCATATGATTATTTTCTTTTACATCTGCCAGGAATAGCTGGAAAATTTGAAGAAAAAGCTGAAAATCGCACAAGAAATGTCATATTATCCATTATTTACAATCCAGACTGTAATATTGTATATTCAAATGGCGAATCGTATATACTTGATAAACGGTGACTGTATGAGCAAAAACAGGGTTGTGTTCATTGTCCTCGATGGGGCATCATTTGACGTGTTCTTTTCGTTGGCACAAAAGAATATTTTATCTAACTTCAAAATATTGATGAATAAAGGTTGCTTTAATTTGTTCCAGAGTACTATCCCTCCATTTTCGCCAGTAGCTATGCCTTCGCTGTTCAGTGGAAAAAACCCAGGAAAACATGGCATGTTCGGCTTTGGGCCGCATAGAAAAGAGTGTTCTTAAGCCTTATCTGTCAACTAGCATGCCAAAAAACAGTCTATGGGATATTGTGGGCAGTACAAACAAGAAAGTGATACTTTTGAATGTTCCATGGACATTTCCACCCTTTAAAGTGAACGGAATTATGATTTCTGGGCCACCTACACCTGTAAACCGAGCGAGATCGTACCCCCTAATCTTATTTCAATTCTCGAGTCAAGATTCGAACTGATCGAGAATGCACTTCGCAGCACTGTGCTTCAGGTCTACTCGAAATGCAAGTTTATGGCAATCCCCTCTAAATGACCCAAAGGTGATGAGCCACATAGCTCAATAGTATCAGCTTAAAGCTGGGATGTATCATGGCACCATATCTTTCAGTTATTGTACCGACAAAGAATGACTCAAAATATATCGATGGATGTCTGCAATCACTTTTTCAGCAGACTTTTAAAGAATACGAGGTAATCGTGGTAGATGGGCATTCAGATGACGATACCGTTGAAAAAGCACGGAAGTATCCCGCGCAGATTTTTTTTGAAAATATTGGTTCTCGTGGCGGAGCGTGTAATGTGGGAGCGGAAAATGCTCAAGGCGAAGTGTTAGTATTCACCGATGCTGACTGCATACTTCCATCCGATTGGCTGGAAAAAATAGCTAAGTGTTTTAGGAGCACTCCAGAATTGGGTGCGTTAGGTGGTTTAGATCTTAACGCGAAAGATGACACATTAATAGCAAAAAGTAAAGGGGTTATAATGATATTTCGGCGCACAAGAGCTAAAGAAGATATGGCCGCCGCATACAAAATTAAAGGATGTAATTCGGCCTACAGAAAAAACTTATTCAGAATGGTCGGAGGATTTGATTCCTCGCTAAAATATTCGGAAGACAGTGAGCTCCACGGAAGACTCCTTCATCGGGGAGCGAGGTTGCTTTTTGATCCTGATATTTATGTGTGGCATTTTCGCCGTCAAAATAATCTTTTAGCTCTTAAACGGAGCATAAAAAACGCCAGAAACAGTGTTCCAGCTCATTTTCGAAGACAAACTTTGCTAAGCCTAAGAATTAGAGGCCGATATGGATTTACTTCGCATCTTATCTTCTTTGGGAGTTTGATATTTATACTCGCGTTGATGGCAGCGACCTTAAATGGTCTTTTCTGGTTGGCGATTCAAATAGAACTTTTAATCATCATCATTGGTATCTTATGTTACACAGCATGGACTTTCAAGAATTATTTTAGTTTCCCTGAGTCTCTTCTTGTGCCTTTAATTATAGTTTTAGACACTGTCTTCCGACTTATTGGAATATATCAAGGATTGATACTACAATTAATCCATCGCAAAGAGAGGAACGCTCATTGACTTAAGTACGAAGAGGTCTTGAAGCTTCACTCAGTAAGCCATACTCTCTTATTTCCATCTTTTGGGTTTTAAAGGCGATGACATCTGGGACTATACCTATAGCTTTGAGAGTTAGGAGAGTACCTGAGATAGTTGAAGGGACTTTTGCTGAAAAGATGTTTTTCACGGCAGAAAACGCTGATGAAATGATGAACAAGACGGAGTGCGTCCTTACTCTGTCGAAGAAGCAAATAGGTGATATAGGCTTGCGCGCGCGCTAACAACTTACAAAAGCGGCATTGTTTGCGTGCCAACTTTAGGAGCAGCAATAATGTTGCTAGAGGGAAGCGGGGTTCAAGAAGGTGCTTCTCTTGGAAAATAAAGGTAAATTACCAAGAGATTATTTAAAAAATGATCGTTTCTCCATCATAGCCTTCAAACGTAAAGAAGGTGATATAGTCTCCGGGGACGGGCTTCCTAAATGAACTTGCGTGATGAAAAAGTGGAAAGAAGCACTTGAGGTTACCGTTATGAACCTAGAAGCAATAAATTAATCATTATTGGGATCGACGGAGCCGACTGGAGTATTATTACGCCGTGGGTTCAAGATGGCTATCTCCATTATCTTAATGAAGCCTTGATTTCTTCTTCCTCTCCATGCGTGTACATCTCCATTCCATTTTCTTCTCTCACAACCTCTCTCAAAACAAACTCCACATAATCTTCTACGCTTTTATACTCATTCTTTAGCAGCTTCTTTTTCGCTGTAGACTGTTTGACGCCAAGGAAAGTGCCAAGGACAGTAGCCTATGACATTTGTATGATTGTCAAATCTTGCGCGCGCATAGTAAGATGTGGTAACAGTTCTTCTCTGGACGTTAATTCTTAGTCTTATCTTGAAATGGAATGTTGAGGGAGCAATAGCGCTTTGAGAAGGGAACTCTTTGATTAAAATCAAAAAGAACTGGAGAAGCTGGAAGTGGTGGAGAGGGAGATATTGCGCTAGGATTCTACGTTATCTTTTCCAGAATAAAGGTATTTATATTGTTGATGAAGATTGGGACAACTTGATAATTCTCGACGCTTGTAGATATGACATCTTTAGAAAAACAAATACCATCGAAGGAAAGTTAGAGTCTAGGATCTCCAGAGGGTCATGTACAAAGGGATTTCTTCTTGAAAATTTCAAGAAACATCCACGATACTCCAGTTTCAGGGATATAGTGTATGTGACGGCCAACCCCTTTGTAAACTTGTTGTTATCTGATTGTTTCTATCGAATCTACTCAGTCTGGGATTACGGATGGGATGACGATTTGAATACTGTCCCTCCTGTGGCTGTTGTGAAAGAAACTCTGAAGGCTTACCAAGAAAATCCCGATAAAAGAATGATTATACACTTTTTGCAACCACACCATCCTTTTTTGGGCGCGGAATTCGCGCAGGGAACTGGTTTTAGGAGGCTAAGGAACACTGTACTGAAAAATACGGAACTATCCCGAGATATTGGGCCTTGGGATCTCGTGGAGAAAGGGAAGTTAAATGTAGAGGAAGTTCGGTTGGCTTATAAAGAGAATTTAAGAATAGTCCTCCCATCCGTGAAGGAACTGGCCATTATGTTGCCAGGAAGAACGGTAGTAACAAGCGACCACGGTGATTTGTTTGGCGAAAGACCTCATCTACTATATCCTTTCAAGGCGTATGGTCATCTAGACGGGCTACTTGTAAAAGAACTTGTCTTGGTTCCTTGGCTTATCTTGGATAATAAAAATGTGCGCGCGCACCCAGTCGTAACGAAGGAAGAAGCTGAAGCGCTTCTCCGGAACGAAGATGAAGAAAGAGCCAAAACTAGACTAAGAGCCCTAGGCTATATCGACTAAAAAGAGTCAAAACGTTATGGATGGCTATCTTGCGCGTCTCGAGAAAAGAGGCAGGCGCGTGCATTCTGGCAACTAAGCTACTTAGTATCCTCCAAGGCTGTATTTTCTTAGCACATCAACAACTTCTGTTGGAGTACCGTCTTCGTTAAGAATCCCCCATCCTCCTGAAGCAGGTGTAGAGTATATCCAATTTAACCAATTATATCCATATCGTTCGAAAAGTTTTAGTACAGCGTCCAACCAATCAAGACGCGTTTGGTCTTTTGAATACTTATGCCAATTGATCCCGAATTCTCCTGCTATTAATGGAACATTGTATTTACGAGAGAAATTGACGGCAAAGCTAATTTGAGCTTCTAGAAAATCTACATTATAGTCCCAAGATTCACCTTCGTGAGTAACTGAACGAGGACTATAGACGTTGTGCATGTAAACAATGTTCTCGTCCAAAATTGGATTAATACTTGCGTATTGCCCCGAGTGATAACTTACACCGTCAACAACCCCCTTCCCCGCCCCTATTGGAGCCCAAAAAATAATTTTGCTCGAATGCTTTCTGATGGCCTGTATGAGTCTTGGAGTCACCACCTCATAGTATTTATTGGCGTCTTCCTCGCTATAGTCTGTTTGATGCCAAGGAAAGTGCCAAGGACAGTAGCCTATGACGTTTGTATAATTGTCAAATCTCTGAACAAGCATCTCCCATAACCTACTAAATCTATCAAGCCCTTCTTCAGTATGCACGTAGTTTGCCTTGCCCCAGCCTTGCCAATCAACAGGGTGAGTGTCGTTATAAGAAACGCGTATGCTAATTATGTAGTAGAGTCCTGCTTCCCGAGCATCAACCACGGTTTTTTCAAGACTAGCCAAGCTCTTTTCGTCATACAGACCGACTTGGCTGTAGTTGGGTTCAAAATTATTACCCCACCATCCAGTATTTCTGACGACATTGAACCCCCATGCCTTTATTTGTTTAAAGTGCTCAACTGTCAATGGCATGTTCCAGTTTTCGAAAATATCTGATGACCACAAATTGAAGCCCTTAAGTCTAACTTCTCGCCCCAAACCATCAACGATTTTACTTCCATTAACCCTCAAAGGAATACCCCTCCATACTGGAGCCACTTTTCCACTCGAACGAATTAACGTAGGGTCATTTGCGCTCGACATCACGGCAACCTCGAAAACCGACAATAAAAATAGAAATGTAATCAAGTATAGAGCGATAAAAGTTTTCGCTCGAAAAGCAATATGCATTCCTCGCAAGCTCTGCCTAAAAAATAGAACCGTTTCCCTACTCCCTTCCTATTATGATGATGTCGAAGCTGAATTCTGTTATATCCAGCTTATACGTCAATGAAAGAATCAAAACCACCTCAACAACTTCACCAGAACTAACCCTCTTTCCATCGTAGTCCCAACTCAAACCCACAAAACTAGAAGCATTCACAGGACTCCAATTCGTAGCGTTCAACTGAAGACTCACAGCCACATTTCCCTCATTCCTAACATAAACCGTCACATTCTTTGTCGAACCAGGCTCCACCACTCCCCAATCAATAGAAGAAACCCTATCAGTGCAGTTACTATCCCCGTAGACACCTATCCCAACAGACTTAACAGACCCAGAATTTTCAAAAGAAGTTGCTGCGACGGATGTTGAATTTGTAGATGGAAAAGACGTTGACGTAGTCGACTGCGAAGACTGGGACCAACCACTCAAAAACACCCACACCAAAACAACAACAGCAAACGTGAGCGGCATCACAAATGCTTTCTTCATTGCACCAATCTATATACATATTAAATATTAATAGTTAATAAAATCTCTGGTATAAACGCTCAACACAAATACACAAACCGCCAATTAGCGCGTTTTCAGTCTCATAGTCGTTTCACAGGATTTGGCTTAATATGACTAGTTAGCGATAAAGGAGTCAGAGTTGCCGTGAACTTTTGGGATCCTCGAAAGAGAGCGATGGAGGCGTTTAATGTATCACATAACTTTCAGCTTTTAGTTGATAATTTTGCTTTTTGGTGATGGTTTTTATTGAATGAGAAAACTTTGTTCCGATTTAGACTTTGGAAAGCGTCAACTCTATTGGTTTCTCTCTGGCGATGAATCGTTTTAGAAAGACGCTAGCGAAATTTATTATTGTAAACCCTAAGATTTCCCTTGAATTTGGGTCTATTCTAACTACTATGTCCTCATCAACTTCTTCTGAGATAGCTACCTTGGGTTTTCCAAAGGAGATGTCCATGATGTCGTTGCCTTTATCGTAGAAGAACATTATTGTCTTTTCCATAAGATCTCGCCTTTTCGAATCCTATCAGCGAAGTATCCAGTTATTACTGCTCCTTCGGTGTTAAAATACTTTATTACCAGAACTAAGTGCTTCGGGGAAACGACGGTTTTGGAGAAGAATTTGTAAAACATAAAGGTATCTGCTCTATTACCTTGCTTAATAAGGTCGGGTGTTTTCATTGTTTGTTTCACTTTGTTTAGTTCTTTCTTCAGTTCTGGATGGACGGTGCAGATATGACTCCATCCCTCGTTTGTTAATCTTAGCTTTCTACCCTTTGGGGTTGTAGCTTCAAAAATGATTGACATGGCTTATCTTTCCTCTTTTGAAGTGAGATAGTACAGCGGTTCATGTTTCCCTTTAGAGGATAAATGATTTTAGGTCTCATTCCAAGATGAAGGCGTTGCCTCGTAATCTGAGCTGTCATTAAGGTGTTTTAGAGAGCGCTATTAGTCTGGTATAAACGCTCAACACAAATACACAAACACGAAGAATACGGAGAACCTACAAGTGAAGCTGCCACACCCACGCCTATCACGAAACAACATACCAGTAGGCATAAAAGCCGTTGCGTTGCTCTTGGCAGTTGCCGTCATGTACTATCAAGACTTAATCATAATTGCAAATGAAGCCCTACGAAGCGAACTAATGACCCACGTTCTCGCCATGCCCTTTCTACTAGGCTACATCCTTTATCGTAAAAGAAAGATATTAAGCGCAACCATCTCATTTGAATCCTTAAATCCCAAAAGAAAGGGAATCCAAACACACCTAATAATCGGGGCCTTACTTTCTCTCCTTGCCTTCTTACTGTATTGGTACGGCTCTTACACGTTTTATCCGCTAGAATATCATATGCTGTCCCTTCCTCTGTTCACCGCAGGACTCATCTTAGTAATATTCAACCTACAAACACTTAGAGCCCTAGCTTTCCCCATAGCCTTCCTCCTATTTCTAACACCACCACCATCAGAACTCGCCACCATAGCCGCCGCGACTGTTTCCAGCCTAAGCGCCGAAATCTCATACAGCATCTTCAAAGCAGTAGGTCTACCAATAACCCTAACAACAGACTACGGTGCACCCGCACTAATAGTCACAGATCCATCAGGAGCCTCCGTACCATTCGTCATAGGAGCAGCAAGCTCAGGCATATACTCGCTCATAGGCTTCAGCATATTCGCAGCTTTCCTAGCATACATCGCTAGAGGAAAAGCATTGAAAAAAACAGCACTATTCATCGCGGGCCTACCGTTAGTTTACGCACTGAATATCATAAGGATAATCATCCTCGTTTCAATAGGAATGTGGCTAGGAGCAGAAACAGCATTCGAAACCTTCCACATCTTCGGAGGATGGACACTAATCTTCTTAGGAACACTCATTCTCCTCGCATTATCGGGGAAAATATTCAAAATTCAAGTACTGACGCCAAAAACCAACCTTCGACCATGCTCACACACACAGATAAGCAATCCTCAGCCGAACTTTTGCTTAGCCTGCGGAAAACTCCTAAAGCTAGCAACCTTGAAGATTTCAAGGAAAGATTTGTACAAGATTTTGGTTTTAGCGACTTGTGTAAGTTTAATCTCTTTCATTCAAGTTCCAGTTTTCGCTTTAACTCAAGTCCCCCCAGAAACCATAACGTACACACCAGCTGGCTTACAAGCAAGCACACAAATCCTCCCAACAGTTCAAGGTTACGAGCTACGATATGTCTCTCGTGACACACAGTTTGAACGATTGGCAAAAGCCGATGCAGCGCTCATCTACGCATACGTGCCCAATAACAAGTCAGATATCATAGTGTACACAGGACTCGCGATAGGAAACACCCAATCAAAAATCCACAACCCAGAGGGCAGCCTAATCAACTGGCCAATACACCTAGGACGAGCACCCAGAGTAACGACTCTCGACCTTAGAGAAATTCAACTTCTAGAAAACCCACCCATAAAAGGACGCTACTTCGCATTCCAATATACCAAAACCAACCTAACTCAAGTTATGTTATACTGGTACGAAAACCCGATCTTCCAAACCAACTCAACATGGGAACAGAAATACGTGCAAATCACCCTCACCGGCTTCGCCAACAGCACAACGGAATACAAGCTAATCGAAGACGCGCTCTTACCCTTCGCGCGAGCAATAGTAGACTATTGGCAACCAATCAAAACCTGGTCATGGCTCGCGTTAGCGCTCTCCCAAAACGCCACCACACTCATGGTAATACCCATAGTCCTCATAGTGATCATCACAGTCATACACTTCATAAACACACGAAGAAACAAAAGACTAAACACAAAAACCCTCAACAAAATCGCCTCGCAACATGAAAAACTCATCATCGAAACCATACGTCAAACAACCAAAAAACAAAACCTAACGCTAAACGCAATAGCCGCATCCTACGAGAAAAAGACTGGAAAACCCATCGAACTAGGCCAGCTTCACCAAAAACTCCAAGAAGCCGAACAAGCAGGCCTCGTGGAAAGAGCCATAATAAGCAGAGAAGACGAACCCTACCTGATATGGAGAAGTCAAGTATCCATCCAAAAATCGAGGTCACCATTGAAGCACCGTTTAGCAGCAATTCTCAGGCGCACACGCAAGATGTGAGCTTCACATCATTAAGCCATCAGTCGAAGGAAAATGCCCTCATATATAAAGCTAGAAATTGGCAAATGATGCGAAAAATCGCTTCTAAAGTATACCTCTAGAAAAAAACATTATTTTTTCCATAAGATTGAAATACACCTACATCACACAAAGGGAATTTCGCACGTAACAGCGTTATTGCGAAGCGCTTCGCGTGTTAAAGTAGAGAAATGAGGAAAAATGCATGAAGAAGAGACTATCAATCTTAATGTTGTTGTTGATCGTTCTTCCGATAACTTTGATTGCAGTACCCCAAACTTCGGCAACGAGTGAAGCCCAAACGCCAAGTTCTCCCACCACAGCCAACGTGTTCACCGAAGACTTTGAGGGCGTGTTCCCAGGAACCGCCTGGACAGTCGGAGACTGGGATACTAGCAATGGCCTCGATTATTGGGACGACACCAGCTACAGGTATCACGGCGGACGCTGGAGCGGATGGAGCGCGCAAGTAGGCACTCAAGCGGGAACCACCACAACAATTTGGACCGAGGACTTTGAGGGCGTGTTCCCAGGAACAGCTTGGACTGTTGGCGACTGGCAATCCACTAATGGCCTTGACTATTGGGACGACGTAAACTACAGAAGGCATGGCGGAACTTGGAGCGGATGGTGCGCAGCAAATGGTTATCAAGCCACACCAGTTACGATTTTCAGCGAGGGCTTTGAGGGTGGGATGGGCGGTTGGTATGTCGGCGACTGGGATTCCGAAGACGGCCCCGACTTTTGGGGCGTCACAGACTGGGCCAAATACAGCGGAACTCGGAGCGCATGGTGCGCGCAAGTGGGCACTCAGAGTGATTTCCCATATGAGCCCAACTCCTGGGCTCACCATTACGACGATAACATGGAGGCTCATATGTACGTTCCTGTAAGTCTAGGAAGCTACACGGAGGTTACTCTTTCATACAAGTACGCGATCAAATCTGAGTCTGGCTGGGACTATCTCAAGGTCATGTACCGGATCGGTACAACATGGTACTACGTCGACAGCCACACTGGAGACTACTGGTATTGGCAGAGCTCAACCGTTTCGATTCCAAACACCGCCAACGCCGTCGGCTTCTTCTTCTACAGCGACTCCAGCAATCACGAGTACCAGGGAGCATTGGTAGACGATGTCGAGCTTAAAGGATACCCGTCCAACTATTCAGTTCACAAATACGACGATTACATGTGGGCCTACATGTATAGATCAGCCAGCCTCAGCGGTTACAGTTCTGTCTCACTTTCCTACTGGTACTGGCTCAACTCTGAGACCGCCTACGACTATCTGGAGGTCATGTATTATTCGGGTGGAAGCTGGACATACATTGATCGCCACTCTGGCCCCGGTGATGGTCTGTGGCACAGTTCCACCGTGACCATTCCAACAACCGCCACGCAAGTCGGCTTCTACTTCCGCAGCGACTCCAGCTACCACTACGAGGGAGCATACATAGACGACGTGACGCTCAGCGGCGTGCCAGAAGTTTCAAACTGGTCACTTCACAAATACGACCTAAACCAGCGGTCTTACATGTATAGGTCAGTCAGTCTTAGTGGTTACTCTTCGGTTTCGCTGACCTACTGGTACTGGCTCAACTCTGAGCCTACCTACGACTACCTTGAGGTTATGTACTATTCTGGTGGAACATGGAACTACATTGACAAACACAGCGGAGACAGCGGCGGTTGGCAGAGCTCAACCGTAACTATTCCAACAACCGCCACCCATGTCGGCTTCTACTTCTACAGCGACTACATATACCACAACTACGAAGGAGCATACATAGACGACATCGTCTGCACCGGCACCACCATCGAGTTTGAGTTCAGTGTCTCCGCCTCGCCATCATCTAAAATTGTTGTTGCTGGAGCCGCCGCAACTTACACTGCCACAGCCACGCTAGTGACCGGCCCAACGCAATCGGTATCATGGAGCGCCTCAGGACTACCATCCGGAGCGACCTACAGCTTCACCCCACCATCTGGCAATCCGACGTTCAGCTCAACACTCACGATAGCAACCAGCAAAACCACGACGCCGCCCGGAAGCTACACAATAACAGTAACTGGCACCGGACCATGCGTACACGGCTCCCACTCAACAACAGTGACATTGAAGGTAATGGGTTTCACGGTGGCTCCAAGCCGCTTTAGCCCCAACGGAGACGGCAGAAAAGACACAACAACAATACAAGCAACCTTCTGGGAATCACTTTCCTGGACACTAAAAATCAAGAACGCCGCGGGCACAGTGGTGCGCAACCTCGCAAGCGGCACAAGTTCTTCATTGTCGCAGACTTGGGACGGAAAGAACGATGCGGGCAGCGTTGTACCAGAAGGCACCTACAAGGTTGAACTAAGTGGACCAGGCTTCACCAAGACGAAGCAGGTTGTAGTTGACCTGACAGCGCCAGCAGTCACATGCTCATGGTCCCCCACATCCTTCCACCCACCCACCCAAACCTCAACACTAACCTACACACTATCCGAAAAATGCTCGGTCTCCATCAAACTATACAATGCCGCAGGCACACTCGTGAAAACACTGCTTGCAACCACCACTAAGAACGCAGGAACCTACACCATAGTATGGGATGGAAGAGACAACGGGGGCGCCATAGTGCCACCTGGAACATACACATGCAAGATCTGGGCAACAGACATGGCTGGAAACCGCTGTTCACCATATCCCAAAACATGCACCGTAACTGTAACGTAAAACCTAAGAACATCAAACCCAACTCCCATTTTTTTTATTATTCTTTAAACACCCTGCCAAAACCAACTGAAGCGGTAGGCTACCTTTCACCAGACGGAAAAAGCCATGTAAAACCCGCTAATTTAGGCGGTTTACTCGGCATATACGCCTCCAAAATTTCGTATTTTACACCGCATTCAGCCAAAATATTCAAAACGCCTTCAGCTTTTTCCTTCGGAACTAGGAAACAGCCTCTTCCAAGACGCCTGCCCCCACCCTGTTCAACAAGTCCAATATAACGCCTTTCACCAACCTCGCTCCCAAACAATTTGTAACCAAGCTTTTGCTTTTCCCTCTGAGACAAACCTTCAAGCGAATAAGTAACTATAAAAAAAGCTGCAAAAACTCGGCATAACAAAAGAGGTTGTTATGAAAATCTTAAGAGAACCGGATGAGCTACTCTTCGACACTTCCGCAGATAGATTCGTAGCCCTAAGTTGGAATCACAACGTCGCAGTGATTTACGAGAAAACAGGCACTAACCTTGTAGTGGTAACAGTAATATACAGCAGTGAGCTAAAGCATGTTGTAGATAAAAGAAAGAGGATCGGCAGATGGATTTAATAATCAAATATGACTCAAAAGCAGACATTCTAACAATGAAACTTAGGGAAGGAGCCATAAACGACGAGAAGCTTCTCGACAGCGATGTGGTTCTAGGCTTTGACAAAAAAGGAGAACTGGTAACCCTAGAAATATGGAAAGCCTCACAAAGGGGATTGCTAAAGACTCTAACAGACCTCGCAAACGAGAAAAGGGAACTAGTCGAAACCCTACTCAAGAGAAGCCCAACACGCCGCAATTAGGTCCTCTACACGTTAAAGCCAAATCCAACTTTACTCAAATCACGCACACATGATCTTAACATTTATTTCCTACATTTTGAGACCCACATGCACAACTCAAGGCTCATAAAACTAGGAAACCATTAGACTAGACTTACTAAACCAAAAACCCAAGGAAGCCGAACAAGCCCGACTCATAGAAAAAAACATCACAAGCCTAGAAGACGAACCCTACCTAATCTGGAAAAGTCAGGTGTCTATTCAAAAATCAAAATAGCCAGCAGAAACCGAACAAATCAGAAGGTTTAATAGGGCGGGAATTCCCTCTCAAAAGTGGGAATAAAAAATGGAAATAAGAATCGGCAACAAGGGAAGGATAACACTCCCACTTAAATTAAGGACCCTGTTAGGCATCAAGGAAGGCGATTCTCTAGTCATTGAAATTGCAGGCAGGGGCATACTCCTAAAACCCAAGGGAGCCTCCGTGAAGGAAACATGGGGTGCAGCCCAAATTCATAAAGTCAAAATCGAAGAGATTGAAGAGGCTCCTGGCAGGGAAGCCTAAATGCCCTTCATAGACTCAAACGTCTTTGTATATCACTTAGCCGCCGACCCCAACCACGGACAAACAGCCAAGAACCTATTAGAAAAAGTAGACGCCGGCGAAAAATCGGTAACCTCGACGCTTGTAATCACCCAGGTGTGCAGCTATCTAAAATGGAAAAGAAGACAAGACGCGATACCTGTCTTCTTATCCCTTCTAAAAACACTCACTTCCCTACAAAAAATTGAAACACATATGTTGGATTTCGAAGAGGCCAGAAGCATCCAGTTAGAGTTCAACCTCTCTTGGTCTATGTGGGACGACATCGTTATCGCGGCACAAATGAAGAGACTCAACCTAAAGGAAATCTATTCAAACGACAACGACTTCGACAAAATCCGATGGATCAAAAGAATGTTCTAGACTTCACCATTATCAACGGCGCACCAATGGATCAAAACGTGGAGATTCGCAGTGAAAATCCCAATCAAACCGCTGTTGTTCCTAATCCTAATTCTCGTGGCCACAGTTTCCGCAGCACTAAGCCTAAACCTATTGGACCTAGTAGTCCAGGGCACGCTATACTCCTTCGGACTTCAATTTAGCTACGAATGGGCATATCCATACTGGATACTTCTACGAACAACCCAGTTTCTGCTAGGGCTTATCTCAACAGTCGCCCTTTTGGGCACAGTATACTCTTACAAGTCCACTTCCAAGAAAACCTTCAAACCTTTGCTGTTCACAGTAGCCATCTTAACAACAACCATTTCTGCAGCATACACATTAACTCGCCTCGACCAGATCGTTCATGGTCAACTCTACTTCTTTGGGCTACGGTTTAGCTACGAATGGGCGAACCCGTACTGGACAATACTTAGGGCAATACAAGCCTCGCTAGGATTCATTGTCATAGTTACTATAGCCAACACAATACTCCCTTACACACACTACGCTCGTAAAAAGCAAGTACAAGCACTAAAAATCAAACCCACAATAAAAATTCCAAAAACGCCTCGTCTGATAAGCATCCCCCTACTATCAGTAGGAGCACTTGCCCTCACATTCTCTGTAATTTACACTTCATCCATCCTAGCTTTCATAGGTCTAGGACTAACACTCTGGGGCGCTCTGCTCCTTTACATCACACCCATCCATTACGTCAAAAAAGACCTACTAAACTCTTCACTGATCTCGTCACTCTCAGCAATAGACACTCTCATAACAAGCCTAGACTACCAAGGCAAGGGCATCTACATGCCCCCTGCAACACTAAAAGAAATCAAAGGAGGAGCCGTATTCATCCCAGCAGCCAAAAGCACAAGCCTACCATCAGCAGAAGAAATGACCGAGGGCAAAGTCATCCTCCACAACCCAAATGGAATACGCCTAGTCCCGCCCGGCTTAGAGCTCGCAAACCTGCTCGAAGCAGAAATGAAAACCGACTTCACCAAAGTTGACCTAGAATACCTACAAAACAACCTGTCCAAAGCCCTTATCGAAGACCTAGAAACAGTTGAAGACTTCGAAATGCAAACAGACGGCAACTCAGTCCACACGAAAATGACACGAACGATATACAATGACCTCTACAAAAAAGAAGGTCTCCAAAACGTCTGCCTACGCATAGGCTGCCCACTTTGCAGCGCAATCGCCCTCATCCTCACAAGAACCACAGGCAAACCCGTAATCATCGAAAAAGTCCAGTTCAACAAAAACCAGGACACAGTTGAAGCTGACTACAATATAAAGGAAGCGTAAAAAATGCAATTCCCCTTGTCTCTCACAGACTTAAGCCTATGGCTAGCCATCACCGCCATAACACTACTCGCCACCTCAGAACTAATCTCACCATACTACGGACAAACCAACCTCCTCATAGAAAAAAGGAAACTGAGAAAAGCCGCACTAGCCATTGGAATTCTATTCATGATAACCGTCGCCATTCGAATCTACAGCATAATAACCACACCCTAGAACAAAACCACCTATATCACTCATATAGAAAATTAGCACCAATTTTACATACACTCTTATAAACAGGAAAACCCACACTATCCTTAGGTTCAGAAGGTTAAAACATGCAAAAACTGAAATATATAGCTGTTACCTTACCATTAATAGCAATTCTGCTACTCGTAACCCCAGCTAAAGCCGTGGCAGTAAGCATAGATGTCACGCCAACAAAAATCCTTCCTGGAGGCACAGTCTCCATAGAAATCTCAGCGGACACAGCCGGAGCGCCTACATCGTTTAGCGTAGTGGATCCATTTGGGGGTATCGACCCATACAGTGGCCCCGCAATACTCTTTCCGGACACCGTCACAGTAACATATCCGACCGACTTCACAGGAGGCTCGACAACAGACATGGGAGTATACACGATCACACTAGTGATCCTTGGAGTTGGTTACGTCGCTGGTTTCCTGGTGTCATTCTTCGTCATACCAGAATCTCCAATCGGCACACTACTCGGAATCATCGCGCCAGCAGCAGCGGTAACGAGCATCTTCGCCGCAAAACGCCTCAAAATCCCCAAAAAACCATAGACACTACCAAAACTTTCAAGTTCCCATCTTCTCCTATCTTAATAGATAAAATAATATAGCTTTCTTCTAGAAAACGACATCCATTGTTACATAGGATTTTATATTTACCATCACCCTCATTTAATATTAAACGTAAGGTGACCATCCTTGAAACGCCTTCCATTAGTCTTATGCATAACGGCACTGACCATCCTCGCCTTATCAATCTCAAAAGTTTCCGCAACCATAGGAACCGGACAACTATTTGTGTACACGGATGCAACACGTACCACCTTGGCTCCAAACGACGGCAATACATACAACGTAACCATCGGCTTCACCTACTACTTCCGAATCTGGGGCATAACAGAATTCAACAAAGGAGACATGCTAACAATCAAAATCGGCTGGGAAGACATGTGGAGCACAGATCACACAACCTTCCTCTATGATATTGAAGTCCTAGAAACAGGCGGAACCAAATACGTTGACTTCTCATGGACCATTCCACTTCAGGCAAAAATCTGTTCAACAGGCACCGTGCACTATCGCATGCTACCTCCACCCGCAGGCTCGGAGTACCTGGCAAAAGGCGCAACAAAACCAGTGGCGCACATACACTTCATACCAGAAACCTCGCTGGGAACACTCGGACCAATACTAGCCCTAATAGGCGGCTTAATCGCATTTCCACACTTCAAGAAACGATTATTCAAACCACAAACAGCCTAAAATTCTTCCTTTTTCTTTCTCGTTCAAATACCAGAAGACGATAGTATATTATCTTCGATGAGGAAGATTCTATGCGTCCCCAGAGAGAAGACTCACAGCTGAATCAATCAATAATTGAAACCATAAAAACCAAAAACCCAAAAAACGTCGAAGAACTAGTCAAACTACTCCGCCTCAAACATAAAACACCTGAAAAACAAATCCTCGAACAAATAATAAACCTGCAAAACCAAGGAAGAATAACCCTCAAAGACGAAGCTTACCAGCCGCCTTCTAGCTTTAAAGACTACATTCTCTCAACAAGCGCCTACTGGTACTGGACCATAGTTGCTCTAGCCCTAACTACAGCGCTCCTAGTTTTCACAATTCCCGAAAACGCTTACCCAATCGTCTACGCAAGATACATTCTAGGCTCAATCTTCGTCCTACTCCTACCCGGCTACAACTTCATCAAAGCCCTGTTCCCAGCCAAAGAACTAGACAACATAGAACGAATCTCCCTGAGCATAGGCACAAGCCTAGCTATAGTACCCATAACCGGACTACTACTAAACTACACACCATGGGGCATAAGAATCACACCCATCACAATCAGCCTACTCGCCCTAACACTCGCCTTCGCCACCGCAGCCCTCCTAAGAGAACATCAAACTCAACTAAAAAGCATCGTCCCACTCCCCAAATAATTCTCCCAGTCAAACACACTAGACACTATGCAACCTACCCATCATTTAGAAAAAATCCTGACATCCCAGCCCGGAAATTTATGATCGAAGGGAAGAGGGGAATCACAGCGTCCGGAACCGTTCTCGAAATTGAACCAAACTCAACAAGATAAAGAACCGAGCATGTGCCGTCTTCCATAGAAAGATCAAATCCTGAGAAAATCAAAGAAGTTAGATAATAGCCGTAGTGATTTGTTGTTCGAACTCTTCATAGTTTGGGTGTCTGTAGGTCTCTTAGCCCAATTAATCGACGGAACCCTAGGAATGGCCTACGGAGTAAGCTCCACCACAGCCCTAGTTTCCATAGGAACCTACCCAGCCCTGGCAAGCGCAAGCGTTCACACAGCAGAAATATTCACAACATTCGTTTCAGGAAACGCCCACCTCAAACTAGGCAACGTAAGACTTGACTTCATAAAATTCTTAGCAATCCCTGGCATTATAGGCGGCATAACCGGAGCCTACATAGCTGTGACAATGACCTCTAACATACTTAGACTCGTTGTAGGCGGCATACTATTCTTCATGGGATTAATAATCCTATTTAGGTTCATAGCAAAACACGCGCTACATTTCAGAAAAGAAAAACCATCTTCAAAAATGCTAGCCGGGCTAGGCTATATAGCCGCCTTAATGGACGCCCTAGGCGGAGGAGGATGGGGACCAATAGCCACAACCACCCTAGTCGCAAACAAAGTTGAACCAAGCAAAGCCATAGGCTCAGTCAACTTCACAGAGTTCTTCGTAACACTAGCCGAATCCATCACGTTTATCCTCCTAATAGGACCAGAAAAATTCAGCTGGGAAATAATCCTAGGCCTAATAATCGGAGGACTAGTATGCGCCCCAATAGCCGCATTAGCCTGCAAAAAAATCTCGCACAGATTACTCGGAATAATCGTAGGAACAACCGTGATAATACTAAGCCTACGCATGATACTCAATTTTTTCGCAATTATCTAACTAAAACCAAAGAATCAACGAGAGTCGAAACAGGTTGTCAGAAATAGAAGGCGTCGTTAAGGGAGGGTTCTGGCTATTTCTAGACCACGTTGTTGTAAGTGTTGCAGGATGGCTTTTCTGGTTCCTAGCCACATACTTCACCACAACAACCGAAATAGGATATGCCTCCACAGTTCTTCGACTCGTCGGGCTGGCAGTAAGCTTCATGGGTTTAGGCCTCGACTACTCACTTCTAAAAGAGATAAAAAAAGCCGGCGCAACCGTATTCACGTCCATCCTAGCCTTTGAACTTAGTCTCCTCCTAATCGCATCACCCTTAGTTTTTATCATCGGCATAAATCTCTATGGCACAAATTTAAACTTGCTCATGGGTTTAGGCATCTTGCTTATGCTCATAAACGGACTTCAACTAGTCTCTTGGAACACAACTCTTGGTCTACTCCAAAGCCAAATAGTTTTTAAATATGACTCGTTGGCCGCTATCCTAAGATTGCCCCTGATCGTTTTGCTTTTAACTCAAGGTTTAGGAGCACTAGGATTAATTACAGCAACCTTAGTTCAACAGATAATCACAGTGGCAGGATTGATGTGGTTTTGTCACAGAAAAGTCGGTTTTGGTTTCATAAACTTGAAAAAGTTAAGAGATCTACTAAAAACCGGACTCAGCAATTTTCCAGGCAAGATATCCCGCATAACAATAAACAACCTAAGCATTGTTCTACTGGCTGCAGCAACCTCTAATCCCTCAACCGTAGGCATATTTTCCATAGTCATGGCCATGAGTTTACTTCTTGGAAGCCTATCCTCAAGCTTCGCAACAATGGCTCTACCTACATCAACAATTCACGGTACTGACACAACAGCCACAAGCCTTAGACTAGGCCTCTTCCTCACAGCCCCCGCAATATCAGTGCTCGTTACTACACCAAAGCTCATCCTATCACTTGTGGGCAAAGTCTACACAACAGCCTCTACCTCTCTAACGATATTAGCGCTCGCGGCGATACCTACCGCTCTAGTGCTAAACGCTATAGCCAAACTCAACCACAAAGCAATGCATAAACAACTAATATACCTAGGCGCACTACAACTGACAACTTTTCTTGCGACATTCTTAGTAACTGCACAAGCCTACCAAGAACTCGGAGCCGCCCTCGCAATCCTAACCTCATCAGCAGCAACCGGACTTCTCTCTTTCAAATGGCTGGGCAAAACAGCCATAAAACCAACAATCCTCGCACTAACCACAGTAACAATAGGCTGGGCAGCAGGAACACTTCTCACAAGATTTTCCACACCCCTCGCATTCGCCACAGCACTCACAACATCAACACTAACAATCTTTGCCCTGAAGGGGATAACAGTAAAAGAACTCAAACAAATACTAAAGTCGATTAAATAACCGCAATCACACGCAATTTTTCCTTCGTGCTCCAAACACTAGTATCGACCAATTATACAGCTGGAAGAAAAAGCCAGCGATTGGCGATGCCCAGTGCAAACTTCAGCATTATTACATAATCAATTCCCTAGTGGGCTTGACGTAAAGGAAGATTGAACAGTTCCCGAAGCTTGAGCTAATTTCGTCTTTGGCAGGATTTACCATTTCGACCATTAAGACATCACTTCCTACAATGAATGATACTGTAGCATTGCCCGTGTTGCCAGCTAAATCGATGAAACTAATAGTAAGAGATATTGTGTCGCTTGGTATATTTGTGGTGTTTTGAAAAGCAAAGGCTCCCGTTGTCGGGTCCCACAAGACCAATGAGAAACGCGTGTCATTGATGAATGGTTCCATGGTTCCCTTATTCAGCTCGGTGATCGTTCCGTTGATATATATGGTTGCCTCAGAGACTGGGGCGCCATCTCTGGGATAAGTTATGGTCACAATTGGAGACGCTGTATCCAATATGAACATCACGGACTTGCTGCCTATGTTGCGTGCTAGGTCTGCAAATCGGACTTCAACAGAGATCAAGCCATCGGGAATAGTCGTATTGTTGCTAAACGCAAAATTGCCAGTGTCCACATCCCAGTAAGCAAGGTCAAAGCGAGTGTCATTAATAAAGGGCATCAAACCACCTTTATTCAACTCGGTTACTGTTCCGTTAACCCACACTAATGGAACATTAAGGTATGATCCTTCTGTGGGATGATTTATGCTTACCGTGGGCAAGGTTGCGTCTAAGAAGAAAGAGACTGTGTCGCTTCCAGTTTTGCCAGCCAAGTCTGTGAAGTTTACAGTGAGATATATTGTGCCATCTGATAGGAATGTATTGTTTTTAAAGGCAAAGGCACCTGTTAATGGATCCCAAGCGATTAAGGAGAATGCGGTGTTGTTGATTTGCGGCTCAAGGCTGCCTACGTTGAGTTCTGTTATGGTCCCATTAATCCATATGGTTGAGATGTTCATATATTGAGCGTTGGCTGGGTATTCAATGTCAACAACTGGGGCGACAGTGTCAACTGTGAAACGTACTGTGCTGAAGCCTGTCTTACCAGCCAAATCGGTTATGCTAACTTCGATGTAGTATGTACCATCTGACACGGCAGTTATGTTCCAGAAGGCAAACGTTCCTTCAGAGGTTGTGCAGTCCCAAGTCCAAGAGGCTAATGCAAATTCTGTTCGATTTATGTTCAGTAACTTTGTAGTGTTAAAGTTCTTTTCTTTGAATGTTCCGTTAATCCACACGATTGGACCAGCGTCTATGTATTCTCCGTCTGTGGGATATGTGATGTTAACAATAGGTGCTATTGTGTCAATGGTAAAGTACACGATGTCAAAGCCAGTTTTTCCAGCCTTATCTGTTAGGCTTACCCTGACAAAATATGCGCCGTCAGGTATGGTAGAGCTGTTTCTGAAAGCAAAAGCACCTTCATAAGTCGAAGAATTCCAGGTATAGCCGACCAATTCAAATCTAGTATCATTAATAGCTAAAAGTGTATGGTCAAAGTTCTTTTCAACAAACGTTCCATTGATCCAGATGACTTCGAAACCGTCTAGATACTGACCATCGGTTGGATAGCTGATTTCAACGACTGGGTATATCGTGTCTATGGTGAAAGTGACCGTGTTATTTCCAGTGTTTCCAGCCAAGTCTGTGAAGCTTATAGTGTACGAGCGTGTACTATCTGAAATCGTCGTGGCGTTCCAGAAGGCAAAATGAGTTCCATTCCAGAAAATTCTTTCAAATTGAGTATCGTTAATGATGGGATACTTTCCGTCCCAGTTCTTTTCGATAACGGTTCCGTTGATCCAGATAATGGACACGCTGTCAATGTATTGAGCTTCGCTGGGATAGGTGATATTGATGATAGGAGGTGTATTGTCTATGATTAATGCATTTGTTTTGGTGTCGGTTCCAGTCCGGTCGGACATGTCTCCGATGGTTACGGTGACATTGTATTCTCCATCCGCAGCCCATGTTGCCATGGTGAATGAGTCGCTCCTCGCTACATCAACGCCCGGAATTAGGTCGGTGACAACTATTTCGCCTATGACGTGTGTGGCATTATAGACCTTGATCGTTGCATTCATAGGATTTAACTCTGTGTAGGTATAGTTCACTGTTATTGTTGTTCCGGAACGTATGTAAATTGGCGACGAGTCCGTTGGATTTGTGATTTGGACGCTGGGAAGCGTCGTGTCCAAAATTATGTCGTCTGAGTAAGGCGAAGAAATCAACCCAGCATTGTCCTTAAACTGCACATAAACAGTGTTCAATCCATCTCCACCTGGTAAGACCCAAGACTTTAGAGACCCAAACGGTTCCCACAATGACCATGCTGATCCATCATCACTAAAACGCATTTCAACAACTCCAGAAGTCGTATCTGCTGCAGAAAGCGCCAGCATCACATTCGGTGAACTCGAATAGATGGCTCCATCATTGATTATTATGGAACCCCACGGTTGGGTTGTGTCTATCTGAACTCTATAGTGACCAGGTGGTCCCCAATTACCATAATTATCTTCGGCTCTAACATGGAAATACCACGTACCGTCTGATAGGTCGATAAACGATTCAGAGTTGTAGACGGTATCTACGATTTTGTCTGGAAAAGTTGAAGGAGAATGGTCTAAGACGTAACTGTACCCAGCAATTCCTGAAACGTCGGCTGGGGCAGTCCAACTAAAGGAAGGATTGTTGTCAGAATACCACGATTCTTGGTCGGGATGAGTTGGCGAGCTAATAGTTGGTGAACTAATCAGAGATTTTCCATTCAGTTTTGGTGTAAATTGGTTAGTGTCAATCTCCAAAATTTCGTATATAGTCGGTGCCACGTCTACTTCATACGCATTTCTCAACTTAATGTTTGAAGCTATGAACGTGTTAGGAGCCTCCTTATGATTATAGAATGTTGGCTTCCCAAAGCCGTGGTCGCTTGTTATTATAATTATTGGATTTGACGATGCGAGTTTGTAGTAAATGCTAGCGGTTGCTTTGTCACTATTAATTATAGCTTGACGGTATTGGATGCTGTTCACTCCATATTTATGTCCGACGTCGTCTGGGTCAGTGAAGTGAAACATGTATAAGAAGGGCGGCGAGTTTAAAGCTGCCGCGAGAAGCCTCTCATCAAACGAATCGTCTCCATTCATTAAAGGAGGATATTTCTCTATAAGGCCCCACCGATTTTCGAATCTGTCAAAGCCATTTTTGTTATAGTAAGTCCCCTGAGCCATAAATCCTAGCATGTCGCCTACGTTAGTTGGCTTAGCCGTTCCGCCTACTATGTAATAATCGGGTTTTAGCCCTTTCACTCTTTCAAACACCGAGTAACCTGCAGGCAAACTCTTTTTTGGTTCATTAGTCAATATTCCAGTCACATTCGCTAGATATCCAGAAAACATTGAAGCATGTTGAGGTCTCGTTTGCGTTAAAGTTCCATTTATCTCCAAGTTGTCGGTCATATTCCAGATATTCAAATTGCTCACAAAGGATAAATTCCCTTTAGAAAGCAGTTCGTAGAACACTTCACGTTCAACGCCATCCCAACTGAATATTAAAATGTTTCCAGAATAGGGTGCCATCACTGGTTCAGACAAACCAGCGACATTAACTATAGCCGTCTTAGCCTTCTCAGAGTAATAAAACCCCTCAGCAGTCTTCCACGTTGAACGATAATAAAGGGCTTTCGTCCCAATCTCAGCAGTCACCTCCACAACAATTACAAACTTAACCTGAACCGCCGCATCCTTTTTCACCAACCCCAAACTAACACTTACCCTCCTATACCCTGAATAAGAACTCGATGTCGTCGTAAAACTGCTGGAGACACCATTCACCATCACGAAAGCCACAGCATGCCAACTCGGCACATCAGCGTACAAAGTCGGATAAGCCTGCGCACCATACGCACGCACAGTAAAAGTAGAATTATAATGGCGACCCGTCGTTACAGACCAAGGCCACCCATTGCTCGTGGTATACACCCCGTGAACAACGAAAGACCCAGAAGCCTTCACCCAGCTTCCACCAGTATCTTGCACATAGACGGTGAAGCCATAACTGCCCACGACAGAACCCTGCAGCTTATAATCATACCTGTAATTGTAAGCCTCCATCCAGATGTATGACATCGACGCGTTTTTAACCATCACCTTGCCAGACGGATCAAGTATAGTTACAATGACCTTAGCCGACTCAAACTCAGGCGTAACATTTGCCCCAACTCTAACAGTATCAGACCAATAAAACACCGTTTGGACGTTATCTAACGCGTTGAAAGTCTTCGCAGCGACCGATAAAGCAGACGAGGTTGAAGATGATAACAACGATGAACTGCTACCCAACACGTACAGAGAGAGTGAACTAACCGACAACGCACACAATAACACAATAGATAGAACCCAAATTCGTCTGTTCGATACCGTTTTCATTCCAACAACACCCTATTTGTATTCAGGAAAATAATTCTATAACAAATTTACATCATAACTTCTTAAAACTTGTGCAAACCCACAGCACTCGCAACATCAACAATAACAATCTTAGCTCTAAAAGGAATAAAGGTAAAAGAGCTTAAACACATACTAAAATCCATAAAATAAGCCATAGCAATCAATGGATCGCCCCCAGAAAAAAACAAAACTTAGTCGCACGTACAAATCCCGCACTAAAAGTATCAGCCTGCCATACAGCCGGTCCACCCCATCACACCGGCGACAGGCGATACCTAGTATAAACTCTAAATTTTTTGACGTTCCTTGTCTTATTAAAAACACTGCTGCATGCATGCATTTTCCATATTTTTCTATATTTTTATTCTATATGGTAATTCCTCAGAAGTCTTTTAAATACATAGAACGTAGAGATTAGGAATGCACGCGCAGCGTGAGGAGTGAGAGGAAACGAAGAAATTAATCCTAGGCCTGATTATGGTTGTCATTCTGGCTTTTTGCACCTTTGTCTCAAGTGTAAGCGCTGCTCCAGGCGACCTCATTTGGTCTAAGACTTATAATCCTTCAGCTGATCGCGACCAGGCTACAGGCGTGGCTGTGGATGGCACGGGCGTTTACATAGTGGGCTTTGATTCGAGCCTTGGTGCTACTAATACTCAATGGAGGATTCAGAAGAGAAGCCTGACGACAGGAGGTCTAACCTGGTCTAAAACCAGCAATCCCACAACTTCTTACGACATGGCCTATGATGTGGCTGTGGATGGCACGGGCGTTTACATAGTGGGTTACCAATATGCCGGCGCGGGTGATGTTACTCAGTGGAGGATTGAGAAGAGAAGCCTGACGACAGGAGGTCTAACCTGGTCTAAAACCAGCAATCCCACATATAATGAAGACGAGGCTAGAGGCGTGGCTGTAGATAGCACAGGTGTCTACATAGTGGGTACCAGTCATACCCGTATCGGTCATCCTTCTAATTGGGAGTGGAGGATCGAGAAGAGAAGCCTAACCACCGGCAACATCATTTGGTCTAAAACCAGCAATCCCACACTTATTGACGACATTGCTTGGGGCGTGGCTGTAGATAGCACAGGTGTCTACATAGTGGGTCACCAATATGTCGGCACGGGTGATAATAAGCAGTGGAGGATTGAAAAGAGAAGCCTGACGACTGGTGGTCTAATCTGGTCTAAAACCAGCAACCCTTCAGCCAGTAGAGACATGGCTGTGGACGTGGCTGTAGATAGCACGGGTGTCTACATAGTCGGTATCGATTCCATCCCTGGCTGGCCTAATTATGAATGGAGGATCGAGAAGAGGGTTCGTTGATTACCTCGCCTCTTGCGACAAAGTCATCAACATGGTCAAAGCCTTAAGCAAGGCTAATCTTCCCCTTTTTTATCATTCTCCCACCAACATAGAAGTTAGAAGACACGACCATGTTTAAACGGTTCCTGTTGCCAAGAATCCTAACATATCACCTGCACTCTAACTTCCGCCATGAGGTCTGTAACCGCTGTCGAGCCAATAATCAGAGCTACTATCGGTTTCCAGTCACCGATACCCCAATTATACCTGGGAAACCAACTCTCAAAGTTTTCAGTAAACACCGTAATTGGTGTAAACACTTGCCGCTTGTACCGATTAGCTGGGAGTTTCTGAAGTCAGAGTGTCTTGTTCTCCACCTGTTGCTAGAGTATTAGGTATGGAAATTAAAGATAACGAAGAACAACCAAGCAAAACATCCAAACTAAGACTTTTCTCTTCATCATTTCCCCTTCTTTTTTCCCTTTTTAGGTATTTGCAAACCACCACTAGTACGCTGCCAAAGTCTGGCAACGCGCGCACATTTTCGACACATGACCTAGAATAGATCGAACCCAAATTCGTCTGTTCGATACCGTTTTCATTCAACAACACCCCATTTATTCAGGAAAATAATCCTATAAAAAATATACATCAGAACTTCTTAAGACTTGAGCAAACCACAGCACTCGCAACATCAACAAAAACAATCTCAGCTCTAAAAAGAATAACGGTAAAAGAGCTTAAACACATACTGAAACCTATAAAGTAGACAAAAACGCTCAAGACACGCTCATTTTTCATTGTATTGCTTGGTCATTCTGCCCGTTTCACAAAGGGCAACCGGCGCTACCCAAGCTTGAGTATAGTCGAAGCCAAACTCACGCGAACCGCTATCTACGTGCCACGCGCAAAACAAAAAAAAGGGAGGGGTTTGTGGCTTCGTCTATGTTCAGACGGCGGGGTCCCTTATGTACCAAGACAGCCAGGCAACAAGGGCTGTGCCCTTTAAAACGTTTATTTTCACGAGCTTGTTCGCTATGGTTGTTGACTTGAGCGTCCACTGAAGGGTTTTTGTTGCGCCTGCTGCTAACGTAATAGTCTGTTGGAGGTTACCCGCAACCAAGGTCATTCCACTAGGCAAGACCAACTTCACGGTGAGGGTCTGTGATGTAGCACTTGGGTTCTTGATAACGGCTTTGACTATGAAGTCCTGACCTAAAACGACCCTTGAGGGGCTTACGGCACTTGTGAAACTTGCGACCGAGCTTCCTTGGAGGCTGTAAGCTACGAAGCACGTAGTGGATTTTGTTGCTGGGATGGCAGGCGGGTGCTCCGCCGTCACCTTTACCACGTATGTGCCCTCATAACCCTTTGGATCTGCAGGTGCTGGTATGGGGCCATAAGTTGCCTTCCACTTGCCCAAGGCAGCGTCGACCAGGGTCATGGTTACCGTTGTTATTAGCACGTTTCCCTTTCCGCTGACACCCTTAGCGTAGACATCGGCTTTTACGGTGCCGGCCTTTAGAGGCGACCCATCTTCCTTAATCTCGGCGTATATTTCTATCGTGTCGCCAACCACGTATATCCTCTTGTTCGTCCATAGCTTGGTAATGGTGATGCTGAGTAAGGTTATCGTGACGGTCTTAGATGAATAACTGCTATACCAGCCGTAGCTGTCCTTTGTCCTAGCGCGAACGATGAAGGTTCCAGCAGTTGGAAACGTGTACGTTAAGCTGGAGCCCGTGGTTGGTTGAATCGTCCCGTTTACGTCCCATTGGTAGGTTATTGCGTCGCCGTCGGGGTCAGAGCCAGTAGAGGAAAACGTGTAGGCAACGCCTGCGTAACCACTGTCGGGTCCTGAGATTGAGCCTACTGTTGGAGCACGATTGTATATATAGAAATATTTAGTTGCATAGCCGCTATACGCGCCAAAATAGTCCTTTGTCCTAACGCTAATGGTGTGGTATCCAAGAGCAGCACCAGTCCCAAACGTGTATGTTAAGGCGGAGCCTGTGACTGGCTGGATCACCCCGTCTACTCTCCACTCGTAGGTTATCGAGTCCCCCTCAGGGTCAGAGCCGGTGGTGGTAAACGTGTAGGCAACAAGCCTGTAGCCGTAGGAGGAACCTAAGATAGGGCCCACGGTTGGAGCTAGATTTTGAATATAGTATCTGTAGAAGTGCGATACATCACCAGCTGGGTAAGAGCCATAGATCCACGTGTTGACGCTCGGCCCAGGAAACGCTAGATTTACCGTAAGGGTGGACTCATAATCCCACCATCCATCCCATTCACCTGCCCAGCACTTGAATTGTGTGTTAACTCCAACTGAAATAGGCCAAGTCCGCTCTCTATTCAAATTCACCCATCCAGGGTCCAGGAGCCAATGTTCCTCAGAAGATGTCCACACATTAGCAGCGGCAAGTTTGAACCACCATTCCGCAACCCCCTCCCACCAATGCTCATGAACGTCGTGTATGTACGCTTTGTAGTAGACAGCGGTTATTTGATGTGTACCAGCCCCAGCTTGCACTGGAATGATGAACTCGATGAAAGCAAACATCGACAGCACTATCACGCTGAGCAAAAAAGCACTTCTCAACCTTGCCAATGATTTTTCTTCTCCCATTTTGAAACACCGTGGTAAGATGTACGGTTGTTCTGCCATAAGAGAATTATGAAACACTTGAATAATTGTTCTAGTGAGTTAAACCAATACCTCCACCTAGCCACATCCACTACTTCTTTACTGTGGGCGACATTAACCCACGAACAATCATAATCATAATCATAAAACAATCACTGGAGCTTACCCTGAGCATTGCACGCCTCGTAGAACAAAACCCACCAACAACAATAAAAATTCGTAATGTACAACCTCCCAAAAACCATAAACCAAATCAAAGCAACCTCCTAGGGCAAAATGCACACCAATATTCTCTAACATCTCACCTCTAATAAGAACCGCGCTTAGCAAGCATCAAAAAAGCTCACAGATATCAACAATTATGAGAGAAATTCATGCCGAACATGAATTTTATGGGAAACACAAAATCTTGGTTAGACTTTATAGAACAATAGTATAGAAAACTTGACGCATTCTTTCCTGCTAATTTATATGATTTGTCTCAAAAATATAAAACCTTCTCCGTAAAAACTGTGCACGTAGCCATACAATAAGGAAAAAGGAGGTGATAAAAATGAGGAGGAAAATCGCTCTTATAGCTTTTGCTCTAGTGCTATCTATAAGTATGGTTGGCGTATACGCACACAATGCTCTACGCCCATCCCTCCCCATAACAGCAACAAACACGATAAACGTGCCTCAGCCTATGACAATTTCTTGGCTGGAAAAACCACGGACAGCATTGGCTGGTGAGGAGTTCACAATGATTGTGAAAATGATCAACCCGAACAATCGAGTGCTGGAAGGATGGATATTCAATGTGACTGTCATAGGACCGAATCTAATGCACGAGACAAATATTCCTTTGCTCAACTTGGCCTTCAGCAACGTGGATTTGGACAGTCCCATAATTGTATATCAAAACGTGTTTCCCAAGGAAATGAGCCCTACCAGACTCGTTTTCTTAGGACCAACTCCCACGATGGACATCAAGCCTGGCGAAACCAAATGGGGCATTGTTGCCAAGTCCCTGACCAGTGGCACATTCAGCTGGACCGTTACATTGATACCCTCGCCCTACTGGGTGCCCGCAAAAGTACCTCCGCCTAGTCCCAGCTCTCCTCAGGTGCCTTCACCACCGTAGCCTGCTGCACCATAGCAGTCTCCAGGCTCGTCCAGCGGTCTCATCCTCTATTTTTTTGCCCTCATGAAAAAGTAAATACAAGTCAAATTCGAAATCTTATTTGAATCAAACAATATGCCGTTATTGTCTCAGTCCTCAGCGTGCGCGGAGGCGCAATCCTCTAACTTGGTCTTCTCATGTTATTTGTTGATGACCCTTCTACGCTTACAGCACCCCGAACGACACTCTCTCCCGAGCTTGCCCGATTAGGTATTTGCATGGGCAGAGAACCCGTCCAGCGAGAACGCGGCCTGGTACCGGCTCGCGTTGGAGACAAGAATAGCCTCACACAAAAGCATTAATCCCATCTCTCTCCCTTTCTTTTTGACCAAGTCTTTACCCATACATGTTTGGTTAAGTCGGTCGTATCTTCTTATATGTAGTTATTTGATTCATATAAAACATTGAAACACAACCAAAGAACGCACTAAAAGTCACAATCGTAAGAGAGAAAAGGAGAAAAGTCGGAATTCTCCCTTTAGTCTAGGCGATGAAACCACGTTTGCAGTTGGACACTTAGCCATCGGATACCTCACAGGGAAAACAACCTCAAAACTGCTAGACGTGACAGTCAACATTCCCCTCGTGTTTCTACTCTCCATGTTACCCGACATCGACCTACTATTCAGGGGAAACCTCGAACATCGAGGCCTCACACACTCAATAATCATCTCTTCACTAATCTTTCTACCAGCTTTCATAATTTTTAGAAAAAAGTCTCTACCCTACTTCGCAGCATTTGTTCAACACGCTTTAATCGGCGACTACTTAACAGGAGAAGGAATACAATTATTATGGCCCATCACCTTCGACTTCTACACTCTCGGAATCGGCTTGAGAACCCTTGCAAATATTTCCATAGAATCGACCGCTTTCATAATATGCATTTTTCTAATGTTCCGGACAAAGGACATCCAGACCTTAATGAAGCCGCATCCATCCAACCTACTTCTATTCATACCAATCACCGCAATATTCTTCTCAGCCTTCTCACTCCGCAAACCTGCCCCTCCAGAACTCCTAATCCCCCATACAGTATTTATCACCATCTTCACTTTATCAATCCTCGCAGACCTAAAAGCCAACCTAAAACCTCAAAAACTGAGTGGTGACTTATCAAGTAGCTCAAATTGTTTATGCACCTGAAAATCTATATTCTCAATCTTTCCTTTCAAGTCATAAATTTTACATATTTAGCTTACCAACCATAAGGTGTGTCACATTGTTTTTCAGAGACTACATACGCGAAAAAACCGCAGAGTCACGACATAACGAAACCGTCGGATACCTAACAATGATTCTGGGAGCTATATTCTTGGTTGGAGGTGTGCTCGAAACCGTTGTTAAGGTTGAAAACCCGGATTGGCTACTGTTTTTTCCATATCAGCTCACGCCTCATCCCTACAGCCTCCTAGGACTATCATTCTCACTCATGGGGCTTTCATTATTGATTTGCGGGATGGTCTTAAGCCTAAAATACGCTTTGGAAAGATCCGGTTACATGCGGGAATTAGAGGAGTTACGCAAACTAGAAGAAAAAACACTCCTAGAACAAGCACAGAAACAAACTTCGAATTAGCACACTCAACGATGTTCAACATCCTCAAAAAGAACAATTCCTGCCTCTCTGTTTCTCGCTTTCTTATGTAAATCACCATGAAAAAATCTACTTCTCTCTTCAAAGTATTCGAGAGAATTTAAATCCAATCTAGGGCATATTTGCCAACCTAAGTATCATCAGTCATTTTGGTCAACGAGGGGGTCTTAGCGGTTTGTGACACTAGTTCATATTCTCAACATTGATTTTCCATTGTTGCTCAGTTTGGAGCTTAAAGCAGCGTTGAGGCTAAGAGAAATGAAATTCTGGCTGCGCTATGGTGCAAGTGCATAGGACTTTTTGATTATTAACTCGATGTTTTTGTGGTGTTTTTTCTCGTCTTCCGCGATGTGGGTCAATAAGACCTTCAGCGCTTCGTCTTTTGTCTCTTTAATCGTTTTTTCGATGTGTTGCAACATCTCTGTTTCGAGTTGTATGTGTCTCTCCAATTCTTTTTTGACAATTTGCATGTCCACGTAACTTTCGATTCGGGCGTCCCACAAACGCTCTGGTTTCACTTTTCCAACAACTTCTAATATCTCTTCGCAGATGCCAACATGCTTCGTGGAATCAAGTCGCAGTTCAGCCAACAACAATTTCGCGGCTGCGTTGTGAACCCTTTCTTCCAGTGCAGCGCATGCCTTCACCATACTTTCTTCAATCTTCTTCTGGTAGTTCACCAGCTCAACATAGGATTCCGGAGGTTTCATTTTTTCAACCTTCTAAATTGAGGATACCATAGACCCTACAACACATAAAAGACTTTTCTTGTCGAAACGCACCCTTAATAAGTCTCTTAAAATCTTTGATAACTGATGACGTATGTCATTCGGGGTTAAACCAGCAAAATGGAATGGTTCAACAACTGGCCAGTAGTGTTCGTTTCAATCAGTTTTTTCACAGCTCTTATTCTAGCTTTCACCCGGCCCATTGGGAGAAAAGAGTGGAAAAACCTTGGGATATATCAAGCTTTTATTGTTTCTCTGTTTACCGAGATGTTCGGCATACCTCTCACAATTTATGTGTTGTCCACGTTCTTCGGGCTGCCTTTAGTTGCTGATCCAGCGCATGGACATCTTCTAGCCGCTTTGCTCAGTTTGGCTGGTTTATGGGATTTAGAGACAGGAGTCACTGTAGTGATGATTGTGAGTGTTTTGCTGCTCATTTTAGCTGGATACTTGATTGTAGCCGGCTGTAGGCTGGTTTACTATTCACGTGGTTTGTTAGTCACAACTGGCGTTTATGGAATCGTTCGTCACCCACAATACTTAGGCTTAATAATAGGCACGGGCGCCTTCTTGATTCAATGGCCAACAATAATAACTGTCGCTACGTGGCCAATTCTCACTTACGCCTATTATCGACAAGCCAAACGTGAAGAACAAGAGATGGAAGAAAAATTCGGTGAACGATATCAAAGTTACAAGAAAAAGGTTTCAATGTTTGTTCCAGGGTTGAAACGAGAAAAGAATATCAGAGTCAGCTAATAGAATTTTAGCCCATTTTGAACCCTAAGAAGAACCCTAATCCGAAGGCTCCTGCAAATGGCAAGTGGGCAATGATGGGCGTTATCCATTCTGCAGCTTGTCCCGTTAGTCCCAGCGCACCAGAGATTGCATTTCCTAGTTCGCCGTAGTTTATGGTGATTATGCCTCTATAGCCAAGATAGACTAGGGCGAGGATGAAGAGTCCAATGATGATGGCAACGATTTTCATCATTTTCTTGAGGGCGTATCCTGCGATGAAGCCTCCGACTCCACCGATTCCCAATTGATAGGCGAGAGCGCTCATATGTTAAGCCTCTCGTCTTAGATGATAGCCAATGATTTTTATGTCTTGTGGATGCTCACTATACAAACTTCATTTTTGCAGTTTGTTCAGCCAACTTGTAACTCGAGGGTGGAATAAGTATTGAAATAAGAACCAGCCTCTCTGACCCGTTTTTCCAACCGTGAACCGTTCCAGCAGCGGCTTTGACGATGCTATAAGTCTTTATTCGTTTTGTTTCTTCACTAACAGTGAATTCTGCTTTGCCACTCAACACGTAGAAGACTTCGTCTCCTTCAGGATGCTTGTGAAGAGCAACGCTTTGACCAGGTTCGAGACATAGCAACCGTACAAGCCCGTTTGTGTACGGGATAAGCACTTTCACATAGTTAGTCGATGAAAACTTCACCAATGAATCTATGTTAAAAATCTTCAATTTCCTTTTCGCCCCCGCCTTAAATCTATCATTCATTTTAGAGATTTTAACACTTAGCTCGCAAACAGTTTAAATTTAGATGCGATGCAGTTTTATGGCATAACGTGGAGCAAAGAATGTTTGGGGTGAATTAAAGTGGATGAGTTGCTACCGATATATCTGTTAAACCTTGCAGTAACGATTGGAATGTTTGCAGTCCTGGTCTTCCGTGCTTGGCTTGAACTAAAACACTTTCAGATTCTATGGAAGGAGGCTGAGTGGCGAAAAACCTACGATGTTGTAGGCAGAATCTTGAAGGCTGAGAAAGACTTGTTCACCGGGGTTGAGGGAGGCGACGAACTCTACAAAATACTAAGCGAAATGTTCAAGGTTGAAGAAAAATAGCTAGGGGAAATGCCAATTCAAAACCATTTTGTTGGGTCTCCCTGTTTTCTCCAGTCTGTAGCGGCTTAGGGGCTTGGTTAAGTGACGCTGTGAACGAGGAGAAGTAACATATAGTCTCTGTTTCAAGCCTCGTTTTACATTAACCGTGACCTTCGATAAGTCTATTCCACGGAACCCACACCTCTCGCATCTGAAACCTTTCTTGGCTCCCATCGACTTCATGCGTTTTCCACATTGACGACACAAAGGATTGAGGAAAACAATTTTTGGTGCCAAGTTGAGAATCCGAAATTTCTCAAGGTTTACTGTAATCGAACGTTTAGACGACGAAGGACGAACACCTCCATGAGCCTCCACATGGTCGCCCAAGATTAATTGTTTAGCGGCTTTTCGCAAGTCTCCTGTGGGCTCATAAGCTGCGCAGTCGATTTGTCCAGTTTGGTCGCTGATTGAGAAGACTACGTGTCTGCGTGGAATGATTTGAGGTGCAAGGGTTACTGTGCCTTTGACAATTATGGGATTATATGGAAAAACTTCTTGGATGGAGTTGATTCTTCTTAAGTGTGCATCGGTTCCATGGTTTGTGCGGAAGATTGTCCATCGTTCTATTGGTTCTAAGGAGCGTATCATTTGGTGGGCGCGTTTCACAATGGCTGGTGTTTCTCCTCTGATGCCGTAGAGAATCGGGTCTGGACCATGAGGGGTTATGAGAATCCGTTCGGTTTCGGGGTCGAAGTTGTTGAAGGTTAATGGCGCTGTCTCTTCGTTCATTTTTTTGACGGATGCAGCATCTAGTCTGCGGGGTGTTCCACGGTTTTCTGGTGTGCGATAGGTGATTAACTCGTATGAGTGGTCTTCTTCCAGGGTTTCGCCGATTGACGCTAAGGCGCCGATGATTCCGCGTCCTGACTTGAAGCCTACTGCTTCAGCCTTAAACGCTTGGATAAGTTTCAGAGTTTCTCGCATTTTTACGATGCCTTGAATTGTTTGTTTGGCGAAGGTTGTCAATTCTTTAGGGATGTGATTCCTTGAGAGGAAGACGATTCCGGGTTCAGTGCCAGCGAAGTCTAGGTCGCTTTTTTCTTCGACAGTATCAACAACTGTGGATTTGATTTCTTCGACTTGGTTTTTTGGGCATTTGAATCTTAGGCAGAGGGCGCCGTTGCCGCGTGTTTTCCATGGAACGTTGGGGTTTAGGCGAATGAGGTTTGGGTAGTCGATGAATGATGCGCTTAGTTTGTGTAGTTTTTCAACTAGTAGTGCGGCTATGTAGGTTGTGCAGCCTTTTTTTGGTGAGTCGGTGTCGTCTATTCCTACGTGCATGGTTATCATTGGCGTATCTACTCAATGTTCTTCTTGATAATGAGGGAGTGAGTGCATATGAACTTTCATTTTTTTGCGTGTGTGTGCGCTGGGTTAGCCTACGCCCTATATTAGGATCCTCATAGGGGCTTAGAGAAGACAGAGACGGGTAGAGGCTCGTGGAGCCTTTAATGGGCTGGGGTGGAACGGAAGAAAAAAGGGAGGTTGAGGCTGTTATGGGCTTTCTACAACTATCATTGTGAGTGTTGAGCGAACTTTGTTTAGTCGGCGTACGTGCCATGTTACGACGTCCTTGAGTTTGTCCATGGAATCAGCCTTTATTTTGGCTACTACGTCGTAGACTCCGTAGACCACGTTGGCTTCGACCACGCCTTCGACTTTCTTGAGTTCTTTTAGGACTTCTTCCTCTGAACCGATCTCTGCGTTGATTAATACGAAAGCCATTGGCATTGTTGATTATTCCTCCTTCTTTTTGAATACTACGTTGTCATCTATAACCTAAAATAATTTTCCTTCACTGCGAGTAGCATTTATCTTAGAACCTATGGTTAAGCTAGAGTTGAGCTAAATGAAGTATCCAAGACAGATGTGGGATGAAGTCGCAAAAGACTATGATGTGATCTGGGAGGTCCCAGACTATACACCTATTTTTCAATCCATAATTCAGGAGGCACAAATTGATTTAGGCATGAAGGTTCTCGATGTTGCAACTGGAACAGGCGTCATTGGCATAGAGGTAGCCAAGAAAGTCGGAGAGTCTGGCATGGTTTTGGGCATTGACTTTTCTAGACTCATGTTGAAACAAGCAATGAAGAAGATAAAGGCATTAGGTATGCGAAACATTGATTTCGTCTTGGCAGACGTGCATAATTTGCCTTTGCCAGACAAAAATTTCGATGTTTTAGCCTCTTGTTTCACATTTGCCTTCTTGTCAAATCCTCAAAGCGCTACTGAAGAGATGTCACGAGTTGTCAAGCTTGGCGGTAGACTGGCTTCCGTGGAGTGGGAGAAGCCACCCCTAGATTTCTGGGCGGAATCCCGCCAAAAAGGTGGTATCCACGACTTTTCAGAATCCGAGCTGATTAAAATGCTGTATAATTGTGGACTCAAGGATATCCGCACCAAACGGATCCAAGTTATACATGGAAGAAGTAACGTTTCAGAAGAATTAGTGAAAAAAGCTCAGCTTCTTTCGGCAAAAATAATGGGTCTAAAAGAGAACGACGCTGAAGGGTTCTTTCAAAAAATAAGGGAAGAGTACAAAAAGCTTCCTCCTGAGAAAAAGCGTGGTTGGTTACCTGTACTTTATGTTGGAACAAAACGTTTGAGGCGCCCCGTCAAAGAGTAAACCTTCTCATCTGTAGCTGCGTTCATAGAAAAAACCCAAAACCATTTTGCTATGTAACGACTTCAGTAAAGAAGGGAGAAATGAGCAATTTGTCAATAACCAGTAGAGAAATGCGTGCTTTAGAGGTTAATTCTGAATACTACGGTGTTTCTAGGCTGCAGCTCATGGAGAACGCTGGTAGAGGCGTGGCGGAAGAGGTTGCCAACCGATTTAAACATGACAAGACCAGAGTTGCAGTTTTTTGTGGTTTAGGTGGAAACGGAGGCGACGGTTTCGTTGCGGCTAGGCACCTCGCTTGCATGGGCTTCAAAGTGGAAGTCTTGTTGGCGGGCAAGCCTACGGACATTCCTGACACAGAGGCTCGAAAAAATTGGGCTGCTCTGCAGTCGCTAAAAGACGCCTTAAACATACACGAGGTTTATGATTCGTCTCTAATCCCCAGCTTAGAAGCAGAGGTTGTAGTGGATGCATTGTTGGGAATAGGGTTGAAGGGCGCTCCGCGTCCGCCTATTCTTCAGATGATTAAGAGAATAAATGAGATGGACAGTTTCCGTATTGCTGTGGATGCTCCCACAGGGATTGACTCTGACACAGGCGATGTACTAGATGAAGCTGTGAAGGCGGACCTAACAGTTACGTTTCATAGGTTGAAACCTGGGCTAGAAGCAGCGAAAAAATACGCAGGTCAAATAGTAGTAAAAACTATTGGACTGCCAATTGAGTTCGAAAGGTTCGCGGGTCCAGGCGACGTTCAATTAGTTGTAAAACCAAGGCGACCAGAAGCGCACAAGGGAGAGTTCGGCAGACTATTAGTAATCGGTGGCAGCGAGGTTTTTTCTGGCGCACCCATGCTCGTGGCTTCGGCTGCTCTACGAGTCGGCGTAGACTTGGCTTACATCGCCGCTCCCCAAAAAACCGCTTACGCAATATCCTCCATGTCACCCGACTTGATTACCATAAAATTGGAGGGCGACCACCTCAACCCTCGAGACTTACCCGCGATTCGTCCATACTTGGAGAAATCCAACGCCGTCGCCATGGGTCCTGGCTTAGGACTGCACAAAGAGACGAAGCAGGCTGTGAAAGAAATCGTCAAAGTCGTGGAAGAAGTGAAGGTTCCCATGTTGCTGGACGCTGATGGACTCAAGGCTTTCGCCGAATTTAAGCACAAAGTCTCCACGCCCATGGTGTTCACTCCTCACGCTGGCGAATACCAAATATTAACTGGAAAAGAACCCCCGAAAGAGCTGAATGAGAAGGCTGCTGAGGTGCAGAAAACAGCCGAAGAATTGGGCGCAGTCATACTGCTCAAGGGGCATGTGGATGTGATTTCTGATGGAAAACGGGTGAAACTCAACTTTACGGGCAACCCAGGCATGACTGTGGGCGGAACAGGCGACGTGCTCTCTGGGATAGTTGCCGCTTTTATGGCGCAGGGCGCTGACCCGTTTGAGGCTGCTGTGGCTGGAGCTTTCATCAATGGGGCTGCTGGAGACTTTGTTCAGAGGGAGAGAGGCTACCATATGGTTCCCTCTGACTTACTCAAATGGATACCATGCGTCATAGACGACCCTATGTCACACGTTAAGGTGCGAAGAACAACGTGACAGAGGACAGAATAAACATCATTGTTTACCACGCCAAACAATGCGACCCCCGAAAGTGTTCGGCGTTAAAGCTCAAGCGTCACAACCTTGTTCGCGTCGTTCATAGGCTTCGACTTCTTCCTAGGGGAGCTATTGTGCTCAATCCTTTCGCTGAGAGAGCGTTTTCTCCAGCAGACCGCGAACGCATCGAAGAGAGGGGACTCGTGGCGCTGGACTACAGTTGGAAGTGCACCGAAAACTCTAGGTTGATTCCTTTGATCGGCGAGTCTAGAAGTCTGCCTTATCTTGTGGCGGCAAATCCAGTCAATTATGGCACGCCCACGAAATTGAGCACGGTCGAGGCTCTTGCAGCCGCGCTTTACATCATCGATTATAAGGAGCAGGCGGAGCAACTGCTTTCTATCTTTAAGTGGGGTCCAGAGTTCATAAGGCTGAATCAAAAGTTGTTAGACGCCTACGCTCAAGCCGAGAACAGCACCGAAGTTGTGGAGTTACAAAAGAAGTTCATGCCCTAACCAAGCCGAGTCCCCTGTGTTCCACATTCTAAAGAGAATAATCAAACTTTTTCTGGTGACTTAGCATGTGGGAGTCTGAGTTTTTCTTTTGGCAACAAATTGTCGCATTTGAGGCAGAATGTTGCGTCAGCTTTATTCAGTGCACTACAGTAAGGGCATTTCACAACTTTAGAACTAGACGTGCGAAAGAATTCTGATACTGCCACGACTAGGAAGCCAAAAGCCAAAGTGACACCGATTCCGAATATAAGAAAGCGAATGCCAAACTCCCAATAGAAGACCAAGGAAGCAACAATTGTGCCAATAACTCCTACAACAACTAAAATCATGAAAACTATGCCAGTCCATCCCAATGCTTCCAAAATCCAATCCGTGATAGACAACCTTATAACATCGTTGCTTCGTGAAAACTCAACTACCTTTGACAAAGCGTTTACCCGCTCTTATATGGGCTGGTGATGCTGGTCGTAACCCGTCTTTCTCCTTACTAATTTTATTAGTTGTTGGTCTTGGTTTTTTGTGTTTTGGGGGTTTTCACTAGGTGTTTTTTGTTGTTGGTTTTCCGTTTCTTTTGTTTGGCTTTCCATTTTTTATTCCTTCCATTTTTTCATTCTGGGGGGGTCGGGTTTGGGCTGAAAGCCCTGTATGCGTATTTTTGCGGAGACAATAAATTTTTTGGGACGGTGGGCACGCTCCCAAAACCCAAGAGGGCTTGAATTTATGTTGGAGCAAAAATCAGCATTTTTTGGAAGTTTGAAAACTTTTTATGAAAAAAGGTTTCTGTTTGTGTATGGAGGCTTAGGGACAAACTTAGGGCATTATGATGCGTTTATTAATGATGGGGGTGATGGATATGATAGAATTTTGCTTGGAATTTGAGGGATTGCTAAAACCGTAGGTTTTAGGGGTGGTTTCTCATCTCCCTTTGTAAGGGGGGTAGAAACCAATTGGAAGTGAGGGGGGTTTGTGCGTTGTTAAGCATTACGTTTGCTTTGAAAAAATGGCTATCTGGAATATTTACCATAACTCTAATAAACCTTGTTTCTCCCTTTGATTTTTCTCGTCTTCCCATTCTTTGCATAAAGCTTCTATGCGTTCGTTATCTCGTTGGAAGTCTTCTGATTTGAAGTATTCATCCATCATATTATCAAAATCTGCTTGAAGCCTTATGTCGGTTCGTTCGTGTGGTAATGCCGTCTGGAATATTTCAAGGTATTGTTTCTGTTGTTCTTGAATCTGTTGTTGAACTGATTGGGATTGGGTAAGGTTCTTCTTCACTAGTGGTGTTAGTTCTTCGGCTATCCAACCTTTCTCTAGTGGTTGTTCTAGGGTTTGGAGTTTGTAACAGCGTCCTTTCGTTAAAGCGTAGAAGTTGTTGTCTGTTGCACGTATAATTATAACTTGCCTATTGTATCGGCATAGTTGGACTGCCTTAAGTGGCTCGTTTGTCTCTATTACCGTTGCTTTAAAAGTTGATAGCATGCGTTGCTTGTTTAGTTTTTCTAGTCTTTCTCTATCTGCTTGGTTTATGCTCATTGTTGGACGCCTCTTAAAAAGTTTGTATGTTACCGTTTTACTTTTAATGTTTTGCGCCTCAGTTTGTACCGCTTTGGGTGTATAGGTTGTAGAACAAAAAACATTGAGGTGTAACCTAAGCATGTTTCTTTCCCTCTTTTTTTGGGGGTGCTTTGGGGTGGGGCTGATTGGATTCTGCTGAGGAGTGTTTTAAGTTACGTCAGCAACTTAGGGATGAGAACGATAGTTTTGATGAGTCTGAGGTTGAAAATCGTTGGGGGTCTTTTGGGAATTGGGAGTTGGTTGGGAATGGAAAGGTTACGAATGAGCATTGTGGAAAATATTTGCGTCTTGACGGTTGTTTGAGGGTTGATTTGCATGACCGTATTAAGTATGCGAAGGTGAAGGTTGATGGAAAGGAGAAAGTTGTTAGGGTTGCGGGTAAGATTTATCGTTATACTGTTCGGCATTTTTGTAATAAGCCTAGTTGCTGTGTGTGTTACAAGTCTGGCTGGGCTTTGCGTCAAGCTGGTAGGATAGAGGCTCGTTTAAAAGAAGCGTCTAAGCGGTTTGGTCAAGTGGAACATCTTATGATTTCTGTTCCTGCTAAGGATTATGGGTTGTCTTTTGATGTTTTGCGTGAGAAGATTAATGAAATTTTGCTTTCTCGTGGGGTTATTGGGGGGAGTGTTATTTTTCATGGTTGTCGTTTTAATGACCTTACAAGGCATTGGTATTACTCACCGCATTTTCATATTTTGGGCTTTATTTTGGGTGGGTATAGTAAGTGTCGTCATTGTGAACGTAAATGGAACTGCTTGAAGGGGTGTGGTGGGTTCGATGACAGAAATCATCAGAGTTTTCTAAAGGATGGCTATAAGGTTAAGGTTTTTGAGGAGCGCAAGACGGTTTTTGGTTCTGCCTATTATGAGCTTGGTCATGCAACTATTGATGTTACTAAGAAGCGTTTTCATGTGGTTACGTGGTTTGGTGTTTGCTCGTTTAGGAAGTTGAAGGTTACTGTTGAAATGCGTAAGAAACTATGCCCAGCGTGTAAACACGAGTGTGGTCCGATTCGTTATTTGGATGTTAAGCCTTTGTCTTCTGAGCGTGAAGCTTTTGATGATGCGTTTGATTCTAATGGTTGTATGCTTTGGGCTGAGGATACTAGAAAGGGGTGGAGGCAGCGGTAGCTATGAAGAGTGAGAAAACGGTTTTGCGGTTGAATATAAAGAAAACGGGAAGTGGAACATCTTACGTTCCTAGTTTGTCTATGAAGGATTTGGAAGCGTTAAATGAGAAGCATAGGTATTGTCATTTTCCTAGGAAGTGGCGTTTAGCGTTAGATGGGTCTGCGTTGATTTTGGAGTAGGGGGGTTTGTTGATGGTTGATGTAAGAGAAGTCTATCGTAAGGAAGTTGAGCGATTGACTAAGGTTACGTTTCTATGTCCTTTTGATAGGTTATCTTGTTGTAGTATTTGTAAGGATTGTGGTCGGCGTTTCTGTGAGTGTGGTCATCCTAATGCTTGTGAACGTATGCTTGGTCGTGGTTGTTCTGGGACTCGGGGTGAGGGTTGTCCTAAAGGGTGGCATGCTGATGTCTAGTGACGGTATTTCTAAAAGTCTTAAGAATCAAAAGGTCAATTAAAATGTCAATAAGAAAAGAAGGGGGGGTCGGCTTGAGCACGCAAACCCATGACGAAATGATAGAAAAATCAATTAGATGGGCAAATTCTCTTGGCTACAAAGTTGTTGAATATCATCTTGGCACGGAAACAGGAGCTGACGCAATTTTCGAAAACCATTCCAAAGAACAAGCTGTATTAGAAATAGTTACACGTTCAAGTTTCAAAAATCTCTTTGTAAAGGAACGGATTAAAAAGGCGTTGAAAAGCGACTACGTCTTAGGACTAATCATAGTAGGCGACAGAATAGAGCATCTAAAGAACCATGGAGAGGAAGCAGGTCTTTCAACTGAACTTTTCGAATCAGGACATTTTGAACAAAAAGTCTTCGGAGTGCGTGCATTGGATTTTAAAGAGGTAATTCCAGTGCTGTTGGTTTCTATTTTAGGAGTGAGAGGGAGTCCTAAAACTGTTAGGGTACATTAGTTTGGGTTTAAGATAGTGTTCCGAAGAAATAGTTGTTACGTTCTGAATTGTTTTGGCGTGTTCGTGTGGCTTGGCGTCGGAGCGTGTGGCGGTGAGGCGGAAGACGCATCTTCTTGAGTGGATAAACATGAGTCGAAAAAAGGTTGTTTAGGCAGTTTGTTGCGGTTGTGTTCGCATCGGCTTTGCTACGGAACGTGGGTAGGTCGGAGCGAACGCTCCGACTTTGAATTTAGTTAATAAATAAAAAGAGGGTGGTTAAAAGTCTCCTGCTTAGGCTTCCTTTTCTTAAAGTAATTTTCTTTCTACTTTGTCAGGGTTGTATCGAAGTATATCAATTCCATGCTCTTTAAGAGCCTTTTTGACTTTCACTGCAATCTCTTCTAGTCCATTAAACATCTCTGGTTCTTTAGCCTCAATTCCATGTCTCGGTTGTTTGGGTAAGTAAACCGCACCCGAATCCCACACAGTCTTTTCTTCAAGCCCATCTGTGAAGAATCTAACAGTGACAACTATCATTTTCCCCTTTCGTCTTTTCATAATCAAATCCCTTTCTCATATTTACTAAGTAACTATATTTACGATTTTACGTCAAAGCTAGCTAGCTGCGAAAAAATGTTTTGAAGCGTTCACGCCCAAAAACTCAATAGTTGCTAATTTTTTTTGGATTCTTTCTATGTTTTTATTTCCAATTTCGTTCTTAATTCGGATAAGACATCGTCTTCGTTAAGATTCTTCATATTCTCAAGCCGAATTATTGCAGGATTCTTTCTTACAAATTCTCTAGTTGCTGGGTCAGGTAACTCATTAATAAGTGCTAGAATTGCCATGTGAGCTTTTATATCGCCTATCTTTGTACAGAAATTAAAAACTTCATTACGGGAAACTTTACCTGTTTTGCATTCAGCTACGAGAACGGTGCCTTTGGCTTTGTGTATTGCTAGAACATCAATTTGATGGAGAACGCCAGAAGTCCCCATCACATTTACACTTACCCAAGTTTTCCAACCAAGCTTTTCTAGCAACTTCCCCACATGGGCTTCGAACCAAAGGTTACTATACCAAATTTTCTTGATATTTTCTCCCACTTTGTAAATAGGAATTCTCTCAGCTTCGCCTATTTCTTTGTTACAACTCAGACATTTCTTGCTATCAATTTCTTTCTCACTAAGAACAACTTTGCAGCTTGGACAAATGAATAAAGTTGATGGTTCTAAGATTCTGAAACCCGTTTTCTCCTTTATTTTCTTGGCAATAGACTGAAGGTCGCTCTCATAATTCTTTAGTTGTTTTGTGTCGATTTCTCCTTTTACTCTGAAAAGTAAATCTGCACGCAAGTCCTCACGCTTCAATAATTCTTCATCCAATTTGCTCTCTTCAACTAACTTCTTTTCAATGACTTTGGCGAATTCTGACTGAGTTATGTCCCTCATTAGTTCTCCTAACCATTTGAGTATTGGCTCTAATTGTGCGAGCTTGTCTTTACCTTGCATAAGCTTCTTGAGCCAACTTGGAGCGGTCAAATACACTTCCTTTTCCATTAGTTTGTCAATAAGCAATCTAATCTCATCATTGCAGAGGTTCTTTATTGATACGAATTTTTTCGAATCTTCTGTATTTAGCAGGTCTGTAATCTGCTTATTCTCAATCATTTTCAGTATTATGGTTCTTCCCAAGATGAGCACAATATTCTCTTCTTGAACATATGATGAATCTAATTCCTCAACTCGATATGGCATTTCTCATCAGGAGAAGACTTTAGAGCTACGTTGATAATAAACTTGAGCTCTTCTCCTCGCTAGCTCTATATGTTGGATTGAATGAAAAAAAGAGGGGTTATTTTCGTTTTCTAAATAGTTTCAGTCCGTCCATTTCTGTTACGTATTCAAAGCCGTTTTCAATTAAGTCGGTGGCTTGTTCTACGGTTTGGGCTACTTTGCATGTGTAATTGTCGTCTTTATCGAATTGTAGTAGTTGCGTGTAGATTAAGGTTGTTTCGATTTTTCGGTGTCCCATTTGTTGTTTTGTGAATAAGATGTCTTTGGTTCTGTGGTATGTCATTGTTGCGAAGTAGTGGCGTAAGTCGTATAGTCTGATGTTTTTGATTGATGGGTCTTGCATTCTTTCTGAGGCTCTGTTGCGGTAGTGTCTAAACCATTTTCCATATCTGTCGCTGTTCCATGTTCCAAATATTTTGTCGTTGATTGCTATGTTTCGGGATGCAAGGTATTTGTTCAGCATGTTTAGAGTGCTGTTTTTGAGTTTTAAGACTCGTGGGCTTCCGTGTTTAGCGGTTTCGGGGTATATTGCTCCGTTCTGTAGGTCTACGTCTCTTAATGTGATTCGCATTAGTTCTACGGGTCTTAATCCTGTGTCTTTGGATATGGCTATTGCTGTGCGTAGTTTTAGCGGGGCTTCTGCGATGATTAAGTCAATTTTTGCTTCAAGTGGGATTTTTGGCATTTTGGGGTGTTCGTGGTATTTGGGTTTAGTCCATGTTAAGCCGTATGTTTTGACGTAGTGTTCATAAGCCATGATTAGGTTTCGTTTGTATCCTTCGTTGCGGTCAAATGTTGCTACGAATGTTTTTACTGCTTCCGGGTCATCTAGGTTGGTGTATTTTGTTAATCTGTATAGGCATTTGCTTATGTTCTTGATTGTGTCGTCTCTTCTGCCTGATTTCTTTAGTTCCCATAAGACGTTGAGTATTTTGCTGTTAGGGGTCGGCATTTTGCTGATAGGGTCGGCATTCGGGTGTAGGGGGTTGGTGTGCTGGTCGTAACCCGCCTTCTGTTTAAGCGACGGCATTTGGCTTAACGGGCTACCCGCGCCTCACGCAGACAGCTCCCAGGCGCCTATTTGCCCTTTCACCTCGCAGGACAGCCGTTTCACCGAGTTCACGTTCAACATTCTCAACGATTTGTCAGCGCCTCATCGTCATAGGTTGAACGGACGTTCCGTTTCTGCGCCGTAGCCAGGGTTCTCACCCTGCACCCTTTTTTCACGAGTGCTACGAAGTCTGCACGGTGGGCGGAATTTCCTCACGCTCAAGGAGCGCGAAAGCCGTCCGCCAGCTTCACCAACCCAAAAAGGAAATGACACAATCGTAGGCAATAAGAATTATGGAATTAAGGCGCCACTTACTTCCCATGACGTTTTGTTCGCTGCCCGAAATCACAGGTCTCAATCAAGGGGCACTCGCCGCATTTCGGATTCTGCGCCCTACACGTGTACTTGGCGAGGAGCCAGAAGAGTCCGCCCACTCTTTCGCCCTTGTTCCAAGGTAGGAATTCCTGAAGTGCCCGCTGAATTTCTTCGTATTTGGCGTCTGGTTTGACTAGACCCAGCCTCTTAGCTATTCTGTCCATGTGCGTGTCAACCACAAACACTTGACTATAACCGTGGCGAGTGGTCAACAGAACGTCGGCGGTTTTGGGTCCAATCCCAGGCAACTCCATAAACTTTATTCTAGCTTCAGCCTTGGGCAACGCCAGAATCGGAGCCAAGTCACCGTGGAATTTTTCCAGCACAGCCTTAGACAGTTCTTTGATTCTTTTAGCCTTAACGTTGTAGAGCCCACCACTTCTGATAGCCTCCCTTATGTCAGCCTCCTTCGCAACAGCGAGAACCTGCGGTTTAATCTCGAACCTTGCTGCTAATCCTTTGTAGGCTCGGACGCAGTTGGCTTCGCTGGTGTTCTGGGAAAGCACGGTCAGAATAAGGTTTTTGAAGGGGTCTCTCTCAACATCTTCTGGATACTGCACAGGCCACCATTTAGGACCATACTTCTCCTCTAAGACAGGAATCAACTTTGGGTCCAGAATTTTCATGCAATCTACCCTCCATGAAATATTTTGCGAGCGGCTTCGACGCCTGCTCCAATCTTCACCTTGAAGTTTAAGTCGTTTAAGGCATTTTCCATCGCTGCTATTGTGGCAAGAGTCTCGGCATCTGACACGACACCCATGCAACCGATTCTTAAGATTAACTCTGAAAGCTTGCCCATGCCACCCGCGATTTCCACCTTATAACGATTCTTCATCACTTGCCTAACTTTGACGCCGTCGACTCCAAGGGGCACGTTTAAGGCGATAACCGTGTTTGACCGCACTTCAAAGGAGGGATAAGGCTTTAGGTTTAACGTCTCAAACGCCTCGTAGAAGGCTTCTGCGCATTTTGCGTGCCTCCTGAAGCGAGCATCTAATCCTTCTTCTCGTATCATTTTTAGGGCTTCGTCTAAGGCGTAAAAAATGGGCAGGGCAGGAGTGAAGGGCGTCTCCTTTCTAGTAGCATGCTCTCTCGTCGAGATTAAGTCAAAGTAGTATGGCTTAGACGCCGTCTTCTCAACAGTTTCCCAAGCTTTATCGCTGACTGAAATCACAGCTAAACCCGGTGGACATGCTAAGCATTTTTGGCTGCCCGCCACGCAGATGTCTATGTTCCATTTGTCAATGGGCAGGTTGTCGCCTCCTAGAATTGATATGGCGTCAACTAGGAGGAGTAGGTTGTTTTCTTGGGCTACTTCGCCTATGGTTGGCAGGTCTCGGATGGTTGCGCCCGTAGATGTTTCGTTGTAAACAACTGCAATAGCCTTTGCAGCCCTTTCTTTCTTAACAGTCTTTTCGATTTGTTCAGCTGTTGGTGCCGCACCCCATTTGACTGGAATTTCTTTGGTTTTCCCGCCGCGTCGTGCAATTTTTTCTCTGAGTCGTTCGCTGAAGACTCCGAAGACTGGAACGATAACCTTGTCGCCTAAGTTTACGACATTGCTTATAGCGCATTCAACAGCGCCTGTTCCAGACGAGGTTAAAACGAAAACGTCTTGTTTGGTTTGGAAGACATGTTTTAGGTTTTGAGTTATGCTGTCGAAGAGTGCGCTGAACTCAGGTCCACGATGGTTGATGATGGGCTTAATCATAGCCCTCATTACTCTGTCGGGCACGTTTGTTGGACCAGGCAACATTATTAATCGTTTTTCTTCCGCCATGTCAAGCTCTCCGTTTGTGGTTGAGGTTAAAGCCTAAAATCAATGAATTATTAAGGTTTATTGCAGTGCAATTAACTGTGGGGAAGAGGGGATGAGCAAAGGCGGCGTGACTGATTTGAAGAGTGAAGTAGTGAAGTTTCTCAAAGACCGTGGGGCATTCAAAGTGGGAGTGGCAAACGCCTTTGTTGGCTTTGAAAAATCGATTAAGGGTTGCCACCCCTCTGAAGTGATGAAAGGCAGTAGGTCGATCATCGTTTTCGCCGTCTACGTGGGTTTGGACTACTATCGAACCGTCAAGATTGAAGGAAAGACGGCTGGAGATGATCGAATAGGATACATTTACCGAGATTGGCTGGCTTACGAATTGGCCGCATTCCTAAGGGCAAAAGGGTTCGATGCAGTCTTTCCAACAGGAGATTTCGATAAAGCCAGAAAAATAGCCCGATTTTCGTTTAAGTTGGCTGCGCTTGAAGCAGGCATCGGCGTGTTTGGAAAATGTGGTTTAATAATTACACCAGAGTATGGTCCAAGGGTCAACATTGGTGTAGTGGTCACGGATGCAGTTTTGGAAACAGACAAGAAACTCGTCTTCAATCCATGCGAAGCCTGCAAAGTATGCGCCCAAGCTTGTCCCGTAAAAGCAATTGACGAGGAACTAGCCCCACCAATCAGCCACAATCGGGAGGAGTGCGTGCATTTTGTTCAAAGGTTAAGGGATGCAACCAACGACAACAAGTTTTTCTGTGGATACTGCTACGATAAATGCCCTGTTGGAAGAACAAGAAAAAGAGGGTTTTCGATTTCTCGATACAAGAGGCTTGTGAACCTGAGGCGGAGTGAAAGAGAAAGGCTCATTCAAAGAGCCAATTTTTCAAAGGAGATAGCTAGACGGTGACTGCTCCTCTAATAACGTTGCTCTCCGACTTCGGGTTGAAAGACCCATACGTGGCTGAAATGAAAGCAGTTATCTTGAGCATTTGCCCACAAGCCCGCTTGGTTGACATAAGCCACATGATTGAAAAATTTAATGTACGGATGGGCGCCTTCGTGCTGGCTTCGGTAGCTCCCTACTTTCCAAGAGGAACGATTCATGTGGCGGTTGTTGACCCTAGAGTTGGAACGAAAAGGCGAGCCGTTCTTGTTGAAGTTAAAGATGCGTTCTTTGTTGGTCCAGATAATGGTTTGTTGATGCTGGCTGCTAAGAGACAGGGGATAAGGCATGTCTATAATATAGCGAATAGGCGTTTCATGCTTTCTCGTGTGTCTCATACTTTTCACGGCAGAGACATTTTCGCTCCAGTAGCCGCACACCTGGCAAATGGCGCCAAACCGTCTGATTTTGGTTCTGAAATCCATGATTACGTGGTTCCAAGGTTTGTGAAGCCTCGTTCAACTAAGGATGCATTGTTTGGTGAGGTGTTGCATATAGACGACTTTGGAAACATAGTTACCAACATATCGAAGGCAGAGTTTGAGAAAACAGGAATAAGAGAAAGTGCAATGTTTGGTTTAAGGCTTAAAGATAAAGTCATAAAGTTGAAGTTCTGCTCGACTTACGGCGAAGTTCCAGTTGGAGAATCATTAGCCCTTATAGGCAGCCACGACTTCCTCGAGATTTCTACAAATCAAGGAAACGCATCCAAAAAGTTTGGGGCAAGAGTCGAAGACACCTTCGCCGTGTTGAGAAGCGCCCATAAGTGAGGAAGAGCGCTAGACCTCTCTTCTCTAGAAGATTTCTCCTTAAATTATTAATCCCAATCCCAAACCCAAACGGGGAAGACATTAACAATTCTAAGCACATACACTTCTTAGCTGCAAGCTTGTCTTTGGAGTAAGGACTCAAGCTCTTCTCTCGTTGGCAACCCAACAATTGTTTTATTTCCAATGTTGATTACAGGAACCTTCCATCTTTTCATTATGAACTTCAACTGAGTCATTAGTCCAGCTCTGTTCAAATCTATAATCTCATAGTCCAAGCCGTTTTCTTTTGAGAATTGCACAACTAGATCTATAGCTTTTGTCTCAGCGTCTGAGATCAATCCGCCTGAGTTTTTGGGCATGTGCTGTATGCCACCTGAGATCCTTTCTTCAGGATGATCGCATGCGTGTCCTAAGGTCAATATATTTGAGAAATCAAGAACAGAAACTTCTAAAGGGTTTATGTACACTTTGATTTTGGGCAACTACAGCTACCATTATCAATTGCTCTTCTAGACCATTTAAAATTATCCAGAGTGGGCAATAAGCGTTAGAGATTATTATATGTGTGTTGGGGTTTGGGTTAAATCATTAATGTAGCTTAGATTTTGTCGGTTTTGTTTAGGTCTTTTAGCCGCTGTATACCATCGATTTCTTCTATTAACTGTGCCACGCTCTTGGGAACAAGCGTCTTCCAGTTCTTTCCCTTCAGCATTCGCTCTCTAATCTCTGTTGCAGCGTAGACTTCACGCTTGTGAAACGGAACAGGCTTCACCTTAAACCCAGCTTCCAGAAATAGCCGCCTAGTTAAAGGCTCATTAGCGTAAACCACCTCAAACTTAGGCGTGTAACCTACAACTTGGCTAATCCACATCATGTGCACGTGCACGTCGGGAACTGGAACAATCCAACAACGAGACATTGAGATTTTAGCCTCGTCTAGGGCTTTTCGTATCATGGTTAAGCGTTCGCCCACCGTGAACGGATTGTCGATTCTGTGGCTGTATTGAGCGCTACCCACAACAATCACGAGTTCATCTACCTGTTTCAGGGCATCCTTCACAGCTTCTAAATGACCTTTGTGAAAGGGTTGAAACCGCCCAACAAAAAGTCCCCGCTTAACCATCATTGTACCTTCTTTCTTGAAACATTGATATACATACAGTATGAGAGTCGCCTAAATTTCAGTCTTTCCGAACAAAACCGACTGGGAAAAGCGAGAGAACAGAGCCCTTCACCTTTATCTTTGTGGGTTCTCTGTAGCCTCGGTTCTCTCGTTGAAGAATGCTTCGTTTTGTTCGGGTGCCTCCTCCGTAACCGCCTATACCGAAGTCGGAACGCACCACTCTGTGACATGGAATCAACGGCGCAAACGGATTAGTAGCCATTACGCGACCTACGGCTCTTGGACCTCCGCCAGCCGCCTTTGCTAACGCACCATACGTAGTAACGTAGCCAACAGGAACCCTTGAAAGAAAAACAAGCACCCTCTGAGAATACTGTGGTAAATGCGCCATCTCCAACTTAAAGTTTGAAGCAACATTCTCACCCGCAACCACAGACTTCAGAGTTGACAAAACCTTCTCAGAGAATCGACTCTGTTTTTCAGCTATCTGAAAAGGCGCATCAAAAGGCAAGCTTTCCAACAAATGCTTCAAAACCGTTTGCTCATCCTTCGCGAAGTTGGTTGCGAAGACTTTTTCTTCATCCATGGCTGCAGCATACCACAATCCGTCCATCAGTCGATGGTAAATGTAAATCATAGGCTTGACCCTTGCGCTCTAAATATCAGTCAAAGCCATTTAAAACCTACCTCTACCAACAGTCAAACCAAAATCAAGAAAACAAGTTGGTAACAAACCTTTGTGGAACAACCAACTACAACAGCAAACGATAACCGAAACGTTGGGAGAGCTTAAATTTTCAGCCTACATGATACCGTAGTAAAGCCCGAGGAGCAAACCTTGGAACCACCCAAACAGAGAGCCGAAGCAAACCGCAGCGCCGAATTGAAGGTCATCAAAGCAAGGCTTAGAGAAAAAGACGTTGTGGTCTCTTCACCAGAGGATGCTAAAGAACTCGCTTCCAGAGGCTACGGCACACCAGAAGACAAGAACCTCGTCTTGACGCCCTGCGAAGCATTGTTCTTGATGAGCAAGGGAATAATAGAAGTGGAAGCCCAGACCCGAAAAACCCGCAAGAAAATAGACTTTCAACAACTGCTCAGTCAATATCAAACCTTCGACGAAAACGCCTGGGCAAAATACCTGATTTATCGAGACCTACGCAGTAGGGGTTACGTTGCCAGAGAGGGCTTCGGCTTGGGCGTAGACTTCCGAGTATACGAACGAGGCGAATACGGCACAGCCGCAGCAAAATACATAGTCTTCGGCATCCAAGAGGGACAACCCGTGTCCTTGGAAGAACTGACTCGAACACTCAAGTATGTCCACAGCCAAAAAAAGCACTTAGTCCTTGCGGTATTGAATAGAAGAGGAGAAGTGGTCTACTATTCGCTCTCAAGGCTCACTCTGAAATGAGAAAGACACAAGCTCACTAGCTAGAGGAAACCGTATGTCAACATTCAAAACTGTGCGTGGAATGAGAGATTTTCTGCCAAAAGACGCCGAGAAGATGCGACATGTAGAAAAGACAGCGCGAGAACTGGCGGGTGTCTACTGTTACGAAGAAGTTATCACGCCGGTTGTGGAACCCTACGACCTGTTGGCGGAAAAGGCTGGCGAAGAAATTCGACTTCGCATGTATGCCTTCAACGATTTGGGCGGTCGAAAGGTCGCCTTGAGACCAGAGTTCACAGCCTCCATTGCGAGGCTGGTGGCGACCAAACTGAGAACAGCACCCAAGCCACTGAGACTCTTCTGCTTTGGCAGTCTTTACCGCTACGACGAACCACAGTATGGACGTTTCCGAGAGTTTTGGCAAGCCAACTACGAACTTATGGGTTCGAGCAAGCCTGAGGCAGACGCAGAAATCCTAACCGTGACAAACGACTTGCTCCAGAGGCTTGGAATCCGCAACCACTACCTGAAAATCGGACACATGGGAATACTACGAGGAATACTGACCCAAGAAGGAATGAAGGAAAACCAACAGAATCAAGTAATGCAGTTACTAGACAAAAAAAGATGGGAAGAAGCCCTCACACTTATCAAGAAGTTAAGCAGCTCGCAACAATGTCTAGCAACACTGAAAAATGTTTTTGAAATAAGAGGAAAAGAACCCAATCAAGTTATCAAAAAAATTACGGATGCGGTCAAAAACTACGAGGAAGCCGTGGCTGCAGTTGAAAACTTAAAAGAAATTCTGGATTTGACAGCCCAAAGCAGCGCTAAATTTGAAATGGTGGTTGACGCTGGTTTCGCCCGGGGCTTAGAATATTACACTGGGATGGTTGTGGAAGCCTATGTTCCAGAAATCGACTTCGCTCTTGAGGGTGGGGGTCGCTACGACAGACTCATCGAACTCTTTGGAGGAGAACCCACCCCGGCTGTGGGCGTTGCCGCCGGAATAGATAGTATTGTCCTCGCCATGAAAAAGCAGAAGGTTGCGGTGAAGGCGCTTAGGGAGAAACGTGTTCTCTTGATACCTGTCAATGCGGAGATGAGGGCTAGAGTGTTTGAGGTTGCCTCTCTGCTGAGGGATGCTGGAGTTTCAATAGAAATCGAGGTTATGGGACGGGGAGTCTCAAAGGCTTTGTCAGACGCAGATCGAAGGGGCTTTACTCACGCTGTTTTAATTGGACCAGAAGAGGCTAAAGCGGACAAAGTTGTTTTGCGGGACATGAAAAAACGGGAACAAAAAACTGTTGAGACCAAGGGTCTTGTCAGGGAGATTGGGGCGTAGTAGCACTAGTTTTTGTAGATGCTAGTTTTCGGCGTGTCCAAATTCTCTGCAATATTAGGGCTGCAAATGCTATTAGTAGAATTCGACCTAAACGTAATGTGTAGATTTCAATGTTGGAGACATCGAAACTGCTTGAAAGGTATCGGGTTCCGAGTTCGTAGGAGTAGAAGTAGTAGTTGAAGAACCAGTGTAGGAGTATGGGCGCTTGAACACCGTAGGCTAGGTAAACAACTCCAAACACAAACCCTTGAAGAAACGTAGAAGTGATCTTTCCAACCTCCCAACCTATGCTTGAAACGAAGTGAGCAACTCCAAAGACGAGTGAGGTGAAGAGAAGCATCAACCATTCGCCAGTGCTGATTCCATCTTTTATCCCATTAACAGACACATTTTTCAAGCCCACCATCCTTTTGGCTTTGTCTGGGTAAAGAAACGACGCTAGAAAGAGTTTGATGCGCTGCCTAATGGATACGTTGCCCATGGTTTTTTCACTTTGGATTAGGAGCAGCTGGGCTAAGAGGAATGTTCCGATTGGGGTTACTCGAAAGCCTACTTCTTCAATTATTGAGGCGTAGCTTAGGCTTAGGTATAGTTCAAAACGGGCGGTGTCGGTTGGGGGGATGGGTATGCCTCCGGTTGGTACTGCAAACAAGTCTTGTACTGTAATAATTAAGTCAACAGCAGCCTGCAGCATGCTTGCAATGATGGGCATGGTGAACAACCAGTTGTTGAATATCTGCTTGAAGGGTTGCGAGAAAGCCTTTGAAACAACTTTATGAAAGCTTTCTCTGAGCCTCCAAGCGGCTATGAAGCAGACTGCAAAAATGCTCCAGAGAAGCAGAAAGAATAGGCCTGTGTTCAAGGTAAAGGGAGCATAAAACCCAAAGAGTAGGAAGAGCAGTATGGGCGGTTGCACCCTTTCCAGACCAAAGCCTGATCCGGCTGGCGTTAGGAAAAACAGGGCTGGACCTAGGAGCATCGCCAGGAAGTAGGAGGTAACCAGAAGAAAAACCACGATGGTTAGAGCGGCTGTGCCGAGCTTTTGCAATTCGTTCAATCAGTGAAGCCTCGCAGCAACATTTTTCTTTGAACATCTTATTGTCGCAATGCTCGTATAATAAGCTTGACAGAAAGCATAAACTATCTAATAATGGAGTAGGGGAGGTCGATGCACGCGGGCGGGGCGAGATTTGAACTCGCGACCACAGGCTTAGGGGGCCTGCGCCCTGTCCTGACTAGGCTACCCGCCCTGGGTTTCATCTAACACAGTGCTTAACGAATTTGGTGTTATAACCATAACGCTTTGTTTTTGGGTCTGAGAGTTGGAGAGATGTTGTTTGCTATTTTTTTATGAGGCATATGTGTGTGCGCACGGTTGACCTAGCCCCTCTATTAGGAGCATACACTCTAACTGTAAAATCTCTACTAGAGTAGAGTGCTAACAGTCGAACCGTTCTTAGGCTGTTAAAAAAGGCTAACCTATCGCCTAACATATTCTATTCCTCATCCCAAAAGAGAGCCTCTGATTCCTCATCTTCATTTTCTGCTAGTAAGCCAGCGTGTTCCTCAGATTTTTCCTCTGATTCGCTATTATGCTCAACTTGTTCGCTAGGCTCTGGCTCTATGACTTTAACTTTTTTTGGTTCGCTAGGCTTCCAGAGATAATCTTTTAGAACGCTTAGGAATAGCCTAAGTTTTGAAGGTTTCTTAAATGCTATTTTGATTCTTTCGATTCTGCTAGGTTTAAGTTCTGGCTTAGATTCTATTTCTGGCTTTAGTTGTGTTGGTTTACCTCTATAGCGATACTCTGAAACTGTGAAAATTGGGTTTTCTTTTGCGTTTAGGTATAGCCAATCTCTAGGTTTGAGTTTTTGAACTAGTTGCCTAAGTTCTGGCGATACTTGATTTCGCACACGGTTTAGACTGTTGAATCCAATTTGTAAGCCAGAAATTAATCTGAGCCTCTCAGTTACCTTAGTCGATACCTCTGCAAGCCTCTGAGTTATCGCTAAGAAATGACAATTTGCATCCGTTCTGCTCTGTGTTAGGACAGTCAACATTTCTAAACTGGCATCATCATTTAGGCTATAAGTTCCATACTGATTCTGGCACTCTTCTAGCACAAATAGGATGTGATTGTCGTAGTCGGGATTTTGCTCTAGTTTCTCAATCATTCTCTGATAAACCAACTTTAAGCACTCGTTAGTAAAGAATCGGATTTTTCGACTGTTAAGATAATGAATCTCTAGGATTAGGTTTTTAGTGTCGTCTGCTAGCAGTTGCTCAAGCCATGCACTCTTTTTAAAAGCATATTTCTTATCTGTGTTCAATATGAATCCGTTGCCGTTATGAGGTATGCCTTCAACGTGAACTTTATCGTAGTCAAATATTGGTGAAAACTCTGCTACGCCGACTTTCACTAGAAAAATTCCATAGCCGAAACGCCTATTCCAGACTGTGCTAGGTGTAAACACTAGAGTTCTGATTTTGTGTTCTGGCTTAATTGCCTCTCTCACTAGGCTAAAGGCTAAGAAACTTTTGCCGTGTCCACTTTCAGCACTCACTATATAGCCTAAGTGTTCTTTCAAATCAGAAATCAAGTCTGCAACCGAGAAACCTTTTTGGATGGATTGATTAGATTCTCTGTCTAAGTTACTGAGGCGACAACATGCTTTATCTTTTTGCATGTGTTCTTTCTCCTAGCGTTAGCCATGTATTCTATGGTGAAACGAGAATTTAAGGATTATTCTAAGCATTTTTTGAAGTGTTCTACATGAAAACGGTTCATTTTAAGCCTCTTTTCAAGGTTTAGGCGAATCGCACATAAGAGCCAAAATTTTGCCTTAATTTTCTAGCCTCACAAGTATATGAAAATAATAAAGCCTAAATTTTCGTTTGAGATAATATTCTTAGGTTAGCCTCACAGAACATAGGTTTTTCCGTGCAGAAATGCATGTGTAAAGCCTAGCGTTAGCCAACTGTGAGGCTAACTTTTCTCGTTCTTACATAAGCCATGAAAAAATCTAGGCTAGATTTTTCTAAGGAAAAATCAGAGAGCGGGGGAGTATTTCACAGTTTTAGAGGTTTCAATAGAGGCAAGTCTGCGTTGCATATCGTCTAAGAGGATTCTTATTTTCTCAAGTCCTATGTTATTTTCTCTTTGCAGTCTAATAATTTCATTTAGAGCATCCATATTATTCAGGGCTTGCAGTTCTAAAAGTTCTTTCTCCGCAATAGTTTGGTCTTTCAGTTTTTGTTCTAATTCGTCTTTTCTTTCCATTGCTTTCATGATTTCTACTAATTTCCTCAATCCTAGAATGTAGTCTCTCTTTTTCTCAAAATCCTCTCCAAGAGAATCAAACTTTTGCCATTTTTCATGTTTGTCTTTTTCAAGTTGAGCCTCTCTCACTTCCTTCTCTCTTTCAGTTTCAAGTGGTTTAGGTTTGTTCTTTAATCTTGCATACTCTTTGCTTATTTTCGCAATCTCTTCATTCAATTCTTCCCATGGTTTATGCTCTTCCACAGAATCAACACTCCTTCACGATTCTAATCAATTCTAATTAGTTCATTAGGTTCTACTATAAGTTTTCCGCACTTCTGCATAACAAGGCTACATCAATTTTCTACCTAATCTAACAAGTTGCCATAATCCTAAAATGAAAAACGCAACGGCTATAATTAAGAGTGCGTAAATCAGAGAATCAAAAAATGGGTTCTGATAGTCTGCAAAACTTCCGAATAACCCAACTACAATAAAGAAGATACCGCTTGTCGGAAAATATACCCATAATGCTTTAAGCCATTGCTGAGGCTTTAACGACTCAAGCAATTCATTAGTGAAATCTCGTAGCATAGCAGAGGTAACTTTTCCCTCTTTGATTCCTTTAAGAAATGTTGTTGTCTCTTTTGTAGAAAAAAGGGTTTTCATTTCTTCGTCTATTTGGGTTTTGACACGGTCTCGAAAGTAATGAAAAATTGAAATGGAGATAACGATACATCCACTACCCAACGCAACAAGTGCGGTGACTAAAACTGAGGGAAACAAGCCTTTTTTTGCCTCTATTCTACCCTCTTTTGATTTAAATATGGAATTAGAATAGTTCTTAGAATGTTATCCGCATGTTGGTCCATATTCAGCAATGTCACACTATTTTTTTGTAAATATTCATTAATCGCTGAATCGCACTCTTCGATAGTTGAAATGGCAAATTTATAGACAGTTGAAGTCTCCCATTCTTTCAACACTCCAACTTTTAAAAAAGCATATAGTTTGCCTTGAATCTTGCTTAGAAACATCTCTCGAAGGCTCATTCTATCTCCCTCTATGTTCTGTTCTTTTTTTTACGATTCTAATCAGTTCTTCTGGTTCGGCTATAAGTTTTCCGCACTTCTTAAACTATGTTGTGCATTTCCTGTCTTGTTCCTTCGATTTGCATTGATTACAGAGGTCAAAACTAGGTCTGCTAGAGGTTCTTTCGTGGATGGTCTGAGGGTATTGTGTGCAATTCTTACACCAATGCCATGTATCAGTTGCACTTCCCCTAACATACTCTACCATTTTATCACCTTCTTTTTGGTTATTACACCTCAACTATTGCGTTTTTGAGCGTCTTAACGTTTGTTGTGAAGATTTAACAAGATTTGTTAACACTTAAATCTACGCATTGAATAAGACTAAGCCATGAATCCTTATCTCTACATCCCAGCCGTCATTTCAATTCTAATTGGACTTTACATATACCGTGGAGATAAAGCGGGTAGGGATTCTAAGGGCGAAGTCGAGTTAGAAGGCATAGGGAGATTTAAGGGAGTAACATGGTTTCTCTTTATGATAGTAGGCATAGCCATAATGGTTTATGCCTCAATATGAATGCTAATACGCTCTGTGTTTTGCTGTGCTCAATTCGTGTGTATGTGAGCGTGTAGTTAAGCGTTACCTAATCTTTTTTTCACGAATCCGCATAAGCATTAAGCGATAAGCCTCTTCAATTTGGATTAAAAGCGTTTCTAAATCAGAGCCTTCAGCCTCAAAATCAACTGTTTCATAACGATAGGATTCTCCTAAGTCTTTCGCTAAATTAAACTTACGAGTTACCTTAATCATCTCTATCCCAAATCCTCAAAAATTCGTAGAGTTTAGGTTTTTCCTCACATGTGCAATAAAATTTATGATGTCCGCATCGCTCACAATACTCGTTTTTATGCGTTTCTTTATATGAGCCTTTTTTTGGTTGCTCTGGCAATAAATCGGTTAAGGGATTTGTTTCTGTTGGTTGCTCTGGCTCTACATTTTTGTTCTGTTCTTTTTTACCTATCTGTTTTTGTCGATATCTGGCTACTCGTTCACGATTTAGTTCCTTTTCATGTTCGGTTGTCATTTATTTTGCCTCTTTTTTTGCTAATTCGACTAAATGCTGTAAATAAAGGATTTTTTTGGCTAAACCCTTTTGGCAACGTTCACATTTACGGTAATGTTCTAAAAAATAAGTTAACGTTAAAGGATGAATAGTCGTCATATCCCAATTATGAAAAAGACTTTGCAGTTGTTTAATAAAAAATTCGCATGTCAACTCTGTTTTATGTGTGTAGTAATATTGGTTTCGACTTGGCATAGCATCACCTTTTGGTTTCTCCTCTGCTGGCGAACTGAGAGGTGATAAATTGCCAAATTTACCGATTCGAAGAGACTACTCAGTTGCCAGCAGATTTGAAGAATGTTATTGTTCGGAAAGCTCTCGTAAGGCTCTTTTAAACGTTGATTTCTTTGTCCGCAATAGGTCAAGCCAATATTTATCTAGTTGTTTGTTGATTCGTTCTTTTTCCTCAACTGTCGTGGTGTTACTGTTCAATTTTTGATACATAACTGCTATAGTCTCTTTGGTTGGTTCTTTAGGTGGTGCTCCAGCCTTACCAGATGGCGGAACGGGTTCAGTTCCATCATCCTCCTCTTCTAAAGTGGCTTGTGCTTGAAATGTCCGTAACATATCAACATCATCTCCAATTTTTTCAATTATTTCTTGCTGTTTAGCCGTATCGCCTTTCGCTAATTTAGTTGCAGTCCTAATAACTTCACGTTCAAACTCTTTCGTTGCTAAAGCAGACAATTGAGCATGAAGTGTATCACGTTCTTTTCTAATCTGTTCTGGCGTTTCGTTGTCTTCGTTCAATTCCTTTTTAAGTTTCTTTTTGGCTAATTCCTCTAAGCTATCCTCATTTTCTTCAGACATTTTAAATTACCTCTAGGCTTGTGAGTAAAGCAATGAATTTATTTCGTGAACCACAGAACAAAACGGATTCTTGAATTTCTAGGATTTTTTCGATTTTTGCTGAATTGAAGCCAGCACTTTGCGGTTGACCTAAAAGGTTTTTTTGATTTGATTCCCACATCTGAACGTGTTGAATTTCTGGGTTTTCGATAATCGTGTAGCCTTTTTTGAATGTTGGAAAACCGATGCCGCCAACTGAAAGCAGAAACTTGATTCCTTTCTTCAGTTTGTCTAAGATACTCTGTGTGGTTATTCGAATTGTTCCAACTATTTTTTTGCCAACTAATTGAGCCGATTCAACTATGCCAACAATTGAACCTTTAGTTAGATGCCTACCAAATAAATCAACGCCAAAACGAACAGCAGAGCCAATTAAACTGTCAATTATTTCTTGAGCGTTTTCAAAACGATAGAGCCTTTTGTTTTCTGAAACCTTATCTAGTTCCATAAAAGTTGCAGAGACTAAACCACTAGATTCTTGAAATTCTGTTCGGCTAACAAAAAGATAACTCTCTGAACTCATTGCTTTTTTCCCTCAGTTTTTTCTAGAAGCAAAAGTTTAGCGTTTGTAACCAATGTTTTTATGACTTGTTCTATGCTACGAAAACCATAAAGTTCTTTTAGTTGCTTTAGTTCTGAAATGAGTTGTTTTTCGGCTTTAATCATACTTTTAGTCATTTTTCATCATTCTCTACTCTAAACATTGTCAGTTCTTGTTTATAAGTTTACTTGTAGTTATACTTAGGCTCAGTTTATTGTATAACCAATGATATAGGCTTGTTTTTGCATATTATCCATATATAAAGGTTTAAAAGGTGAAAGAAACATGAAATTTGACTTTACGCAAAACGTTGAACTATTCGAGGAAGCAAAACGCATCATATTCACAGAGGCTATGAGTTCGGGAACGCTAGGTGAATTAGACGTTGATTCGCCAGCACTAACTTACTCGTTGATTCCTTATTTGATTTGGAGCGAAATCAGTCTAGGAGCAAACCGTGAAGCGAGACTAATGAAAGCCGTTCATGAAGTTGACATAAGCGGACAAGAAGGCAATATCGTTAGAATCGCAGTTCTTGATAGAGACGAATACACGGCTCAAAGCATAAGTGAAGACACATTGGATAATTCTGGTTATACAAAAACGAAAATGTCGCCAGATTCCGTTTCAATTTCGATAGGCGACATAGTTTATGTGGCAACGAGAATTTCAGACGTTTTACAAGAAGATTCACATCTAGGTTGGGTTAGAGCAATGCTTCAGAAAATGGGTTCGGCAATTGCTAAGAAAATGGATTCAGACGTTGAAACACACTTGTATAGTAATGCTGGAACTACTAACTTAGTTGCTTGCACGGGAACTTTAACGCATGCAAAAGTCGTTGAGGCGAAACGTAAACTAAAAGACAATGGTTGGTTAAATGAAGAGGTTATCTTGTTCGTTAATCCGACATCTGAAGAGGCTCTTTTGACTGAGAGTGGAGCATCTTATCCTATGACTTTAGAACGAGTGCAAATAGGTGATTTAGACGGTTACCGATATGCTGATACTGTTATAGTGGTAAGCGATACCGTTAGAAGCAAGTTCGCATACGCAATGGTGGACCCAACAGAGTTCCAAAAGGCATCTGTCGTTTTCGCATGGAAACGCAAGCCAAAAATGGAACGAGACAGAGACTCTCAGTATGGCAGAGATAAATACTTCCTAACTACTCGCTACGGCTACGGAACAAAACAAACAACGTCTATGGTTCTAATAAGTAATTGTTAAATTGCCACATAAGAGAGCCGACTTAATTTTTAAGTTCGGCATGCTAATCACTAGTCGGCTCTCCTTTTTTTATATTAATTTGGTTGCCACATGATAGTAGGTGGATAAAAAATGAGTTTCACAGACAAAGATTGGAAAAAACTGATTCAACATGAAAAACGATTACGAGAGGAAAAAAGTAAACGAGAAAAATTTATTGAGGAAAATTTTGGCTTAACTCCAGAAGAGGTTTTGGAAATTCAAAAACGTGCTGAGGAAGAAGTTGAAGAGGAAATAATTTTTGAACAGAGCAATGAAGAGCGAATAGCGAATTTAATCCGTGAACAAAGAGAAATGAATAAAGAACAACATGAGGCAATAATCGGCTTAATTGATAGGCAAATGGAAAATCAGCGAGAGGGACATAATATAATTATGGGACTAGCCGAACAAAGCAGAGAAACCAATGAAAAACTAAACGAATCTATCGAGAAAGACGATAAACAAACAGAGCGACTAACAACTAAAATGGAAGAATTAATCGAATTAAAAAAGCGTAAATTAGCCGAATCCTAAAGGGAAAGAAAAGGACACAACAGAACCCTTATGCCGTTAGCCGTAGCCAACAGTTTTCTCGTTCTGCTCAATGTCATGTTGCCATGACTATGATTTGATTAAGGGTTTACCACAATTTGAACAATAATAGTTTCCATTTTTATACTTGAAATCGCTTATTTTTCCACAATTAGGACATTGTTTATCGGTTATTGGCATATTCACCACAAGATAGGCTTTAGCATGGATTTTTATAAAGATATTGGCTTGATTTGTCGAACACGACTACAAATAGCCTTCTTTTGGCAAACAAGCCGATTTAAGCAGTGATTAAAACAGAGCCGTGAAACAAGCCGACATAATAAACGTATATACTATATATTGTTGGTTAACTAGTAGTTGTTGTTATATTCTAAAAGATTATATAGACTAGTAGTCGTAGTAACGAGGTTAAGTTCTTTCACGCTTATCTCTCTCTGTCAGTCTCCCTCAAGGCTATCAAGCCAGAATCAACCTCACCCTAATCTAATATCCTTCTTATGTAGTGCCTAAAAGGATAAGCCGTGTTATCAAATCTCTACATAGTGATATAGTAAAGTCTTGCTTATTAATAGTGTTGGCATAAAAAACGTGAAACTCTGCACTAAAATCAACAAAAACTGTTGAAAAACTGCACAAACATAAGGATACAATTTTGTGATAAAGACTGCACAAGTTAGTTCCTTTCCCTTTCAATATCCCTTACTATCATCTATTACCCTTAAAGGATACTTAGTGATACGTAAGGGATACTTAATATCAATAGATATCAATGAAGAGCCGACATAAACATCAACCTAGAACGAGAGCCGACATAACACCATTACACCATTACATAGCCATTCAGAGCCATACGTGTAATGGTGCTGTAATGCTCCGAACCACTAGAATCCCATGAAACAAGCCTAGAACATATAAGTTGGGATTCAATTTCATAGTTTGATAGTCGATTTTCCCATGTGGTAGAGGGATATAGCGTTTTTTCCATGCTTTACCGTAGCATCTTCAATGAGAGGCTACAGTCTAACCGTTAAATCTCCACTTTAAAATAAAAAAAAGATTCTAAATTCATGATATGTAGCATACGAAATGAGGTAGTCAATAAGATATGTGTAATGGTAATGCTGGCTTGTTGGTTTGTTGATTTGATTATGAAAAGATAGGGATAGGATAGATTAAAAAAAGAGAAAAGTTTTATGTTAGATTTGGATTGTGTGCTACGGAATTAGGAGAAAAGCGAATGAGTAGAAGGCAAAAAGAGCGTGAAAATAAAGCAATATGGGATTTTATCGTGCTTCCCATGATTGTCTTACTTGGTTTGTATATAGTGGCTAGTCTTGTTGATTCAATGCTCCAATTGAACAACCAAACTTTTAGAGCATTATTCACGGCGGTTGGTGGAATCCCAACCTTAGTGTATTACTATAGGACTAAATTGACCGAATATGGATTCTTACCTAAAAAAGAAGATTAGAGAAAAGAGAGGTTAGGCTTGTTGTTGTTTCTCTTTTGCCTTAGCGATTCGTTCTAGTTCAGTAGCGATTAAGTCAAGTGCTTTATTGGTTAGTTGAATTGTCTCTTCTAGGCTTTCGATTTTCTTTTGTTGCTCTGTGATTAGGTTTGTGAGAGCCTCTTTATCTTCTTGCATTTTGAGGCTTAACTCTTCTAGTTTTCTATCTTGTGAGGCGAATCCGTTTACTGTTAGATATTGCCATGCATCTTCATAGAGCATCTTAATTGTCTGTGGTGTAAGTCGATAGTCGGCTTTTGCTCCCTCTGGCTTGTGTCCACTCATTCTATCAGCACTTTTCTGAGGTATTTTGGCTTGTTGTAGAGCATTCATATAGGCATCTCTTAGGTGTTTCGTTTGCCATTCTTTAGCCTTAGACGGAAAAGCCTTAGCAACTATGCCTTTAATCGTCTCATTGATTCCTCTAACGCCTAGTGGTTCGCCTCTGAAACTCACGAAGAGATAGCCACTTTTAGGATAGCCTCTGTTCTGTAGCATTAAGCGAATTTCTGCTATTGCCTCACGGCTTATGCATGTCTGTTGTAGTTCGTTAGTTTTTTCTCTTAGCCTTTCATGTGTTAAATCCTCATCTTTTAGTTGCCATGCTCCATTAGAATCATAGAATGGGAATTGCGGTATCATCATGCTGGCAACATCTGTTTCGGAAAAACCACTTTGATATAGCACCAAAAGTATCGCTCTATCACGGCTATTCTCTGCACTTCTATAGAGGATTCTAACCTCTTCACGCTCTGGAATCCACTCACTAACTACTCTGTCTTTTGCACTAGGTTCAACCTTTAACTCTTTTCTGGCAAATACTAAGCCAACATGGTTCTGGCTAAAGAATGAGGCAACAGTTCTAAGATAACTTTTGACTGTTGGGATTTTCATGTCTTTACCTTCTAGGCTACACTTGAAAGCGATTAGTTTGTCTTCATAGTATCGCTTTTCTTTTCTGTCTTCACTTCTAAGATGCTTTTCTCTGTTGGCTATCATTTCATTAGGAGATTCGTTAATGAAGGCTAGCCATTTTGGGAATTGCTCAGAGTAATTCTTTTTGGTTCGCTCTGAGAGATTCCTAAACCATTGCTTAACGGTTGAATCTTCTAACCATGATTTTTCATTCAATTCTATCACCTCTTTTAAGAGTGGCAATACACTCTAAAATTTTGCGGATTCGACTGTTAGAGTGCAAAATCTCTAGTTGGAGATTCGACAGTCTGAGCGTATCATCCCTATTAGTATCCTATTAGGATTCAAATATGAAGTGTATTGGATGAAAGGGTGTTGGGACAAGCAAGGCTTAAGTTGTGCTTGGCTCTTTTTTCATGGATGAAAACGGAAGCGGGGGTACCCGAGCCAGGTCTAAGGGGGAGGACTTAAGATCCTCTGGCGAAGGCCTCCGTGGGTTCAAGTCCCACCCCCCGCACCACCGCTGCTTGGTAGAAGACCAATTAGGATAATCTTACTGACATTCTTAATCCTACCGAACACGGTATCATTTTGAACCTATCCCCGCTACCAAAACGACTATAACTCAGCTATCTTTTCGTTATGATAGTTTGGGAGTCTGCTTCTCGTGCGTTGTTCAAATTGTGGAAAATGCTGCGAAAAAACGGAGATGGAGCTTTCAAGCAAGGACATCAAAAGGTTAGAGGAAACGGGTTATCGCCGAGAAGAGTTTGCAGTTATAGGTGACGGTGTGACTCGGCTCAGAAACGTTGGCGGATGGTGCTTTTTCTACAGTCTCGCTGATAAGAAATGC